>JGI994J12354_10000030_pt1 | contig 114284 bp, 101 predicted proteins | sample IntmicLarv3ML3BL_FD_12354 | JGI IMG/M metagenome (IMG submission 12354) | reverse complement strand
GGTGTGGCATAAAGTCTACTTTTTTCTCCACATTACGATATTTTAATTTATGTTTAATTTATTTATAAGGTCTTTTGCTGTTTTCCTATGTGTCATTCTTTATACTTATTAATTAATCTTTTAGGCTTTTATTCCACCGCGAAAATGTCCGCGCATCAATATTAAGCCGTCTAGCACTTTCTCTTAAACTTATTAGTCCTTGCTCCCATTGTCTTCTTACCTGCTCGTAATTATCTGGTTTAGGATTAGCAGTTCTGCCAAACTGAACGCCTCTTCTTTTAGCTTCCTTAATCCCTTCCATTTGTCGTTGATGAATACTTTCCCTTTCTACTTGTGAAATGTAAGAAAGGATTTGCAAGACCATATCCGCAATAAATTTACCGGTCAGTCCATTAGCTCTATTTCTAGTATCTAGTAATGGGCAATCTAAAATAATGATATCAACATTTTTCATTTTTGTGATAGTATTCCACTGCTCAATGATTTCCTCATAATTCCGACCCAAGCGGTCAATTGATTTAATAAAAACTTCATCACCGGCTCGCAGTCTTTTTAGCAATCTTTGGTATTCGTTCCGGTTAAAATCCTTTCCTGATAGTCTATCAATGTAGATATTCCTTTTATTAATACCTTGTTCTAGTATCGCTGTCATCTGTCTGTCAATTTTTTGTTCTCTCGTTGAGACTCTAATATAACCGTATTTCATACCTGGTTTTCCCTTTCATATTAGTCAACTAATTTTATTCTCACCTACATCTGTTACCTTGTCCTTTAATTACTGAATTCTAATCTATATAGGATTTGCAATCATTTTCAAATTACAATTCAAACATATAACATGGTAGTTACCAGATGGCAAGTAAAAGTTGGTGATTTATGGGGATTTTTAGTAATAATGAAAGAAATAAGTGCAATAAGTCCTACTTTTATAAAATATTAAAATCGCATTGCTAGTAGTCTTATCTTGAATGTTAAAAGAAATGATTTTAGGGGAATTTAGCTGTCGTCAGCTAACAGTAATTGAAGCATATTGCTTTACGCAATATGCTTCAATTAAGTTCTTACTATTATCTCACTCTCGTCACTAAAAGAGTGTCTTTCCATACAAAAGAGAAAGGGAATTTGACGTTATTTTGCAATATTTTGGCTACCTCGCCAACGTCCTATTTTCCTGTAAAATCCGGCGCTCCCTCAAGGTCATACGGTGTCGCCTGATACACATAATAATTCAACCAATTAGTATAAAGATTATTCGCATGTGCCCGCCACAGCAATGATGGCTTACTCTTGTCATTGTCATTATGGTAATAATTTTCAGGTATTTTAATATCTAGTCCTTTTTCTTTATCACGCTTATACTCTCCGTCCAAGGTCACGCGGTCATATTCCATATGCCCCATTATAAATATCTGACGACCTTCTTTTGCCATTGCTAGTAATAGCCCCGCTTCATCGGACTCCGCCAAGATGGTTATATCTTGGCATTTGTGAACATCTTCAACAGGAATTTCGGTATGTCGTGAATGTGGTGCTAAAAACTTATCGTCAAATCCTCTAACCAATGGTACTTTGCGATTTTGCACTTCATGCCAGAATACGCCGAACATCTTTTCTGACAGCATTTGCTTTTGTAGTCCGTAATGATGATACATTCCCGCTTGGGCACCCCAGCAGATATATAGCGTTGAGGTTACATTGATTTCTGCCCAATCCATAACTTCAACTAACTCATCCCAATAATCAACCTCTTCAAATTCCAAATGCTCAATCGGCGCACCGGTTACAATTAAACCATCGAACTTTTTATGTTTAATATCTGAAAACTCTAAGTAAAAATTGTTCAAATGACTAGCTTTTGTATTCTTCGACTGATGGCTATTCATCGCCATAAATGTCACATCTACTTGTAATGGTGAATTCGAAAGCGAACGCAGTAATTGCAATTCCGTTTCCTCCTTCAAAGGCATCAAATTTAAAATTAAAATATGAATTGGTCGAATATCTTGATGCCCAGCTCTTGTCTCATCCATTACGAATATATTTTCTTTCTCCAGAATCTCCTTTGCTGGTAAGTCGCTTTGTATCTTAATTGGCATTTAGGTGTCCTCTTTTCATTTTTATTAAGTACTCTAGACTACATCAGCGGTGCAAATAATCTAAGTATTTTTCCAATCAGGCGAGTACCTAATTTTTCTTTTTTGCACATATCTAATGTAATCTGTTCTGATTTATCAAGGGTAGCTTGATAATCGGCTTCAATATCGATTATTTGCGGCACTTCGTACATGTAAACTCCACATTCAAAATGTAAGTAAAAACTTCTAAAGTCCATATTTATCGTTCCTACTGTTGCTCTATTGCCATCGACAACAAAGACCTTCGCATGGATAAATCCTGGCGTATATTCATATATTTTAACCCCTGCGGCAATCAATTGTGGATAGTATGTCTTTGCTAAAGCAAACGCATAAACTTTATCTGGAATACTTGGCATAATAATCTTTACATCTATACCCCTTTTCGCTGCAAAAGTAAGCGCCATTATTGTCTCTTGGTCTAGAATCAAATACGGGGTCATTATATGAACATAGTCTATCGCGGTATTAATCATATTAAGATATACCATTTCACCGACACATTCCTTATCAAAAGGATTATCCCCGTAAGGAATAACGTACCCAGGTGCCCCATATGCCCCTAAAAAGCCCTCACATTCTAGGTAATGTGAATAGTCTTCATTCTGCCTATCAGCGACATTCCACATCTGTAAAAACATCTCTGTAAAACTGCGAACCGCCTCACCGCGAAGCATCACCGCTGTATCCTTCCAATGTCCAAAACGAACTTTTTGGTTGATATACTCATCAGCTAAATTAGTTCCGCCAACGAAAGCCGTCTTGCCATCAATGACTAGAATCTTACGATGATCACGATTATTCTGGGAAGTCGTCAAGGCTGGGCGAATTGGAGCAAAAACTTTACATTTAATCCCTAATTCTGCCATCATCTTGGGATATTGTGGTGGCAATAATGCCAATGTACATGTCCCATCATACATCAAACGAACTTCCACCCCTTCAGCAACCTTTTTCTTTAATATATCAAGAATCGTGCCCCACATAACGCCTTCCGCAATAATAAAATATTCTAAGAAAATGAACTTCTTCGCCTTCTGCAATTGCAATTTAAGCTCCACGAACTTATCTTCACCAAGTGGAAAATATTTGACTGTCGTATTACGAAATGTCGGAAAATTGCCATGCTCCTCTAAATACTGTGCCAAATTCGCAACTCTAGGATCTTTATTTCTTAGCTCTTCTTTAATTCCCGTTTCGGTCTGTAAATATCCTTTTGCCAGCTCTTCCATTGATTGTATATGGCGATTCAAAATCTTGCCACCAACCTGAAAATGAAAAAACAGATAGAACAAGCTTCCGAAAATCGGTAATAATAGAATTGGCACAATCCATGCCATCTTAAATTCCGCAGCCCCTGGTCTGTTGATAATATAAATAACAATTCCTGCCACCAACAATTGCGATAACCAATAAGCATATAGAACATTCTCTCGTAGAAAATAAAAACATGCAAGTAGAAACACAAGTTGTAAAATAGTGATTAACACCATAATTGTCGTTCGTCCAAAGACAACCTTTAACAACCCCTGTCGACCTTTTTCAACAGATATTTTCTTTTCAATCTGAAACTCTTCTGGCATATCTCACCTCTTAATCTATAACCATCTCACTAAACATCTGCTAATTTCATAAAATCCGCTTCGGAAATAATTTCTACACCCAACGCTTTTGCTCGCTTATTCTTTGACGAATTAGAAGTGCTGTCATTATTAATCAAATAATTAGTTTTACTCGTGACACTACCTGTAACTTTACCGCCTTTGTTCTCGATTAGCGCCTTTATTTCATTGCGATTTGCAAAATATTCAACTGCCCCAGTTATCACAAAATTCATCTTGGCAAAAATCTGCTCGGCATTATTTTCTGGTTCTTTTTCCATTTGAATATACTGCAATAAATGCCTCAATTTCACCTTGTTTTTATTATCCTTGAAATAATCAGAGAAGGTCTTAGCAATAACTTCACCAATGCCATCAATCTCTTGAAGTGCTTCTGGCGTTGCCATTTCTATTTGCGCTAAATCATAAGCATACGCCTTACAAATCATCTTCGCATTAGCAACTCCAATATTCTCAATGCCTAAGGCATATATTAGCCGTGGTAATGTCGTCTGTTTAGCTTTTGTTATACTTTTAATCATATTTTCATATGATTTCTCACCGAAACCTTCTATCATTATAATTTCGTCTTTGTACTGTTCTATTTCAAAAATATCACCAAAGTCATGAATAAATCCCTTGGCAATAAATTTCTCTAAAGTCGCCTCTGACAAGCCTTCAATATTGAGGGCATCACGGCTCACAAACAGCGTAAAAGATTTAATCGCTTTAGCGGCACAATCGGCATTGGTACAATATAATGACTCTACTTCATTAGCCTTTGTAATTTGGGTCATGCCACCACACGCTGGACACTCTTGCGGAATATCCTTTACGCCACTTCTAGTTAAATTTTCAGCAATTTGCGGAATAATCATATTAGCTTTATAGACGCGAATATGGTCATTAATACCTAGCTCCAACATTTTCATAATACTAATATTGTGAACACTTGCACGACTAACTGTTGTACCCTCTAATTCAACTGGCTCAAAAATCGCCACTGGATTAATCAAACCAGTCCGCGAAGGGCTCCATTCAATTTCACAAAGAATCGTTTCCGCCGTCTCATCTTCCCATTTAAATGCAAGCGCATTACGTGGGAATTTGGCGGTACTGCCTAACGATTCACCATAAAGGATATCGTCATAAATCGCCACTAAACCATCCGAAGGTAAATTATTGGAAGTAACATTTTCAGAAAAATAATCAAGTGCCACATCCACTGTTGATGCCGTTACTTTAATATATTCAACAATTTCAAAGCCCTGCTTCGATAGCCACTTTATTTGTTGCTCATGTGAATTATTAAATTCTTTACCGGTCGCACTAACCAATGAAAAGGCATAGAAATGCACATGACGTTTAGCTGTAATTTCGTTATTTAATTGTCTAACCGAACCACTACACAAATTGCGCGGATTCTTATAGCGCGCATCAACATCTGCTATTTCATCATTAATTTTCTTAAAATCAGCATAAGTAATGACCGCTTCACCACGTAAAACCAAAGCTCCTTTAAACGGTATTTGCAAGGGTATATTGCTAAAGACTTTAGCGTTACTAGTAACAATTTCACCAATTATCCCATTACCTCTAGTAATCGCCTTATTAAGCTTACCATCTAAATAGTGCAAGACTACTGTCAAGCCATCTAGCTTCCACGACAATAATGTTGGCTGCTCACCGATAAATGACTTTAAGACATCTCGCTCTTTGGTTTTATCTAATGACAGCATTGTCCTTTCATGTGCCTCTTTCGGTAATTGTTCCTGCACTTCATAGCCAACCGCTAGTGTCGGACTATTTGCTAAAATAATTCCTGTCTTCGCTTCTAATTCTACCAGTTCATCATATAATTTATCGTACTCATAATTACTCATAATTTCACGGTCTTCTTGATAATAAGCCTTAGCTGCTGCCGTTAGTCTCGCAACCTTTACTTGCATTTCTGCCTTATAATCCATTTCATATCCCTCTTCAATGAAGTCAAAATTCTTTAGTCGTTTATGTTCATTCGCTCTTGCCAAGAAAGTGATGTTGAATCTGCAAGTTGCGCCTTTAACGCCGCTAATTCTTCAGCCGTCGCTTCTCGATACTCACCTGGTAAAAGCTTCTCTAATTTAAAATTCATAATTCTCTCGCGTCTAAGCTCTAATACCTCTGCTCCTAGATAATTACACATTCGCCGAATCTGCCGATTAAGCCCTTGTGTTAAAATGATAGTAAAAATATAATCATTAATCTGATTGACCTTACATGGCCTGGTAACTGTATCTAAAATAGGAACTCCTTTGCGCATCTGTTCCAGAAATTTGGTAGTTATTTTCTTATTGACCCTAACTACATATTCTTTTTCATGGAAATTACCCGCTCGCATAATCTTATTAACCAAGTCACCTTGATTAGTCATTAACAACAATCCTTCCGAATCCTTATCAAGGCGCCCGACTGGATAAATGCGAAACGGATAATTAATATAATTAATCACATTATGCTTCTCACGTTCTTCTGCCGTGCATACTATCCCCCGCGGTTTATTAAACAATAAGAGCACATCTCTATCTGACTTAACTACTAATTGACCTTGGCAGTAAATAATATCACTTGCTATCACTTGCCCACCAATAGTGGCTTGTGCACCATTCACTGTGACTTCGCCTGCTTCAATGAGACGGTCAGCTTTTCTTCTTGAGCAAACACCTGCTTCGCTTAAAAATTTATTCAAACGTACTGAATCTTCCACCTTTTTCTGCCTTTCATGTGACTTTGCTATTGCTTTATCATACCATATGGAATATGTACAGGTCTAGCATTTGTCACACAATTTCATGTTGCACAAACCCCTATTTGCCTTTATTATAGTATATAAGGATTACTGTGATATGTATGGGAGATATTTCTATGAAGAAACTAAAAACATTTTTTGTAATTATTGGCATTATTTCTGTACTTTTCCTGGTGGCTTTTGTTAGCCCCTTAAGAGATAAGCTGATTAATCAATATTTCTATATGACTGGTGACTATCCACATGGCAGTGCACTATTAGTACCCGAAAAGCTACCAGCACAATTAGGTTACTGGTCTGTTGACAAAAGAGGCTGGCGCTATACTAATAATGATGGCGAGTCGGCTATTAATCAGAACTTACTAATCGGTGGCAATGAATATTTCTTTGATGCTGATGGTTATTTGGCAACTGGCTGGAGCAAGCTTGACGATGACTGGTATTACCTTTCTTATACTGGCTTTAAACATCTTGGTTGGCTAGAACTTAACGACCGACGATATTACTTTGATAGAGATGGTAAAATGGCAACTGGTTGGCAAAATATCGACAACAAGAATTACTACTTCAAGGATAATGGCGAACTAACAAGTGGCTGGATTGAAGCCGATAATACTTTCTATTATATAAATGAAGACGGAAGCCCTCGTAAGGGCTGGCTTCTTGAGAATGGCAAATATTACTATTTAGCAAATGATGGTGCGATGCAAACTGGATGGATTGAAGAAGACAACTTTTGGTACTATCTAAACGAAGATGGAACAATGACAACTGAATGGCAAAGTATTGATGACAAGCTTCACTATTTTGGCGAAACTGGTCAGATGTACACTGGTTGGTTGTCAAGTAATGGTAATACTTATTTCTTTGATAATGATGGCTCAATCACCACTGGTTGGCTTCAATTAGGTGAATACAGCTACTATATGGATCATAATTCTGGCGCAATGCATAGTGATGGTTGGATATATGATGGTGATAGCGCTTATTATCTTGACCGCCAAGGTATTTGGGTACCTAATAAAAATGACGGTGGTGGTACCATCGCCCTTACTTTTGACGATGGACCTGGTCAATACACCGACCGCCTGCTATCTGCCTTAGAAGCCAATCAGGCTAGAGCGACCTTCTTTGTCTTAGGACAGTTGGTTGACCGCTATCCTGCTACTTTACAAAAAATGCTAGCTATTGGCTGTGAAATCGGTAACCACTCTTATAGTCACCCTAATTTGACAACATTAGATGAAGCCACTATTAGAAACGAAATAGCTAGTACTGACCAGAAGATTAAGAATATCACTGGCACTGACATAAAATACATGCGTCCACCTGGTGGTAATCATAACGAAGCGGTTCGTGGTATCATTAATAGGCCATTCATCATGTGGTCGCTTGACACCTTAGATTGGCAAAGTAAGAATACTAAGACTGTCGTAGAAAAGGTTCTTAATAATGTCAAAGATGGTGATATCATCCTAATGCATGACATCCATCCTACCAGTATTGAAGCTAGTGAGGTACTGATTCCAACCTTGCAATCGATGGGCTATAACCTAGTAACAGTCAGTGAATTGGCGCAAGCTAAAGGTGTCACTATCCAGAATCAAGGCGTTTATAACCGCTTTTAGTCTATTAACTACCAAAAGAACCTCGTCTCGTGGATTGATTTCCACAAGACAAGGTTCTTCTATTTTTCTATTACTATTTTTCTTTCTTTTTCTTGCCAGTGATATATAGTGTTCCTACCATCAATAAGATACCTAGGATAGTAAATATTGCTGTTCCCATACCTCCAGTAAGTGGTAATGTAAAGTCATTAGAAGTTCCTTGTGGGAAGTTCTCAACCTCAGCAGTTACAACAACTGTTGCACCTGATACCCAGTTATCATCACTATCCACTAAATGTGATAATCCAGCGTAATCAGGGTCCGTTGTTATTTGTACTTTACTAGGTAGATATACCTTAATAGTTGAGACAGGTAATTCATAGCCTTCTTGTGTTGATAACTCTTTTAAGTAATAAGTCGCCCCACTATCTACATAAGGTACACCATCAAAGACAATATTACCATTAACATCAGTTTCGGCAATAACTGGCCTACCACTTGTATCACACACATACTCTGTTAATAACAACGACTTTTGTGCTGCGGTATAATTATCTGCCGTCCAATCAGCTTCGCTAAAGGTGATGCTTGGCTTAATAACTCTTGCTAAAGCAAATGTTGCACCTTCAAATGCTACACCAGCCTCATCAACTTTATCAACAACAATTGCTGCCTTTGGTACGTATACTGTTGATTCTGGTATATCAGGTGTTGTTCCGCCATGTGGTGCCATTTGGGCATCGGCGGTATTCTCAATCTTCGTAACGGTTGTTCCCTGATTGGCTACAACACTACCTGTGTACTGTGCATCAAAGGTAATAACCAAAGCATCAGCATATGCAGCGATTGCTTTATCAATACCATCATTCGTTAATGTCACACTGATATTAGCGGCTGGACCAACTGTTCCTGGTGTAATGCCGCTTATCGTATAATCATCACCTGCCACAAGTGCATTAATTCCAGTCACCCTACTACCTGAGCCATCGACAAGGTAGACCTCAAAGTCTCTAGTTCCAACTGGATTAGTCGCCGTATCTACAAACTGGAAATAGCTCTTTAATTTGTCAGTTACCACCATGGTTCCATAATTTGTTCCTGACCTTAAATCTGCAACTGATTCTACGGCATTTGTTGGATCTGTCCCTTTATCCAAGCCATTCTTAAAGGTCGTTGTAATCTTAAATGGTACGACATCACCTGTGTTAACTGGTTGGTATATGCCATCAACAATCTTCTTAACAATATCATCATTGATAATATTCTTAGGATAAACATGGATATCACGGTTCTCACCTGAACCATCATTTAAGGTTAGTGGCAAACGAATCACTGTTGATTCTGCCTTTTGATAGCCTGCTGGTGGTGATGTTTCTACTAATAGATAGTGCCCATCATCTAAGTTCGCATTACCAAACTGAATATTCCCACTAGCATCAGTAACCTGCTCACCACCACCAACAATACTTTTCACTGTTGCATCTTCATCGGCATGTCCATTGAAGTGAAAAGTCACCTTGGGAGTCGCTTCATCAATTGTATAACCAGTTATCGTGTAACTATCAGCAACAATCGCATTAACTGCATCCATATCAAGTTCATATAAAGTAAATCCGGCTCCTGGCAATGGCTTTCCAAGTGTATCTGTTATCGTATCTGGCAACTTCTCGCCTGAATATTGATTATCTGGATGGGCCGTACCATTCGTACTACGCTCATATTTATGAACTGTAATTGTTCCTTCGTTGGGATTACTTGTTGTTGGTTGTTCTGGTGGTTGTGGTGGATTCTGCGAATAATACAAATCAAATGTTTCATATTCGTCAACCTCTGCTACCGTCATTGAATCAACAAGTGTTCCATTTTGTTGAACTTCCAAATCCCATGGTACAACTTCATATAATCCCTGAGGTCCTGGTCTGGTAGCCTTAAATTTCAAGATATCACCAGGATTTAAGACAATTGAAAATCCTCTCGTCGCTGACTCTAAAACAGCACCTATTTGACCTTGATATAACATCTCCCATTCATATTGCTCCGTTTCTGTATGAAGTATACTAAATGCCCAGACATCACCTTGCCAATCATCCGTTGGTGCACCCCACTCTTGCCTATAATGAGTAACTGGTGGCACCTCATCAACTCCTTCATCTATTCTCCCTGCATTAATCAATACTAAATCATCATTTACATAAGTAGGGCCTGATGCCATTGGCCAAATTGCTACATTTTGCCTATACTGTGATATCTCCACACCAGTTGTAATCGACGACCTTATCGGCAGACCCCCCAGTGCCCACTTAACTTGCATCATCATGTATACATCATAATCTCCGCCTGGTGCTGCTTCAACTGGTTGTATCAACCCTAGTAGCGTTGATACTAAGAGCAATACCACCATTAATAAGCTTGTCATAGTCTTTTTCATCTTTTTTCTCTTTTCTTTATCTTATATTTTCTATCTTTGTTTATTTTGGCCATCACTTATAAGCTTTATCCTTTTTATGTCTTTTGATAAGCTTAAAGGTAATTCCCAAACTAGCAATTCCTAATAATAACCATCCAATTAGATTGTTATAATCGCCTGTTCGCACTATCTCTGTGGTCGTTATCTTAGGCGTTGGTGTAAATGTCTTAGGTGGGCTTTTCCCCTGCCTTTTATTAGCTACCTCGACCCGCGCAATACGCTGGCTATCTTCATTGCCGACCACCACTTTAATTGGCGTCGCAATTAAGATATAATCTTTTGGCGCATCAATCTCCACTAGGTAGTAGGTACCTGCCCCAATTGCGGTAATCCTCGCTTGACCATTACTATCTGTCTCAATATACACTGGGGCTTGATTACCTTGTTCATCTATTGTTCTTTCTAGAAAGATTCTCTGATTGGCTTCTTCTAATGTCGTCGCTAGTGCAAATCTAGCTCCTGCTAAGACCACTTCCCGATTATTCTCATCAACCTTTAGAACTTCTAGTTCACCAACATATACCTTAGGTACACGCCAATCAGGTATATCCGTTCCTGGCGGAAAGACCATAAGTTCATGAGGGTCACCAGTATGGTTATCATAAGATATTCGAGCATTATTCCATATTGGAGTTGTATTATCGATTGCCTTGGCATTAACAATTGTTGACAATGTCAGTTCAATTGTCGCTATCTTGGCATCAGCTATTTTCTTAGTTCCGACATCATCAGTAAAATCAATTCGCAAAATATGCGCATTTTTATCGTATTTCATTTTGTAGTCAATGTCTTCACTAAGGGTAAAGCCTGGTACCGCTTCGCCTTTAGCATCTAAGTATCTAAGAATAGCTGAGCCTTCAATATAATCCAAACGTTCGTCCATCTCATCCGTAATATAGAAGTTCCTACCATATGTAGTCGTTATCACACCATTAAGACTCTCTTCCAGCTTAAGGTCAATTCCCACTGGATAATCTACCTTCCAAGTAACGATGTCATCAACACCGACAACCTTCTTTTCACTGGCCACTACTTTTACTATCTGCAGCTTCTGATTCTTGGGATAAAGGACAACATCATAGTTGGTTGTCTCATTGCCCTTAGCATCAGTTATTGTCATCGGTATCTGAATAATGAATTTCCCATCATTAAATGTGGCATACTCATTGCTAAGCTCTTCTGTGACCAAATAAAATCCTTCGGGCAATGATGAGAAAAGTAATTCACCTTCACTATTGGTCTGCTGACTTCTAGGTGTAAAACTAGTATCTATTGGATTGCTTTTAGTAACTGTTGTATCATCTATGCCGACTAATAGCTTCTCTAACCTAAAGGTTATATCAGCTAAGACAATAGCATCGTCTGGGATATTTTGCTTGTCACTATCAGCTCCAGTCGCTTCTTTTAAATTCTCGTAATGCTCTGCTACGAATTTTCTAATTGTTAAGCTTCCCATCGGTGCTGCCTTGACAACACCGATGGGAAGAATTATCGCCAATAGGATTCCTAACACAAATAAATATGAAATTATTCTATTTCTTTTTTCCATTTATTTCTTTCCTCTCTGGCGATTCTATTATTGCTTTTATTCTTTAAGCTTTGGTTATTCTTTGATATTTCTTTTTTTACTATTTAGGTATAATGCCACTGCTCCTGCCATTAGAACGATACCAGAAAGAGTGAAGATAATTGTTCCAAATCCACCAGTAAGCGGTAAGCTAAAGTCATTTGAAGTTCCTTGTGGAAAGTTCTCTACTTCAGCAGTTATTCTTAGAAGTGCACCTTCAATCCAGTTACCTTCATTATCTAACAAACCATTATAAGCCACATATGCTGGGTCTGTATCAATCTCTACTTTTGATGGTAAATAGACACGGATTGTTGATACTGGTAACTCATATCCCCCTTGAGTTGATAACTCTTTTAAGTAATATGTTGCCCCAGCATCAGTATAAGGCACATTATTAAATATGATATTACCTGTCGCGTCAGTGATGGCTGTAACTGGTTTGCCACTTACATCACATACATATTCGCTTAATAAAGTCGTCTTTTGTGCTGCCGAATAATTGTTTGCTGCCCAATCTGCTTCACTAAAAGAAATTGTTGGTGCAACTACTCTTGCTAGAGCGAATTCAGCATCTTCAAATGGATTACCTTCTTCATCTATTTTATCGATTTGAATTGCCGCCTTTGGTAAATAAACTTCGTCTTCTGGAATTTCTGGTGTTGTTCCACCATTTGGATACATCTCTGCATCAGCTGTATTCTTAATGGTCGTTGCGGTCGTTCCTTCGTCAGCCGTTACACCACCAATATAGTGTGCATCAAAAGTAACAACAAGACTATCTGCTAACGCAGCAATCGCTTTATCAATACCAGGCGCTTCTAATTTAATTTCAATCGTTCCCGTCTGCCCATATGTTCCTACTGTAATACCTGAAATGGTATAATCAGTACCTGCGACAAGAGCATTTGCACCAGTGATTCTAGTTCCACCAGCATCTACTAGGTACACATCCAAATCACTATTACCTGATAATGCGCCAACTGGTGTTCCTGACACTACTGCTGTATCCGTAAAGTTAAAGTATGCTTCTAAAGTATCAAGTACCTTAAATCCACCGTATCGATAAGGGTCGCCAGGTGTTCCAGCACCACTTCTTAAATCACTAACTGATTCTACGGCATCTGGTGCTTCTGCTGGATCATTCTTATCTAATCCATTCTTAAAGTAAGTAGTAATCTTAAATGGTACAATATCATTTGTATTAATCACTTGTAAAAGCGCATCTACTTCCTTATTAACGATATTGCCTTCGATTAAGTTCTTAGGGTATACATGCACATCTCGGTTCACATCCGAACCATCGTTTAAAGTTAATGGTGTCCTAATTACGCAAGATGCTGCTTGGGTATATCCAGCTGGAACTGTTGTCTCTACCAATAAGTAGCTACCATCTAAGAGGTTATCATTCCCCCAAGTCGCAATACCGTTACTATCAGTCATCACTTCTAATCCACTGCCATCTGCTAGACCTGTCGCTGCATTTACTACATCCGCTGGGTCTACTACCGTTACTGCTACATCTGCCGCCGTAGCAAAGCTAAATATTACTTTGTATATTGGTGCTGCAGTTTCATCTACTTCATAGCCTGTAATACTATCTGCTGAATCTGATGCTAACACAGCTTCTACCGCCGTCATATCCAGCTTAAAAAGCGTAAACCCGGCATTTTCTAATGGATTACCCAGTGTATCTGTTATTGCTGTATCAAGCTTTTCACCTGAGAAAATATTATCAAGATGAGCGGTTGGTTGGGTATTTCGCTCATACTTGTGAACCGTAATAGTTCCTTCATTTGGTTGGCTTGCATCAAGCCCCGAAGCTGATACTGGAATCAACATTCCTATCAGCATTATCGTTGTCGCTAATAAAGCCACAATTCTTTTTGCACTTTTCATTCTTCTCATGTTACGTCTTCTCCTTTTTGTTGTTAGTTATTTCACTGTACATTTTGTTACTATATATAGAAAAGCATTATCTAAGCATTGCTTTTACTATTGTAATAGCTACCACCTAAGGCAAGAAGCATTAACATCACGCCTAAGATTAAAGTATTTCTTGTTCCGCCAAGTCCCGCCTCTCCAATGCCAAATGGCTTAGTATTAACTACCTTGTACCTCGGCGTACTACCGTTCATTTCTCTAATCACCGCAGGTGGCATAATCGAAGCACTCTTAGCTTTAAAGTCTATTTTCCAATCGCTAGTGCTCTCTTCATCAGTCTTGGTGGTGTCAATGGTCATAATCCATTGGCCAACTGGTAGTTCATATGAGCTTGGTGCTTTGACTTCTATTAAGGTATAGTATCCGCTTGCTAACTCGCCAAGATTCACCAGACCACTACTGTCAGTTGCAAATATATCATTCAAAGCCGTAGCAGCTTGACCGCCTAATTTAATTCGTTGCCAACCTTCGCCGCCACCAGTCTTCACATCTAAAAGAACATCTTTATCGACTATATCTTCGCTATGATTGCCAGTTGTATAATCACTATCACTACCATTCCACTTATAAAGGGCAAATTGGGCACCAGCTAATCCAACATTTAAATCCTCCGAGCTGACCATCGTAAAAGTTACATCATCTTCACTTGGTGTATCATCGACGATTTCATATACCACATAGTCAGCTTTGACATTTGTTACCGTCATAAAACCACCGTTAATATCCGACTTGGTATTATCTACTACACTACTAGAAACTATTACATCATCGGTCGTCTTAGTAAGTGGGTCAAACTGACTTTCTCGTTGGTTATCATTAGCTCCTTTTGTTACCAATGTATGAAATTGCTCATTGGTTACTTTTATTTTATGCTCACCAAGCCCTGCAACCGCTACTTTATATTCACCATTACTATTAGTTATTGCCGTACTTTTAGGGGTGTAGCTACTACCATCTTGGCGTAGTGCCTCTACTTCGATATCGGGAACTAATTCTTCTTCTATATCCCACTTATCGTTAGCTAAATTATCATCAAACCAAAAATTGCCTGAGATATACATATCTTCTAAAATGTATTCATTTAAAGTTGAAACATTATACTCGGGAAATGTCTTGGCCCATGTGTCATCTTCCTTATAGTTAAAGTAAATGCTAGTGTAAGCACTTTGCTCTCCTATTTGGTCTTTGGTTGCATAATCATATATAGCTGTTAGTTCTACTTCGTTTGTCGCTCCATTCGGCAAATGGATTCTGACACAGGTAACTTCACTCCAGTTAGTAATGTCTGTTGCATTGACATATGTTGAAGTATCAGCTAATCCATTTATAGTAAAGTTAACATCGGTCGTATAAGTAACTGTCGCTTCACTTGGTAAAGAAGCAACTCCTTGCAGTGCTTCTTTTAATTCCATATCAAAAGCACTACCTTCGCTTTGCCTTATCGTTCCTTCATCATTATAAGCGACTGCTTGGCCCTTCTTTGGTATAACCATATATAGATAAATGTCTGTATACCTTGCCACATCATCTTTTAGTAACAAAATACTTTCGGTGAAATTGTCAGTCCCCGTACCTTTAATAGCTGTTGCTACTGCTCCTACCAAACCAACTTTACCAGTCTTTGTAATCGGCTCCATCTTCGTTTGATTTAGGTCCTCGACATTAATTTCCTCTAACAGCTCTTCTTGTTCCTTAAGCTGATAGATAAGCGGGCTTCTCGTCACGCCGTTATAGCGATAAGCATTATCCTTTGTATCAAATAGATAGGTATTGTTTTCACTGTCAATTTCTACTTTTTCAAAGGTCGAAACCCATCTATCATTTTCTACTTCCCAAACAATTGGAAGTTCAACAATCTTAGCCAGAAGGTTTTTATTGGCATCACAAATAAACCATCCTTCATTTCCGTTTAATTCACCATAAATTCGATATCCAACAATAACATCTTCATCATCTAGATGTGAAGCTAATCCCTGCTCTTGTAACATGGTGCTTTCTTCATTGACTAGATATACATATCGGTAAAGTCCTACTTCTATTTGCTCATAGCCATATCTTTCGTATTCTCTTGCACTTTCATCGACTTTTAAAATATCTTCATCATTTTGTTCTAGTGGTATGAATGCTCGCAAAAGGCTTGGCAGTTCATCCTCTTCCCCGCTATTGATTTCATTTGTCTTCTCAGTCACCACTTCAAAGCCTATAATGGTTAAAGCTTCCTTGGTTACTTCTATCTCTTGGTCGTTCAAATCAGACTTTTGGAGTTCTTCTGTTTGCCAATTGTAAGGTTGCTCAATCAGCTGCTCATCAATTAATGGCTGGCTTTCTTCACTCGCTGATGCAAACAACGGTCGTAACAAACCACTTTGACCTATCATTACAAGCACCAAGATGATACCTATGCCTCTTTTGATTGTTTCTCTTAACATTGATTTCTCCTTGCCAGTCAACAGTTTAGCTATCTTTGCTGCCTTCTTGCTCTCTACGGATATTGCGAATAAATACAAATGTAAATGGAATTGTTGCTCCACATACCATGATGATTAATTTCCATGGAAATGCCACCTTCTCAATTGGTATCATCGTCTCTGCTCTATCTGAAATTCTACTTCCTCGCACTAAGAGCCGATGGCTGTTCACGCCATATGGTGTACAGGTAATCAGCGTTACCAAATCTTTTCCCTCTTCTGGAATCAGACTTTCTGTTTCATCTGGCAAAATTATTTTGATATCATCCACCTCGTAGGTAAACACTTCATCTAAAATACGAATAACGAAGGTATCTCCTTCAACCATCTCAATTAAACGGTCAAACATCTCTGCCGTTGTCTGCCCGGTATGGGCCGTTATCACTGATAGGTTGCCAATACCACCAATCGGTAGTGTTGTTTGTTGAATGTGCCCAGCACCTTTTTCTAAAACTTCATCCGATACCCCATGGTAGATGGGCAAATATGCATTAATTTTCTCAATATCGATATATCCCATGATTCCATCGCCTGTATCTAATACCGAAAGATAGTTGTCCGGCAAAACACGACCACTCCCCGCAATAAAGGGGTCTGGTACTGGGTCGCCATTTAGGCTATCATTGTAAAGTCTCGCTTCGTCCCACATCTTTTCTATTTCACTTGCTGTTAGGTCTACGACTTTTTGATTGTATTTATTAGCACCAGTTATAACATTACGTCTGGCGATATAATCGCTAAGAACTGGATAGGTGAAGATTGTTAGTCCAACTAAAAATACAAGTACTAAAGCTATTCTGCCTACATAAATCTTCTTCATCCTTTTATCATCCTCAACTGATATATTACTTATCTATCTTTTGACTCTTAAGTCTCTTTGCTTTTGCTCGCTTATTTATCAATCTACCTAAGATAATAACTAAGAACAGTCCTAACATCACAAATACAACTATCCACCACGGGAACACCGTCTTATCTTCTTTTTGTGGTGTTGGCATTGGCTCCACAAATGGGATTCTTTCACCAATCACTAAAAGGCGGTGCGAGTTCACGCCATATGGCGTACAAGTAAGCAATGTCACTAAATCTTTTCCTTTTTGTCTTTGAAGCATTGAAATATCGTCGGGCAAAACTACTGCTATTTGCCGAACTTGATAAGCTAATGTTTCATCGATTATTTCTAAGAAAAATTTTTCTCCAACTTTCATATTAATTAGATTATCAAACATCTTGGCATGACTAAGGGCCGTATGCCCAGTTAGAACACAGTGAGTGTCTTCTCCACCAACTGGCAATGCCGTTGCCTTGATATGCCCAACCCCTTTATCCAGCACTTCATCAGCAACACCATGATATATCGGCAACATTATATCTAGATGGGGAACATGAACATATCCCATGACGCCATCGCCGATATCTAAGGTTTGATAATACTCATCAAAGGGGTCTACAACTTCTGTTCCAGCAAAGGGGTCTCTTACCGTACTTTTAACCAGACGCCTATTATAATCAACTGCTGTATCCCATACTTCTCTTCGTTGCTCCTTAGTTAATTCTCCGACAGTTCTTTCATAACCTTGATGCGCAACTGTATGGTTGTAATCAGCTAGCCAAAAGCTAATTCTCGGATAAAACAAAATGCCTGCCCCTAATAAAAACAAGACAACAAACCCAACCAGCGAGAGGATATTGTTACCTTTTTTATTACTATTTTTGCTCTGCCTTATCTTGTCATTTGTCATTTTTATCTTTTCATTTTCTTGTGTTTTGTATTTCTCAGTGGGGAAAAAGTCTTACATTTGTCCCCACTGATGTTAATATATAAAAAGCGGTTATAAACGCACATTTTGCGTTGCAAAAACCTTAAAAATGCAGTGGGGATAAATGTAAACATTTTTCCCCATTTTTATCAACCTAAACTATGATTAAAGTTAATCTTTTATTGTACCAACCTCTTGTAAAATGTAATGTTACCCACCCCGAAAACCTCTGCAAACCTTTTGCCGATTGATTTAAATACTAAAAAAGCCCTTCCTTGACGTATTGAATCATCGTCAAGAAAGGGCTTTTTTAGGAAACTTCAACCTTAATTGTCCCACTCATATTTTGTTAATTGTCCTTCAGTAGTCATTCCTGCAAACTGATTTTGTCTAAGTGCCTCATAAAGAACTATCGCTACTGAATTACCCAAATTCAATGAACGAGTATCGCCCAACATTGGAATTCGAACAGCTTCATTCTGGTAATCCTTTAATATCTCTTCGGGTATACCCGCACTTTCCTTACCAAACATAATATAACAGTCTTCTTCATATTGTACTTCCGTGTAGACATTCTGCGCTTTAGTGCTAGCCATATAAATCTTTGCCTTAGAATTCTTCTGTATAAAATCATTAAAATCAATATATCTAGTAACATCTAGATGAGCCCAATAATCCATTCCTGCTCTTTTAATTTCTTTCTCATTCAAACGAAATCCCATCGGCTCAATCAAGTGTAATCTAGTTCCTGTTGCCACGCAGGTGCGCCCAATATTACCAGTATTTGCCGGTATTTCCGGCTCAAATAAAACGATATTTAATTTTGCCACTTTTAGCTCTCCTTACTTGTTTATATGCATCTATACATAAGACATTCTTAGATTCTATATAATTCATCTGCTTGTGGCTTATCAAGGTATCGCACCTCGTCGCCCTTTTTGACAATTCGCTTATTGCTTGCATTGCTTCGTCCAATTACCGTTGCTTCAATTTGAGCCGCCTTTAGCTTCGCCACTAACCTTGCACCATCAGCGGTCGCTATCAGCATTGAGCCGCTAGACATAATCAGATATGGATTCACCTTAAAAAACTCACAGATTTCCACGGTCTCTTGACGAATTGGAATCTTTCTAAGGTCAACTTCAATTCCTACCCCTGCGCCATTAGACATTTCCCAAAGTGCCCCTAAAATACCGCCTTCGGTGATATCATGCATCGCCGAAGCACCACAAGCTTTTGCTACCTTAGCCTCTGGTATAACTGATAGGTATTGGTCAAATCGCTTGGCTGTATTAACGAAATCCTCCGTAAATACCGTTCTTAGCTGTGTCTCTTTTTCTTTAGCCAAAATCGCTGTCGCTTCTAATCCCACCCACTTGCTCACGACAATATCTTGCTCTGGTCGCATCTGCGTTGACAACAGCAATTCATTTTTCTTTACTTTACCAACTCCAGTTACTGAAATCAATGGTTGATTAACAACATCCGTTACTTCTGTGTGTCCCCCTAATATTTCCATTCCTAACGATGCACAGGTACTTTCAGCATCTTGCATAATCTGCTTTAATGCTGATTCTTTGGTCCTTGAAGGCAACATAATTGTTAGCATTACACCAATTGGTTCAGCTCCAGCAGCGGCTAAATCATTGGCCGTAATATGGATACTGTGACTACCTAGGTCACTTGCAGTTCCTGTAATTGGGTCAGAAGATAATGTTATAACCTCATCTTCGGCAAGTGATAACACAGCACAATCCTGCCCAAGGGCAGGACCAATAAGTACTTCTTCTCTTCGATGATTTATTTGCTTTAGTACTGAACGTAATAATGTCGGCTCTGGCAATTTACCTATTTTCATTTCTTCTCCTAAATTTACCTATATTTGTAAACAGCGGAAAATGCTGCGTCCAAATCATTTTTCTCTATCGCTGAATATATCGCCTCAGCCGCTGCTCCTGTAGCACCACTGACTCCTACCTCATATTTGGTTGGTTGCATCTGGTATCTACTGTCATTAACTTTGGTCTTAGTCTCTTCACCATTTTCAGTCACAAGCTTCCACAAGCTGGCCTTATAACCTGTTTGTGATTGACTAATTTGCTCGATTCTACCAAAGTCACCTGCTGCCACTAGGTTGACAGTCGGCTCAATTGTCTCTATTGTCTCACTCTCATATGATACCGTTCGTCCCTCTGGACGATATTCCTTACCATATACCACAAAGCCAATGTCACCACCATTAGCATAGCCTTCAATATATATCGGTGAATCCAGATTGTTTCTAAACACCAAATCCTTCGAGCCTTCGGCAATCGCCGCATCCATTGAAAGCTTTACGTATTTGACTGTCATTGAATGCTCATGTCTTTCTAATATCTCTAATTCCGAACGAAGTAAGGCTAAGTATAGTGTTGTTGAGACTTGGCAGATACCACCACCAAAGCTTTCAACCACTTCACCATCAGCATATGATGCACCTAGCTCATAGCCATTAGCTTCGGTAAATGGTACCATCGCATCACAAACCGAATATTCTTCACCAGGGAATACGACCGCTCCGCTTACCTTGGCAGTTCCATTTCTAATATTCTTTGCTCGATTCGCACTACTAGCTGAATAGTCTGTTGATGCTTTACCTAGAACATCCGTAATTTCACTCAATCCAATGGCGGTATGGGCCGCTTGTTTTATCTCAGCTGCTAGCTCAACGCTACCGCCACCAGCACGCCATAATTTACTAAGATACTCTTCGACTATATCAACCGATTGCTCTTCATCGACCCTAATTCCCGACTGCTCCTTCTCAATAACAAATTCGCCGCCTTCAGTCCTTATTGTCGCATTAACTGCTTCACAATCAAACGGCACACACCGTTCTTTAATAATTTGCTCAATCTGCGCTCGGTCGGCTTCATAAGGTAGCACAAGCCTAATCGCGCCTTGCTTTAAATCCTCTTGAACCTTAAAACGACTAACCAAATTGCCACTTTTGCCAATACTCATCACCTTATCAATCAGCACCGTACCATCCCACGATAAGCCCAATTCGCCCGCTGTTGCCGTTGCCGTTTGATTGCCAACATGCATCTTTATTTTGTATTCTCTGATTTCGTCAAGATATTTGTCAACTGCTGCTAGAGCTTCTTCTTGGGTCATATTTGAGACATCAACACTATCAATATAGACACCTTCTAGAATTCTTTCTGTTGATTCAATTGGACTATCATTTTCTGTTTCATGAACTGCTGTCGATTCAGCCACTTCATCAACTTCACTGGCATATACCAGCGTGCTAATTGCTACTACCAGAAAAAGCACGGATAGTGCTGTCATCATATGAGTTATTCTTTTTTTCATATTTTTCCCTTTAATAAGCTTTATGAAATAAATTGTAATATCATTGGCAACACCATCGCCATGACTAAGATAATCGCTAATGCTGCTGCAAATATTCTTTTAGTTTTGGGATTCTTCATCTTTAATTTCACCTCTTAATTCTACCATTTTCAAAAATTGTCTTATCAATCAAGCGTGATGCTTCATTCTTTGTCAGACTATCAATTTGTACATCTAGTTCTATTTTATGATATTTTAACAAATCGTTCAAGTAGTCTTTTTGTCTTGTGGTAATGCCACCTTGCTTTTTCACTTTATGGATAAGCGCTTTATCGACAAAAAGCTCTGGTCGCTTTATCGCAAAATCATGCCTTAACTGTTGGTAAAGTAAGTGCGCTGCTAAGGCATCGTCCGTCGCTCGATGTGACCGCTTCGTTTCAATTTGATAATGCTCACATAGAGCACCTAACCTTTTGCTTTCTAGTTGTTTTAAAGTCTGACGTGCAATTGCTAGAGTATCGATGCCCGTTCGCTCAAAGGTCAACCCCTGATTAACCGCCTTATGTTTCACGAAACTAAAATCAAAGATAATATTATGCCCTAAAAGGGGGTACTCTTCACAAAACGCCAATAAATCTGGAAGCACCCCTTCAATAGTCGGCGCCATCTGCACCATCTTCATCGTAATACCTGTTAGCTCTTGAATTCTTGGCGGAATACTCATCTGGGGATTGATAAAAGTCGTAAAGCTATCACTTATTTCACCATCGTCAACTTTAACTGCTCCAATTTCAATAATCCGGTCATTCTTGGGATTTATTCCCGTTGTCTCTAAATCGATTGCGACGTATGTGTTCATCTACTCCTCCTAAACCACTTACAATATTTCGTTAAGAAACACTCCTCGCATTTGGGGTTACGTGCAAAACAAATTTGTCTACCAAAAGTAATAAGTTGAATATTATATAAAATCCAGTGTTCCTTGGGTAACACCTTCATCAATTCAAGCTCAATCTTCTCTGGGTCATCTGATTGTGCTAGCCCTAACTTCCTTGAAATCCGCTTAACATGCGTATCAACAACGATACTAGGCTGATTGAAAATATTGCCTCTGATAACATTAGCTGTCTTCCTGCCAACGCCAGGCAGACTTGTTAGGTCTTCAATGTTACTTGGTACTTCATTGCCAAATTCTCTTGTGATTCGTTTTGCTGTAGCAATAATGTTCTTGGCCTTATTATGATAAAAGCCAGTCGACTTAACATCTTCTTCTAACACTTTAACATCGGCCTTAGCGAAGCTTTCCATATCTGGATATTTCTTAAATAAAGATTCGGTAACAATATTAACTCTTGCATCCGTACATTGAGCACTTAACATCGTGGCAATAAGCAGCTGCCCGGCATTATTGTGGTTTAAATAACACTTATATTCCCGCGTATACTGTTCATCTAATCTATCTAATATCTCTTGTGTTCGCTTTGCTATTCTTGCCATCTTATTCCTCTAATCTATTACTTCTGTAATCATCCGAATAGTTGCATTATTAGTTAACATATTACGCTTCTCATAATCAAATAAAATAATAACTGGCTTATCTAGAAGCATTTCCTTATCGCTATCAAGGTCATAGCTAAAGGCTTCTAAATGAATCTTCTTATCTTTATAGCGGACTGGTTCTTTGGCCCAAGCTGGTCGCTTTTTCAGCTTTTCTCTAGCATATAAATCAAACAGCATTAATTCTTGGTAATACGCCAAATTAAGTTGCTCCCTCTCGCTAAGAAACTCTAATAAAATATCATAGCGACGCCCTCTCGCATGAGCTACCTTCGTATACCCTTGTCTTTCATAGAAATCACCAAGCTCTTGATAAAATAGAAAGGGCGAGGAAAACAATCTTATCACTTGCTTAATGGTCTTCTCGAATTGAGCACTATTATAATATATCTCAACCATTTCCTCGATTTGCTTTAGTCTTATTATCTCATCGTATGATAACCATTTGGTTTGTAGCACTTCATATGGCGGTTTACTTTGATATTGACAGTCATATTCTTTCGCTGTCATAGCCATCGCTGAGCCTTTTAAGACCTTTAGAAAGCCTAGCTGTAATTGCTGTGGCGAAAGAGCATAAACTGCATCAAACGACCGCTTAAAGCTATCATAATCTTCATATGGCAGCCCCACAATTAAATCTAGGTGCTGATGAATATTATCGCCGTACGCAACTGCTTGTACTTGCTTACTAAGCTTAGCAAAATCCATTGTTCGATTAATCGCCGTTATCGTCTGGGGATTGGTTGATTGAACCCCAATCTCTAGTTGAATTTGTCCTGGTCGCAATGAGTTTAATAGTAATATTTCTTCCGCTGATAACAAGTCAGCCGATATCTCAAAGTGAAAATTAGTCACACCATTATCATGTTCTTTGAGGTACAACCATATCGCCATCGCATGTTCACGCTTGCAGTTAAAGGTTCTGTCAACGAATTTGACTTGCGGTACTTGTGCATCTAAAAAGAATTGAAGTTCCTTTTTAACAATTGCAATATCCTTAAATCGCAATTGCTTATCAACTGAAGATAGACAATAGCTACAGGCAAAGGGACAACCACGACTACTCTCATAATAGGTTATTCGATGTGTTGGAAAATATTCGTAAACAAACGGAATATCATTCAAGTCCATTAGTTCCCGCTGTTCATTAGTTACTATCAAACCAGCGCTATCTCGCCAAACCAAACCCTTAATCGCTGCTTGACTAACCTTGCCTTCTTGATAGTAAGCAACTAATTCTAGAAAAGTTTGCTCACCTTCACCACACATAATCCCATCGATAAAATCATGTTCCATCATAATCTTCGTCGCGTCATAAGAGACTTCCGGACCACCTAACCAAATCTTGGTCTGTGGTAATATTTTGCGAATCTCTATTGCAATATCTAAAATCAGCGAAATATTCCAGATATAACAAGAAAAGCCTATGACATTCGGCTTTTCTTGGTATATCGCTTTTAATATTTCGTCTTTTCTTTGGTTAATTGTATATTCGCCAATCACAATATCGCTTTGATATCCTTTAGCATAACTATACAAGCTGTAAACGGCTAAATTAGAATGTATATATTTAGCATTTACGGCAACTAGCATAACTTTCATAGATTCTTCCTTTAGACCTTAGCTTAAGCCTTTAATGGGTAAACATTGGTCAATTCCTTAACTAATGCTTTTGCTTTCGCACAGTTAGTTTCACTTTCAATCATTAGCGCAATCGCTTCAGCTACTTTATCCATATCTGCTTCATTCATCCCTCTTGCCGTCACTGCTGCTGTCCCTAAACGAACGCCACTTGTCACATGCGGTGAACGAGGGTCGTTATGAATAGTATTCTTGTTACAGGTGATATTGGCTTCTTCTAGAAGTTTCTCCATATCTTTACCCGTAATATTAGCAGCTCGTAAATCCACTAGCATTAAGTGATTGTCGGTTCCTCCCGAAACAATCTTGACACCTCTTTTTAGAAGTCCCGCACAAAGAGCCTTAGCGTTCTTGACAACATTCTCTTGATATACTTTATATTCAGGCTGTAATGCTTCTTTAAAACATACTGCCTTAGCTGCAATAACATGCATTAATGGTCCACCTTGAATTCCTGGAAAAATAGCTTTATTCAATTTTAATTCTTCTGCAACCGCATTGCTACTAAGAATCATTCCGCCACGTGGTCCACGTAACGTCTTGTGAGTCGTCGTAGTTGTGATATGGGCATGAGGAATTGGGCTTTGATGCTGTCCGGCTACTACCAATCCCGCAATATGCGCAATATCTGCCATTAGATAAGCCCCCACTGCATCAGCTATTTCACGAAACCTCTTAAAATCTATAGCCCGTGGATAAGCACTAGCTCCGACAACAATCATCTTCGGCTTATTTTCAAGTGCTATCCTTCTAACTTCATCATAATCAATAAAACCTTCATCATTAACACCATAAGATACCACATTATAATACTTACCCGACATATTAGCCTTACTTCCATGCGAAAGATGTCCGCCATCAGATAAATTCATTCCCATAATCGTATCGCCTGGTTCTAATACTGCAAAGAAAACTGCCATGTTCGCTTGTGCTCCAGAATGTGGTTGAACATTAACATATTCACATCCGAATAACTCTCTTGCCCGCTCGATAGCTAGCGTCTCAACAACATCTACACAATCGCATCCGCCATAATATCTCTTGTCGGGATATCCTTCTGCATATTTATTTGTCAACGGACTACCCATCGCCGCCATAACTGCTTTACTTACCCAATTCTCTGATGCAATCAATTCAATATTATCGTTTTGTCTTGCAATCTCAGCTTGAATAGCATCTGCAATCTCAATGTCAACCTTCTCAATTTCCTGAAATTCGTACATGATGTGCCTCCTTTTTGATATATTGCGTACCTTATTAGTATACGAAAATATTGACTATTTTTCAATCGCAAATGACAATATCTTATGTTTTTTTCCATTCTTTCGTTTTACCCTTTACGACTGATATGAAATCTGGTTTAATTAATCTTAAGTGAAATATACAAACACATCTTATTCAGGAGGATTATTATGCTTAACTTTGAACTGTATACCCCTACTAAAGTGATTTTTGGTAAAAATACTGAAAGTCAAACAGGTGAAATAGTCAAAAGCTATGGCGCCAAAAAAGTACTCATCCACTATGGTGGCGAAAGTGCTAAACGCAGTGGTCTATTGAATAAAATTTGCGACGCTTTAAAGACCAGTCAAATCGAATATGCGCTACTTGGTGGTGTTGTGCCGAACCCCCGATTATCCAAAGTAAATGAAGGCATTGAATTGTGCTCTAAAGAAAATATTGATTTCATCCTTGCTGTTGGTGGCGGTAGTGTTATCGACTCCGCTAAGGCTATCGGTTATGGCGTTGCTTCTGGCGGAAATGTTTGGGACTTCTATGAAGGTACTCGTAGCATCACTGCTTGTCTCCCCATCGGTTGCGTTCTAACCATCGCCGCGGCTGGCAGTGAAATGAGTAACTCTTCAGTTATTACTAATGAGGATGGCTGGCTCAAACGTGGCTCTAAGAGCGACCTGGGTCGTCCACGTTTTACGATTATGAACCCCGAGCTCACTTATACCTTGCCTAAATATCAAACCGCTTGTGGCTGTGTCGATATCTTAATGCACACCATGGAACGTTACTTTAACAATACTACCATGGAGCTAACTGACCATCTCAGTGAAGCCCTCATGCGTACTGTTATAATGAATTCTAAGATTCTGCTTACCAAGCCCGAGAACTATCGCGCTCGCGCTGAAATAATGTGGGCTAGCAGTATTTCACATAACGGTCTCTTAGGCTGTGGTACCGATGGTGGTGATTGGGCATCACATCAAATCGAACACGAACTTGGCGGTCTCTTTGATGTTGCACACGGTGCCGGACTTGCTGCTATTTGGGGAAGCTGGGCGCGCTATGTCTATCAAGAAAATGTTGAACGCTTTGCGCAATTTGCTGCTAATGTATTTGATATCCCTTGTGGTAGCAACCTAGCGGAAGCTGCCCTAGCTGGAATTGAAGCTATGGAGAATTTCTACCGTCTAATTGAGATGCCTGTTTCTATTGCCGAAATGGGTATTCACTTAACTGACGAACAAATCGAAACGCTTGCCTATAAATGTACTTTCCAGAATACTCGTACTGTCGGCATTATCAAGAAACTTAGCCTCGATGACTTGGCTAATATCTATCAAATGGCGAAAATATAGAATACTTAGAAACGCAAATTATCCATCACAGCCGTCACAATTTCACAACAACAAAGGGGATATCGCTAACTCATCGATATCCCCTTTGTAAATTTAAAATTTCAGCCTAATCAATAATCTTTTTCGATTTCTTCATAGCTTATCATATAACCATTATCATCAAAATGATATAGTCTATTTCCCATCACCTCAGAAACACCACTTTTATAACTACCGTCGTGATTCTGATAACGCCATCCTTGCTCGTCTTCAAGCCATTTTCCTGGAATAACGATATCCTTAGTGAACTGCTCATAGAACTCTGACTTAGACTCAAACTCTTCATTCATCTTAGCTAAGCCGTTTTGTTCTAACAATGTCTCTTGTCCGGAAAAGAGATTCGTTCCAAGTGCTAAGCGTTCTCCGCTTATCTTTGCCCCTAGGCTTGCTAACGTTGTCGGAAAAAGGTCGATTGTTGTGAATTTGATATTCTTCTCTCGAACTGGCTCAAGCGGAGCGTTAATGAAAACATTATATACCTGTCGCTGATTCTCTTTAGAGATACCTGTGAAAAAGTCTGAATCCATCGAAAGATGATCACCGACTAAAACAATGGTGGTATTCTCATAAAATGATTGTTTTTGTATCCAAGCAACGAAATCCCCTGCCTGACGGCTAGCACATCTTATCACATTAGCATATTGATTATCACCATATTCCCCACCACATAGGTCACACAAATAACCATCTTCAAAATGAGTATCAACTGTCAACATCGTAAAATTAAAGGGTTGTTCTTGTTCCGCCAAAGAACTTATCTCTTCCTTAGCATATTCATAAAGCTTCTTATCTTCATATCCCCAAAATTCTTTATAATCTTCCGGTATTCTCTGACGCTCTATTGCCGTATAGTAATCAAATATTTCGTATTCTCCATGAGTCGTAAAATAATTCTTTCGACCACCGAAAACACTATCTGAACCAATCATTAAGACTTGCTTGTACCCTTCCGTCGCTAAGACGTCACCTAAGGTAACGATATCTGGAAAAAAGGTCTCTTGTTCGCTCATGGCATTTAGATAGATTGGTATTTTAAGTGGTAATCCTGCTGTTTGTGCAAACATTGCCGCTATGGTCCATGTTGTCCCAATCGTTGGCGAACCGCCGCCTAACTTTTCATTAGGTGAGAAATTCACATTCTCTTTGGCTAGCTTAGTCAGCTCTGGAATAATATCCTGCTTTAATCCACCACCTGCTTCTGTTGACGCAAAAGTATTCTCCATTGACTCTAAATAAATGTAGATCAGATTACGCTTCTGACTAGGAAATTTAATCGAGACACCACGAGGGTCTACATAATTATTCTCGATAAAATCCGATTCGTTGTTATAATTCTTTAGATATTCAGCAACATTATAACGGTCACCAATTCTATACAGCATGATTATTGCCATACTAGCTGAGAGCAGCATCATTACATTTGTCAGAATAACTCTTAACTTCTTATTCTTTTTAGTTAGACATAAAACGGTGATAGCCATTATTATTGCTATGACACAAGGGATTACGCCCGTTAAGACAGCCTCTGCTACCATCGCGTTATTCGTACCTCTTAAGGGAACTTTCAAATGAAAGACAATCTCATCCACAGTTAAGTTCGCCCATGTCTTCATTAACCAATACACCGTACTACTTATTAAGACCCCTAGTACTGTTATCAGCATAAAAAATGTATAATATGCAATTTTCTTTGTTTTTTGTAAAAAGTCTCTATCCATACTCAATAATATGCCTGTCTCTCTATATAAACCCTGTCATCAATAAACTGCTATTATAGGCGAACTTTCCTATAAAGCAAAAAACCCGCAAACTATTCTAAGAATAGCCTGCGAGCCTTTAAGAGCGCGAGACGGGGATCGAACCCGCGGCCCCGACCTTGGCAAGGTCGTGCTCCACCACTGAGCCACTCGCGCATATACGGTATGTAATTGTTGTAGAAAGCGGGTGATGGGAATCGAACCCACGTATCTAGCTTGGAAGGCTAGTGTTCTACCATTGAACTACACCCGCAGCGACAAAAATTATTATATGTTATTAATAACCATTTGTCAATACCTATTTTCACAAAACTCTTTAAATCTTTATATTTTCATTATTGATTGGTCATCATATCGATATCTATAAGATTCATCATGGCAAGAGAATGTACAACCAATCGCCTCGCCTTGCTCATTCTTGACTGGTATAAACTTGCTCATATCCTGCTCTTTACAGTTAAGTCTTAACGCCAAGCTTTCCATGATTGGTGAGTTAGAGTTATTCTGGTATTGCTTATCATATTCTCTAAGTTCATCTAGTGTATCAAATTCATATATCTTATCACTATCATAACACTTAGTCTTCATATGTAAGACATCCAGATGCTCGATATAGAGTGTCTCCCAATACTTTTGGTATGTTTCTTTTTTATGATACTCGCTCTCTAATACTTCCAACATCTTTTTACTAAAGGATTCACTCCAAAAGACATGCCCAATCATATACCAGCCTTTTTCACCACCGATAGTAACCTTAGTAATAAAATCCTCACTATCTGTTTCTACATACCACTCATCCGTTGCTTTATCCTCATAAATCACTGAATAAAAAGACTCTTCCTCTTCTGCGTTAAATGGATTATCAGGAAAATAATCATCAGCTGCACAAATATAAGAATTCTTTATGTAGTCCTTTGCTACATAAATTGACGAACTATTATTTCGCGTTGCATACTCATTATTTTCTATTATGATTATGCCAAATTTCTCTGCCAAATAATAAAACTTTTCTTTCATATAGCCAACTGTAACAATAATCTCTTTGATACCAGCCGCTTGCAATTGACGGATTTTGCGTTCAATAATAACTTCACCATTCACTTTTATCAACGCCTTATGTGTCTCCTGTGAAATAGGTGCAAATCGACTCGCCAACCCTGCGGCTGTGATAATTGCATTGTCTACTTTATATTTCATTTGCCGTACCCCTTATCTTCTAACGCTTTTTTTACCATTCGATAATACTCTTTTGCATATCGATATTGACGTAACGAGTATTCACCAAAATCTGTCCCTGTATTTCTTTTGAATTCACACCAATTACTCCACATCAAACCACCGACCGCAATATAGCAGTAGATTTTTAACCGGATAGCATCAGTACACTTATCTTCAAAATATGTCTGAATCAAAAAATCCACTTGCTCTTTATTATACAAAGCATCAACCGCAAACATCGCAATATCTACATGGGGGTCTTGCATCGCTGCATATTCCCAATCAATTATCTGAACCTGTTCATCTCCCGCTTCATCCACATATAGTAAGAAATTATCTGCGACCGCATCCATATGTGTTAATATCTTCTCTTTAGTATTTTCTTCAATATAATCTTTTAACGAAAATATATTTTCCTTGGTCTTTTCATAATCACGGTAAACCGACGCCTTTTCACCCCATAAAGATTCATAGAATCTAATTTGCCCAAAAATATCAAACTCATTATCCACTACTATCTTCATATTGTGAAACGCCCTTAAGCTCTCCATACATTTCTTCACATCTTCGTTATCTTGGGGATTACACACTCGTGCATCCTTAATCCATTTAACAATATTATATCCCGTTTCAGAATTAGCATAGATTAGGTCATCACAAATTCCCTTCCCCGCAATAGCAGCATAGGTTTTGACCTCTTGTTCCCTACTAATAAGTTGTTGACTCCCTATTCCCGGAATTCGTATAATATATTTTTCGCATTTGCACTCAAAAGTAAAAAATCTATTGGTTATGCCCTTTTTTAAAATGGTAATATTCCTTATCTCAGTCTTCTTAACATTAAACGTTTCTTCAATTACAGCAATCGCCTCATCAAATTGACTAAAGTTACTTTCCATCTCACAGAGCTGCTCATAGGTGTTAATTTCTACTACCTCTGAGGCTTTAACCACTCTAGCATAAATATCCATCTTTTGCTTGTCATAAAGTGCCTCTTCCCAATAGGCACCATCATAACGTGTTCTCTGACACAACTGTTCCATTCGTTCCTGCAATAATTTCGCATCATGCTGTAGCAAATAGCAAATGCCAATGATACAATTTCCACTTTCATCACCTGAAGTCATCACCAGTTCCCATTTTCGATTTACTCGCATTGAGCTTTTGCTATCAATAGCATCACTTACCATATACCATGAATACAGCTCTAATTCGCTATAGGGATTATTCGCACTCCACGTATCACAAGGAATAATATAAGCATTTTCTAAATGTTGCTTGACTAGCTTTAGCGAATGTAAATTACCCTTTGTCGCATAATCTGGATTGACAACTAAGGTTACATCATATTCATCAATCAGATATTCGTATTGTTCTTTCATGAAGCCAACGACGATATATATTTCTCTAATTCCCACCTCATGTAATTGGCTGATTTGCCGTTCTATCAAGGTTTCTTCTTGCACCTCAATTAACCCCTTAGCTATCTCTGTATCAAGCGGTGCCATTCTCATGCCAAATCCAGCCGCCAAAATAATTGCTTTACGAGGAGCTTTATCAGCAATCAGCTTTTGTGTTTTGGTAGTAATCGTTCCCTGCTCACTTAAATATCCCGCCTTTGTTAACGACTTAATTGAGCGATTCACCACCCCTAACGAATGTCCTGTTGCCTTAGCCAACATGCGTTGATTCACACAGGAATCCTTTATTAAAACACTTATTATATCACTTTCTTGCCTATTCACTAACCGCTCCTCCTAGCTAACTAAATGACAATCATATTATCGCCATCATTCCTTGGCGGCAAACCATGATGTAGCATTAGCCGCTACTAAAGAGCCGCCAATTACAATAACGCCGCAGATAATACTTTTAATTGATGGTATTTCTTTGAAAATAATTAACGCCAGCGCAACCGACCATGCTGTATAAGTAATGTTAAGTGCCATTGCTTTAGCTGGACCAATTCGGTTAATTGAGCGATAGTACAAGATGTATGATATCGTCCCAAATAAGGCCGCCAGCACAACTATTGCGGTAGTACTTGTTGGCACTATCGAAAGGGTTAGACCCCATCCTGATACAACAGGTAAAATAATTGCGCCATAGAAGACTGCTGATGTTATCTGTCGTATTTGTAATGCCTGTTCATCACTTACATCAGGGTCCTTCATCCCATACGCACATATTACCGCTTCACCTGCCCAGCCAAACACACTAAGCAAAGCACAAAGTAAACCAATAATTAAATTCTGTGGTGCTACGCCACCATCAGAAACATAACTAAGACCAATAACTCCTAAGATACTAGCGGCTAATCCAAGCAACTGGATTTTATTCATCTTTTCCTTCAAGAAAACATAAGCTAAAAATGCTCCTAGAGCTGGATATAATGCTGAAATGATAGCTGTATAGGCTGGTCCCATCAGTTTAATCGCTGCCACATATCCGGACATTCCCACTGGCCCACCTAATAATGCTCCAATCATAATATACTTGCCACTTTTAGTTTTTAGGGCTTTAATAACTTTACCATACTCTCTTTTAGCCATCATATAAATAAGCATCCAGATACCAGAAAAGAAATCATGTAAAAAGGTGCTGACAAATGGTGCTAAAAATATCGCCTGCTCCGTTGTCACAAATGGTGTTGAGCTTAAAGCTATCCCCAAAACAACTGTATCCAATGCCCAAAGTACCCCTGATAATAGTCCATGTATCATTATAACTCACCTCCAATTTTTTGCAACTCATCTATAGCAAGTTTATAGTAATCTTTAGCATAATTATAGTGACGCAATTCGTATTCCTCGAATTCCACCCCCATTGTCCTTTTAAATTCACACCAGCCGCTCCACATAAAGCCACATATAGCTTTGTAACAATATAATTTTATTCTCGTGGCATCATCACATTCACCTTTAAAATATATTTTCATTAAATCATCAAATTGTTCTCTACTATATTCAGCATACATCGAAAACATTGCAATATCCACATGTGGGTCTTGCATCCCCGCATATTCCCAATCAATTAGTTGAACGCGTTCACCGCCATTACCATCTGGTGAAAACATAAAATTAGCTGATACTGCATCTATATGTGTAAGTACTTTTTCAGCAACATTTCTATCAACATACGCCTTCAGCTTAAGCACATTTTCTTTCGTTTCGGCATAATCCTCATGGATTGATGGCACGTCTCCTCGCAAATCTTCATAACGCTTTATTTCACGCCAAAGATTAAACTCATGGCTAACCTTTAATTTCATTTCATGTAATCTATTAAGTACCCCCATGCAAATCTTGACATCATCGGCATTATTAACATCACAGTTTCTTGCGTCTTCTACGTAATTTGCTATTTTATACCCAGTCTCTGAATTTATATAAATGACATCATCGCATATTCCTTTGCCAGCAATCATTTCATATACTGCTACTTCATTCTTTCTATTCAAAAGCTTATCGGAGCCTGCTCCAGATATCCGCATGATATATTGCTTACCTCGACACTCAAATCGAAAAGAATCATTCGTCATTCCTTCTTTCATTGGTACAATGTCTTTGATTTCATCACCGCTTACTTTTAGTACCTCTTCAATTACCTGCATCGCTTTTGCTTCCATAGCCAATCCTCCATTATGTCGATTTGATTTTGTTCACGAATTTATGATTATTGTTTTTCGTGAACACTTATATATTATACTATCATTTGATTATTGTCAACAACTACATTAAGAAAAAAGAATTTCGCATTCGCCGAGGTGCGTTCCTGCGGAGCGTTTGCTTTATAGGTGAACTTTCCTAATAAAGCAAAAAAGACAATCCCCATGCTTAGTTTCGCCCGAATGCGATGTTAAGCTTTTAGTAATTGTCTCTTTATTACTATTCATTTTTGTTATTTGTCTTCTTAAATCAGTCGTTATTTATTTTTATTTATCTGACGTCGCTTCGTCACTAGTATAACAATAGCAATCCCTGAAATTGCTAGTAATCCAACTAGCAGCATCAGATTACTCGCGTCACCTGTTTTCGCCGTTTGACTCCGATAAGTCGTAATTCCTCGACCACTATTAGTTGTTCTGCCAGCATTTATTGGGGTGCTTGTCACAACATTCTTTTGCCATCTTCCATAGAGTCTTAAATCTTCGGTTAAGATACTTCCTTCCAGATAAGTATTCCTACCCTCGGTATCGGTAAACCAGCCAATAAAGGTGTATCCTTGTTTGCTTGGTTCTTGTGCCTTACTGTTGTACTTGCTTCCAACTGACACCTTATCAGCTTCTGGTCTACTAACATCAGTTGGGTAATTCGTTCCCAGCCATTCATAGCTAATCGTTACATCACCTACGGGTGACATGGTTGTTCCTGGCATTGGCGTTATCGTTGGGCTTGGTATTGTGGTTGGTTTCGGTGTCGCTGTTGGCGTTACCTCTTGGCTTGGTGTTGTCGTTGGGCTTGGTGTTGTCGTTGGTATTGGTGTTATTGGTTCTGGCGTTGTTGGTTCTGGCGTTGGTATTGGCGTTGATGGTGGCGCCGGTGTTGGCGTCGGTGTATTAATTGGTGGCGTTGGTGGCGGGGTCGTTCCCGGGCTGTAAGTATTCGTAATCGTCGTTGTTCCACCACTTTCACTATACGCCACTGTATAGTCAGCTATTCCTACTTCTCTTATTTCATAGGTAATAACCGTGCCATCACCAAACTTCTCTGGCAGACTGACAAAGCTATGCTCCCAGTTATTATTAGTATCTAAGATAGCCGTATCTATCAAGACATTATTATCAGCAAATAATTCTACTTGTACTGATGCTGGTCGTACTCCCGCCACATCACTGTTATCATCCCACACTTTAATAGCTTGCCTACTTGTTAATGCTGGTGGTACTGCTGCCCACTGAGCTTCTATGGTTACCGCCATCGTTGTATCATCAGTTGCCATGTCTGCATATTTAAACAAGTCACTTACTGCTGTGCCAATTGTCCCACCAACACTTATCTGCCAACCCGCAAAGGTGTAATCAGTTCTTGTTGGCTCGGATGGTAAAAGTGTATCATCGTTCCATTTAACGTTAGTTTTATCAGCAATGGTCGTTGGTGTGCCACCGTTAGTGTCATATTTAACGGTGTAGTTTGTTTCACTCCACTGGGCTTCTAGGGTAATCTCCATCATCGTATCATCAGTTGCTAGGTCAGAGTATTTAGAAGTCACTATTGCCGTTCCACTTCCACCAATGCTCACTTGCCAGCCCATAAAGGTTGCCCCAGCTCTAGTTGGTGGTACTGCTGGTAGTAGGTCATCATCATGCCATTTGACGTTGGTTTTATCAGTAATCGCTCCTGAGGTTCCACCATTGATATCGTATTTCACGGTGTAGTTCTTTTCACTCCATTGTGCTTCTAAGGTGATATCCATGGTTGTATCATCGGTTGCTAAGTCAGAATACTTTGATGTCGTAGTTGCCACTGTTCCAACTATCCCACCAGCACTTATTTGCCAGCCAGTAAAATCATATCCAACTTTGGTTGGCTCTGATGGCAATACACTATCGTCGTTCCATTTGACATTATTTTTATCAGCAATGGTTGTTGGTGTGCCACCATTAGTGTCGTATTTAACGGTGTAGTTTGTTTCACTCCACTGGGCTTCTAGGGTAATCTCCATCGTCGTATCATCAGTTGCTAAGTCAGAATACTTTGATGTCGCTGTTGCTGTTCCACTGCCACCGACACTCACTTGCCAGCCAGTAAAGGTTGCCCCAGCTCTAGTTGGTGGCACTACTGGTAGTAGGTTATCGTCATACCATTTGACGTTGGTTTTATCAGCAATTACTCCTGAATCACCGCCATTGATGTCATATTTAACGGTATAATTTTTTTCACTCCATTGTGCTTCTAGGGTAATACTCATCGTATTATCATCAGTTGCCACTTCCGAATATTTATCAGCATCGGTAACAATCGTTCCGGATATTCCTCCAGCGACTAATTCCCAACCATCGAAATTATATCCCGCTCTGGTTGGTGGTGTTAAAGGAATTAAGGAATCATCCCACCATTTAACATTGGTTTTATTAGCTATCGTTACTGGATTTCCACCATTAGTATTGTATTGAACAGTATAATTCTTCGGACTATTACCCGCAACAACGACAATACCTTCGGCATCACCAGGGTTACTAATCGTAAACATCCCATCTGCTTCTCCTGTCGAAGATGCATATGTCGCACTTGCAATATCATATCCGGTTAGTGCTGCTACTTCTTTGAAACGATAAGTCCCTGATGAAATAGGCCCTAAGGTCACAGTTCCGTCACTGCCAGTTATACCCGTTGAATAACTAGTCGGATTCCATGTAATGCCACCATCTGGCGTAACTTCTAACTTAAATTCGACTCCTTGTAGCGCTGCCCCACTGATTGCATCTGCCTTGGCAATTTTAGCATGAAATTTCTCAGGCTTGGCAATGGCTGTACCCGCAAGCAATGAATTATATGCGGAATGGCTTCTATCTAAGAGTATACTATCTTCTACATATGTCGCCGTTGCTGTATTTGATTTCTGGGCAGCAATAAACGCTTGATTATAAGTTGCCGTAAAAGTAAAATACACATACGGGATGTTCCCATGCATTGCATTTGCGTCTGATAGTGCATTTAGAATAATTGATTTCTCTGCTACACTACAGTAGATATTAGCATCACATCTAGCTGCCAAATCTGGGAAAACAGTACTATACTTAAGTGGATAAGTAGGGTCTGTTAAATCGCCCATATTTAGGATAATTCTAAAATCTCCACCAGTCGTTTTATAAATACCATATTCCAATTGCCCAACACGTGCTTTAAACTGTGCATAAGACTCACCGTCTATTTGCGTTACTTCTGTAAAATAAGAAGTGATTTCGGTGTTAGTAAGATAACCACTATTTACGATAGCGGGACGCTTATCCATAGCCGATACCACATATGGCACGAAAACCATAAATCTATCACCCTGTACATCCACCACCCCTTGCGATGCTGGAATTTCATCCTCCCAAATATAGCTTGTCAGAGCTTTAACACTCGCCCCTTCACTAGCAAAAAGGTCATATAGCGGAAGTGAAGTCGTATGAACCGTCCACTGTGCTGTATGGTTTGAAGCTTGACCACGCATTTTGTAAACTGGCATCTGCGTCATCGGACCTCTACTTGCTGGTCTCTCATTTGCTTTGTGCGTATGAGTAACACCATTAATTGACAAACTCTTAACTGTATCCGAGCCGATAACACCACCCTTATAGGCTAAATTCTTGGCTGTTTCAATCCGACAATTGGAAAGTTGGGATTGTCCCGCCGCATTCGGTCCTAAAACAATGACAATGTTTCTGCCTTGAATCTGCCACGTCCCTAACTTAGTCGCTCCATCCATCAAATCCTCAGGCGCCGTATTAACAAAACTTATTGTTGCTGTTTCTGGAAAAAAAGGAATGGTAATGACATCACCAGTTTCCAAAACATAGCCTGCTTTTGCATCAATGGTAAAATTCAATACCGCATAACAGGGATTATCATAAGGAATCCCAATCGGGTAAGCGGCGGGACTTCCACCCAAATCTACCGACGGTATGGTCTCATCTGCCATTCGCAGTGTCCATGTAAGATTTTGAACTGCGTTACTATCCACTTCTGCCTGTACAATCATCCCACTTGGTATACACAAGATAATCGCAAGTATGATTGCGACCATACTTTTCACAATATTTCTGCTCCTCGTATTCATCATGACTTCTTTGCTCCTTTTCATTCTTCTGTTTCGTAAATTTGCGCTATTTTACAGCTTGTTTTGCTAATTCTAAGTGGGAAAAAAAGTGTACTTTTTTCCCCACCCATGTTAGAATGAAAAAAATGGTGATAATCGTTGATTTTTCGTTTTTAAGAAGTACAAAAAAGTAGTGGAGAAAAAAGTACACTTTTTTCTCCACTACTTTTTAATAATTATTCTCTCAAAGTTATATTGTTTTATGCTTACATAAAACACATAACCCTTTTACACTAGTATCATATCATTTAATTTCTGGCTAAGCGCTTCTGCTAATAATCGATGCCCTTCTTCCTCTAAATGTACACCATCTACTTTACCAACTCTGGCTACTTCCATCGCATTTAGATATTCACAACGATAAGCTTTGGCTACTGCTTCAAAGGCACGTGGTAACTGCGCTGACTTGTCTACTGAAGTCTCATCAAAAGCATGTTCCATATCACTACCTTTATAATCCATCGTCACTGCTGGCGGACATACTATTAATATTTCGGGAACCTTCGTGCCCCACCAAAGCGGTGGTGCTTGGGCAATTCTAATGATTTGCTCTAATCCTTTGACAATCTCCATTGCCGATAAACCAAACCTTCGCTTCACATCATTAGTCCCTAGCATCACCACCAGAATATCCAATGGGTCATGTGTTCCCAAAATCATCGGAAGCATTTTAGCTCCATTACGATATGGCACTAAGTCATCTTCAGTCGAATTCGTTCGGCTATTCAAACCCTCCTCAATGATTCTACACTGTGGCATCTTGGCACGCAGGATTCCTGTATAACGTACTTCATCAGGATATCTAGTTGCATCAATGGGATTATATCCCCAAGTGTTTGAATCACCAAAAAACATGACTGATTTCATCTGCTTATCTCCTGTCCTTCTAAGGATGTTCTGCTTGTACTTATTCGTTGTATATTAGTGCCATCATTTCCATTGGTTCATCATAAGGATTCTCAATAGCATGTGATTCACCACACTCGATTATACAGACATCACCAGCTTCAACAACCGTTTTCGTACCATCATTATCTTCGAAAATCGCCTTACCACTCAAGATGTAATATGGCTCTGTACAGCCAACATGCTGATGACGACCAATACTACTTTGGGGTTCCATAATAACTTTAGCATACATCGTTCCATGTCCATTTAACTCTTCTGCTTGAAGCACATGGTTAAATTCAATTTTCCCTTTGCCACCTCTGACATTTTCTTTTACATCATAACTCGTTTTCTTGACCATTTTAGTCCTCCGTTCATTGTTAGATTATGATAGATACATTTATCTTATCAAGGTCGCGTCGTTCCCAAAAAACGTTCATATACAAAGCCACGCTGACCTTCATAAACTATCTCGACCCACTCACCATCTATGGATATCACACTCACTTTATCGCCAGTTCTTAGCATCCCTACGACACGAGAATTCGAACTAGCCGCATCTCTAATATTGACTGCTGAAATGCAATATTTTACGTTTTGCTCTTCTGCTTCTTCCACCGCTGCGGGCTTCACTAGTGTACCAGCATTTTCATTTACTATGTCTGACTCTTCTTCAATATCTTGCGTTCTAATTGTTGCCTCTTCATCTGCCCTTAAAGGAAAAAGAGCACATCCAGTTAGCAATGTCATCAAACAACACAATGATATTATCGCTTTCTTCATGGTATTCCTCCAGTAAGATACTTATTACATCATATAACTAAATATATCCATTACTCCACCTAAGGCACTTGTTAACACTATTGTAAATGTCAAAAATAGAATTGCCATAATTGCTATTTTTGCAATTGCAAAAACATAAGGCTTCTTGTCAATATCGCCTGTCACAATTTCGTTAAAAGCACTGTATTGAAGATACGAGCCTAAGATCATACCACCTAAGATAATAAACATTGCAATTCTTGGCAAAATCATACTCACTAAACCAGCGGCAAGAATAAGTGTTGATTCAAATAAAGCCTTAGTTCCAGTAACTGTAATCATCTTGTTAAATGTTGTCTCCATATTGAATACACCAGCACAAATTTTAAGCAACAAGGCTTCTAAGATATCAGCTCCACCAACAAAAATAATTATCAAGAAAATAGCTTTAAACTGTGTTGCCATGTTAAAGACTTTATAGCCACCAAAGAATCCACCACTCATTATAGTGTTCACTCTACCCATCATCATTAAGGTAATAATTATACTGATTACCACTTTAAGCCCAATGAATTCTAGACCAATAGTCATCGCATCTCGCTTAGCAATTTGCTTTGTATAACTAATCGGATTCTTAAGTAGCGGCTTGATTTCTGCAAAAACATTTTTGGCTTCAGCAATTACTTTTTCTCTTTTCTCGCTAATCCATTCTGCTTCTTTTGATGTCTGTTGTTGTAGTTGTTGACTTGGTGGTTGTTGACTTGGTTCTTGCTTATTCATATCTGGTTGTCCTGGTGCTACCACTTCGGCTTGTGTTGGTGCTACCACCTCCACTGGCACCTCACCTTCTGGCTCTACTAGCTCTACTGGCTCTTCAACCTCTACTTCTACTGGTGTCTCAACTTTTGGTTGTTCTAAAGCTTCTGGTTGTGCTACATTCTCAACTCCATCTGCTACCTGTTGTGTACAATCACATCCTTGATTCTCTTCTAGTTTCTTTCCACATTGTGTACAAAAATTAGCCATTCTCTTTCTCCTTTGTAAGTATTATCGGTTCCCTTCATAAACTCAAATATCATCCTGCTGCATTTACCGCAAAGTAACTATCAATACCGTCACACATCCCCCTAACCATATCAATCTGCACAACAGGGTCTGCCATTTTCGCATCATCTGATGCATTAGACATATATCCCATCTCGACAATCGTCACAGGTATCGTACTCCAGTTGATACCGCTCATCTCATCTGTTAGATATACCCCTTGATTATTAAAACCAGTAGCGGCAACATATTTATCAATAATACATTGCGACAACTGTTGGCTTTCACTAATTAAATCACCCGACAAAAATGAATTACTATTAGTCGGTGCCATACACAACGCACCATTAACTGCTGTGTTATCAGAACCATTAGCATGAATACGCACTAAAATGTCGCCATTATGATTAGCTGCAAATTCTGCTCGTTCTCTATTACTAATATTGATATCGTGGGTCTCACGCGTCATATAGACGGTATATCCGCGCTTTACTAACTCATCTCTTAATTGTAATGATACTGCCAAATTAAGCTCATATTCCGCCCAACCCGATACACGTCCCGTCGTTCCCGAGGTAACCCGGGCCTTGGTCACTGATGTTCCCGGGCCAATTGGCTCTTTTGTACTATCACCCTTGCCTTGATGGCCTGGGTCAATAATAACAATCTTATCTTTCACTTCACCAGCTGCTTCTGGGTCATCAATTCCGCTGACTGCCTCTTCTGAAACCTGTGTCGCTATCAAGTCATTCGAAACATAACACACTTGATTGTGGTACAAAATCCGACTCCATTCCTCTGTAAATCCGATTCGCCGATATAAGCTGCTTTTCGGTGCGGCGGCAATAATCTCGGACTCCTCTGATGGTTCAGCCCGTAAGTTAACATCGTCAGCATTGATGAAAATATTATCATCAGTTTCTTCAAAAGCATCAATAACTGGGGTTGGGGTTGGCGTTGATGTCGTGATAGCAACAGCTGTAACACTTGGTGTTACCTGCTTCGTCACTGTCGGTGTCACTGCGCTTACTTTGGTATCAACTTTTCGGTCTTCTGGTCTTGTTCTACTTACCAATAGCATCGTAAGCCCAACCAATAGTACCATCAGGCAAATCAGTAAACTCTTAACTATTTTGATATTTTTCATTTATTATCCTTTTATAGTGTAATTATCATCTATCGGTTACTACTTCACTAATCAATCTGGCGTTAACCCATTTGATCATATTTCCTCGCCACTAATTCTATCATTTTAAGCTTTCTGTGTCAAAAAAAGAATGGCTTTTAGACCATTCTTTTCAAACTCTGGCGTCTTGCTTGGTCATATCGTCCAATCAATAAAACTATACAGAAGCAAACTAGTATCTTTATTTTTATTAATCTCTAATTTCTTTTAGGGCAAATTTATTCTTCCAGTAATCTATTATATGCTCTTCCTTCATCCGCATCAATTCGCGTGATAAGGCACTTCGGTCAACCCCTAAATAATCGGCTAACTCTTCGCGGTTAAAGGGTATCTCAAATGTCTTCGTAGTTCCTTTTGACTTTCGTATCAGGTATTTTAACACTCTTTTCCTAATGGTCTTCTTACTTAGATATTCCATCCGCTCTTGTAGCTGCAGATTCTTAATAGCAACTATTTGTAACATATTTTCAATTAATTTGCTATGAAAGACACAGGTGTTAGCACAGACACACAAAATCCGCGCAAAATCCAAAAACATAACTACACCATCACTTTCTGCTAGCACCGTCACTGGACTGACCTTGACGCCCGCACAACAAAGCGCTTCCGCAAAATGCTCGCCTTGACCAATATGATTTAGCAATGAACGCTCGCCATCAACATCTTCTTTAATAATACTTAAGGTCCCATCCAAAACAATTCCAATATATTTAATCGTCTCACCTACTTGTAAAACATGCTGTCCCTTTTTAAAGGGTACTTTACGAACCCTTAGGCAAGTCAGCATTGCCGCAATATCCACTTCGGCAATATCCTTAAACAAGCCCGATTGCTTTAATTTATCAACATCTTCCATATTACTACGCCTCCCATTACTTTTCGTTGCGTTAGCAACCGAATTATTGTCTCTAGTATATTATACTCACCTTAATAAAACAAGGAGGTACTCAATATGAAACGTAAAATCATCAAAATTGATGTTGATAAATGCAACGGCTGTCAACTTTGTGTTGACGCATGCCATGAAGGAGCCATTGGCATGGTTGATGGTAAAGCCACTCTTCTGCGCGACGATTATTGTGATGGTCTAGGCAATTGCTTACCCGTCTGTCCAACTGGAGCCATTACTTTTGAAGAACGTGAGGCTTTGGCTTATGATGAAGCGGCTGTCATGAAAAATGCAAACCAGCATCCCCCTAAAAAGCTACCTTGCGGTTGTCCTGGCACTTCTAGCCAAGTAATTCTTCGTAAAGCAAGTACTAGCATGGAGGATTCTAAGAAACAAATTGCTCCTATTAGCGAGCTAAACCAATGGCCCATTCAAATTAAGCTAGTACCTACTAACGCCCCTTATCTTAATAATGCTAACCTCTTAATATCCGCTGACTGTGCTGCTTATGCCTATGGCAACTTTCATCAAGAATTCATTCATAATCGTATTACTTTGATTGGTTGCCCGAAATTAGATGAAGGTGATTATGCCAATAAGTTAACTACCATCATTAGCAATAATAATATCAAGTCAGTTACAATTGTTAAAATGAGTGTGCCTTGCTGTAATGGTATCGAAAACGCTACCAAAACAGCACTACAAAACAGCAATAAAATGATTCCTTGGCAAGTTGTCACCATTACGCCCGATGGAAACATTTTAGAAAATTAATAATCAAAAGGAGGATTTTATAATGTCAAATATGTTTTGCTTTCAATGTCAACAAACAGCTCAAAATAAAGGCTGTACTATCAATGGGGTCTGTGGTAAGAGCGCACCGACTGCCAATCTACAAGATACCTTAGTTGCTAAAGCTATCGCCCTTTCACAAGCTGCTGGTCCCAATGCCAGCGCAGCTGACAAAAAATTAATTATTGATGCCCTTTTTCTAACCGTCACAAATGTCAACTTTGATAATGATGATATCAAAATATGGATTCAAAAGCTGGATAATGCCAGAGCTTCATTCCCGCTGGTTTCTGAAATCGATATGCACACTTTCTGGAGTGATAATGAAGATATTCGTAGCTTGAAATCACTGATTCTCTTTGGTCTTAAGGGGATGGCAGCTTACGCACATCACGCTAACACTCTTGGCTTTAAAGATGAAGAGGTTGATACTTTTTTCATTACTGCTTTAACTGCCATTGCCGAAGATAGTTCTGCTGAATCATTACTAAATTTGACGCTTGAAACAGGTCACATCAACCTTAAATGTATGGAATTACTGGATAAAGCCAATACCCAAACATATGGCACTCCTGAGCCTACTACAGTGACAACCAATATCGAAAAGGGGCCATTTATTGTTATCAGCGGGCACGATTTACACGACCTTTATTTACTGCTCCAACAAACTGAAGGAAAAGGCATCAATATTTATACCCACAGTGAGATGTTGCCTTGCCATGCTTATCCTAGCCTGAAAAAGTTCTCGCACCTTAAAGGACACTTTGGTACGGCATGGCAAAACCAACAACTAGAGTTTGCTAATATCCCTGCACCAATTCTCTTTACCACCAACTGTATCATGCCCATTAAAGACACTTATCGAGACCGTGTTTTTAGCACTTCCTTAGTAAGCTATCCGGAGATTATTCATATTGATGATAACAAAGACTTTACTACTATCATCGATAAAGCCCTAGCTCTTGGCGGTTATCAGGAAGATTATCCGATGACAGGAATTAATGGTGGCGATACGCTTACTACTGGCTTTGGTCATGGAACAGTCTTAGCTGTAGCTGATAAAGTAATTGATGCTGTAAAGACAGGGGCACTTAAGCACTTCTTTCTCGTTGGTGGATGTGATGGGGCTCAATTGGGACGTAATTACTACACTGATTTCGTCAAACAGACACCTGATGATACCGTTGTTTTAACTCTTGCTTGTGGCAAGTTCCGTTTTAATGACCTTGACCTTGGAACCATTGGCGGATTGCCACGAATCATGGATATGGGACAATGCAATGATGCCTATAGTGCCATTAAGGTTGCTGTTGCTCTATCCGAAGCCTTTAGCTGTGGTGTCAATGACTTACCTTTGACCTTAGTATTATCTTGGTATGAACAAAAAGCTATCTGTATTTTATTAACCCTATTAGCACTTGGCATTAAAGACATTTATATAGGTCCGACCTTGCCAGCATTCCTCTCACCTAATATTCTTAATACCTTAGTGGAGAAATTTAACCTACATCCAATTTCAACCCCTACAAAAGATTTAGAAACGATATTAGCGTAAAATCAAGCTCTTCTTGTAAATTGTTTTCACTTACTTAATGAAAAAAGCAGTACCACTCAAGAGTCAAATCTTGTCTGGTACTGCTTTTTAGTGTTGGCATTAATCTATCACAAAATCAACTGTGCTTCTTTTGACATCGTTTACAATAATAAGTTCCGCGACCATTCACCTTCTCTTTGCTTATCTCACCATGGCAGGTTGCGCATTCCTTTTGCATGTGAACCTGTAGCTTCGTTTGAAATAGGCCATTAACGCCATTCGCATCAAAAGAGTGGATGGTTGTACCACCTTGTTTAATCGCCTCTGATAGTATCTCACTTGAAATCTTAATCAGCTCTGCTGTTCGCTTTTTGCTTAATTTGTTACCTGGTGTTTTGGGGTCGATATTCATTCGAAAACATATCTCATTGGCGTAGATATTACCAATTCCAGTCATGATATGTTGGTCAAGTAATAAGGTCTTAATTGGTAGGGTGCTACGATGAATCCGATTATAAACTTCGGTCACATCTGCATCCCACGGCTCCGCTCCTAACTTTGAAAGCGGCAATTCATTCTTATAATCACACTTATCAACTAGTTCCATTCGCCCAAACTTACGCGTATCATGGTATCGTAATTCACTACCGTCAGTAAATTTAAAAATAACATGCTCATGTTTACCGCGACTTTTGGCATCTTCAACGATATTATACTTACCTTCCATTCGCAAATGTGAAACGAAAGCATCGTTATCTAAAATAAAAATTAAATACTTACCGACGCGGTCGATATCATTAATCTTCTGCCCTTGTAGCCTTGATGCAAATTCTTTCGCATCACCATCAATTACTCGTTCATATGGTATCTCAATCTCTTTAATTTGTTTACCTCTGATAAAGTTCCTAAGGGTCTGTCGAACGGTCTCGACTTCTGGTAATTCTGGCATGTGTTTGTCTCCTTTTCCTCTTGAAATTATGTTCTCAATTAACTATTTTAGTTGAATTTTAGGATTTTTCGCAAAATCCACTAATATTCAAGGTGTTTTTTGTCTTTTTTCACTGTTACTTTATTGCTTCTCAATATGGAACTCCACATTCCCAATTGTTCTATAACTACGCTCTTCTCTCTCCATCATTTGCCTTCTTTTGTATGACCAAAAACACCTTGAATATTTTTACAAATAACAATTCTGGATTAATTCAAGAAACTCTTCTTTAGTAATATTACCTAGCCCAATAGCCTTCATATCAATTGGTTCATCCTTAATCGTAGCAATAAAATTTTGCATATCATGCTTAATTTCTATCGGAAGATATATTTTATCTTCCTTCGTTATTAACACTGATAATCTTAAAATATCATTTTTATGTTTTCTGATATCCCTGCTATCTATGGTTTCACCATTCTTCTTTTTATTCGACAAGTCTAGCCACGCTTTAGCTTTAAATGGAATTAAATACTCCTGCCGAAGTAACGGAACTCCATCTATTATTCTCTGACCACTTTTCAAAAATTCATAATATTCATTATTTAACAAAATAGCCGAAAGGCTTGATATATCATCTTCCATCGGAAGCGGTGTTAGTTGTGAGTGTGCGTCCAATTCGATTACGCCTGTTTCCCTTGCGAAAAGTTCTATCATGGTAGGATAGCTTTTGTCCTTAGGATTACTAAACCTATAAAATTGAGCTTCACCTGTTCCTTTATTTTTATGCTCATACTCAGCTTCCTTGATATACTCCCATAATTTATTTACAAAATCTGTTGTTAACGCCTCAACAATTAAAACCATATCAATATCTTTGGTTGCTCTAAATTCCATTTCCTCGTCTGCCATAATCAAATCACACGCAGTACCACCAATGATAATATATTGATTCTCATATCCCCCAAAACATTTCTTAAAACTTTCAAAGCCTCTAACCATCTATTTTCTCCCATAAAGTATTCAGCATTTCTTCTATTGCTATTTGCACTCGCTCATCTTGGTCATATGCCAACGACAATGCAATTGAAATCGGATCAGCAAGCCCCTCTTTTGCAAATATTTTCGGATTATAGCCCCATTCTTCTATCAACACCTGTTCCCTCGCATCAATTAGTTCCATTTCTATTCCATCCCTACTAATATTTCCCTGCTCAACCGCATAATGCTTTAACATGCTTTCCGATAACATACTTTGTTCTGATAATGCAGATATTCCAGCTAACACCATATCGTTCGTCACCAATTCTCTCGGCAAGTAATATGTCTTAATAATTGGTGATACGAAAAACGCTTCAACTCTGTCATATAATTCTCTTTTACTTAACTTTGAAAATAAAATCTTATTAACTCCATCTTTCCGTGTCCTAAATAATTCACTTGATTCCAGCTGCTTTGCCGCTCTGCTTATCGTCATTGCTGAATATGGTAGACATTGAGATGCTTTTGATAAATATAGCTCCTTGCCCTCATTGTAGATATATAGGATAAATAACAATCTTGTTGAAATCTTAAATTGTTCAATGGCAACGACTTGCTCATTAGTTTTCACTTGAAAAAACGCTCCTATAAACGGCAAGTAGACCTGTTTGTCTTCCACAACAAACGGGATTCTATTTTCAACCATGTTCTTTCGTCTGAATGCACTCATAGAATCTAGGCACACCACCACTGGGATATTCTCAATCTGCTGAATTTTAACTATCTGCTTCTTCAATGCTGGCAAAGTTGGCAAGTCGCCCTTGGGTTCCACCATCAAACATTTGTATGAATCAATTTCTGCTTTTTGGAACTTATATCCGCTACTCAAATAGAGTGGCAACCTCTCAACTCCACTCCATTGTTTACATTCATACATCAATTTTGCTCCAAATATTTCTACTAGCGTATTCATCACTTTAATCCTTTTTAACTCATTTTATTCCATTTTAACTTTGTCGTACTTGAATGTCAATGTTTTGTGTTAAAACGATACCTTTGTCAATCCTCTCTACAAATCAGAAGCCTTGCACTTCCTACCTTACCCTATTAATCAACAATTCAGGTATACTCTGTATCACTTCACAGCCTTGCTAACCCAAGCCCTCTACACAACCCGCTTAACTTCACGACCATGTTTATAAACTGCTAGCAAATCCAAATCATCATTAAGCAACAAAAAGTCCGCGTATTTACCCACTTCAATAGTTCCATAATCCTTATCTATCCCAATCTCTCTAGCGGGGTTAAAAGTCGCACTTCTTAAGGCAGTCTCTAGCGGAATACCCATTTCTTTAACCGCAACACGAACACATTCCATCAAGTTCGTAACCGAACCAGCTATCGCACCATCACAGGTTAACATCGCTTTGCGACCAACTACCTCAACTTCTTGACCGCCTAGACTTGAAATCCCTTCTCCTAGGCCCGTTGCTCTCATGCTATCACTAATCATAATAACACGGTCTTTACCAAACATCTCAAAAGTTGCTCTAACGACGCTTGGATGAATATGAATTCCATCACAAATCAATTCTACGCGAACATGAGCATTGTCAAGAGCCGCCCCGATTGGTCCTGGTTCCCGATGAGAAAAGGCGGGCATCGCATTATAGATATGGGTTAGATGTGATGCGCCCCTTTTATAAGCTTTACAAGCTCCCTCATAATCAATCTGGGTATGGGCAATTGAGACCACACAATGCTGATGCACTTCATCAATAAATTCCAAGCCATTTTCCATCTCTGGCGCAATATCCACTAACTTAATCTTGCCCTTTGCGAGAGCTTGCAATTCATTAAAATAATTGATATCACACATTCTAATATAAGCTGCATCTTGAGCACCCTTTTTAGCTGGATTTAAGAATGGTCCTTCCATATTGACACCCTGAAGCGTTGCTAGGTCACTATCATCATCATTCTCATACTCACCTGCTACTCTCATCACCTTGGCTAATAGACTTGGTTCAATCGTCATGCTAGTGGGACAAATAGACGTAACTCCTTCACTAATTTCATATCTTAGTATCGTCTCTAGAGCTTCTTTGGTACCATCACTAAAATCATCTTTGTTACAGCCATGCAAATGAATATCAATCAGTCCTGGTGTTAATATCGCACCCTCCGCATCCAAGACTTCGCCATCCGCTTCGGCTACATCAACAAAGCGACCGTCACGAACACCTATCTTGCCAACTCTAATTACGCCATCGGCATTTAGAATTCTTACATTTTCTATTCTCATATTTCTACCTCTTTCAATAATATTTCATTTATCTATAAGATATGGTTTCTCCACTAACCCATGAAAACTTAGGGATTCTAGCACTTATCTTCCAGCCATTTGATTGAATTGACATTAGCCCTTTCTTTCCAATCAGGCATATTAGTGCCGAGCATCCAATCTGAATTGGCATTGCCCGGCACTTGTGCTTTCACCATTTGTTCTGGTAGTTCACCAAAGTTATCACTAAACCCTACTATCCATTCCAGAAAATATTTTTCTCAAAGATTCTCTCCATTCGATTCCATAACTGTTTTCATCCAGTACGCTGAGTCTTTTGGTGTCCGTTTTTGTGTCTCGTAATCTACATGAATAAGTCCGAAGCGCTCAGTATAGCCTTTTGCCCATTCAAAATTATCCATTAGCGACCACGCAAAGTATCCCATAACATCAACCCCAGCAGCCGCAGCTCTTTTCAATTCGCGCAAGTAGCGATGGTAGAAATCGCAACGGTCGGCATCATGGATTTCACCATCTAGACCAACTGTATCTGTACAAGATAGACCATTTTCAGTAATCAGAATAGGTAACTTATATCTTTCATATAAGAACTTCGGACCCCAGTACAGTGATTCTGGGACCACTGGCCAGCCAATCGCCGTTCGTGGATGTCCCGTTTTTCTAGTTAACATCCGTGCTTTTCCTTCTTTGTCGGCTTCAACCATATAACCGTTATAAATATTTTGTCCGTAAAAATCAAGCGGTTGCGATATTAATTCGAAATCTTCTTTGGTCATCTCGGGCAAATCTTTAGCAAAAAGCTTTAGTCCTGCTTCTGGGTATTTACCGAAAAAGATTGGGTCACTAAACCAGCTGACCGTCCACAAATAGTTTTCTTGTTCTGGCACATCAAAATATGTGTCATGTGCCGCTTTGATATCTTCCTTGCTATCACTATTAGGACAAGCTACTGTTGAGGTTGGAGCAATTCCAATCCTCGCATCCGAAACATTGGCACGAATTTCTTTAACCGCTGCCCCGTGTGCTTTTAGCATGATGTGAGCCATCGCTAGTGTTGAACGTCTTGACATTATCGTACCCGGCGCATGTTCGCCAGTAACGTGTCCAAGTCCTAAGAAGCACTGTGGTTCATTAAAGGTAATAAAGTTTTTGACTTTATCGCCATACAATTTTGCAACCAGCTTAGCATACTGCGCAAACCATTCCACCATTTCGGGGTTTTGCCAGCCACCTTTGGCATACAAATCAAATGGTAAATCCCAGTGAAATAAAGTGATGTACGGGGTTATTCCCTTTGCAATTAATTCATCAAAAAGGTTGTGGTAAAATTCCACGCCCTCTTGGTTGACCTCGCCGCTTCCAGTTGGCAGCAGTCGCGACCACGAAATTGATAAGCGATATGCTTTCATTCCTAATTGCTTCATATATTGAACATCTTCTTTGTAGCGGTGATAATGGTCACATGCCACACTACCATCTGAACCATCAAGAATATTACCTTCGATTGCACAAAAATCATCCCAGACAGAATAACCGCGTCCACCTTCAGCAGCGGCTCCTTCGATTTGATAAGATGCCGTTGCACTACCCCATACGAAATCTTTTGAAAAACTCATCTCTTCCTCCTTTCGTCCTTTTCGTTTTACATAGTTAGTAATATATTATCATCCAATCGCCTTATCGCCAATCCTCTTTTTAATATATTTTAAACTTTCTAGGTATTCTTCGTCTGAATGCAAGTGTTCAATAATCATTGGCATGTCTATTGTCACTTGATTGGCTAATTCCACGTATTTCTCTAGAGATATTTCACCATCGCCACAAGCCACTTCCTCAAACTTAATCGTCATTTCTTCTGCCATATGAACATCTTTTAGATGGCAACTAACAATATAACTTCCTAATTTCGCAAAACACTCTTCCATAAATTCTTCATTTGCAAAGTATCTACTAGGGGTCGTAATCCAATTGAAGATATCCATATGTACTTTGAATTTGTCCCTGTTAACATCTTTAATCAACTGCAAGTATTCATCTGGCCCCATTGGATACATCCATGGCATTGGCTCAATCGAATAGCACGCTTGTTGAGGGTTAACATCATCAATAATCTCTTGAATACTAGCAACCATTTCTGCCCATGTTTCGCAAGTGAAATTATCTTTATGAGCAGCATCCCACTTATCACCTTTTGAGCCAGAAATATTAACACAACATATCGCTCCGATTCTATCAGCCAATCTAAGCTGTTCTTTGCACCTATGCATCGCTTCTGCTCTTTTTGCATCATCTTTATCTAAGGGATTACACCATGCGCCAACTTCCGCAATAACCAGACCATATTCTTTTGCTTGTGCCACATAATCTTGTATTATTTCATCTTTGTCTGTGTAGTCTAGTGGGAAATTGATTGCCCGGCAGCCCAAATCATAGTGTTTTTTCGCCCACTCTTGGGCATTATTATGTTCCAATGCTCCTGATAATCCAAGCTTCATCTTAGTCGCTTCCCTTCTTTAATTAGTTATCGCTTTCTAGCAATTCAATAATACATTTCAAATCTTTGTAGGCGTTCATGTACACATATCTACCAGTACCATCACCATATTCACCCTTTTGCTCCAAATTCATTCCGAAGTCTTCGCATCTAACAACTGCTTCACCCATCTTCATGCCTTGCACATTAAAGGCTACATGATGAATCCCTTCGCCATGTTCATTTAAATAATTACGCCATGTTGATGGATGCTCATTTGGTTCAATTAATTCTAATTGCAATCCTGGTCCAACATCAAAAAAGGCTAAATAGCTATTAGCTTCGGGTGCTGGTTGACCATTAAACTCGGTTTGTGTTATCGCATAATCACCAGCCAAAAATGCTTCTGGTTCTTCCACTCCAAGAAATTCTGCCCATTTCTTTTTAGTTGCCTTAATGTCTTTTACAATAAATCCTATCTGACATACTAAATCTGTTCCTACTGCTTTGCTCATACTTTTATACCTCTTTCTTTTTATAATTTACCTGCTGATATCCCTAGCTCTATGGCTATTGGTCTATCGCAATTGGTTTTCATTTGATAAACTTTTCCACTTTGGGCTGATTCCATCATCCCGCTGATAGCTTCTACAATGTGGCAAGTGGTATCTGCTCCACATCGTTGCTTTGTTTTATCAACAACCGCATAAGCCAGATCAAGCACCCCATACCCTCTTGTGTATTTGCCAACATAGGGATATAATTCGGGGATTTCAACACTGTCCTCACGATGCTGCTTTGTTAACTCGCTATCATCATATAGAATGTCTAAGAACTGCTCTTTACGATATATCGCAAGACGTCCTCCCGACATATTCGGATCTGGTACTTTTAATGTCCCTTCTGTTCCGTATACCTCAAAAAGCGGTAATGTTGAATGCCAAATATCAAAACTAATATTCAAATTAACAATCATACCATTATTCATTCTGATAATTCCAGCATAATGCGTCGGCACCTCTACCATAATATTTTGACCTTTTCTATCACCAACATAGATTTCGCGATTATCAAAACCCTTGCCAGAAAATGCCACAATTTCTTTAATTGATCCAAATAGCGCAATTAAAGCTGAAAAGTAATATGGTCCCATATCACAAAGTGGTCCACCACCCTCTTGGTAAAAGGCCTCTGGTGATGGATGCCATGTTTCGACACCTGCACTCATCATATTAGCCGTTACATAAAGGGGTTTGCCAATCCAGTTATCATCAATAACTTTTCGACAAGTTTGCAACGATGAACCCATAAAAGTATCTGGTGCTGATGCGACTAAAAGATTATGTTCTTTTGCCAGTGTCACCGTTGCTTGTGCCTCTTCTAGCGTCATGGCAAATGGTTTTTCGCAAAAAACGTGCTTGCCTGCCAGTAATATTTTTTTATTTATCTCACTATGAAACCGTGGCGGAGTTAGGTTGACTACTATCTCAATTTCTTTGATTGCTAGTAACTCATCAACCGTACATCCTATTGGTATGTCGTATTTTTTGGCTTGACTATTAGCGCACTTGACATCAACATCCGCACACGCAATGATATCAAGTTCCTTGTATAGTCTTTTTATTTCCTTCATATAGGTGTTACTAATAACTCCGCAGCCAATAATTCCTATCTTAACATTCCTCATAAGCACTCTCCTCGCCAGCATTTTACATTGGATTCCCTTTATAGTCGATATAAGGAACCTTCATTGACGGAATATCTATCTTTCTTTCGATAATGTCAAGATGCCCTTTTGCCGACTCACTCGGATGTATTTGAGCGTTCTCTTTCCCCATCACCGTATCCATTCTACCAGGATGCGTCATAAACAATCTGATAGCTTTTTCTGGTTTTTCGATTCTTAAATAGTTATATACTTTTTGGCTATACATATTAAGCGCATATTTCGATGTTGAATACATCATATATCCATACCCTTCTTGATCCAACAGTGCCGCTTCTGAGGATATATTGATAATACATGCATCTTCCGAGCGATATATAAGGTTGATGAAGTATTTAAGCACTATCGCATCACCGATTACATTTACATCTAATGTTTTGCGGAAATTGTCGATGTTGATATCAGCAATTGGGTCACCTGGCATTACATTCCTTTCGAAGATTATCCCCGCACTATTAACGATAAAATCAACCCGATCAAATAGTCGACTAACTTCATCATATGCATTACTAACACTTTTTTCGTCAGTGACATCAAGTGCTACCACTGCCAATTTCTCTTTGTGCACCGCTTTTAATTCCATAAGGTCTTTTATTTGGTCTGGCTCCATTTCAAAAGAACTCGCTATCATCGTATGACCGCGCTTTAGCCCTTCTTTTACCACTTCATAACCAAACCCTCTATTTGCTCCTGTCACCAATCCAATCATCTTGAACCTCCTTTATGTATTGTTCTTAGTATTCTGATTCACCGAACTTAAACACTTTAAATAGTACTAAAACAATTGCCAAGCCGATTAATAATAATATCCAGCCCATTGCCGAAGCATACCCCATCTTAAAGAAGGTGAAGGCATTCTGATATAAATATAGTGAATATAACATTGTCGAATTATCTGGTCCCCCATTGGTCATAATATAAGGCTCTGCAAACCATTGGAAAATACCAATAACCAAAGTCACCCCATTGTATAATATCGTTGAACGCAGTAAGGGAATCGTAATCGAGGTTGTTTGCTTAATAAATCCTGCCCCATCTAATGATGCTGATTCATATAAACTATCGGGAATATCTTGCAGACCTGCTAAATATATAATAATAGCATTACCACAAGTCCACAACATCAACATAATAAACGCTGGTTTCGACCAGAAAATACTCGACAACCATCCTGGTCCACTAATACCAATGTATCCTAATAGTCTATTAACGATTCCTGTATCTGGCTGCATCACCCAAATCCATACTAATGATGCAACAATTGTTGGCACCAATGTTGGGATGAAAAACATAATTCTAAATACGCCAGTGTGTTTGAGCTTTTTATTTTGTGACATAATCGCAATAGAAATAGCCAAAATTGTCACTATTGGTGCTCCAAAAATCACTAAATACAGCGTATTGCTCAAAGCCTTTAGAAAAATCGGGTCTTGAAATAACATTCGATAATTTTCCAGTCCGATAAACACTGGTGGTTTCGTAACTCTATACTCACATAGCGAATAATAAAGCGAAGATAATATCGGGTAAAGAGTAAATACGATAAAACCAAATATCCAAGGTGATACAAAGAGCAGTCCACTTCTTGCCTCTTTGTTCTTAATACTCATCTTTTTCTTTTTTTTCATTTTGGTCCCCTATCCCTTTATTCCCGACATTGCTACGCCACGGATGAAATATTTTTGCATCATGAAAAATACGATGAACACTGGCAATATCATAATAACCGCTAATGCCATCAGAACACTCCAGTTAGGGTCATAATTCGATTTAAGCATTGATGCTGCTAATGAAAGCGTATATAAGTCATCACTGCCTAAGAACACTAATGGCCCAATAAAGTCATTCCATGAACGCATAAAGGCAAAAATAGCCACTGTTATTAGTACTGGTTTTGCCATTGGCAAAATCAAGCCATAATATATACGAAATTCATTTGCCCCATCGATTCTTGCTGCTTCGGTAAGTTCTCGAGGGATTCCTATAAAGAACTGCCGCAAGAGAAAAATAAAGAAAGGATTTCCAAAAAAGGCAGGGACTGTAAGTGGTAAAAACGTTCCTATCCACCCTAATCTAGTAAAAAATAAAAACAATGGTACCATCGTCACTTGATATGGCAAAATCATCGTTACGAGTACCAAAACAAATACCTTATCACGACCTGGCCATTTTAATCTTGAAAAACCATATGCGACCAAAGAACATGATATTAGTGACCCCACAACGTTAAAGAATACAATAATCAAAGTGTTTCTCAAATATTTGAAAAACGGGATATTAGTGAACATTTTTTTGAAATTATCTAACTGAAATCTATCTGGCAACCACTGGAATGGTTCCCGGAACAATTCACTAGACTCCTTAAACGCCCCCATCAGCAAGTAAATTATTGGCAAAACAAAAAGTACTGCGATAACGGCCAATATCACATACAGAATGATTTTTTCGAAGTCGAGTTTTTTAATTACTTTCATACAACCTTCTCCCTTCATTAGCGAAGAAACTACGCACTACACGCACGCAGCCCTCTTCGTTAATTGTTTCATTCTATCCTATTCCATTCTGTCTAACTCTGTTTGATATTTGTCTTGTAGCTTTTGTAGTTCTCCTTCGATATCGGTAACCGTACCATAGGCAACACCTTCTCTAAAGGTCAGAATGCTTTGTGACAACTCACCCGCCACAGCACAAAGTCCTGGAACTCCATTTTCTGGTGAATTAGCAATTTCTCTTTGCATTAAGTACATTTCATCGCCTGACTTGGTCAAGCTGACATTATCAAACTCTGCATCAACTGTTGGAATGCTTCGCCAAACTGAGAAGTTATCTTCATTTACTGCACCTGATAGACAATACTTCATGAATAACGCTGCCAATTCTGGATTCTTCGCGCCACTTGGAATCGCAAATACATTTGTTGCAAATGGTGTACTGTTTTCTCTTCCGCCAGCTGGTACTGGAACTGCACAAACTTCATAATTTATATCTGGTGCATAAATTTTCAATGCATTTGCAAACCAGTTTCCAGTAATGGTCATCCCAACTTTTTCAGTCATAAATGCGTGGTCAGGTGAGAACATACCGCCTAACCCTGATGTAAATGCTTGGATTTTTTCTGGATTGTAAGTTTCGCCATATTTTTGAATCCATTTTCCATATTCAATAATTGCTGGGTCAATCATATTCAGTGTATTTGTATTAGCATCATAAATATCTGCACCAAATAAGAATGGTAGTGTAAATGCATCATCTTGAAGGTCTAACCATGGAATAAATCCGAATCTTGAATATGAACCATCGTCTTCTTGGATTGTCATAGCCTCGCCCCAAGCATCTAATTCTTCAATAGTTTTTGGAGGATTATCTACATCAAGTCCCACTTCTCTGGCAATGTCTGGATTATAATATAACAAAATAACGTTAGCATCTTGAGGAATTAGGTACGGAGTACCTTTGTAGTTAATTACATCCTTAAGACCATCATAAAATTCATCTACATTTAGATTTACTTCGTTTATGTAAGCAGATACATCTTCAAAACTGCCGTTAGCCGCATATTGATAAGCCGCTGTCGGAGCATCACAGATAATTAAATCTGGTGCTTGTCCGCCAACGATAGCAGAAAGCAATTTACCGTTATTGATGCCTGCTCCATCTGGCACGAATTGAACATTAACTTTAATTCCTTTGTCTTTATACATCTCATTAAATACATCTACACGAAGTTGATCCCACACTGCTGAATCGCCAGTAAATGATGACCAGTAAGTGAACTCACCTGTCAAATCTGTATCTTCAGCTGTTAGACCATTTGCTTTCCATTCTTCTAAGGTTTTTAAAACCACATCTTCATCAGTTGCAGCTATTACTTCTTCGCCTGCCGCCGCTTCTGCTTCTGGCTTTGCTTCTTCTGTCGTTCCTTCGCTTGCTTCTGATTCCTTACCTCCACCACAACCAGCTAACATTGATACTGCCATTGTCGCTACTAGCAATATACTAAGGATTTTCTTCTTCATGTTCTCTTCCTCCTATAATTTAGGTTCATGTTTTACTTGTAAAAATGTTGCCAACTTATCTTTACTATCAAATACAGTGTAACTACCACCCTCATACTCGCCATAATGTCTAACTGGCATATCATTGTCTTCGAAATATTGTACAACACTATCACGTTCATCCACCATAAAAGCAATATGATGTATCCCTTCGCCCTTTTGCTCTAAGAAATCTTTCCAAGAACTTGGCTCATCATCTGGTTGGGTGATTTCTAGAATCACCTGTCCTAAATCAAAGACTGCTAGTTTAGCTCTCGTTGTTGTCTTTTCTCCCTTGAATTTGGTGTGCGCAATTGATTCATCTGGAACCTCAAAAACATCTGGCTTGGGAAGTCCGAATAATTTCGCATATTCGGTAATTGTTTTGTCTATGTCATTAACAACTAATGCTATTTGACATACTTTTTTTCCGTCAATAATTCTTTCCATGATTTTCTCCTTTACAATTTTCTTTTTCATAAACGTTTATTGTATATTAACCTTATCACTACCCCCCCCCTTATTTCTTCACATATATTGCTATTGTCTTTATAATATTTGCTAAATATGCATAATTTTTTAATTTTTTTCGCATTTGCACAAATTGTATATGTGCATTTTGTGCATTTTTCACCTTTTTTATCCTCACTTTTAGATGTATTATATAAAAAAGAACTGTATTAATCGCTAATACAAAGCATAAAATGTATAGATTTGGAGGTTTGTATGCCAAAAAGTGATTACCGAGGGTTTTTATTCGAAAAAGATTTAATAATAAATGTGGCTTACGGTGAACTTCACCGTTCCTTTCCAACGCATTGGCATCGTTTTACCGAGATTATCCTGCCCTTATCTGATGAAATGGATGTTACTATTGGCAATAAAACCTATTCACTTTCGCCATCACAGTTTGCCTTGATTCCTCCCCGCGAACTACACTCATTACTATTTCATCCCAACAAAAACTTGTCTCAAATGATAATTCAATTCTCTAGTGATGCAATTCCGCTGATTCATGATTTTGCCGCCAATAGACATGTTTTTTATAACAAAACAGTCATTAATAATGATGACTTTGCCGATTTCTCCGAAACGCCAATAGATATCTTGCTTCGTATTAAGGACTACTACTGCAGCAACCTATCATTTAAAGACCTTCGCATATCGCAAGAGTTAATTGGTCTTTTCATTATGCTGGGTAACTACAATACCCAGCTGAAAGCGAAATCGGCAAATAAAAAGAACCATCAAAAGATGGTTCTTAACGATAAATTCATTGACATTGCCAGATATATTAGCGAACATTGTACCCAAGATATTTCTTTAGATGAAGCCGCTTCGTATGCTGGTTTTAGTCGCTATCACTTTTCTCGTATTTTCAAAGAATATTTTGATATTTCTTTTCCCGAATACGTTGCTAAACAGCGGATTGGTTATGCTATTGAGCTTTTAGAAAACTTAGATTTGTCTATCCTAGATATTGCTCTTTTATCGGGGTTTTCTTCTCACGCTGCGTTTAACCGAACATTCAAACGCTTGATGCACTTGACCCCTTCCAAATTTCAACGTCTCTTAAACGCTTACGACCAATAAACTATTCTCACATTTTAGATTAATACAAGTATCACTCTTGCTTATTCTTATGGATAAGAAGTCTGTGTAAGTATTTATCATTTATCTTTCTTTACTAGATAGATGAAATCATCTCCTGCTTCTACATGAGATGCCGTCGTAAACCTAATCTCAGCATAATCATCAGGATTACAAATCACAACTGGTGTCACTGTCTTAAGTCCTTCTGAGACAATTGCATCAATATCAAATGAGATTAACTTTTCGCCCTTTTTAACTGTTTCGCCAGTCTTTGTATGTGTCGTAAAGTGCTTACCATTTAATGATACTGTATTCATTCCAATATGAATAAGCAATTCAACCTTGGTATCCGTCAAAAGACTTACCGCATGACCGGTCTCAAACATCGTATCTATCTTGCCATCTGTCGGAGCCTTAACACAGCCTTTGCTTGGTCGTATCGCAATTCCTGGTCCTAATATCCCTTTACTAAAAGCCGCATCCGGAATGTCGCTTAAGGCAACGATTTCACCACTTAATGGTGCACCTATCACAATTTTTTCTTGCTCTGAAAAATCGAACATTTTATTCTCCTCCTAATTCAATTCTAGTACTTCTTATAAATAATTATACTGTGTTTTTTTCTTTCTATCAACCCATTATAAGTAAAAATGAAACTATCTTCACCATTATTAATCGGCTTATACTTAAAAGAGGATATGCAACTCATTTTGCATACCCTCTTCATCAGACATCGTTTATGTAACGTAAAGAAACATCGTTGATTAAGCAAATCAACACCGCTTCCAATATTCTATTTTACAAGTTTTGTTCTAGGAATTCGCTCATTCCTGCAATTGCTTCTTCTTCAGCATCGCCTTCGGTTGTAATGATTATCTCTTGACCATGCTTAGCCGCCAAGCCCATTACACCAAAAATTCTTTTAGCGTCTACCTTTTTGCCATTCGCTTCAATTGATACATCACAAGCATATTCACTTGCCTTTTTAACTAATAGGCCGGCTGGTCTTGCGTGTATTCCCTCTTCATCTTTAATAATATACTTATACTCTCTCATATCTTTTCCTCCATTCTAACGAATCGAAATAATGTTACGGCAATCTTCAAAGGCATCTTTTGGCAAATAATCAGTTAAGATAATCGCACTCTTAATATCTCCAAAGGTCACAGGACTTACTTTACCAAATTTTCCCGCATCACACAAGACATATTTTTTCTGTGATTGCTCCATTGCCTTTTCTTTTATCAGTGCTTCACCGACATCTGGGGTTGTATATCCCATCTTACGGTGTATTCCATTTACGCCAAAGAAGCCCACTGTAAAATTAAACTTCTCCAAATTCCTTAATGCTTCATGCCCAACTACTGCCTCGGTTGACTCTTTTAATTCACCACCAATGATGGTGGTACGAAAGCCGCGTTCCGCTAAACGCTTAGCATGAAGCACTCCATTAGTCACGTAAATGGCATTTCGCTCTTCGAGAAATTCTATCATATGAGCGGTCGTTGTTCCTGCATCAAGATATACGAAATCATCTCTTTTAATCATCGTTGCCGCATATTTCGCGATTTTTATTTTCTCTTTTCGATTCTTACCTTCTCTTTGAGAAACCTTCTCATCGCGCGTATTGAATTTCTCTTCTATCGTTACTGCTCCGCCAAATACTTTGTATAGCTTCCCTTGATTATGCAAGGTGGTGAGGTCTCTTCGGATTGTCGATTCTGAGGTATGGAATGTCACCATCAGCTCATTAAGCGTCACACTTTGGTTGCGCTCCACTAGCTTTAATATCTCTTGATGTCGCTTTTCCAAAAACATAATCTCTTCCTTCCGACCAAGACCTCACTTACTTTACATTTATTATAACCCTACCAACAAGTTAATTCAAGAACTATTTGCCTTTGTAATCTTTCGCATATTCAAACATATGAACTACATTCGTAGTTGGAATATCCGCTTGAATATGATTGCATGAACTAAGAATAAAGCCGCCATCTTTACCTAAGGTCTCGATTAGTGAACTTACCTCTTCTTCAACACGAGCTGTCGTTCCTAACATCGCCCTTTGGGTATCGACCGCTCCATGGAAACACATTCTACCACCAAAACGTTCTTTTAACATCTTCGGGTCCATATCATGTGCCGCTGTCTGTACGGGATTAAGAATATCCACGCCACATTCAATCAAATCTTCAATGATGCCTGAAATCGCTCCACAGCTATGTAAGAAAATCTTAGCCTTTGGTGCCTTTTCTTTTATCATCTGATTCAACTTTTTCCGCGCTGGGAAAATGAACTCACGATATGATTCTGGTGACATCAAAAGACTTTTTTGACTACCATAATCATCACCACTTTCAACGATATCTACATATTCACCAACCTCGTCTAAAAGCATTCCATATATTTCCATCTGCTTCGCTAATATTTTATCAACTAGCTCATGGGCAAATTCTGGGTCAGCAATCGTATCTACCATGAAATTCTCCATGCCCCTTAGCCAACACGCAATCTCGAAAATCCCATTGCAAGGCATCCGTAGCGAAATAGCATATTGGTTTTCCTCAGATAATTTACGAGCAGTCTCTTTCATCCCCGCTACATCTAAAATCTCTGTCACCTCGGGCCATGGATAATCTGCTAAATCTTCTATCTCAGCATCTTCTAAGGGATTCTTGACAATCTCTACGTACATACCTGTATCGCGCTGTATCAATCCCCATTCATTTGAAAAGGTTCCATCCTCATGTCTCTTAGGATAGGCCTCTGATTGTTTCGCAAATACACGTCTAATATCAATGCTAAGTCTATCAAGAATTCGCTCATCATAATATGATACATTAGTCCCCTTACGATAAGGTTCAATATCACCTGTAATACCAAGAAATTCTTTTGTTTTAAAATAGGCCGCATCCACCATACTACAAGCAGCTCCGCCTAAATCTAACGGCACTCGGTCTGGTTGCTTATGATTAATTGCACATAACACTCTTTCTTTTGATGTCATCGAGATATTCCTTTCTTATTTTTGCTTCTTGATACTTTTTAAGAAGTTTACCATCAATGCTGATATAACTGTTCCAACTACTGTACATAATAAGAAGATTAATGGTTTGTTTACAAGTCCCATAACGAAGATTCCACCATGTGGTGCTTGTAATGTTAGATTAAATGCCATCGCCATTGCTCCTGCTACTGCTGAACCAACCATCAATGATGGAATTACTCTAAATGGGTCTGCTCCAGCGAATGGAATAGCTCCTTCGGCAATAAATGAAGCACCCAATAACCATGCTGTTTTACCACTTTCACGTTCTGCTTCAGTATATAGCTTCTTATTCAGTACAGTCGCAAGTGCCATCGCTAATGAAGGAACCATTCCTGATGCCATACTTGCCGCTTGTGGTCCAAGTACACCTTCAGCTAGTAATCCGACGCCAAACATATAGGCTACCTTATTCACTGGTCCACCTAAGTCAAATGCTAACATTGCGCCAATTATTGCTCCTAATAAAATACCACTACCTTCTGACATCTGATTCAACCAATTAGTCATGCCTGTTTGTATCGCTACACATGGTGGTGCAACTACTAAGTACATCAAGATTCCGACAATAAAGGTAGCAAATAGCGGAATGATAAGTACTGGCATTAGTCCTGCCATCGCTTTTGGCATTTTGATTTTCTTGATTGCCCAAGCAATTATTCCGGCTAAGACACCACCGATGATACCACCAATGAATCCTGGACTTGGGTCTAATGAGGTAGCAATTAAACCAGCTACCAAACCAGGTGCTATACCGGGTCTATCAGCCATAGAATAGGCAATAAATCCTGACATAATTGGTATCATAATACTAAAGGCTGTTCCACCAATTGCATTTAAATAGTATGGTAGTGAACCTTCAACACCTGATGCTTCAATTCCGAACATAAACGAAATCGCGATTAAAATACCGCCAGCTGCGACAAATGGTATCATGTAAGATACACCAGTCATCAAATGCTTTGGTATCTTCTTCAAGAGATTTAGGAAAGTATCATCCTCTTGTTCTTCAACAACAGCATCTTTAGCTGCTACATAAAGTGGATATGATGAATCTTCGGCTGCGCTCATCGCCTTTTTGATAACATCAGCAGTATTGTGTATTGCATCTGATACCGACACCTCTACAATCTTCTTGCCCGCAAACATGCTTTTATCTACTGACACTCCGATACCTAGCACTACTACATCCGCTTCTTTAATTTCTTGAGCAGTCAATTTATTTTCGACACCCACGGAACCTCTTGTTTCAACCTTCATGTCAATCGACATTTTCTTTGCTGCTTCTGCTAGCTTTTCTGCTGCCATATAAGTATGTGCAATACCTGTTGGGCAAGCTGTAACTCCTATCATTTTCATGATTAATCCTCCATCTCTTTTAAGATATATTGATATAATTCAACTTTGTCTTCCATATTCAATAAGTTATCCATGAATTCTTGATGAACTAACTTTCTAGCTAGTTTCGCCAATATCGTCAAGTGGGTATTGTCCTCATCACCATCTGGCATAATCAAGGCAATAGCAACTTTGACTGGTTGTCCATCCATTGAATCCCATTCAATTCCCTCTCTAAAACGAAATACGGCAACCATCGGTTGCTTTAATTTCTTTACTTTTGCGTGGGGAATTGCTAGTTGTTCACCAAATCCTGTCGAATCCATCTTTTCTCGTGCCAGAAATGCTTTCGTCAAATTATTGGCCTTTATCCCCGCATATGGACTACATTTCTCACCAATTAATTTTAGTGCTGACTTGACATTATTTCGTTCTGGTTGCTGGTCGGTGAAGACGTATTCTACTTTTAACATTTCCTCCATGCCTATTGTTTCCTTTTCATAATATTAACTTTATCTAGTTTCTTTAGTACTGCGACGATTTCTTCTTTAGTTGCCAAGTCTTCAGAAAAAGCACTCGCGCTTCCGGCAGCAATTCCGAGCCTAAAAGCATATTCGTAATCTTTTTGCTCTAACCATCCACTCAAAAAGCCTGCTACCATCGAGTCACCAGCTCCGACACTATTGACTAGGGTACCTTCTGGTACCTTCGAAGTATAAATATCGCCATCTTCTGTTACCAAAATCGCGCCATCACCAGCTAAAGATACTAATACATTTCTGGCACCCTTTGCTTGTAACTGGCAAGCACATGATATAATTTCTTCTTGCTCACATAATTCCTTGTCAAATATCTCGCCTAACTCAAAACGATTTGGTTTAATTAGAAATGGCCGCTTCTCTAATACATTAAGCAACTGCTCTTTGATTGTATCGACAACAATCATAATGTTCTTATCCTGTAAATAATCCAAAATTTCCCGATAAACAACACTTTTCAAAGAATTTGGAATACTACCAGCAAGAACCAAAATATCATGTTCTTGTAACTCATCTAATTGCCGGAATAGTTTCGCCATATCCTCGTCACGAATATGAGGACCTTGGCCATTAATCTCTGTCCCTTCGTTAGATTTAAGCTTAACGTTGATTCTTGAAACACCATTTGGAACAACAATAAAATCTTGCTTACATCCCAGGGCCTCTACTGCTCGCTCTATTTCTGCACCAACAAATCCAGCAATAAATCCCAATGCTTTATTTTCGATTCCTAAGCTTTGCAGTATAGTAGATACATTAATACCTTTTCCTCCAGGAAGCATCTTTTCTGAAACCGTCCTATTAACATAACCAATTTTAAAATCTTCCACCGCCACAATATAGTCTAAGGATGCATTTAATGTCACTGTATATATCATCTTTGTCCTTTCACCTCCCTTCTCCTAAATTCCACACAATAGTTAGTCAATATCTATTATATGAAAACGCTTCTCTGGATATACTTTGCTGTTCACCAAAGTAAAAATTTCGCGTACCCATAAACTGCCAAGACTTACAACAGCCTATAAGTTTACTTGAATATATCATACATTCACAAACGCTCATCTTCAATCGTAATTTTCAACAAATATTTATATATTTTTTCTATATTTACGATGTTTTTGGTTGGATTTTAGGGTGATTTTAAAAAAGATGACCGTTTATTCACAAACGGTCATCTTTGATGTCAACACTGCTATGTATATTATTTATTCGTTTAAGATACATTTACTCAAAGCATTATCACTTATTAGGACGTAATTTTCTCTTATATACAACATAGGCGATACCCATAGCTAAAGCCACAATAATCATTATCCAAAACGGCGTTTCTAAGCTTGTTATCCCAGTTGGCGGTACTGCTGGTCTATGATTGGTAAATTCTACCTTTTCGTCAAAGCCTATACTATTACTTAACGTCACTGGCAAACCCAGTGCCTTAAACCCTGCTGGAATAAACGCCGACCAAACATCGTCCTCTAAACCCCATACAACACTATTTACGGTAGCCCCAGTGATATATCCAACTGTACCCACCTCTCCAACTCGATAAATAATCGCATCATATGTTTTGCTCCTATGACTTTGAATATCTATAACAATTCGTTGGTTGTGCTTAAGTTCAACTATACCTGATATTCCATGAAGCTCATTCCACGGATCATACTCACCTTCGGCTAGCACTGTATCGTCAGCATCAAGAATCTGATAAGGAAATGTCCTATCCTGTTTATCTAAACCAACAGTAATCAGAAACCTGAATTGAAATGGCAGGGTCGTATCCGCCATCTCTCCGGTTAATATTTTCTTAATTGTTAATGTTCCTTGCGAAGTGTTCTTGGAATTAAAGAACTTGACGTGTTCCTCAGTCGAAACATTATCGTAATCATATACATATGTATCCAATACACCAAGAGCTGTAGCTGGAACTCCAATACCATCCCATAATTCACCCGCTGGTCGCAATTGCAATTTTGCCATTTCTGCATTGATATCTGCTGTTATATCATATTCTTGAGTATTTGTTAAAGCTTCAAGAACACGATAGGTAATATGTATCGGTGTACCATCTGCCTGTGTAAGCGGAATATCATGTAGCTCTAAGACATCACCGTGTCTTAGCTTGACTTGTTGTAACCCGCTGTTAACATTAGGGTAATATACGCCTGAATCCTCTATCACAGTGCCACCAGCATCTGTTATTGTATATGGTATAGCATTAACTGACATCGTAGGCCAGACGCTACTACTAAGCATAAACCAAAACTCAAACTCTTCACTACCATCAACAGTGTCACCTGGCAACTCCGTTACTTCCTTTTCAATGACAAATGTTCCTAATATAGGCACTCCTCTACTTATCGGACCACCCTCTGCACTTACTGCCGACACATCTTGAGATATCATATCCTCAAGACTAATCGCTGTCTCCGTCTCGCTCTTCATTGTCTTGATTGGTAGTGAATTAGCATTAATGCTTTCTGTTGTCGCTACTTTAATAAGTTCAACCTCAATATTCCCTTCACCATCAACATCTTTTGGCTGAAAGGAAAATACCACCGAATCAAGAGATGGTAGACCTTCCGCTTTCCCAACAGTAAATGTTACTATATTAGCAGCTTCTTGTCCTTGGATAAAATAATCATTATGTGCCTGTGTCGTTAATGTGTCAATATTAACATTTACAGGCAATGTAATTCTTAGGATATCACCTTCCATCAGTTTGTAATTGGCGCAACTTATAGTAAATTCACACACATCACTCGCCTTGAAATTAGTTATCACATCATATCTAGGTACAATTGACATCTCTAATTGATTTTCATTTAAGATGCCACCCTCGGTCACAAAAGACTTCTCCTCATCTAATTTTGATGCTGGCATCTCACCTAACACAATCACTCCTGGCGCATCTGATGTCACAACATCTGCCGCAACATAAGTATTGCCAAGATTACCAAGCAAGCATGTCAATAAAGAAACCACTACCATCACTGTTACTATTCTTTTTATATATCTATACAATTTTACGTCTCTCCTATATCTCAAATATTTATATCTATTATCTAAATCTAATTAACCTTTCATCTTCAATAAATATCTCTACACTTTATAGCATACTTTCTTTTCCATAGAATTTCAATAGGTTTTTTATTTCTTTTTCTAAACATTTATATTCTTCTTTATGTATAAGGTATCCAACTTGCTTAGTAAATCATTTAATGCACTCCTAAAGTCTTGCTAAAAGAGCATAACAAAAACACCCACAAAGGAAAACCTCTGTGGGTATAATTGGCTGTTGTAAAAATGTTATCAGCTAAAACTTATTTCCCCATTTGTGCCGCAACCTCTTCAGCAAAATTCTCAACTTTCTTTTCAAGTCCTTCGCCTGTTTCAAAACGTACAAATGATTTAATCTTTAAGTTAGCATTATTAGCTTTAGCCACTTCTTCAACGTATTTAGAAACTATTTGTTTGCCATCTTCAGCTTTAACATAAACTTGGTCTAATAAACAGATTTCTTTCAATTGTTTGTTGATACGTCCCATCACCATTCCATTGATAATCTTCTCATTAGCATCTGGCTTCTCATTTTGTGCTTGTGCAATTAGGATTTCTTTTTCTTTTTCGATGTAAGAAGCATCTACTTCATCTCTGTGTGTATATAGTGGCTTAAGGGCTGCTGCTTGCATTGCAACATTCTTAGCCATCTCTTTGATATCATCGTTAACAACATCGGTCTCAACATCAATAAGAACACCAATCTTACCACCCATATGTGTGTAAGAAGCAACGAAACCATTATCTTCTTTAAGTTGTGTAAATCTTCTGATATTCATGTTCTCGCCGATTACAGAAATCTGTCCTGCTAACTCTTCGTTAACGGTCTTGCTTGTATCTAACTTCCAAGGTTCTGCAAGAAAAGCTTCAACATCTGCTGCTGTTGTATCCATCGCTTGTTCCGCAACTTGTGTTACGTATGTCTGGAATTTCTCGTTCTTAGCAACAAAGTCAGTCTCAGCGTTAACTTCAACTGCTACTGCTCTCTTACCATCTTCTGAAACGATTACCTTTACAAGTCCTTCAGCCGCAATACGACTAGACTTCTTTTGAGCTGTTGCAAGACCTTTCTCTCTTAACAACTCCATTGCTTTATCCATGTCACCTTCTGATTCTGTAAGCATCTTCTTACAATCCATCATACCAGCTCCACTTAATTCTCTTAATTCTTTTACCATGCCTGCTGTAATAGCCATTATATTACCTCCTGATTATTGATGTTAAATTTGATTTGCTAAACTCAAACTTCGCTATCGCTCGTTCTCATCAAGCTCCCTCGAACAGTCTTCTCACTAAGTATTCTAGACTTCCGCTACTTCTTCAAAATACTCTTCTGTAGCTTCTTCGTATTCTCCTTCGCCAGTAGCTCCTTGGTTCGCTTCAATAACAGCATCTGCCATCTTAGCTACAATCAATTTAACGGCACGAATAGCATCATCATTACCTGGGATTACATAATCAAGCTCTTCTGGATCACAGTTTGTATCACAAATTCCGATTAGTGGAATACCTAATGTATGTGCTTCTTGTACACAGATTCTTTCTTTCTTTGGATCTACGATAAAGATTGCATCTGGTATTTTCTTCATATCTTTAATACCACCTAAGTTCTTTTGTAACTTAGCTAGTTCTTTTTTAAGTTCGATAACTTCTTTCTTAGGTAGAACATCAAATGTTCCATCTTCTTGCATAGCTTCAATTTGTTTTAATCTTCTTACTCTACTTTGGATGGTCTTAAAGTTCGTTAGCATTCCGCCTAACCATCTCTCGTTGATATAGTACATTCCACAACGTTCAGCTTCACTCTTAATCGCATCTTGTGCTTGCTTTTTCGTTCCTACGAAAAGAATAGTTCCGCCATTTGCAACAGTGTCAGAAATTGCGTTATACGCATCATCAACCATTCCCACTGACTTTTGAAGGTCAATGATATAAATACCATTTCTTTCAGTGTAGATATACTGACCCATCTTAGGGTTCCATCTTCTGGTTTGATGTCCGAAGTGAACACCTGCTTCTAAAAGTTGTTTCATTGAAATTACGCCCATTTTAAAATCTCCTTTTGGTTTCTCTTCCGCATATTTCGACGTTTACTTGAAACCCGTAGGCACCTTCAAGAACTCATATGCGTGATTTTTTGCGACCTTTAGATTGTACCACAAAAATTTTGCTGATTCAAGCCCCTTATTGTCGTTTTTCATGTCTGTGTATCAAACCCTTATAAATATTGTCTAATCCAACCTTGTACCTTTTCATGTCTCGTTCTATACAATGCTCCACCAACTTGATTACCAACATTTCGTCGCATAATCGCATCGTACATACTTTGAGCTGTATATGGTTGTTGCGCATCCTCAACTACTAATTTTGCTACTGAACTACCACCTAAATGGGCAACATTGACATATTGAATCTTAGCTCCCGGATCAGTTATTCCTAACTTCTCAGCAGCGCTAAAAAATTCTTTTATTTGTGTATTCATCAACTGGTCTTGACATCTTCGTCCAACATCAGTATTGATGATAGCGACAATGCATTTGGCTTTTTCAGAATCTTTTAGTAATTGGTATCGACTCCAATCAGCATTATCTAAATCCCAGCCAATCCCAGCTACATCTAAGTGATTAAAAAGAACAGGGTCAGTATTTCTAATCAAAACCAATAGCCTTCTTGCTTCCGTTGCATACCACTGTCCTGCCCCAATTGTAATAGCATGTTCATTCGGCGTATTGTGATAAGCTTGCGTAAAGTCATCATAGCGCTTATTACCGTAGACTTGCCCACCAGTTTCAACTGCATAGATAATATTTCGACAAACTTCCATAATATAATCAGGCGATACTTCACCAGTACACTCGCCATTTGCTTTGAAATAATATGTCTTGCTTTCAATTGCTTTAATACCAGTTGCCATTGCACCCTCATTACCATGAGCTACTGTATGTAAAAAGTATAACTTACCATCTACATCTGTATGCCAGCCAACTTTCATCTTGCCATCTGATTCTAGGTAATACCATGTACCACCGATATGCTGCCAACCTCTTAGCATCTGACCATTATCGCCAGTTCTAAAATAATGCCATCTACCACCTATTATTTGCCAACCAGTCAACATCTGACCATTATCGCCTGGCATTAGATAATAACGTTGACCATCAATATCATGCCAGCCGGTTAGCATCTGTCCAACCTTACCATGATTATTAGCTGCCCGGTTAAGATAATACCAACTAGCACCAAGCTTGTGCCAGCCCGCTAACAGCTGCCCATTATCGCCTGGGCGCATGTAGTACCAAGCACCATCTATCTTCTGCCAACCAGTTAACATCTGACCATTATCGCCTGGCATCAAATAATAACGCTGACCGCTGATATCATGCCAGCCGGTTAACATCTTACCTCGTTGACCTTTCTCGTTCGCCGTCGAATTAAGATAATACCACCTGTCACCAAACTTTTGCCAACCGGTTAGCATCTCTCCATTATCGCCAGATACAAAATAGTACCAATGCCCATTGACCTTTTGCCAGCCCGTTAACATTCTACCTTCCATACTATTATGTTCGCTTAAATAGTATGTCTGATCTCCTAATACCAAGAAGCCTTTGTGCATTCTTCCTCTTTCGCCACTACCGCCACTTGTCTTGAAGTAATACCAGTGCCCGTCTATTTTATGCCAGCCAACGGCTAATTCACCAGCTGCATTAAAATAGTACCAATGTTCTCTTTCTTTAAGCCAAGAATTATGAACCTGTGTCCCATTTAATAATTGGTATCTCGCACCATGCCATTGACCTTGTTCTACCACAACACTTTCTGGTTCTAGTGTCTCTACTATCTCTTCAACAGCAACTGATTCTTCTACAGCTACAACCAACGGTTCTGTCACTTCAACTTCTGTCTCGATTATTTCGCTTATTGCGACCTCTGATATTAATTCGTTATCAGCTGATACTTCTGCTGCCAAAGCAATTTGCGGTACCAGCATCGAGGTAAGCAAGGCTATTGCTATGACTTTTCTTGTAATACTCATAATCTTTTACGCTCCTATAACTTTCATTTTAATGCTCGTTTCTTGTCTCCATAGAAAATCCCATTCTGATATTAATAACTCTTATCTGAATTAATTCCTATTCACCATCATACTTGATTTCTTGTTGACCATATATATCAACGACGTAATCGTCATTGCTATCAAAAAGCCTAAGATGATATATTCTATCAGCACATCCTCGGGTATAATCCCTGGCAATAGCTGTTGCCTGATTATCGACCACAAATTAGCAACCATATGTCCTATAATCGGCACTATCATACTATCTGTCTGACTAAAAACAAACGCCAGTAACCATCCTAAAATTGTTGCATAAATGAATTGTATCATATTTTCATGGTAAATGCCAAATATCAGACCCGAAACGAAAATCCCAGCAATATTACCAGCATAGTCAGAAAGCCGTCTAAAGACTAGCCCTCTAAAGACTAATTCTTCCATTATTGGGACCAACATCCCAACTACTAAAACCGTTAATAGCATCGAGTTATTGGCCACAAATACATTATTAATATCTTCTACATGGTACCGAAAAATCTGGTGCAAGCCTAAGACTTTAATTAGCATATTTAGCGCTTGGCTTGCCGATATCATTAGGAATACCGTCGCCACACAAACACCTATGGAAGTTCCTTGATTATCAATACTTCCTCGCCCCAAACGACCTTTAGCTCGTAGAAAACAATCTCGGCGATATAGAACGATAAAAATTGGTATTAAAACAACTGCCGCTACACCCATTATCAACAGTGGATATTCTGCTTCTATCGTCATCAAATTCTCGATATCATAGCCATACCACATGCCATTTAGTGCCATCATTATCAAAGATATCGCCAACGCCACACCTATCATAATAAGGTAACACAAGCCTAATGGATACAGCACCCGCCAGGCTTTATTCCAAGTCGTCGTCGGCAATACTTGCTCTTTTTGTGCCCCTCTATCTTCTTGAATCTTTTCTTTTAGCTCATTGCGAGAACTACCAGTCAAAACTTTTAAATCTTCGACTGTTTGAGCAATATAGATGGCGCCAGCCTTTTCTAGTTCATAAATACCGCCGTAACCGTATGCCACCCCGATACATTGAATCCCACAATGCAATGCACCTTCCACATCATATGCTCGGTCACCAACCATTAATACGGCAAAGCGTTCATCTTGCATACCTAAAAGTTCTAAGGCATATTCAATCACTTCTGCCTTCTCAGTTCTAGTACCATCTAACTCCGAACCGACGATAACAGTAAAATATTGCGCTAACTTAAAGTGCTCTAATATCTGTCTAACATATATGGTTGGCTTAGATGAAGCAATTCCTAAAACCTTACCTTTGGCCTTTAAAAGACGCAATACCGATTCGATTCCATCGTATACTTTGTTCTCATAAATACCCGTCTTAACATAGCGTTCACGGTATAACGCTATCGCTATCTCAGCCTGCTTTTCGGAAAGATTACTGTATTTCATAAATTGCTCTTTAAGTGGCGGACCGACAAAGCGTTCCAACTTCTTTAAATCGGGTTCTTCTATACCCAAGTAACTTAGAGCATATTGGACCGACTTCGTAATACCCTCAGCCGAATCAGTAATTGTTCCATCAAGATCAAATAATATAACTTTCGACATCTTAATCCCTTCTTCTCTCAATAATTGAATTTAAGACTATAGTTAATCACTTAGTATTTTAAACCATGCCAATCCTTCTTCGCTTCTGGTTCTAGGTCAATTGGTGTTACTGATGGAGTTGGTGGCGCAACCTCCGCCTCAGTTACTAACGCTTTCGTTGCCCAGACATTTTGTGATAATAGGACAGCTATCATAAGTGCCATCACTACGACTATTTTCTTAGTGTTCATGGTATTCATCCTCTCTTACGAACTTCATTTATTGCAACGAATATCTATTAGTCAAATTATATCACATTTAATGAACAGATACCAATTATATAAATGAAACCCCATTGTCACTAATCAGGTCAATCGTATAGAAAATGTAATGGTTTTAATTCAGCTTTTTATATCGTTACTCTGGCCATTAATTAAGTTGACTTGCAATTTAATATCTCGTATGTTAACATTAGTTTATAAAAATTTTATATTTATAAAGGAGATTTAATTATGAAGAAGTACACAGCTGAATTTATCGGAACATTCGTCCTAACTTTCGTAGGATGCGGAGCCGCTGCCATCTCTGGTGGTATTGATGGAGTCTTAATGATTCTAGGTATCGCTATGGCGTTTGGTCTGTCAATTGTAGCAATGGCATACTCTATTGGCAATATCTCAGGGTGCCATATTAATCCTGCTGTTTCTTTAGCAATGTTCATTAGCAAGAAGCTGTCTGCAAAAGATTTTTGCGGATATGTCGTAGCCCAAGTACTTGGTGGTATTGCTGCTGCCGGACTACTTAAGACTATCAACTCTATGTGCAACCCTGTTATTACTGGACTTGGTACTAATGGATTTGACACTGCTTCTTATGTTGGTCTTAACATGACTGGTTCAATCATCGTTGAAATCGTTTTAACTCTTATCTTTATCCTTGCTATCTTAGGTGTTACATCAACTGACAAATTCGCTAGCGTGGCTGGTATTGTTATTGGTTTAACTTTAGCATTTGTTCACATCATTGGTATTCCATTAACTGGAACATCTGTTAACCCTGCTAGAAGCTTAGGACCTGCTATCTTCGCTGGTGGCGAAGCACTTTCACAGGTTTGGGTATTCATTGTAGCTCCACTTGTTGGTGCAATCATTGCTGTTGCAATCTGGAAATTCCTATCATCAGACAAAAACGCAGCTTAATTTTATTAAATTAGTATGATTTTAAGAATGTAAATATTCTATACAAAACAAAAAATCCTCGCAGAATCAATAAGACCGATTTTGCGAGGATTTTTATTTCACTTCTTTATTTACATAACACTTCTTTGTTGTATAGTTCTTCTAGCAACTCCATCACTGCCAAGCTGTGTCTTAGCTTGTCCTTGCCAAGCTGATAATTACCCGCCTGCCAAATCTGATAGAAGACTTGAAACTCTCTAGCTAACGCTCTATCAACATCTTCATCTTGGTAAAGGCGCTCTCCTTCTTTGGTCGATACCAATAGTGCTGGCAGATTGCTAGCACTGCCTTGACATCTAATATATCCTTTATCACCTTGAATCATAAAGAAGTTATCACCTGCGGCATCCTTGGCCGCTGTACAGGTCACGACAAAATCCGGATAACGCATCGTTACCGTTCCCGAAGTATCGATTCCATTAAAACCTTTATTTGCTAGATAGTAACTTTCTTGTGGTAAGCCAAATAGATGAATTAATAAATTTAAATTATAAACATTTAAATCATACAAGGCACCACCATACCACTTAGGGTCAAAGGCTGGATGAATCTGACCCTTTTGATAATTATGATATCGGCTTGAAACTTGTGAGAAGTTAGCTTGAACTAGTCTAATCTCCCCTATTTGTTCAATCGCCTTCTCGATTTCACTTAGCAATGGTGCATGTAGATTCATCACTGCCTCAAACAGAAAAAGCTCTTTCGCCTTAGCTAACGAAGCTAATTCTTCAGCTTCGGCTAGCGTGGCTGTAAAAGGCTTCTCCATAATAACATGCTTGTTATTTAAGAGTGCTTGCTTCGCATATGGATAATGGAGGGTGTTATTCACCGCTACATAAATAAAATCAATAGCTTCGCTAGTTAACATCGCTTCAATGTCGGTATAGACATTGTCTATCCCGAATCTTGCGGCTAATTCATTGCCTTTTTCGATACTTTGTAAACGAACATATATAGCTGTACATTTTATCTCTTTAGTATCTTCAATTGCAACTAACCAACATTTGACGATATTACCAGCCCCAATAACACCAACTCTCATTTCACTTGCCATACTTACTCCTACTCCGCTTCTGGTGTCACTTCCGAATCTTCTTCTGATGCCGCTTCTGCTCCTACTTCTACTGAATCTGGAAGCTCTTCTATGACATCAGTAATCTTTGCATTATCTAAGATTATTTTCTGTACGAATCTAATCAAAACATTTTGCTTAATGATATCCTCACCATATTGTTCTATTAGTTGTTCTTTTGGCGTCTGTGACTCAGTCTCAAGTTGTGTCAACATCTCATCATAAACGGCATCTCCTTCTTTTAGCCCTTCATTCTGTGCAACTGCATTCATAACCAACATTTGTTTTGCAATGTCTTTTGATGCAAGAGCCACCTCTTCTTCATATTCATCCATTGTCATACCATATTCAGCAAGAGATTCTTCGATAGTCTGACCTGCATAATCAGCATATTCTTGAACACTTTGTTGGTATATCTTCTTACCATATTCAAGCACTGCCTCAGGATATTCTTTAATCTCCGCTTCGGCAACTAATTTCTCCAAAGCTTGTGACGAAAGCTCTTGGCTAGCCATTTGCTCATTATATTCTGTAATCTCATCTTCAATACTTTGCTTAAACTCTTCAACCGTCTGATATTCAGTATTATTTGCAATCAACTCATCATTTGGTTCTTCTAGAACTCTTTTAACCTCATTCACTGTTACTGTAAAGACTACGTCTTTTCCACCTAGCTCTTCAGAATATTGTTCGGGGAAAGTAACATTGATATCCAATGTCTCGCCCTTCTTAGCTCCGATTAGCTTTTCTTCAAAGCCTGGTACAAAACCTCCTGAACCAATTCTCAAATCAAAATCTTGGTCTGACCCTCTTTCAAAAGGTACACCTTCTAGCTTGCCTTCATAATCGATGTTAGCAACATCGCCATCATCTACTACACCATCTTCATCTTCTACTGGTGTATTTAACAAAAAGCTATTAATCTGAGCATCTATCGCCTCGGCTGAAACCGGTGTAATTTTCCGTTCAAGGTCCATCCCTTTATACTCTCCAAGTACGACAATCTTGCTCAAATCAACATCGTCAAGTGATGGTGCTACGATTGCTTCTGGTGCTTCTATTTCAGCATCCTCCCCAACTGGTGTCTCAACTACTTCTTCTTTTTCTTTCTCTGCTGCACCGCACCCTGTCAACACTGCTCCTAATGTGAAGACCGTTGCTAAAATTAGTAAATACTTTTTCATAATAATTTCCTCTCTACTTCTTATGATGTGATTTATGATATAACATCTGGTACCACAGCTTCTATCCCCGGACGGGTACTGTCAAATACACTTTGTACATCAAACAACTGTGACAATTTATCTGCACCATTATAAAGATCTTGATACATCCGATATCCGTCTAAGTTAATTCTACCTTGACGAACGTTCTCGTTAGTAATCTGTATCCAATATGGAGTAGAATCAATATTACAATAAAATCTAAAGCCTTGCCCTTTAAGATATTCATACTTCTCATTATCCAACGAATAAGGCTGCCAACCACCAATATCGGTCCCAAAGGGATATACCAGAATGTCCGTCGGCCCAATTATACTTGCTACCTGCTCTTGCCATTTATCGGCATCTGCCTTAACTTTATCCAAGCTACTGCCATAACTAAGATAGCCATAGCTATTGCTGGCAAATTCCCAGCCCTCGGCTTGTAGTGCCGCCACGACTGGCTTGACCTTGGCGATTTCTTCTTCGGTATTAAAGACACCATATTCAGCGGCAAGTTGATTGCCCTCGACCTCTGTCTTAGCCAAATCAGGATTAGTTCGATACCCGAGAATCCCGTTAACACCAGTAAATGCCAATATCGCTCTGGCTCCTTTGTAGGAAAAGTCAGGATGCTCGGCAATGAAATCATTCAAGGCTGGAACTAAATCATATGCCCCAGTTACTACCAAATCATCAGACTTGATATATTCAGTCGTTAATTGGCCGTCTTCGCCAACTACCATCCTTGTCGCGTAACCAGTACCTGCCGCATCAAAGGGATAGTTCACATCATCTTGTGACATGATAAATGGCTTCTTACCCTCTGGCAACATTATCTGACTACTAGTTAATACTACATTGCCTTGTTCATCAGTAGTTTCTTCCACAATATCATGCATCCTAACCAAAACATAATCATTATCATACATTTGCTTGATAATCTGCTTAAACTCTTCTAATGTTGTCGCTGCGTTATAATCATTACTATTTTTATCTAGCGCTTCTTGATTCCATGCCACTTCTGGGTCTGCCAATAAGGTGCGAAAAAAGACATGTGGAATCTGCTCAAGGTCAGCAGCAACTAATTGTGCCTTAGTTGCCTCATATTGGGCTATTTGTTGCGGAAAAATATCATTTATATCACTCTCTTTATTATCATTTAGTAGTGCTATGGCACCATCATAATCATATCCTAATGCCAGTCTCTTTGCTATCTCTATCGTTTCCCTTTGAGTTACTGCCTTTTGTTGTTCTTCTTTTATTCGTTGTTCCTCTAGAATAAGCGCTTCAGCCTTCTTGACTTCACTTCGCACTGATAGGAAGCGAAATCCCCAGATACCAAGAATTGCAACTGCACCAGCTACACTTATAATAATAACCCGTTTAATTATCGTCTGCCTTTGTCTTCTGCGGTGTTGCTTTTGCTGTTTAGCTACATGCCGCTTAGAGGGCTTCGAAAAACGTTCACCACCAACGTCTCTTTCATTACTCATTAATCATATCACCACTTTCACTTATTGCAGCTATAATGCTGGCATATCGGTTCGTGCTGGATCAAGAACTTCGCTAGCATCAAATAAATCCGAGGTTCTATTCTTCTCACCATGAACATCATTCCACAAGCGGTAGCCATCAAGATTCCTTCTCCCTTGCCGCAAGTAATTATCTCGTACTTGGACATAGTATTGAGCCGAGTCCACATTACAGAAGATATTGAAACCTTTGCTCTTGAGGTAGGCAAATTTCTCATTATCCATCGAGTAATCACGCCAATCCGAAAGGTCTTGCCCATGTGCAAAAATAATCGTATCGGTCCCGCCCACCAGCGGTGCAACATATGTCTCCCATTTCTCTGTATCTTCTTTAATGGCATTAATACCCGTATCACCTATCTTAATATGTCCCCATGTATGACTGGCAAATTCCCAACCATTCGCCTTAATTGCATCAGCAACCTTCTTTGCTTCTTCGCGTTCTTTATCCCAGTCAAAATCAGGGTTATCGGCTAACCATTGACGTTGACCTTCGGAAAGTTTTTCTTTGGTCTTATAGGCAATATCCGTACGATATCCCAAGATACCATCATATCCAGTTAAAGCAATGGTTCCTTTAGCCCCACGATATGATGCATCTGGATTCTCTTCAATAAACTTATCCAACAACGGAATGTAATCGTAGTCACCTACTGATACACTACCATCAGTCTCAATATATTCACAGGTTGGATTGCCGTCCTCACCAATAATCATCTTCGAAGCGATACCACGACCATCATAAGTATGGTAATAACTCAAGTCGTCAAATGATATTACAACTGGCTTCTTACCTTCTGGCAAACTAAGTTTAGCCTTAGTAAAATGAACCGTCCCGTCTTCATCAACAGTCTCATTAACCAAATCCCGAAGACTAACGATGACATAACCATTATCGTACATCTTCTGTGTAATGGCATTAAACTCATCCACTGTCGTCATCCACTGCTTGAAGCCCTTTGAGGTACTATCATTACCTTTAAAGCCTAGCTCTGTGTCAACGATTAGAGAATGATAAAATATATGGGTCACTTGATCAATGTCTACTGGTACAAGCGTTGACTTTGACGCCTCATAACTAGCAATCATTGCAATCAAACTATCGTCCTTGTCATATCCTTCAATTGACTTTAATAGCTCAATTGACTGGTCATAATCATAACTTAAAGCACCATGCTCGGCTTCAGCTATCTTATTTTGGCGGTCAATATTCTTTTGTTCCTCGGCTTGAATTAATTGTTCTTGTTCAGCTCGTCTTTCGGCACGCTTTTGTTGTGACCTGCGCACTCCCATTGTCACACCAGCAATACAAGCAATTAGAATCACTACTAAAACGCCTAAGGCAATCGCTCTAACCATCATAGCCCTTTGCCGCCTTTGCCGTTTCTTCCTAGCTCTTATATCTGACATTTCTTTTTCTCCAATCTTTTCTACCATACCGCTAGTATAGCATAATTAGTTCTATTTTTCGCCCTTTTTTTAAGAATTCAACAAAAATTCACAAACTTACTATTTGCCTTTTATGCAAAATAATGTTAGAATATTTTAGTATCAAACGTGGGGCATAGAGCCTCTATTTTTAAGCTAATTTAGGAGGATTACATATGTCTACTTGGTTAATTGTATCACTAATCATAGTTGCTGTTCTTATTGCAGTACTTGTTGCACTTTATATTTTCGGCAAGAAAGCTCAGAAACGGCAAGAAGACCAACAAGAGCAAATGGAAGCTGCAAAGCAGACGATATCGATGCTAGTTATTGACAAAAAGCGACTACCGCTTAAGGATTCTGGTCTACCCCAGATGGTGATTGACCAAGCACCTAAGTTAATGCGTCGTTCCAAGATGCCTATTGTTAAGGCTAAGGTTGGTCCTAAAATTATGGTGCTCGTGGCTGATGCTAAGGTTTATGATTCAATTCCCCTTAAAAAGGAAATCAAAGCTGAAGTAAGCGGTATTTATATTATGGGAATTCGAGGTATTCACGGTTCTATCCAAGCCCCCGAAAAGAAAAAAGGATTCTTAGCACGTTTCCGCAAATAATTTAAGTGAAAATCAAGAAGCCAACATCTCAAGTAATCTTAGATGTTGGCTTCTTTCAATTCTTAATTAGTGTGATTCATCACTGTCGCTGATAATGACAAGGTACAATCCGCTACATACTCGTCATTCATCTCTAAAACATAATCAATTCTAATATCAAGGCTATCTTGCTCTTCAATTATATTAAGTCCCGTCGTTGCAATTCCTAGTCGGATAGTGCCATAAGGCGTTGTGTAGTAAGAGAGATTCTTTTTCTCTTTTTCAAACACCATATGAACTTCAATGATACCTTTCTTACGTATCTCTAGTACCCCATCTTTAATCTTAATTAAGTTCTTAGCGGTTCCTTCAACACCTTCAAAGCTTTCTTCGTATTTGATGTATTTGTCTCCATCACGACAATAGTAGCTGCCTACTGTAATTAATTCAATAGCCTCAACCTCTGCCGTTTCTGTCTCTGCAAATTGCAATCCTTTTACGTTGATTAAAACTTGTTTGGTCATTTATCGTCAGTACTCCTCTATATTAATCTGCTGTGTCACTGGTGTAGCTACTGGCAAAATGGAATTGGCAAAGTGTGTGAATTTATTAGCCGCATCGCTAACAAAAAAACGATATGGGAATTCGCCCGTCTCTTTTATTGTACTTTCAATATCTAGACGTTTAAGTAATCCGCCCAATTCAATCGCTGTTTCGTAGGCTGGATTGACCAACTCAACCCCTGCGCCCATAACCTCCTTGATGCTCTTACTTAACAACGGATAGTGCGTACACCCCAAAATCAAGGTGTCGATTTGTTGTCTTGCAAACACTGATAGGTACCGCTCAATCACCTGATTCGTGATACTATCTTCCATCCAGCCTTCTTCCACCAATGGAACAAAAAGCGGACAAGCCTTACCAAAGACTTCAATACTCGCATCTATCTTACGAATATAGTCTTGGTACATCCCACTTTGAATCGTACTTTCGGTGGCAATCACACCAACTTTGTCATCCTTCGTTGTTGCCGCTGCGACACGTGCCCCCGACTTTATCACCCCAATAATCGGGATATCAATTTCTTTTTCAATTTCATCTAACGCCAAAGCACTAGCTGTATTACAAGCCACAACGATGGCTTTCACACCCTGCGTCTGTAGAAATCGTACTATTTGACGTGAATAACGCAGTACCGTCTCTCTTGACTTACTGCCATAGGGAACTCGTGCGGTATCACCAAAGTATACAATTCTTTCTTTGGGTAGGTTCTGCATAATCTCACACGCTACTGTTAACCCACCTACACCTGAATCAAACACCCCAATTGGCGCTTCTCTATCTATTGTCATAAACTCACATCCCGCTTTACTTTTCTCTTAAACTTTTTACAATTGCTTGTTGTTGATTCTGAATATGCTTTTTCATACACTGAATAGCTCGCTTTTCATCTCTTGCTTGTAATGCCTCATAAAGCTCGGCATGTTCTGCTTTAAGACTTTGACCAACATTGGCATCCTTTAGGTATTCAATTCGATAACGATACATCTGCTCACGTAAATTATTAATCATTTGCATCAAACGACGATTACCAGTCGCCTGATAAATCAACTCATGAAACTCTTCATCAGACTTAGCAAGATGCCTTAATTCTCCCGCTTTGAGACTGGCTTCAAAATTATCTTTAGCGAGCAAAATTGCTGCTAACTGTTCACTATCCACTCGTTCACAAGCATAATTCATCGCCAATTCTTCTAGTCCTAGACGAACTTCTAACACATCGTTTAAATCCTTCTCAGTAATTGGTGCTACTTGTGCGCCCTTTCTAGGAATCATTAGCACTAAACCTTCAATCTCCAACTTTCGAATCGCTTCTCTAACAGGAGTTCTACTTACTCCCAATTGATTCGCCAAGGTAATCTCCATTAGACGCTCACCTGGTTGTAGCTTCCCATAGAGAATTGCTTGTCGTAAAGTATTAAAAACAACATCACGTAGAGGAAGATACTCGTCCATATTCATACTAAAATCAGTTGCCATCTGTCATTTCCTCCATTCTATTAACCGTTACATGGGACAATCCCCTAATTAAAAAGTGTTGTCAAAAAAACTTGTTTCGCCAAGCGACCCTTTTTTAATGTCGCACGGGCAAATTCGGCCTTCTCCTTGTCATCAAACAAACCAAATACCGTTGGTCCACTACCGCTCATTAACGCCTTCACTGCCCCTGCTTTAAGCATTTGCTCTTTTATTGCCGCGATAATCGGATATGCTGGTATGGTAACTTCTTCTAAAACATTACCCATATTATCTGCCATTTTATAAAAATCATTTTGTTTAATCGCTTCTACTAATCTATCAATATCGGGATGCTTCTCTATCTTAGCCACATCTAAATTGCCATAAACGAATTTCGTCGAGACACTAATCCCAGGCTTCCCAATCAAGACATAACACTTTGGTGCTCTTGGCAAAACCGTCAACACTTCACCAATTCCTTCTGCTAATGCCGTTCCTCGCATCAGACAATAAGGCACATCAGCGCCAATGGTAACGGCCCTTGTCATTAAGTCTTCGATACTTAAGCCTAGACGAAAAATATTATTAACCCCGACCATCGCGGCGGCGGCATCGGAACTACCACCAGCTAATCCCGCCGCTACGGGAATTATCTTTTTCAGTTCAATATCAAGCCCTTTTCTGATATTGAATTCATTCATCAAAAGTTTCGCTGCTTTGCAAACTAAATTGTTATCATTAACTGGCAAATATGATAAATTCGTCTTCATCCGCACGCCTTCGTTTGACGATACTTCCATATCAAGCTGATCGTACATTCGAATCGTTTGCATTACCATTCTTACTTCATGATAGCCGTCAGTTCTCTTCTTGGTCACATCAAGCCCTAGATTAATCTTTGCCATTGCTCTTAGTCGCATAAATAACTCCTATCAATATAAAGCTCTATCTTTGTATACAATATACTATATTTTTTCAAAACATTCAACCTCGGACTTGCGTCATACCTGCTATCGTATTATACTATTCTTATTACGTTTATGAGAGGGTAGCTATGATTCGTTTTATTCTTGTTTGTATTATCGTTGTTGGATTTCTAATTTTATCAATTCCCCTTTTAATTATCGAATGGATAATTGGTAAGTTTTCGCCACGTCTAAAAGATATCAGTTCACTAAGAATTGTTCAAGGTGTTTTTAACGCCTGTCTCTTTGCCACTGGCATTAAATTGACTGTTATTGGTGAGGAAAATGTGCCACGTGATAAGGCAGTTCTTTATATCGGTAATCACCGTAGCTTTTTTGATATTTTAATTACTTATACACGTTGTCCTAATACGACTGGATATATCGCTAAAAAAGAGATGCTTAAGATTCCCCTTTTAAACTTTTGGATGATGTATTTGCACTGTCTATTCTTAGACCGGGCCAACATCAAAGAAGGGCTAAAGACAATCTTAACTGGTATCGCTAAAATCAAGAATGGTATCTCTATGTGTATCTTTCCTGAGGGCACTCGTAGCAATAGCGAACATGAAGTTGATATGCTCCCCTTCCATGATGGTAGCTTCAAGCTAGCCACTAAGACTGATTGCCCCATTATACCAATGGCAATGACTAATACCGCTGAGATATTCGAGGCTCATTTCCCTAAGATTCGTCCTTGTCACGTAATCTTAGAATATGGCAAACCGATTATTCCTTCGGAATTATCGAAAGAGGATGCCCGACAAATTGGCACCTATACCCAAAATATCATAAAAGAAATGCTACACAAAAACGCCTCAGCGATTTAATGTAGCAACTACTTCTTCAAATTTCATAAAGTGAGATGCCTTTACTAAAATGGTATCTCCTTTTTTTATTGTATTGGATAAATCATCAAGTAAGTTCTCTCGACTCTGGTAATGAATACTCGCCATCTTAGGATTGTTTACCTTAATTGCATTGATGATGTTCTTACTCAGCGCACCTACGCAAATCACCAAATCTATCTGGCAAGAAGCGGCAAATTCGCCCACCTCACTATGTAACTTAACTTCCTCTACTCCTAATTCACCCATATCACCTATAATTGCAACCTTACGCCCGATTCCCTCTTGTAAGATTGCTAGTGAAGCCTTCATCGACGCTGGATTAGCATTATAGCAATCATCAATAATGGTATAATTCTTTGTCTCAATGATATTAAAACGACCAACTAATGACTGTAGACTTTCAATGCCATTTTTTATTTCACTTGCTTTTAAACCATATATATCACCTAATACTGCTCCTGCCAAGGCATTATAGACCATATGTTGTCCTGGTATCGGAATCATGACGCTAACACTTTCTTTAGGTAGATGAATCTGACAAGAAATACCTTTCAAGCCATGGCTTTTAATGTCAGTCGCAAAGACTCCTGTATGGTTATTAATACCGTAACTAATCGGCACTCGACCTTTAACCTTCGTAAGGGTACTTAGCTCATCGTCGTCACCATTTAGGACTATCCGTCCGTCTTCATTTAAGAAATCAAAAATCTCGCTTTTCGCCTTTAGGACTCCCGCGCGTGACTTTAAGTTCTCTAGGTGACAATCACCAATATTGGTAATTACACAAGTGTCTGGTCTGGCAACCTTCGCCAAGCGATGCATCTCACCAAATTCACTAATCCCCATCTCTAGTACTGCAATCTCATCTTCTTCGCGAATATTAAAAATAGTTAATGGTACACCTAGCTCATTATTGAAATTACCTTGCGTCTTTAGCACTTTATACTTCTGCTCTAATATGGCAGCAATCATCTCTTTGGTGCTAGTCTTACCAACACTACCAGTAATCCCAATCACTGGGATATCTAAGCCCGCCAAATAAAACTCAGCGATATCCTTGACTGCTTGTAGCGATGATTCGACTAAGATATATGGTAATTTGGCTCCTTCTAAGACCCGCTCTGAAAGAGTACACAGCGCCCCGTTTGCTATTACCTGCTCAATATAATCGTGACCATCCGCTCGCTCTCCTACGATAGGAACGAATAGGCAATCCTTGGTTACTTTACGACTATCAGTTGTAATATCTGAAATCGTCAGCTTAAGTTTAAGCTCATCACCATAATATTTGCCACCAGTTACCATAATAATATTTTGCAACGTCATATTCTTCATATCATTATCCATTCTATCTTAAGATACACCTTAATTATTCTGATATTTTTGTAATGATACTGCGATTAACAGCTCACATAAATCTTCGTAATCAATGCCTTTCACTTTAGCCTCTTGAGGCAATAAGCTTGTCGGTGTCATACCTGGTAGAGTATTAGCCTCTAGGCAAAACATTTCGCCTTGTTCATTCATCATAAAATCAAGTCTCGCATATCCATCAATAAATAATGCGGCAAAACCCTTTAGCGCATAATCCTGCATTCGCTCACGTTGCTCGTCGGTCAAGTCCGCTGGGCATGTCTCAACTGCTGCGCCGCTCGAATACTTATTCTGGTAATTATAGAACCCTTCAATTGGTGCAATCTCAATAACTGGGTAAGCTTCATTTCCAATTATACCAACCGAGAATTCTCGTCCTTTAATATACTGCTCAACAATAATTTCCGTTTCATATGAAAAAGCATGTGCAATGGCAACTTCATAAGCCGCTTGGTCATGAACAATGTCAACGCCAACACTAGAACCACCACAACAAGGCTTTACTACCACAGGGAATTGCATATTATAATCAGCTAGCTTCTTGCTGTAATTATCTTTTACTAAAACGATGCCTTTCGGACAAGGTATGTTATCTAGGGCAAAAAGCTTTTTGGTTAAGCCTTTATCCATCGCCAAGGCACTGCTAAGATAGCCACTACCGGTATATCTAATACCATGCAAATCAAATGCCGCCTGCACCTTGCCATTTTCACCTTGTTCACCGTGTAGTGCTAAGAAAACTATGTCGGCATCTTGGCATAAGCTTATTACGTTAGGACCAAAAAAATCGCTTCGGTCGGCAATAATATCTTCTTTCCTTTCATTAAACGAGGTGATATACTCCACACTTCTATCGACATCATAAGCACTCGTAAAAGCAGTATTTATATCTATTTCATCATCACCAAAAAAGACATCCAACAAAATCGCTTCATGGCCTTTCCTACGCAAAGCCTTGCATACCAACGTTCCCGAAACTATCGAAACCTCTCTTTCGGTACTGATTCCTCCCGCCAAAACTACTACTTTCATAAAGCCTCCCTCTGATGTTATGTAAGGAAATCAAACAAACCCTAAGTCTTACTCGTCGTCATTAAAATCTGCTAAATTAGTATACGATTACTGGTGTTCCGATTTCAACATTCTTAAATATCTTCTCTGCATTACCATATGGCGTGTTAATACAACCATGTGAACCATTCGTTAAATAAATGTCACCACCATAGGCACTACGCCAAGTATCCGCATCATGAATTCCTACATTCTTATTAAATGGTAACCAATAAGTTACTGGTGTCGAATATCCTTCACCTGTTAAAATGGCATCTCGTTTCTTCGCATCAATCGCCCAGCATCCACCCTTAGGTGTTGCATCACCTCTTGATGGATTACCACTTACAATCGGGGTATCAACAATTACATTCCCATCCTTGATACACCACATCCGTTGTGCCGCAATGCTAATCTCAACATAGGTCGACCCAATATCATTGACGCCTCTATTCTGCGCCGTGTATGTATATACTGGTTCAATTGTGCCAACAAAACCTTGCTCTATCAACGCAACTAACTCTTCTTCTGTCTTCGACTTATTAATAAGCCAGCCATAGTCACCACCTGTTAAGGTAATCGTATTCCCTCGCCGAGTCTTAAATTCTCGTTTCAGACCAAAGGTATTATAATTATACGCCAAATCAGCAACAAAAGCAGTAACCTTATCTTGATTAATACTATATTCTCCGTCTCCTTCTGTCACTAGCCAATCTTGAACTATCTGTCTATCCACAACCTCTAGGCGGTCATCCTTAAAATCATAAGTAATATTCGTCGCGGTAAAGCGGTTCAATATTTCTAATTCTTTATTCAGTGTCTCATCATCTTGATAAATACTTGGTTGCTCATAACAGCCTAATTCTTCAAGCGAAATCTCGGTCTCACCTGCATCAAGGGCCGCAATAAGTACTTCTTTGACCTTATCCCAATTAAGTTCATTGCCATCTACCTCAGGAATAATCTCATACGTTTCGCCATTGTCATCGATATAGGCATCTTGTGGCTTCTCAATATTGCTTTCTTGAAAACAGCTCATCTCTTTCATCCGTGTCTCAACTAAAGCTTTATCATAGGTTGTACCCGCATTAAATTCATGTTTATTGTCATCAGAAAATGATAAAATCCATTTTAATTGATTTTGTTCTTCCATTAGCTGGTCTACTCGCTGGTCATCTACATAACTCAATTTGACATCTGGTGCCTTAATCGTCTCGACCCCGCCGCCACGTAGTTCTATCTTTAGGGCATAAGAATCTATCTTTTCGATAATACTTTCTTTTACCTCTGTTATCGTCTTCTTGCTACTATCGATTCCGTTGATTCTCGTACCATCAAAAAAATGACTAGAAAAATAATATGAAATCCCTAAATATCCTACCAAGGTAATAGCTAGGTAACCCAATAATATGCCTAGCATTATCTTTCTGCGCTTTTTTCTTTTTTCTTTTTTTGTATTTATATTCACATTCGTTTCCATAATAACATTTCCCTTTACTTAATCATATCTTCATTTATTGTAGCACTGTTTCTCTTTGGGGTAAAGGGGTGAACTTGTCATTTGTTGATGTTTATAAAATACCCATAAGCTTTGCTGCAAATGGCAACCAAAGTGCTGTAAGTATTGCTAATATTAGCTGATGCGGAATTGCTGTTTTAGTTAATTGTCCCATCTTGTAATAACCCGTCAGATAGGTAATAAGGGGCACTGGGTCTAGCGGTAATAAATAGCAATTTGATACACACAGACCAAGAACCATCATCATAACTATCGGAGATATTCCCGTTGTACCAGCTAGTACAATAAGTGGTGCCGATAGCATCCCAATCAAGGCTGGTGCCACTGGAATTGGAATTAGCAAAACAAAAATTAGTAATGCGACGATGATTAAGATAACCGTATGTGGCAAATCAAGGGTCGAAGGCATCAGCGTCTCCGCAAACCAAATGCTAGCATTGCTACTCACCAAGGCATTACCCATACACATTACTGAACCTAACATAAAGTAAGCTTCCCAACTAACATTTTGTTTGTAATCTTCCCACGAAAAGACCCCTACTTGAGGAACCATCATTAAAAATACGAAGATGGTCGTAATAACTGTCACATGAAGGAAGCTAACCCATGAACTTAGAATCCATAACACAAACATTATCGAAATCAAAATTGCCACTAATTTTTCCTTGGAACTCCATTTGCCAGGCTTCTTAATATTACTTAAGTAGTTAACGACATCTTCTTTGTCAACTTCCACGATTGGATTAAGCTTGACAACAATAAGCCATGATAGCGGAATGAAGACAAGCGAAATCGGTAAACCAAATGCCATCCATTGCGTGAAGGTAATTGATATTCCGGTCATCGTTTCCAATTGCGCCATAATCAAGAGGTTTAGCGATGAACCAGCTGGTGTCATCATACCACCTATCATATTGGCAATCGTTAATCCAATCATAAAAGCAGCACCCGTTTTCTTACGGTCAGCTTCGTTAGGATAAAGGTTTAAGAAGTCGATGATAAGTGGTATAAATGCCGTCGCTGTCGCAATATTACTAACCATCGATGAAACAATTGCACTACAAATCATAAACGCCAAAAGCAAGCGCTTAACACTGCCACCAAAGGCATTCATTAAAGCAATCAACATCCGTCTTGATAAATTAACTTTTGTAATTGCCGTCGAAATACCAAAGGAAGCAAGCACAAAAAACATTAAGTGATTAGAGAAGCCTGAGTACGCTTCACCAATTGACACACAGCCAAATAAAACCAGAAATGATGGCAGTAAGATACAGGTAATCGGTAGTGGCAAGCCCTCGGTCACAAACATAATCAACATAACCACCAATAAACCTATTGTATTTCGTCCAGCAACGGTCAAAAGAGTCGTTGTCGGAACAAAGTTCATACCAATTAGAACAATCACCGAAGCAATAAGTCCAAACAGTTGTTTTTTATTTAGTTTCATTTTAGAATCCTCCTTATGCTTACTATCTATAGAACTATTATCATAATGTCCCACAAACTATCAGATTAGTAATTTCTTCTATTTTACAAGAATAGTGGTGCGGTGTTAATGGGACATGCAGTACAGAATTGTAGGTGATAATTGTACAAAGTGTTCAAGGGTAAGCGGATGGATATAACAAACGGTGCGACTTTCGTCACACCGTTAGCTTTGTCGCTATTGTCTAAATATTTCAAGACCTTTTGATTATTGGTTTAGAAGCTTATCAACACTGACTAGCTTAACACTTAACACAAAAACTTCTGTCGCCACAGCCAACTCCTCTGATGTTGGAAGCGATGGTGCAATCCGAATATTACTGTCTTGGGGGTCATTACCATAGGGGTACGTTGCTCCTGCATCAGTCATAACAAGACCTGCGGCCTTAGCTTTCGCCACAATTGCTTTAGCACATCCTTCAAGGGCATCAAAAGAGATAAAGTATCCCCCCTTAGGTGTTAGCCATGTACCGATTTCAAGTCCCCCTAATTCTTTTTCAAGACCATCAAGAACCGCTTCGAATTTGGGTCTTAGAATATCAGCATGTTTCTTCATATGGGCACGGATACCATCCACGTCTTTGAAGTACTTAATGTGGCGTAATTGATTAATCTTATCTGGTCCGATAGTTTGGAAGAACATATGCTTCTTGGCATCTTCGATATTAGCCTTCGATGATGCCATCATCGCTACGCCAGCACTAGCAAAGCTTATTTTGGAAGTTGACATAAACTTAAAGACTAAGTCCGGGTTACCAGCATTTTCACATTCCGCAATAATTTCTAGAATCTGGTCTTGGTCATCATCATAAAGGTGATGAACTCCATAAGCATTGTCCCAGTAAATTCTAAAGTCATTAGCTGCTGGCTTTAGGCTAGCCAAACGCTTAACTGTCTCATCCGAAAACGTCACACCTGTTGGATTCTGATACTTTGGCACACACCAAATACCTTTGATGCTATCATCTTCTGCCACTAATTTCTCAACAATCTCCATATCTGGACCAGTTGGTAGTAATGGTATATTAATCATCTCTACTCCGAAGTGCTCGGTAATGGCAAAATGACGGTCGTATCCCGGCACTGGGCACAAGAATTTAACTTTATCTAATTGGCACCATGGGGTATTTCCGCATACGCCATGAGTCACTGACCTTGATATGGTATCAAACATAACATTCAAACTAGAATTACCATAAGTAATTACATTCTCTGGCGCTACATTTGCCAAATCAGCAAAAAGTCGCTTCGCTTCTGGGATTCCATCTAATAGACCGTAATTACGACAGTCCATTCCCGATTCACATTTCATATCTGAACTACTATTTAAAACATCCATCATTCCTTGACATAGGTCTAACTGATTCTTCGCGGGCTTCCCACGTGACATATCTAAATCAAGTCCTCTGCCTTTGATTTCCTCGTATTGCTTTTCAAGTTTTGCTTTAAGCGACAATAATTCTTCTTTACTTAATTGGTTGTAAGCTGTCATTACTTGCCTCCTCAATATATTGTATGTGAAACTCTTCACAAATTATTCTATTGGTTTCAGTTAAGCTTGTCAAGGTCAGCTTAAGGTAATGCTATCTCACCCTCAAAGACAATCGTTGCTGGTCCCGTCATATAGACCAAATTATTCGCTTGATCCCATTCAATCTGCAAATCACCACCTAATAATTTGACAGTCACTTGCTCCTTGGTATAGCCATTTAGCACTGATGCTACCGCCACAGCGCAAGCACCCGTACCGCACGCCATGGTCTCACCTGAACCCCGCTCCCAGACCCGCATTGCTACAGTACTTTCATCTATCACTTTCACAAATTCGGTATTAACTCGATCTGGGAAGATAGGGTTTAGCTCAAACTTTGGACCTATTTGTTCAATATCTAAATCCGCAATATCTTCCATATATACTACCGCATGAGGATTGCCCATCGACACTGCAGTTATATTATATTCACCATCACCAATTTGGATTGGCTCATTAACCACTTCTTCCTTATTAAAAAGGATGGGTATTTTCGCCACTGCTAATTCCGCCTTACCCATGTTAACTCTGACTAATGCTACTTCACCATCTACAATTGTCAAATCCAGATACTTAATGCCACTTGGTGTAGCAATTGATATCTTAGTATTATCTGTCAGCTTATAATCATATACATACTTAGCCACGCAGCGAATACCATTACCACACATTGCTCCTCTTGAGCCGTCGGCATTGTACATATCCATCTCAAAATCAGCCACCTGTGACGGTTTAATCAAAATCAAGCCATCGCCACCAATGCCTAAATGTCTATCACTCACTAGCTTTGCCGTCGCTACGGGGTCTTTTATTACTTCTTTGAAACAATTTACATATACATAATCATTACCAATACCGTGCATCTTCGTGAATTTCATAATATCTCCTTGTCAGTCCTGCTGCTATTTTAAAATTATCTAATAATATGATTTCTTTTTTTATTTTAGCACTATCCGCTTTTCTTAACAATCTTTTTCAGCTCCTACATTGTGTACTAAAAATATTATTATTATTTTACTGTATGTAGTATTAAACTCTAAAAAGAAAGCAGATATAATTAAGTCAAGTAATTGCCAATACGGCACACACTATAATAGCCGATTGGCTAAGAGGGAAAAGGGAGGTTATAAAATGAGTCAAGAAAAAAAACAATCCACCAAAAAGAAAAGTGGCTTATCAAAAGCACTTAAAACTTTTTATGGTGTTGGTGACTGCGGATTCTCATTAATGTCTAACGTCGAAACTTACTACTTCATGGGATTCTTAACATCAAATTTTGCACCTGGTATTGCGGGGTTGATTTCAACAATTGCCAGCATTATTGATGCCTGTCTATCATGGGTACACGGCGCAATCCTTAACAGTATCAAACCTAAAAAATGGGGACGTTACCGTTCTTGGTTAATTCTTTTGCCATGGGTTGTACCATTTATATTCGCATTCCAGTTCTTAAAGATTGGTGACGGCGTCCTTTCAATGGTCGTAATCATCGCTGGATTTGTTATCAGTCACTTTGTCTGGAATTTCCCATGGGTGGCTAACGTATCAATGATTGCTGTGGCTGGTAAAACGGCCGATGACCGTGCCCAGCTTGCGGCGACGAGATCAGCATACGGCAACCTTTCCAAAGTTATCTTTGGTTGGATTGGACCACCACTTGCAGCTGTTTTTGCCAATCTTCTTGGTGAACAAAATCAATATGCCGCAGTAGCATTCTCACTTGCTTGTGTAATGGCCGTTCTTTATTTCGTCCACTTCAAGCTATTCGACGGATACGAAGTAATTGAAGCTGATGTAGCCGCAGCTAAGAAAGTAACCGCTGATAAAACTAGCGGAAAAGACTTAATTCGTGCTTTATTCCAGAATCCACCATTAATGATTCTGATGCTTTCTGACTTTGCCAAATGGATGTTTAACTTCGTTGTAAATGGTTTTGCTATCTACTACTTCACCCTAGTTGCTGCACCAGTTGTAGCTGGTGATGGATGGTTTGCTAAGTTTGCAACCCTTGCAACATTTATCGTAATTACTAATATCTGTGGCGTGCTTGGGTCATATATCGCAATGTTTATCGCTAAGAAGATTTCAACTCGTTCAACTACCATCCTATTCTTCCTTATCATGATTGGAAGTCTAGTATTAGCATACCTAATGTATGCCAATGTTTTCTTAGTTATGATTCTTCTATCTATCGCAATGTTCGGATATGGCGTTGTTCACACTTGTATTCCAGCACTTTATGCGGATACTATTATCTACTCTGAATGGAAGACAAAGAAAAATGCAACTGGCTGGATTTCAGGTCTTCAACAACTGCCTCTAAAGGTTGGTGTTGTTGCTCGTGGTGTTGTTATCTCAGCTTGTCTAGCGATGGCAAACTTCGATACATCTATCAACATCAGAGAAGTTGACCCTAATTTTGTTGCATCAACTGAGCTTCAAAGCGGAATTGCACTTGGATTCATGTTAATCCCCGCAATCGCCCTTGGCTGTTCTGCACTACTACTATTCTTTGGTTTCAAGATTACCAAAGAAAAAGTAGAACAATACCAAGCTGAAATTACAGCTCGCAAATAATTAACCAAACAACAACTTTAAAAGGGTCCCAACCAATGGTTGCCAGACCCTTTTTTCATAAAAACATCCTAAAGGAGACTATTATGGCAACATTTAATGAAGATGAACTAAAAGTAATCGGCGAATACAGTATGCCAGGTATCTATGGCGCACCTGAATTAATCGTACCCAAACACAATTACCCCATCACCCCTAAAGAAAATATGCTGAGAATGTTACGCGGTGAAATGCCTTTATGGGTACCTAACCAAACCCTTGATAACAATGCTGTTCAACCAGAAGCTATGCCCGATGCCTATGCTCGAAACCACGGTGGTATCGACTGGTTCGGGATTGAATGGGAATACGAGCCACTGACTAAAGCGGCAATGGTTAAACCAGGTACAAGACGTCTTTCGGACATCACCAAATGGAAAGAAGAATTAATCTTCCCTAATTTATCAGATATCGATTGGCAAAAGGATTACGAAGATAATTATAAAGGTCGCATCGCCGAAGATAGATTAACCTATTTCCCAATTGTCAATGGACTTTTTGAAAGAACCGCTGACTTAACTAGCTTTGAAGATGCTTTTTGTTATCTACTTGAAGAGCCAGAAGCTTTAACTGAATTTTACGACAAGCTAGTAGATTGGCATATTGAATTGTTCAAGATTGCTAAGGATATTTACAAATCTGATATGATTCTATTCCATGATGATATGGGTACTCAAATTAGCACCTTTTTCTCACCAGAGCTTTATGAAGAACTATTCCTTCCGCACTACCAAAAGCTGACCAAAGCCGCTCATGATATGGATATGTACATCTGCCATCACTCTTGCGGTTGCATTGCGGCAATGATTCCTAACTTCATCAAGGCTGGCTTTGATGCTTGGGAAGGTCAAGATAGTGCTAACGATAAGAAAGCTCTAATCAACACTTACGGAAAAGACCTCGCCCAATGCACACTATTCATTATTCCTGAAGATATGAATGATGATGCTGCAATAGCGCTAATCCACAAGACCGTTGATGACTTAGGTGTTACTGGTCGCTACGCTTGTCGTCTTCGCGACAATAAAATAAACCGTGCAATTAACTTGGCTGACGAAATGTATCGTTACAGCCGTGTTAAATTCATGGAATTAGCGGGCGAATAAAATCAACTAAAAAGGAGTCTTTGCAAATTGCAAACCGACTCCTTTTTTAGTTGACATTTATCCGTTTTTTGTATATAGTTCGATTATCAAACCATGTTAAGAATAGGAGTTTTAAAATGAGAAAATTTGTAATTACAACTGATTCTAATTCCGATTTACCTGCCGAATATATCACCAAGCACAACATCACCATTATTCCCCAATATTATGGTTTTGATGATGAGGTATACGGCGATGAAAAGAACCTGACCCCTACCGAATTTTATCAAAAGATGCGTGACGGGCAAATGCCTACTTCCATGGCTAATAATCCTGCTGTCATCGAAAACAAATTTAAAGCTTTACTAGATGCAGGCTATGATATTTTACATATTGCCTTTTCTTCACAATTAAGTGGTAGTTATAATAACGTAGTAATGATTGCCAATGAGTTAAAAGAAGATTATCCTGATGCGACAATCGAAGTTATTGATTCTTGTACGGCTTCACTTGGCGAGACCCTTTTAGTCATGTATGCTTATGAGCTAAAAGAAGCTGGTAAATCATTAAGTGAAATCAAAGACCTTATCGAGGAAGCTAAAAACGATGTTCACATTGTCTTTACTGTCGATGATTTAAACCACCTACAAAAAGGCGGTCGGATTTCTAAGACTACTGCCATTGTTGGTAGTATCGTCAAAATAAAGCCTCTGCTTACTCTTGATAAAGAAGGTAAGATTACCTCTGCTGGTTCGGCTCGTGGTCGCAAGAAGGCATACTCGGCTTTAATCGATGGTATTATTGAGAAAAGTGGCGGTATAGCTTATGGTTCTACCCCTATATGTATTATGCATGGTGATTGCTTTTCTGATGCCCAACACCTCGCTCAACTACTTAAAGAAAGAATCGGTTCTACCAACGTCATCATCAATGATGTTAGTCCTAGTATTGGAACCCATGCTGGGCCAGGTGTTATCGGCATCTGCTATTGGGGCAAGTCAATGTTAAAATAATCCTTTAAAATCTGATTCAATTCCTCCGGGGATTGAATCTTTTTTTCGTTACGCCTACCTTCACTAATCTCTGTGAAAAGGTCTCCTGTAATTGCCAGACTTCCTTTGGATGTTCTGCGGTTTACTAATCGGACATTTCTAAAAACCGACATTTCGTTCTTTGAACAATATTCATTGGGCGATACAAATTCGACAACCTCCTGTGGCATTGTCGTAAACTGCATAATGGTTTCGCTACCCTTACTCGAAATGTAGATTATCGTCCACCAATATTCATCCTCTCGATTCACTTTAAATGTCTGCCCACAGTATGTTATCTCATATCCATCTTCTACTAATAGTGCACCCGCTGGCATTGGTCCACCATAGCCGACATCAACGAACCACAGCTGGCCTGATAACCTAACTAGCGTTCCACGATGAAGTGATGGCGGGATAAAGTCTTTACCACGTACAATCCGACAATTACATGCATAAACATCAAATCCACATTCCTGCAATAACGCCATAAACAGCGCATTTAATTCAAAACAATAGCCACCGCGCTTTTGATTGATGACTTTCTCAAAAAGCTTTGCAATCCCCAGGTTAATATCCTTATCATATTCATATATGTCTAAGTTCTCAAAGGGAATTTTGCATTGATGTGCCAAAATCAAGGCGTTCAAATCCTCTAAATTCAACTGCTCCACTGCTTTTATAGATATTCGTTCTAAATATGCTTCCTTGTTTGGTAATGGTGCATATAATTGCTCGTGCATTTGGCTAACCCCCCTTCATATTAAATATCTTTCATTTAATATGTATAGTATAGCCTAACATCTTCGCACCGTCCAATTCCTTTTATATTTTTTCCTCCTACAATCAGTCTAGTATTTCACGGCTATATGCTATTGAATGTAGGATTGTTGATAAAAACAGGCTATGGTACAATTATTTGTAGCTAAATTCAATGTTGAACGCATTGTCTAATATTTAGATTATTTTGATTTTTTTCACTTAATAAGGAGGGAATATTTAATGTTAACACCAAAACAAAATCTACTTGAAACACTAAAGGTTAATGGCAACCCTGATCGCTTAGTAACTCAATATGAGCCTTTCATTCCAGTTATGAACGATCCTGTTTATAGACTCACCAGAGGTAACCGCGTCAAAGGTGTGGATAGTATCGACTGCTGGGGAACACAAATCTTATTCCCTGCGGATGCACCAGGACCAATGCCGCACGTAACCGAAGACAACAAGGTTTGCCCTGACGTAACCGAATGGAAGGAGACTGTTAAAGTTCCAGATATCGCTGCCAACTGTGCTGATGGTTGGGAAGATTGTTTAGCTTCAGTAGCTGCTATCGATCATGACAAATACTTAAGCATGGGCTTTATGGGTACTGGTATTTTCGAACAATGCCATTATCTAATGGGCTTTGAAGATACTTTCGTAAACTTCCTAATGGAACCAGATGATATGCACGACCTTGTTGATGCTATCGCTGAATTCCGTTTCCAATACGCTAAACACTTAGTTGACAACATGAAGCCTGATGTAATTCTTTCACATGATGACTGGGGCACAAAGACCAGCCTATTCATGCAACCTGATACTTGGCGTGAATACTTCAAAGAACACTACAAGAGAATCTACGGCTACATGAAGGATAACGGCGTAATCGTAATGCATCACTCTGATTCATTCTGTGAACCAATCGTTGATGATATGATTGATATTGGTATCGATATCTGGCAAGGTGTGTTACCTTCTAATGATATTCCTAAATTACAAAAACAAGTTGCTGGTAAATTAACGCTTATGGGCGGAATCGACTCTGGTATCGACCGTATTGATTCTACTGAAGACGAAATCCGCGCTGAAGTTAGACGTGCTTGCGAAACATACGGACCAGGCGGACACTTTATTCCATCATTAACATATGGCTTGAACAATAGTATCTTCCCTCATGTTGGTCCTATCGTTTCTAACGAAATCGAACGTTACAACAAGGATGTATACGGCGTAGAATAATCACCAACACAAAGTTATCGTACAAAAAGTACAGTCAACCTCTTGGTTGTCTGTACTTTTTTAATGTGAAACAATTGCTTTTTTAGTCGAAATGCTTTATTTTATATATATACAGAGAGGAATCACACATGCTTGAACAACCCCCTACAAATAGTACAAAGAAAGATGCTTCTTTCCTTTTAAATTTGCTGATTCTAGCAGATTCTTTTGATGAACGTTTTAATATCATCAATCTAATCACTAGAACTTCAAAGCCAACGCTTAAGGGGGTGCGCCATTATCGCCCAACCCCTTCACCGCAAAAGGGTTATATTTATCTGGTTGATGCCAAAGATGTCTCTCCACTTTTTAGTGATTATCACGAAATGCATTTTATCATTATCGGTGAAGTTGATACCTCTTTATTTTCTAATAGTGCCTCTTTGATTGTCTTAGATAAGCAAACCGACCTAATTGATGTTTTCGACTATACCTTACAAGTTTTTGCCGAATATATGACTTGGGATTTAGACTTACAGCGCGCTGTTTCTAGCGATAATCCCATTAACGATATGCTAAAAGCCAGTTTGGAAATCTTCAAAAATCCGATTTTTCTCCATGATAATGATTTTTATATTTTGGCTTGCCCCAAATACATCGAGGGCATGACGACATGGGAAATCGACCCCCGTACTGGACGGAGCATGGTTCCTTTAAACGTTATTAACGATTTGAAAATCGATACCGAATATACTAATACCCTAAACACACACCATGTTGACATGTTCTCAGCCAACCAACGGGGATATCGGATTCTTTATAATAATCTCTGGAACGAAAATCATTGCGATGGACGAATCTGTGTTAACGAGCTCCAGACCCTGATTAAGCCCGGACATTACATCGCCTTAGAATACCTTTCTAAGATGGTCTTATCTTGCCTAATTAGACGAAACACCTTTAGAATCAGCATGGGACATGACATTGAGCATATCTGTAAGCAGATTTTGCAAAGAGAACTGACCGAGGAACGTGAGATTAAGCGTTTATTAAGATTTCTTGATTGGAATGCTAATGATACTTACCTAGTTATAAAGCTGGGAACAGAGCATGTTGAGATGGACCACCGTTTTACCACTAGCGCTTTTGGCTACATCGAATCACAGATAGCTGCCAGTCATTCCTTTTTCTATGATGAAGGAATTGTCGCCATCGTTAATCTATCAGCTAGCCAATCGACCCCTTCACAAGCAATCAGCAATTTATCTTTCTTAGTCCGTGAAGGGCTATTTAAAATCGGTGTTAGTAATCCTATTGACAGCTTTTTCAATCTACCCGAGGCATATACCCAAGCTTCAATTGCCCTTGAATACGGTAATAACAGCACGAGTATGATTTGGGTTTATCATTTTCACGAATATGTTCTTGATTATATGTTCGATAAGATATGTTCTGATTTACCCTATGATTTTATTTGTGCCAACCATATCCAAGAATTGCAAAAATATGACAACAAGCACAACACGAAGCTAAACGAAACTTTAGAGACTTATTTGCATCTGGAACGAAATGTTGTTCAGACTGCCAAGTCGCTATATATCCATCGCAGTACTTTATTCTATCGTTTAGAACGAATTCAAAAGATTGTTAACATCGACCTTAACGATGCTAAGATGCGCTTGTATCTAGAAATCTCTTATAATATGTGTAAGTAACACGATATCAGTATCAAAAGACCTTTTGACAATTTACTTCAATAATTTACAAACGCCATCCCACTACTAAGTAGCGGTATGGCGTTTATCATACAATTCTAACACTCTTATCGAAACTCTTAGATATTCGCGTGTATAACTATCCTTTAAATCATTTTGCAAAAACCCTTGAATTTTCTTCATCCGATATACCACCGTATTGCGGTGAGTAAATAACGCTTCTGCTGTTTTAGCAATCGAACGTTCATTGTCTAAATAGGCTTTGAGGGTATCAAACATCTCGTCATCCTTATCCTGCTTAAGCTCCCACAATCCCAAGACATCTTGGTGACATGCATAAGTACAAATAACAAGCGGTGATGTCGCAATAATATAATCAATCGCAAAGTCATAAAAATGATAGAAAATCCGTTTCACGTCTTGCCTACGGCCATGGTCAAGTGCCGCCTTCCCTTGCTCAAATAAATATGCCGAATGCTGCAAACCCTGACAATAATTGCTAAAACCAATTTGCAATGAATTATTTTTAGCCATTTTTTCCAAAAAGCTCATCATCCCGCTATCTTGAGTCATAATTGCATTCGATAGAATTATTAGATATGGTGATTTCTTTAAAATTACGCAATTGGGACTTTGTCGCAAAATGGTATGCAACAAAATATCAGCTTGAGCATTCACATCCCTAGTACCCTTTTTCTCGATAATCCGAACAAGTGCTAGTTGATATTTGTCCTCTAGCTTCCACTGCTGATAATCTAGTTGTAGCTGCAAACTTTCTTCATCGTATGGCTTACCAAATAAAATACTGTAAAATATGTTACTATTTTTAAAGAATGTTTCATAATACTGTTGACCTAAGGTTGGCTCTAGCACTCTTCCTAGGGCAACTAATAATTGATAATCACCTTTATTTAGCTTTCTTTCATATTCTAGTACATTAATCCGACCACAAGATATCTCATTGCAATACATACAATAGGAAACCCCATCATAGACCAATATACTACTGCCTGGAAATTGAAACTGCCAAAATCCTGGTTTATTTAAATCTATATTTTTGTAATTATGCCGGATATGCTGAATCGAATTAATTGATGGATAACCGAACTTACACAAATATTCCCACTCTCTATCTAGAGAATCCGCCGAATACTGTTCACTAATCCCAATAACCTTGCTATTACCATCAAAGATAGTCATTGGATTCTGGAAAATCATCCACGACTGATTAACGACCTCTTGATAATCCTTCTTATGAACTAATTTGAGAATGCGTTCTAGCCAATCTTCATAGAAGTCAAAGACATCTTGAATAATCTCAAAAGCTTGCTTTACACCGATATTATTAATACGGATAATATTCCCTTCACCATTACAAACCACATAATTTCTTTCTTCATATACATGAACACAGTTCGTTGCATAAGCACGTCTAGCACTCTTTAAAACTGCTGGTGCGTCTTTTTCTATTTCAAGTTCTAAATCCAACGAAGAAAGTCGATTTGCAATCATCCACATACTCAATCTCATAATAGTCCTCATTTCTCACAAAACACATCCAGTATATTACAATTTTACCAAAAATCATAAGAAATGCAAGGATAATTTAGTACAAAATTCCAATCATTAATTCAGCTAAAACTGTATCCTCAGTACATAGCCATCATCAGTCTCTTTATAATATAATAAGTCCACTTAAGTATCTCACCAAATGATAAATCATTCAAAAAGGAGGCTTTAATTCTATGGCTGAAAAGAAGAAACTTAGCACTCTAAGCACTGCCGCAATACTGGCAATGTTTGTAGTTCAAATGGGATACACGGTTGTAACACCGGCAATGGCAACATTAGCCAAACACTTTGAAGGCAAAGATATTTCATGGATTTCAACTTTACCAACACTTTTTGTTGTTCTCGCTACCTTCGCTGCTGGTTCACTAATGAGTCGTGGGGTAAAATATCGAACCTTAGCAATTGTGGCTAGCCTGCTTTATTTTATCGGCGGTTGTGCCCCAGCCCTTTTCGATAATTACGCTGGCACATTAGTCTGTCGGGCAATTCTAGGCCTTGGTATTGGTCTTATTAACCCACTTGGTAACGCCTTAGTCCTTGGTTTATACGAAGGACAAAAACAAGCCTCAATGCTAGGCTTTGGAACTTTGTTTATGAATGCTGGTGGTATCGCCTTCCAGATGCTTGGTGGTGGTCTAGCGGAAATAAATTGGAATCTGACCTTCTGGGGTCATGCCTTTTGTGCAATCGGTCTACTGATGGCGTTCTTCTTACCTGAACCCGAAAAGGTGCAAAAAACTGATAGAACCACCCCGACTATAAAAAAAGAAAAAATTGGTAGTGGCGTCTTCCTTATCGCCATTCTATTCTTACTTTTTAATATGTTGAATTTCCCGATTATGATGAATGTATCAATACTTTTTGAAATGCGCGAAGCAGGTGGTGCTACTGCAGCGGCTACTGCCCTTTCGCTCTTTACTGTTGCTGGCTGTGTTGCTGGCTTCCTATATGGTGCTATTTTCAAGGTTGCCAAAAGGTGGTGTCTCACCTTAGGGTATGCCCTAGCTGGCTTTGGCGCAATGGTCATATTCTTTGGTAACAGTGCTGTAATCATGAGTATCGGGTTAATGATGGTCGGCTTTGGCTTCTCCGTAATTATGCCCACTTTCTTTGCTTGGGCTGGACTTGTAACACCACCAGCAACGGTTGCTGTTGCTATCTCAGTCATCCTCGCCTTAATGAATTTCGGTGGCTTCTTAAGCTCCTTCTGGCTCAAATTCCTATTAGCGGTATTTGGCGAAAGCATTCACAGTGCCATCATTGTAGAAATTATTGTTTTCTTAGCAACTGCTGTGGTCTTTGTTATTTACAATCCACTCAAAGAAAAGAAAGCATAAAATAATTTTTTCTAGTCCCTATATAACCCAGATTTGAAAGGAGTATTCAATTATGTTAACAATTAGACAAAATTTATTAGAAACAATTAATGGTGGCAATCCTGACCGCTTTGTTAATCAGTACGAACCCTTCCATATGCTTTTTAACCCTATTGGTGGTGAATTAATCGTACCACCTGGTGAAACCAAAGTAAATGGATGGGGTGTAACTAATTCTTGGCCCGAAGGAACTCCTGGTCAATTCCCTGTTCACACGCCTGACAAAATTGTCATCAAGGATATTACGCATTGGCAAGACTATGTCCATGGTCCTGAAATAGTTCTATCTAATGCCGAATGGGAACCATTTGTTAAAGAAATGGAAACCATCGATAGAAATGAATATTTCACAACTGCTTTCATTGCTCCTGGTATTTTCGAACAATGTCACCATTTATCGGAAATTCAAAATGCATTAATTAATTTCTATGAGGAACCAGAGCATATGCATGATTTAATCAAATATTTGACCGAATGGGAAATCAAACAGGCCGACGAGGTTTGCAAACACTTGAAACCAGATGCCCTCTTCCATCATGATGATTGGGGTAGCCAAACCTCAACATTCATCTCACCAGAAATGTTTGAGGAATTCATCCTACCAGCTTACAAAGCTATTTATGCTCGCTATAAAGAGCTTGGTGTTGAATTAGTTGTTCATCACAGCGACTCATATGCGGCTACCTTTGTTCCCTTTATGATTGAATCTGGTATTGATATCTGGCAAGGCGTTATGACCACTAATAACATTCCGGAACTAATTAAGAAATATGGCGGTCAAATCTCTTTCTGGGGTGGTATTGATAGTGCTAAGATTGACTATGAAGGCTGGACTCAAGAAGTGATTGCAAGAGAAGTCAAAAGGGCTTGTGACGAGAATGGCAAGCTATATTTTATCCCTGGGGCTTCACAAGGATTAGCTATGAGTACCTTCCCTGGTGTGTATGAAGCTACTAGTGCAGAGATTGATAAATACAGTAAGGTTGTTTTTAAATAATGTAGCAAAATCATACAATTAACAAAGTGCATCCCAAGCATTAGACAAAATCTAATATTTAGGATGCACTCTATTTTTTCTAAAAACTCTTTATTCGGTCATTTTCATCATCGCTACTCTTATCAATATTCTTAATGATAATATAATAGCTATAGTTATTATCTACTTGAATACTAATCCGTTCATTTAAGCGACTGCCTAAGATAGCTTTACCCATTGGTGATTCAATACTAATAAGCCCAGCTCGGGAATTGCCACGAATTGAAGTTACTATTTTGTATTGCTCTGTTATACCATCTTCTTCGAAAAATACTTCTACCGTATTATTGAGACCCACTTCATCCTCTCTCGAGTTATCCGATACAACCTTGGCTGTCCTAATCATTCTTTCCAGATAATTAATCCGACTTTCGTTCTTATTCTTATCACGCTTTGCCGCATAGTACTCGAAATTCTCACTTAGGTCGCCATGAGCTCTAGCTTCTTTAACCGCAGCAATAGCCTCTTTGCGGACTACTAACTTACGGTGTTCTATTTCTGCCTCTATTTTCTTGATATCACTTTCCGTTAATTGCTCTCGCATAATCGACTCCTTTGGGGATGAAAAGGTAAAGTAACTGCCTTTACTATATTCTATTTTTTCATTTTTTACAATCCCCAAATATTATTCTTCCAACTATTTTGTTGCATATATGATATTTGCGTGATATAGTGTTGAACAGAATGAGGTATTGACAGTGGGTAATAGGTTGTTCATGGCTTGTATACCAAGGCTGATAATTATATTATTCACTTTGAACCAAGTCTGAAAATAATAAAAATGATATAGGAGGATTTATCATGATTGATTTTAAAAATGCAAGCTACCTAAAATTGAAACAAGTAGACCCAACATCCGTAGACATGAGTATTCAAGCATTACTCATTAATGGTGAGACCATTATAAGTGCTTACAAGACTGTGCGTGACTGTGTTGTATTTACCCAAAAGCGAATTATCGCCTTAAATGTACAAGGTCTTACCGGAAAGAAAAAAGATTTCACCACACTTCCCTATTCTAAAATACAAGCATTTTCTGTTGAAACCGCAGGAACATTTGATTTGGATAGCGAATTGGAATTGTATTTTAGTGGACTAGGTAAAGTCAAATTTGAATTCACAGGACAAAGTAACATAATACAAATCGGACAATTTATTAGTAATTGCATCATATAATTACCCCTTCCTACTACTATTGACGCCACCAGCGTTTATGTGAGCTAGATGGTGTCAAGCTATAAAGCAAGAAAAACCCCAAGAACACTGGATTCTTGGGGTTTGTTTCATGTCTAAAACTATCTTTTTGAAAATTGTGGTGCTCTACGAGCTGCTTTAAGTCCGTATTTCTTACGTTCTTTCATTCTTGGATCACGTGTTAGGTAACCAGCTTTCTTAAGTGTTGGTCTGTAATCAGCATCTACTGTAAGTAATGCTCTTGCAACACCATGTCTGATTGCTCCAGCTTGTCCTGTATATCCACCACCATGAACGTTAACCATGATATCGAATTTATCAACAGTCTCAGTCGCTACAAGTGGTTGACGTACGATTACCTTTAAAGTCTCTAGACCTAAGTATTCGTCGATATCTCTTTTGTTAATTGTAATCTTACCTGTTCCTGGCATCAAATATACTCTCGCGATTGATTTCTTTCTTCTGCCTGTTCCATAATATTTTGCACTAGCCAATGTTATTTACCTCCCCTTAGAATGTTAACGCTTCTGGTTTCTGAGCTGCATTCTTGTGCTCTGGACCAGCGTATACGTGAAGTTTTGTAATCATCTGCCTTCCTAAAGGACCTTTTGGAAGCATTCCTTTAACAGCTAATTCCATTACTTTTTCAGGCTTCTTTGCTAACATTTCACTTAATGTAGTCTCTTTCATTCCACCTACATAATCAGAGTGATGATAGTAAATCTTCTGGTCTAGTTTCTTACCAGTAACTTTAATCTTCTCTGCATTTACCACGATTACATAATCACCTGTATCGATATGTGGTGTGTATTCTGGCTTGTTCTTACCTCTTAAAACTTTTGCTATCTCAGATGCTAAACGCCCTAACGTCGCACCTTCAGCATCTACAACATACCATTTTCTCTCAATTTTAGCTGGATTAGCCATATAAGTGTTCATGGATTTACCTCCTGATTAATTGTCATCATTTACTGTGAATCATCTATTGGTAAAACACTATTACCGGGGCATTGGCTCAAGTGTTCACACACGTCGTCACATTGAATTATTATATTATACTCACCCATGTGTGTCAAGTCTTTAGTTAAAGGATACTGCGGAAAATTTATTTTCCCATCGCTTCTCAGCCTTTCTTTTCATTTCACCAATATCAACCTGGGGATATTCAATATTAATCAACGTTAAACCTAAAGCCCTAGCTGTTGGTCCTGCTAAGCTACGGTCTCTTTTTCGTAATATTAATTTGACTTGTTCGGGCTGATATGTGCCCTTGCCAATTTCTATTAAAGTTCCGACAATGATTCGTACCATATTATATAGAAAACCATTTCCTGTTATCCGAAAGGTAATCATATCATCTTGCTTTTTTAGTTCGACCTTATATATCTCTCTAATCGTCCCCTTCGTCTGAGGATTATCCGTAGCAAAACCCTTGAAATTATGTTCACCTACCAAGTATGATGCCGCCACTTCCATTGCTTTAGCATCTAACTGACCATAGTAAAAAAAAGTATTTAATCGACATGTCGGGTCAGCAAAGGTTCTGTTTAGGATACGATATTCATATGTCTTAACTGTTCGACGAAAACGCGGGTGGAAATTTTTGTCAACCTCTTCGGATGATTGAATCTTAATATCCTCTGGCAACCGTGCATTTAAAGCAAAGGAAATCTTATCAATCGGCATCTGGGTATTAGTATCAAAAACGGCGACATTACCAAGTGCATGAACTCCTGAGTCAGTTCGACTGGCTCCGATTGTCTTAATCTCTTCGTTCAAAAGTTCACTCAAATGTTGATTTAGCATCCCTTGAATAGTCACACCATTATCCTGCACCTGCCAACCACAATAATTTGTCCCATCATATGCTACAACTAACTTCACTCGTTTCATAATGTCCTCCAAACAAACGTCAGCAAAATGCACATACCCAAGTATATTGCTAGAACCACGTATGCTACCAAATCTCGTCTTTTATAGACAAGCGGCTTCATCTGAGTTCTACCTTTGCCGCCATGGTAGCATCTCGCTTCCATCGCCATCGCCAAATCATCAGCTCTTCTAAATGCCGATACAAATAATGGCACCAATAACGGAATCATGCTTTTTACTCGCTTAATCAAACCGCCACTTTCAAAATCCGCTCCCCTTGCGGTCTGAGCCTTCATAATCTTATCCGTTTCTTCTAATAAAATAGGAATAAATCGCAACGCTATTGACATCATCATCGCAATCTCATGGACTGGCACTTTAATCTTATTTAGTGGTCTTAGAATCCGTTCCAAGGCACTTGTTAACTGCGTAGGTGTTGTGGTTAAAGTCATGAGTGAAGAGCCTAAAATCAAGTAAATCAAACGAATCATCATCTTCCCTGTTACTATCAAGCCCTCACGCGTAATCTTAACAACACCCCACTGCCACAATGCTTCACCTGGCGTAAATAAGAGATTAAAAATCATCGTAAATAACATCAGAAAAATAATCGGTTTCAGCCCTTTTAGCATAAACCATAGCGGTACTTTAGAAAGAGTGATTATCGTTCCCAGAAAAATCGTCGCTATTAAGTATCCAATCCATGTATCCAGCACAAAAAGACTAACAACAAATAACATCGAACCGATAAATTTCACTCTTGGGTCTAATTTATGCAGAATTGAGTTAGATGGATAATATTGTCCAATGGTAATATCTCTAATCATTTTATACCTTTCTTTGCTCTACTTCACCAAAATCATCATCGCCCTAACGCTCGTAGAATTTCGTCCTTAGCTTCAGCTACTGTTATGGCTTTCGTATCAACGGCTAAGCCTTTTTCACAGAGTGCTTTCATGATATAGGTAATCTGCGGTGCTGCCAAACCCATTGTTTCTAATTCCTCGATATGCGCAAACACCTCTTGTGGTGTGTCATCATATACCTTCGCACCTTCATTCATAACAATAATCCGCTCTACATACTTGGCGATGTCTTCCATACTATGCGAAACTAAAATAACCGTAATTCCACGTTCCTTATGCAAATAGCTAATCTGCTCTAAAATATCATCTCGTCCCTGCGGGTCTAGACCGGCTGTTGGCTCATCTAATATCAACACCTTGGGATTCATCGCCAAAACGCCCGCAATTGCTACTCTTCGCTTTTGTCCCCCTGACAATTCAAACGGCGAGTACTTATAGTACTGTTCATCTAATCCTACATGAGCCAATGCTTGATACGCTCTTTGTCGACATTCATCCTCCGAAAGCCCTTGGTTTCGTGGTCCAAAACAAACGTCCATTAACACATCTGTTTCAAAAAGCTGATGTTCGGGATATTGAAATACTAACCCAACTTGACTTCTTAATTCTTTAAGCTGGTATCCCTCATTCCAAATATCTTGCCCCGCAAATAACAGCCGCCCTGAGGTTGGGCGAATTAATCCGTTAAAATGCTGAATAAGCGTCGACTTGCCACTACCAGTATGCCCAATAATACCCACAAACTGTCCCTTTGGTATCGTCAAATTAATATCTACCAGCGCTTGCTTCTCATAGGCTGTTTCTGGACTATATATGTAATTAAGATGTTCTAATGTTATCGACATAATGCATCCACCAATTCATCTATCGTTAAAATACCAGCTTCTATTTCAACACCACTTTGCCTAAGTTCATGTGCCAGCAATGTCACCTGCGGAACATCTAAGCGATATTCTTTTAACTTATCTGCTTGTGTGAAAACCTCTCGTGGTGTTCCTTGCATCACTAAGTGACCAGAATCCATCACATAAACATGGTCAGCAAAAATCACTTCTTCCATATAATGTGTAATCAAAATTACTGTCACTTTTTCTTTTTGGTTAAGTTCTCGAATTGTTTTGAGAACCTCTTGGCGACCATTTGGGTCAAGCATCGCCGTCGGTTCATCAAGCACGATGCATTTGGGTCGCATTGCTAGTACCCCCGCAATTGCCACCCGTTGCTTTTGCCCACCTGACAAATGGTTTGGTTGTGATTGGGCGTATGCCGTCATCCCTACCGCTTCAAGACTTGCTTTAACTCGCTGCCAGATATCTTTAGCTTCAATCCCCAAATTCTCTGGTCCAAAACCAATGTCTTCATCGACTACATTACCAATTATCTGATTATCGGGATTCTGAAAAACCATCCCAGCCTTTTGGCGAACCTTCCAAAGCTGCTTCTCTTTTGATGTATCTATTGAATCTACAAATAGGGTTCCTCCCGTTGGCAATAGTAACGCATTAATATGTTTTGCCAAAGTTGATTTACCTGAGCCATTATGACCAAGAATAGCAATGAATTGACCTTCCAAAACATCTAAGCTAACATCATCTATTGCCCTTGTACTGCCGATTGTTTCGCCATTTTCATCGTTCTTGGCATATTCAAAAACCAAATTCTTAACTTCAACTATTCCCATTTGTAAATCCTCTCTTAGGTTCACTAAGCTTATTCTTCGTTTACATCTGCATCATCTGGATTAATCGTCATAAATAGTTCAATCATTTCCCAGATTTCTTCTCGTCCTTGCTTATTAGTCGCCGAGAAAGGAATAATAGGGGTATCCTTTATTAAATCAAGTCCCACTTTAATTTGTTTGAGATGCTTGCCAACTTGACTTCGCTTTAGTTTATCAACTTTAGTCGCAATAATAATCGGTTGATAGCCATTATCCATAATCCAATTATACATGGTTCGATCATTCTCTGATGGCACATGACGAATATCAATCAATAAAAATACTGCTTTTAAAACTTTCGAGGTATTGAGGTAACGCTCAATCATTTTTCCCCATTTTTCTTTTACCGAGACCGCCACCCTAGTATAACCATATCCTGGTAAATCTACTAAATACAAGATGTCATTAATATTATAAAAATTAATCGTCTGGGTTTTGCCTGGTTGCGCACTGGTACGTGCCAATGATTTACGATTCATCAAAGCATTAATCAGTGATGATTTACCAACATTTGATTTGCCCGCAAATGCCACCTCTGGCCATTCATTATCTGGTAATGTGCTAGTCACACCACAAACAATGTCTAATGATACATTTTTTATAATCATTATTTTCCCTTTCCATGAAATAGTATTTCATTTATCTATAAGATATGATTTCCTACTTATCCGAAACGAAAACCTTGGTAAGAACATCCGCCATCGTCTCAACAAATGTTATCTCCAATCCCTCTTGAATCTCTTGCTCAATCTCTGCTACTTCAGCCTGGTTCTTTGCTGGCACTAAGACGCTTTTGATGCTAGCTGCTTTTGCTGCCAAGAGCTTCTCTTTCAAACCACCAATTGGTAGCACTCGCCCTCTTAAGGTAATCTCACCAGTCATTGCCAAATCCGCTTTAACTGCTTTGTTAATCAACGCCGAAAGCATCGCTGTCGCCATCGTTATTCCCGCCGAAGGTCCATCCTTTGGTACCGCCCCATCGGGAATATGAATGTGAATATCATTTTCCTTAAAGACCGCTGGTGCAATATCATAGTCCTTGGCAATCGAACGAATATAGCTAATCCCCGCTTGTGCCGACTCTTTCATTACATCACCTAACTGTCCCGTCAATACGAAATCACCTTTACCAGGCAAAATATTCACTTCTATTTGTAAGGTATCACCACCGACACTAGTCCATGCTAGACCTCGAACAATCCCTATTTCGTCGTGCTCGTTCTTCTTAATAAAGCTATACTTTTCGCGACCTAAGAAATCCTTTAGGTTTCTATCGCTGACGGTAATTGACTTGCGGTTATCTTCTAATATCATGCGCGCTGCCTTACGGCAAATCTCGCCAATTTTGCGTTCAAGACCACGGACACCCGCCTCTTTAGTATAGGCACTAATAATTCCTGCTACTGCAGCTGACTTAATCTTTAATTGGCTTTTCTTAATGCCATGACCTAGCATTTGCTTGGGTATCAAATAGTCGTTTGCAATGTGTATTTTCTCATTTTCAGTGTAGCTCGTAATCTCAATTAATTCCATCCTATCCAACAACGGACGTGGAATCAATTGTGGGTCATTAGCCGTCGCAATAAATAAAACCTCCGATAAATCTATTGGTAGTTCCACATAGTGGTCTACAAATTTATCATTTTGCTCTGAATCTAAGACCTCCAAAAGAGCCGCTGAAGTATCGCCTTTATGGTCGCTACTAACCTTATCAATCTCATCTAATAACATCAACGGATTCTTAACCCCAGCCTGCTTTAGTCCAGCAACAATCCGCCCTGGCATTGCACCTACATAGGTACGGCGATGCCCTCTAATCTCAGCTTCATCACGAACCCCACCAAGTGACATCCGAACATATTGTTTATTCAATGCTTTAGCAATCGATTTGGCAATTGAGGTCTTCCCTGTTCCTGGTGGGCCGATTAAGCATAGAATTGGGCTATCTCCTTGCTTGGTCAAAGAACGAACTGCCAAAAATTCCAGAATCCGCTCCTTAACCCGCAACAAACCATAATGGTCACTTGCCAACACTTCTCTGGCTACTTTAATGTCTTTATTATCTTTTGATTCCGTATTCCAAGGCAGACTTAAAAGAGTCTCGATATAGCCACGAACAACCGCACTTTCTGGCGAATTACTTCCTACATTCTTAAAGCGTCTAACCTCTTCTTTTATTTTGACCTTGACTTCATCTGCCGCTGGTAATTTCTTAGCTTCTTCTAAAAAACGCTCAGCATCCGAAAAGGTCATGTCATCACCTAATTCTTCACGAATTAGTTTTAATTGCTCTCTTAAAATATATTCTTTTTGGTTCTTATCAATTTGTTCTTTTACTTTTCTTTGTAACTCATTGCGAATACGGCTGACTTCGATTTCATTGCTCATCAAAATTCCTAATAATTCATAACGCTCTGCCACTACTACCGCTTCTAAGACACGTTGCTTTTGGTCATATAAAAATGGCAAATTAATCGCTATCTGGTCGACTAACTTCGCTACTTCATCAATATCCACCAATTGTGTTATTAGCTCTTTGCTAATATTATGATTCTCTTGACAGTAATTCGTGAATATTTCCTTCATGCTTCGTAGCATAGCATCTTTTTCATTAGTTGAAGCATAAGGGATATCTGTATTCTCAAAACAGCCTACTTCAGCTTCCAAATAGTCTTGTTCCCTGACTAAGTTTAATAGCTTGGCACGCTCATTACCCTCTACTAATATTCTCAAAACGTGGTTAGGTAGCTTGACTACTTGTTTAATCTTAGCAATCACACCTATACTATACAAATCAATAAATTTTGGGTCTTCGATATCGATATCACGTTGAGTAATCAAACATACTTCTTGATCTCTTAGCATCGCTGCTTCAACTGCCTTGACTGACTTATCACGGCTGATATCGAAATGGACTATCATATCTGGTAGAATTGTTGCTCCACGAAGAGCTACCACCGGCAATACTCTCATTAATTCTTTCATAATTCCCCCTGAAAACTTATCCTTTAAGCGATTACAGACTTGTCTTTTCGCTTAGTAGAAGTCTTGCGTGGTATCGGTAGGGCTTCACCTTTAACAATAACTGGCGTACCTTTTCCTTCTACCGCTTCTTTAGTGATAATACATTTTCGCATGGTATCATCGGATGGTGCATCATACATAATATCAATCATCGTATTCTCCATGATTGAACGTAGTCCACGAGCTCCGGTCTTTCTTTCCATCGCTTGCATAGCAATACTATTAAGTGCTGCTTCATCGAATTCAAGCTCAACATTATCAAGCTCCATTAGCTTACAATACTGCTTAACCAATGAGTTCTTAGGCTCTTTCAAAATCCGCACTAAGGCCTCTTCATCAAGCATATCTAGAGTTACTACCACTGGAACACGTCCAATAAATTCTGGAATCAAGCCAAACTTAATAAAATCTTGTGGCATAACATCACCCAAAATCTCTCCGACATTATACTTTGTCACATCGCTAATCTCTGCGCCAAAGCCAATTGACTTAGTATCTTTTCTAGCTTCGATAATCTTATCTAGACCTTCAAAAGCACCCCCACATATGAACAAGATATTGGTGGTATCAATCTGAATAAATTCCTGATGTGGATGCTTTCTACCACCTTGAGGTGGCACACTCGCAACTGTTCCCTCGATAATTTTGAGTAATGCTTGTTGTACCCCTTCACCAGAAACATCTCTAGTAATCGAAGCATTCTCTGACTTTCGCGTGATTTTGTCAATCTCATCAATATAGATAATGCCATGCTCTGCTCGCTCAACATCATAATCGGCCGCTTGAATAATCTTCAAAAGAATATTCTCAACGTCTTCACCAACATATCCTGCCTCAGTCAGTGTCGTTGCATCAGCAATTGCAAATGGGACATTAAGAAGCTTTGCCAAGGTCTGTGCTAATAATGTCTTACCTGAACCAGTTGGTCCTAACATCAAAATATTGCTCTTTTGCAATTCGACATCCAAGCCTTTTCCTGCCAAAACTCGCTTATAGTGATTGTAAACCGCAACTGACAATACTTTCTTCGCTTCGTCTTGACCAATGACATACTCATCCAAGATACTTTTCAATTCGCGTGGCTTACGTAAATTAATCTCTTCTTGCTCTTCCACCTCAATATTTTCAACTTCTTCGCTAACGATTTCTGCACATATCTCAACACATTCGTCACAAATACATGAGCCTTCTGGTCCAGATATTAATTTGCGTACTTGGTCCTCCGTTTTGCCACAGAAGGAACATCTAATCTTATTGTTGCTTTTTCCTGCCATTTTTCTCTCCTTTTGCCACATAAGACTCCCACCAGCAAGGCAGAAGTCTTATTTTCCTTTTAATGAAACAAAAATGCTTCGCGGGATGCGACAAGTCTGCAAGCAGACTCTTTGTTTCAAATTATCGATTCGTAATTACCATATCAATCAAACCATATGCTTTGGCTTCTTCTGCTGACATATAGTTGTCTCGCTCGGTATCTCTTGCTATCGCTTCTAATGTTTGACCTGTATTTTCTGCCAAAATTGTATTAAGCTTGGTTCTTGTTTTGAGAATATGCTCAGCCGCAATATTAATCTCAGTCGCCTGCCCTTGTGCTCCACCTGATGGCTGATGAATCATAATCTCGGCATTTGGAAGTGCCGAACGTTTGCCTTTGGCACCACCTGATAGAAGAAACGCTCCCATACTAGCTGCCATACCAATACAATTGGTAGCTACATCACATTTCACATATTGCATTGTATCGTAAATCGCCATACCAGCGGTTACTGAACCACCGGGACTATTAATGTAGAACTGAATATCCTTACTAGGGTCTTCAGCTTCTAAAAATAATAGTTGAGCAACGATTAGACTTGCAGTAACATCGTTAACATCTTCACCTAAGAAGATAATTCTATCTTTTAGTAAGCGTGAAAAGATATCATAACTTCTCTCACCTCTACTTGTTTGTTCTATTACATAAGGTACTAAACTCATAAATGCCTCCTTTGTATGAAGCTCATTCTGCTATTCCTTAATTAGGATGTTCGATTCACTAAATTCAAACTTCGCCTTCATCTCGTTTTCATTAAGTTCCTTCGAACAGTCTTCGCACTAAGCTCATTCTGCGGCTTTGCCTTGAATTCGCTGAAAATGATGTTCGATTCACTAAATTCAAACTTCGCCTTCGTCTCGTTTTCATTAAGTTCCTTCGAACAGTCTTCGCACTAAGCTCATTCTGCGGCTTTGCCTTGAATTCGCTGAAAATGATGTTCGATTCACTAAATTCA
>JGI994J12354_10000029_pt1 | contig 114521 bp, 122 predicted proteins | sample IntmicLarv3ML3BL_FD_12354 | JGI IMG/M metagenome (IMG submission 12354) | reverse complement strand
AATGATGAAAGAAGATGTTATCACTGCAAACGTGCGATATATTCCGCAGTGCAGGATGTTGCCGATGATTTTGACATCGATGTATGCCTTGATGGGGAGAACGCCAGCGATGATCACGCAGGGAGGCCGGGGCGCAAGGCTGCCGAGGAATTCTCAATGAGAAGCCCTTTCTGTGATCTTGGAATATCTAGACATGACGTGGTTTCATACCTCAAAGGAATGAATCTCGCGGAAACTCTTGTGAAGGACACCTGCATGGCCACGAGAATTCCCACAGGAACTTCTTTTTCAGAAAAGGAACTGCGATCGGTGGAAAAATGTGAATGCCTCGTACGTGATATCACGGGAGTGAAACAGCTCAGGGTCAGAATCGACGGGGGTCGAGCGCGCATACTTACGTCTCCCGATGAAATTACACTTCTCGATGATGCTGAAAGTCAGCTATGCTCAGAATTCTCGAAACTCGGATTCATTGCAGAAATCGACAGGGGCGGTTACTACGAATGAGGAAAATAAAAACGGGGCGTGAGCCCCGTTGAATGGTTTTATTCCGCAGGCAACGAATACTCATTCAGAATGATGGTGTATTCGCCCGTCGCGAGACCGGATTTGTATACAGCTCCGTTTTCGCCTATCCACGTGTTGATCTCGAATGGACCGAGGACCTGGGTGTATGTATCACATGTGATATCGCCATCAATGGTGGATATCTCCTCTGTGCCCACTGCCGGCAGTCCTCCCGTGAAGACATTGGTCAGGAACTCCAAGAGCGTCATATCGTACACAACGTATCCGACCGTTATCTCTTCGTATTCGTTTCCATCGTCATCGATGAACGTACCTTCGGATATCTCCACGAATGCCCAACCCAGCGGACCGCAGTCTGCCACTACGTGGTAGTATACGATTCCTGAGCCCTCTCTGCCGTCCATGGATCCCTCAAAGTCGAAGAAGTAGTATTCATCAAGTGCTTCCGATCTTTCGAACTCCTCTTCCGGCTCCACTATGTTGACCTCAGTGAGCTCTGCGGTAATCGTTTCATTACCGAATGAAAATTCAAGAATGTACGGTATACCATCATCCTCGCAGGATGCTATCAGCCATGCTGCACCTTCCTCACCGAGTACTGACCATTCCAATAGAGTGAGTTCTTCTTCCTTGAAATCGAACGTGCGTTCATCGCCTTCCTCTCCGAATCTCAATTCACCGGTTTCTTTGTGAATCATAATGAAGGCCTGTAACCCATCTTCATCATCCAACAATGCCACGAGTTCGGTCACATCAAGGAGATAGTAACTTCCGCTCTCTCCAACGATGCTGACCGTTACATCAACCGCATCGCCATCCACATCAACCGTGTAGATGAACTCACTGCCAACAGCTTTGTCGCCCTGAATTGTTTCATCGTCGAACATTTCAGGGTCCTCTGCGAACCCATAAAGTGCAACAAGTACTCCGAAAACAACAAGTACGACCGCTAATGCCGAAAGGATGATGATATTCTTGGTGCTCATCATCCCTCCTTTATCTTTTATGATTTTCATATTATCACTTTTATTTAGGTTTACCTAAATTGTAAGATGATTATCATTTCTAATATTTAGGATTTCCTAAATAAATTATTCTTTGTATCGAAAAAGGAGCGCTTTCAGGAAGAAAATATGATTTTAAATGATGAATAATGAAAAAAAATGAAACAAGAGACGATCAGACTCGTGAGAGTCATCATTGCAAGGGGTCGTCTCTTGTCTTGAATCGCAAATGCATTTAACCAGTATTTATTTTGTTTGCTATTCTTCATTTTTTTGTCATATTTTGCAATAAATCAAAAATCGAAGAGTATTTGAATAAACGACGAAAATGAAACAACTGCTTAAAATTAGTAAAAAATATGAAACAGTGGCTTGTTCTTGTGAAATAATGCGTAATGTTGAATTTCCGCAGGATGTATCGCCCAACTTCCGCCGAAAACCCGGTCTGATTTTCAAACATTTTTGTAATCGACCTTGAGATCGAGTCCGAACACCTTTTTGAAATCCGTCGCAACGGAACGGAGACTCCAAACTTCCATCCTTATATCATCATTCGAGACCAGAAGCAACTCGGCAACGCCTTTGCTCACCTTCAGATCTATGCCTTTCACGGAACGCGTTCTGTGCCTGTCCATGATATCGGCCATCTTCAGCATCATAGCACATTCCAACGTCTCTTTGGCAAGTTTTTTCCTCATGTCGCGGAGGTCCTTATCCCTCAGGTCGGGGAACTTCTTGTGATGGAATTTGGTCATCAACGCAATGGATTCCACCTCTTCTCCGTCGAATCCCAGCATTTCCGAGTTGCTTATGATAGTGTACGAATGGTTGTTGTGCTTCGTGTAATTGATGAACTCTCCGATATCGTGGAGCGTGCAAGCATATTCCAACAGTTTTCTGGAGCCGCTGCCCATCGAGTGCATCTTGTTCTCCTTCATCATATCGAAGAGTTGTAGGGATTTGTTCCTGACCTCTTCCGCGTGTGAAATGTCGTACATGCACCTGTTCGCCAACGACGACACAGATGACGCACGGATGTCGAATTTCATTTCCCCGTTCTTCATCAGGTGGTCCACCTGCATTCCTTCCTTCAGACCACGTTTACACACCTTGATCTTACTGATGCCGAACAGTTCCATTAACGACTCAACGGCAGCACCTCCGCCGACGATTATGTCCGCACGATATGTATTGATCTTTGGCACCATCTTGCGTTCTTCGGTCGTCATTTTGCGTAATTCACACATGAGTTCTTTGAGTTCCTGATACGTTACGTACGATGAGTCTCCATCGCGTCTAGCGGCACATATCTCTGCAATGTTCGTGATAGTGCCAGCAGACCCTACTACGTCTTTGAATCCCATCTCTTTTATGTCGTGTACCGCACGGTATGAGGCCACTTCCGTCTTCCTTTTTATCAGGTCGTAATCGTCATCGGATATCGGCTTATTGGGATTGAATCCAAGACCGTATGAATAACGTACAGCGCCGATGTCCAAACTGTCCATGTACAGGTTGTCCTTACCGTTCGACAATATCGTCTCGGTACTTCCGCCGCCGATATCCAACAGCAACGTCTTCTCTTTCGGACCGTCGGCACCGAACACGCCCAATTCGACAAGACGCGCTTCCTCCCTCCCGGAGATGATCCTCATGTTCATCCCCTTTGATTCCAACACATTCACCAATTCTGCTTTATTCTCAGCTTCACGGGCGGCGCATGTTGCGTATCCAATGACTTCATCGGCACCCATCTTCAATGCTGCTGCAGTGAACCTGTCGGTGATGAGTCTGCATTTCTCCAGTGTGGATTTTTCAATCTTGCCGCGACTGTATAATTCACGTCCAAGCGGCGTCACTTCCTTGTCCTGGAATACTATCGTTCCCAACGAATTTTTGTAGTACTTGACCACAAGTATCATTATCGAATTCGTTCCGATGTCCATGAACCCTTTTACGGAAGTGCTACGCATGCCATTTTCCTCTGTTCTTGACAAACCAGTCCTGTGATCTCAGCGGTCCGTCGGTCTTCTTCATTCTTACGTACACGCCGTCCGAAGTCAATTGCTTCGCTTTCACGTTATCTGCGAGATGGATCTCCAGAATATTCTCTTTGATCTGCTGCATCATTGCCTTGTCCAGCACCGGGAAGAGTATCTCCACGCGAGCGGCCATGTTCCGGGGCATCATATCCGCCGACCCCGTCAACATTTCCGGATCTCCGCCGTTCTCAAAGTAATATATACGGGAATGCTCGAGGAATCTGTCTACGATGCTCGTGACCCGTATGTTCTCCGAAACGCCCTTTACACCGGGGCGGAGACAGCACAATCCCCGTATATTCAGGTCGATCTTCACACCGGCCATTGATGCCTTGTACATCGTTGCGATCACGTCAGCCTCGACCAGACCGTTCGCTTTGATCTTTATTCCCGAGGGACGACCGTTCCTGGAGTGTTCTATCTCACGTTCGATCTTCTTTATCAGACCATCCTTGAGGGTCGTCGGCGCAACTATCAGACGTTTGTACTTCCTCGGTCCGAAATATCCTGTGAGTGCGTTGAACAGTTCACCGACGTCATCGCCTATCTCCTTGTTAGCGGTCAGGAACGATATGTCACCGTACTGTTTTGCTGTTGAAATGTTATAGTTTCCGGAACTCAGGTGCGTATACCTTACCAGCGTGTTCCCTTCCATCCTGACCACTTGGAGCATTTTTGCATGCACTTTGAGATCGACCGGACCGTAAACGACATGAACGCCCATGGCTTCGAGTTCCCTTGCCCACTGGATGTTGTTCGTTTCGTCGAATTTCGCACGCAGTTCCATCAGCACGGATACATTTTTTCCTCTCTCCCTGGCCTTTTTCAGGGCGTTGATTATCGCAGGATCCTTACCGATGCGGTAAAGGGACATCTTTATGCTCTTCACATGGGGATCCGTCGCAGAATTCTGGATGAATCGCACAATGGTGTTGAATGATTCATACGGATGGAACAATATCCGATCCTTCTTCTTCAACGCCTCGAACATGTCCGCATCATCCGACAATTCCGCGGGTGTGAATGGGACGAATGACTTCTCCTTCAACTTCGGAATATTCAAGTTGGCGATCTGCCAGAGGTCTGATAACGGTAACTCTTTGAATGAGTATATCTGCCCCGGCAGGAGTTTCAGATTCCTGCCGAACATGTCGCACATCTCCTTCGGCATTTCCGACTCGACCATCATGCTCGCAGGATGTAGCGTATCGCGTCCGCCGATGCTCATCTCCACCGCGGAAAGAAGATCGCACGCCTCATCTATCGTCACTTTGACGTCAGCGTTTCTTGTGACACGGAATATGTATGCTCCGACGATGTCCATTCCCGGGAACAGGTCTGAGATGTTATCTTTGATTATGTCATCCAGCAGAATGAACTCCATTCCATCCTGTGACGGAAGTTCAATGAATCGAGGGAATATCTGCGTTGGAACTTTGACCCTGGCATAAAGCGAGGCTCCTCCCTTTTTCATCTTCACGGCTATGTTGACCGCATTGCTGGAAATGAATGGAAATGGGTGAGAAATATCAAGTGCCAGAGGTGTAAGTAAAGGATAAACTGCAGTGGCAAAATAGTCTGATGTCCACTTCTTCTGTTCCGTTGTAAGGTCTCCTATTCTTTTGACCCTTACTCTCTCTTTGGCGAGTTCTTCCTTGAGCTCGTTCCAACACTCTTCGTAATCATTCATCAATTTGGAGACTCTTTCAGAAACTGCTTCCGTTAATGCAATTCCTTCGATGTTGTCCGGTTCCGCGGTCGTATGTCCGCTGTGGGATTGTATTATCAGTCCCGGAAGACGGATCATGTGGAATTCATCAAGATTTCCATAGCATATTGCAAGGAACTTCACCCTTTCCAAAAGTGGATTGGATGGGTCACATGCTTCATCCAACACGCGTCTGTTGAACTCCAGCCAGGAGAACTCTCTGTTGATGTAGTACTTGTGAGCGTACAGATCGGGTTTCATCATTTCTTTTCTTTTCTCCTGACACGGACGGATTCGCAGTGTGCAACCAGCCCTTCAGCTGTTGATATTGTTTCAATAACGTCGGCAATGTCCTGAAGTCCTTCTTTGGAGATCATCTGCACTGTCGATGTCTTTCTGAAGTGTGCTACGTTGAGTCCAGACATCGTCGCCGCGTTTCCAGCGGTCGGGAGGATGTGATTCGTTCCTGACGCATAATCACCAGCAGCCACCGGTGAGTACGGACCGACGAATATCGAGCCTGCGTTCCTCACATTGAGTAAAACGTCCATCGCATTCGCGGTCACTATTGACAGGTGTTCCGGAGCCATTCCGTTCATGATTTCAACGGCTTCTTCTACCGAGCCTGCAATAACGTATCCGGAATTCTTCAGTGCCTCGTCGATGATCTTTATGCGTGGGGAATTCTTCTTCATCTTCTCCACTTCCTTCCATACCTTCTCGGGAAGTTTGTCATCCGTCGTTACAAGAACGCATGCGGACATCGGATCGTGTTCGGCCTGTGCCAGAACATCTGCTGCAATGAACTTCGGTTCCGCCGTCGAGTCGGCGATGATACCGATTTCACTCGGGCCAGCCGGGAAATCTATCTCAACATTTCCGCGGAGCATCTCCTTCGCTTTTGTAACGTATGCGTTACCCGGGCCGACTATCTTCTGCACTCTTTCGATTGATTCCGTACCAAGGGCCATTGCAGCAATCGCCTGTACGCCGCCGACTCTGTATATTTCATCGGCACCTGCGATGTCCATCGCCACAAGTGTGATCGGATTCACCGGCGGTGGTGTGCAGCATATGACTTCGTCAACACCTGCAACTCTTGCCGGAATAATACTCATCAACGCCGTGGACGGGTACGATGCACGTCCGCCAGGGATATATGCACCGATTCTCTCCAACGGTGTGCTCTTGACTCCAAGCACCATTCCCGGTTCTACTTCCTTCAACCATAGGTCCTCGTCCAACTGCATCTCGTGGAAACGCTGGATGTTGTACGCTGCTGTTTCAAGAGCCTCGATCATTTTGTCATCGACCTGGTCGTAAGCGTCATCGATCTCGTCGCGGGACACCTCGATCTGTTTCAGATCGAATTTATCGAATTTCTTCGTGAGGTCTCTGAGCGCTTTGTCTCCGTCCTTCCTCACTGCGTCGATTATTTCCTCGACACTCTTGCTGACATCGTTCACTTTGGAGACACGGTTCGCGATCCAAAATCCCTCATCAAACTGTTTCCACATGTTCAACTCCATGAATATTGTTCGATTTAAACTATACCACGCGCGGACGGCCGTGTGAGAAGGTTTTTATCCTGTTCTTATATAATCGAAGGTCAGAGAGGAGAACAATGACCTTAAAACTCGCCGTCCCCAACAAAGGAAGACTTAACGAAAGAGCAGTGGAACTTCTGTTGAAGTCCGGACTCGACCTCGGAGAGGACTGGGGACGAAAATTGTACGTCACGGCAAAGAACCAAGACATAGAGATAATGTTCGTCCGTGCACAGGACATCCCTGAATTCGTTGACTCGGGTGCCGTCGATATCGGCATTACAGGGATTGATCAGGTCACAGAGGCCGGATACAATCTGGACTACATCCTGGACCTCGAGTTCGGATATTGCAGGTTGTCAGTAGCCGTACCGGAAGCATCAGGCATCAAGACCGTCGCGGACATCAAGGACGGAACAAGGGTTGCAACGTCGTTCCCGAAGACTGCGAAGAGATACTTCGACTCTCAGAACAAGAAGGTCAAGATCATTGAGGTCTCCGGTGCAGCGGAGATCATGCCTTACATGGGCGTTTCAGACATAATCGTCGATCTGGTCTCCTCCGGATCCACACTAAAAACGAACCGTTTGTCCGAGATCGTCAGAATAGTCGAATCTCAAGCGGTCGTCATATCCAAGAAGGGCAAAGGCAAGAACAAGGACATTGCCGACATAGTCGATTCCATTAGAAGCGTAATAGCCGCAGAGAAGAGGATGTACCTCATGGCAGACGTTCCGAAAAGCTCACTCAAGAAGGTTCAGGAGATATTCCCGGGAATGGCTGGACCGACCGTGATGAACATTGCTGGCCGTGACGACATGGTTGCCATCCACGTCGTAATCAACAAGAACGACGTTTACTCATCGGTCAACGAACTGAAAAGGCTCGGCGGAAAGGGAATACTTACGTTACCGATAGACAGGTTGGTGCCCTGATGTCCAAGGACTGGATGAGGAATACGACAAGAGGATTCCAGAGATATTACAATCCAGACGTGGGCAACGCAATAAGAATGGATACGAACACAAACGTTCTCGGATCCAACCCCGCGGCGGAGAAATATCTGAAGTCGAAGTTCAACGACCTGAACGATTATCCTAACACATATTCGGACGGATTAAGAGACGCTTTGGCGGAATTGTACGATCTTGAAAGAGAGAATTTCGTTGCCGGTTCCGGTTCTGATGAGACGTTGGACATAGCATTCAAAACATTCACGGAATGGGGCGAGAAGGTGGCAGTGCCAGTTCCCTCATACACGTTATACGATTACTTCGTTTCGATGAACGGCGGAAAGGCCGAGGAGATCATGCTTACCAAGGATTTTCAGTTGGACGTTGATGCCATGTTGAAAGCAAAGGTGAAGATGATGATCATGCCCTCACCGAACAACCCTACGGGCAACTCATTCAGGGAAAAGGACCTGATCGAAATCCTGGAAAAATTCAACGGCCCGGTCATCATCGACGAAGCGTACGGAGAGTATGCAGAGAGATCAATGATCTCAAAGGTCAACGAATTCAAGAACCTCATCGTCATGAGAACGTTTTCGAAAGCATACGCAATGGCCTCACTCAGAGTCGGGTACAGCGTTGCGAACAAGGAACTCGCAGGAATGATGAACTGCGTCAAAATTCCGTACTCGCTGAACAAGATCAGTGAAGGTGCAGCGATTGCAGCAGTGAAAGATCAGGATTTCATCAAAAAGAGCGTCAAACTTGTAAGCGACAATCGCCCCATTCTCGCAAAAGGATTAGAGAAACTGGGATTCAAACCTTACCCATCTGACTCAAACTTCATTCTCGCAAAATGCCCGATTGACCACGCCGTTATGACGGAGGGCCTGAAAAAGAAGGGCGTTCTGATACGCGACTTCGGCGCAAAGAAAGGAACAGAGAACTGTATCCGTACGACCGTTGGAGACAAAAGACTCAACGACATACTGCTTGAACGCATGGCAGAGGTGATTTCCGAATGCAGATGACCGTATCCCTTGCCGATTACGGCGTGGGAAATCTGCATTCGATAAAGAAATCCCTGGAAGGTGCCGGCGCGAATGTCCGCGTAATTACGGATATGAAAGATCTGACAGATGCAAAATGCATTGTTTTCCCCGGAGTGGGTGCTTTCGATAAAACGATGGAGAAACTCCAGCCTTACCGTGAGAAGATCTGTAATCTTCTGGATTCCGGAATTCCCGCAATGGGCATATGCGTCGGCGCACAGATACTGTTCGAAAGCAGTACCGAAGGTAAAGAAAACGGATTGGGATTCATTTCCGGAAAGGTGGAGATGATCAAAGCGAAACAGATCCCGCACATGGGATGGAATTCCGTCAGCAGTAAAGACTCGCTGTTCAACGGAACTCCTGATAATTTCTTCTATTTCGCACACTCGTACTGCGGTAACCCTTTGAAGAAGGATTCCATTATAGGAACAACGGAATACGAAAAACAACAGATCCCGACATTCTTCAGACAGAAGAACGTATACGGCTGCCAGTTCCACCCGGAAAAGAGCAGCATATCGGGAAGTGTTGTCATAAAGAATTTCATAAAATTTGCAGAGGCGCTACAATGAGGATAATTCCGGCAGTCGACATAATGGATCACAGAGTAGTGCAGCTTGTTGGAGGCGTTCCGGGAAGTGAGAAGATCACCATGCCCGACCCGATAGAGGCGGCAAGGATGTGGATCAACAAGGGCGCAGATTATCTGCACATCGTCGACCTTGACGGCGCGTTCGGAAAGGAAAACAACATTCCGATTATCAAGAAGATCATTCAGACATTTGACGTGCCGGTGGAGATCGGAGGCGGCATAAAGGATGCCAAAGTCATTGGCGAACTGATCGATGTCGGTGCCGAACGTATCATACTCGGAACCAAGGCGATCAAAGACAATTCATGGCTTTCCGAAATGGCTTCAATGTTCCCCGGAAAGATACTGCTGGCACTTGATACAAAGAACAACGAGATCACGATGAAGGGATGGCAGGAGGCCGCTCCCGTGAAACTCTCGGAAATGTTCGCCCGCATCAAGGATCTCCCGCTTGCGGGAGTGCTCAACACCAACGTCGATGTCGAAGGTCAAGGCAAAGGCATTAACGTATCGCAGGCAACTGATTTCATATCAAAATGCCCGCACCCTGTGGTTGCATCCGGCGGTGTCTCATCGGAAGCGGATGCAAAAATACTCTCAAAAGCGGGTGCAGAAGGTGCCGTTGTAGGCGTTTCCATATACACGGAAATCCTAAAACCGTGGGAATGGACCGTTCCGTGGCATATTTGATTACTTCGTTAACAATTGCTTCGTAACAATTGCTATTATCATTCAAAAAGGCTATAAACGATGTTGAATTGTGCCTTTTGATGAAGTTTGCCTGTGAACTTGTCGTTACAGACGTACTCCCTGCAGTCCGAAGGGAACTCGCAAATGAGCTCACNGACGTTTATTTTTTGACGCANAAGGAGGTTGCAACACTCTTCGGCGTCACGGATGCAGCGGTATGCCAGTACAAAAAAGGCATCAGGGGCAAGAACGAGCAGATCATGAACGGCCCATTTGCTGAACGCTTCAAAGAAGAGATATCATTATCAGCAGAACTCCTGAACGGCGGAAAAAGTGATATCACCAAAGAATTGTGCAGGCTCTGCGCATTCGCCAAATCCAGTGGCCTCTTGGACAGCCTGAACGCATCCTCGCATGACGAACTTTACATCAAATGCTCCGAATGCCCGAACAAAGGCCATGAGATAGCAAAGGGCGAACTTCTCACGGACATCTACTGAATCTGCGTATAATAAGCGCGCGTCCGCACAAACAGTACTTATATTTTCATCCTCATGACATCCATGAGAAAAATGACCGCAAGGAACGCATCCGTAGAACGAAAAACCAAAGAGACAGAGGTTATCGTGAAAATGAATCTCGACGGTTCAGGAAAATACGAGGTAAACTGCCCCATTCCATTCCTTACCCACATGATCGAGACACTTTCTCGTTATTCATCCATTGACATCACACTCGACGCTGACGGAGACGACGAGCACCACATAATCGAGGATGTCGGAATCACATTAGGTTCAGCGCTGAAGAAGGCAATGGGAAACGTTTCCATACAGAGGATGTCCACGAAAACTGTGGCAATGGACGATGCTCTTGTAATGACATCAATCGACCTTGTCGACCGTCCGTACGCTGAGATAGAATGTCCGGACATGCTGTTCATGCACTTCCTCAGAAGCTTCGCGATGTCATGCGGCATGACGATCCACACGATGGCAATGAGGGGATTCGACGATCACCACATAATCGAAGCGACGTTCAAATCATTGGGATTGTGCTTGAATGAGGCGTTGACCGTAAGGAAGAGCGAACTCAGCACCAAAGACAAAGTGAAGACCAAGGGGTGATTCGTCTGCTTACCAAGAGGATAATACCGTGCCTTGACGTCAAGGACGGTAAGGTCGTTAAAGGAATAAAGTTTCAGAATCTGAAAGATGTGGGATACCCCCCAGAACTTGCGAAGGCATACGAACTGCAGGGTGCGGATGAGGTCACATTCCTGGACATTTCAGCAACGCTGGAGGCGAGACAGACAACGCTCCGCATGGTCTCCGAAACAGCAGAAAAACTGTTCGTCCCGCTTTGCGTGGGTGGCGGCATCAGAACGAAGCAGGATATGCGTGAGGCATTGAACGCAGGTGCTGACAAAGTTTCTGTGAACTCCGCGGCTGTAGCTAATCCAGGAATGATCAGGGAATGCGCTGACGACTTCGGGTCACAATGCGTGATAGTCGCAATAGATGCAAAAAAGGTCGGCGACAAATGGGAAGTTTACACCCACGGCGGAACGAAATCCGCCAAGATCGACGCGGTCGAATGGGCAAGAAAGGTCGAAGACCTTGGTGCCGGCGAAATTCTACTGACATCCATGGACGCTGATGGTGTGAAAACAGGATACGATATTCCGTTAACAGCAGCAATAGCCGATGCTGTGAACATTCCGGTCATAGCATCAGGCGGATGCGGAAGCATGGAACACATCTACGAAGTCTTTTCGCAGACAAACGCTGCAGCCGCACTCGCAGCGTCGATATTCCATTACAACGAAGTGACCGTCCAACAGGTCAAACAATATCTCAAGGACAGAGGTGTGGCAGTAAGATGAAATTTGACGAGAACGGGCTGATACCCGTGGTCGTTCAGGACTACGAAACAAGCGAGGTCCTGATGGTCGCATGGGCCAACAAGGAAGCGGTCGAACTGATGAAGAAGACCGGATATACACACTTCTGGTCAAGAAGCAGGCAGAAGCTGTGGAAGAAGGGTGAATCATCAGGAAATGTACAGAAAATCGTTTCCATTCAGACAGATTGCGATGAGGACACGTTACTGGTAAGAGTGGAACAGACCGGAGTGGCATGTCACACCGGTGAAGCAACATGCTTCCACAAGACTCTGGTCGGAAACCCTGACGTAACGTCGGCGATACTGCCGGAGCTCAAAAGGGTCATCGAGGACAGAAAGAACAACCCGAAACCAGAGAGCTACACGTGCAAACTCTTCAAAGACGAGAACAAGATGTGTAAGAAGATCGTCGAAGAAGCCGGGGAGTTCGTACTCGCAGTCAAGGACAAAGACGTCAACGAAATGGCATGGGAATTGGCCGACCTGATCTATCACACTATGGTAGCCGTCGAAAAGACAGGTTTGCCGATGGAAGAAGTATTCAAGAAACTCGCGGAGAGGAGATCATGAGAGTGGATCTGCACACACACAGCATACTGAGCGACGGGGAATTGATTCCAGCCGAACTGGTGAGAAGGGCGATGTACGCCGGACACGATGCAATTGCGATCACCGACCACGTCGATATGACGAATGTTGACTTCGTAGTGAACGCTGTCGTCAAAGCGGCGGAACTCGTGGAAGATTACATCAAGGTCATCCCCGGAGTGGAAGTGACACACGTACCTCCGTCGAAGATGGATGCGGTCATAAAGAAGGCACGCAAACTGGGTGCGAAATGGATTGTCGTACACGGCGAGACTGTTGCAGAACCGGTCATCAAAGGTACGAACTTGGCAGCAGTAAGCAACCCTGATGTTGACGTACTGGCACATCCCGGTTTCATCACCAAGAAAGAGGCGGAACTCGCAGTGAAGAATAACGTCATTCTTGAGATCACGGGCAGAGGTGGACACAACGTCACAAACGGTCACGTAGTGAACATCGCCAGAGCTGCAGGTGCCAAAATGATTGTCAATTCCGATGCGCACGCACCTGAGAATCTGATGACCGAGGAACGTGCGATGATCGTTGCACTCGGCGCAGGTCTGACAGAGAAAGAAGCCAAGGATGCAGTGAACAAAATCCCTGCGGAAGTCCTTAAGCAGCTTGGGTTCTGAACAGACCATAAATACTCCTTTCCCTATCCCTTTTTCATGGTCAAGATAGGAATAATCGGAGGTTCGGGAATCTATGATCCCAGAACGTTTGAAACAATAAAGACTGTATTTCCCGATACAAAATACGGAAAACCGTCAGATGAGATATTGATCGGAAAGATCAACGGCGTAGAGGTTGCATTCCTGCCCCGCCACGGAAAGAATCATCAATACCCGCCGTCAGAAGTTCCCTACAGGGCCAACATCCAGGCAATGAAGGACCTTGGTGTGGAATTGATCATATCGCCGTGTGCGGTCGGCTCACTTCAGGAGAAATATAAACCTGGAGATTTAGTCATTGTCGATCAGTTCATCGACTTCACGAAGAAACGCGACTACACGTTCTTTGATGACAGGACGGTTCACATAAGCATACCTGACCCATTCTGTGCCGATACACGTAAAATATTCTCACAGACCGCCAAGGAAATGGGTATCGACTTCCATAACGGCGGAACGTACATCTGCATTGAAGGCCCGAGATTCTCAACGAAGGCGGAAAGCCACATGTTCAGGACATTCGGCGACATCATCGGCATGACGTTGGTCCCGGAATGCCAGTTGGCAAGGGAAATGGGAATATGCTACTGCAGCCTCGCAACCATTACCGACTACGATATGTGGAAGGATGAACCAGTGGACATACAGATGGTTCTGAAAACAATGAAGGAGTGCCTTGACAAGATATTGAAACTCCTAGAAGGAGGACTCCCGAAAATAAAGGATAGAAAATGCGGCTGTGAAATGGCCGCTAAGGATGCCGGCGCATAGCCGGCATCCCCATTTACCGTTTTGCCAAATGTTCCTTGTACTTCTTTGCGGACATCAGACTTCCGACTTCCGTCATGTCACGCACTTCGACGACGTATAACCATCCCTTGTCGTAAGGTGATGTGTTCACGATCTTCGGGTTGCGTTTGACCGCAGCATTGCGTTCAACGACCTTTCCGGTGATCGGTGCTTTCAACGGCGATACTGTCTTTACGGACTCGATCGCGCCTGCTTCCTTTCCTCTGACGACTTCAGCTCCCATTTTCGGGATGTCCACGAAAACGATGTCACCGAGGTCTTCCTGCGCATGATCGGACAGACCGACCATTACATTCAAACCTGTCAATTTCTTAACCCAAAGGTATCCTTCCGAATACAATAGACTTTCTTTAACGTCTGCCATGTTTCACTGTATTGCGCTGTTTGTTCAAAAAGAATGCGATGGTTTCAGCGATAAAATAAATAATAAGCAGGCTGTAAATCGCCTCATGCGCATAATTATCCGCGGAACGGTTCAGGGCGTGGGGTTCAGACCCGCAGTCTACCGCACCGCTATTGCGCTTAACGTAAACGGTACAGTTTGCAACAGCGGATCTGACGTTGTCGTAGAGGTAGAAAACGCAGATCATTTCATCACAGAGCTGAAGAAGAACCTTCCTCCACTCGCTGTAATAGATTCGATCTCGACCGAAAATATTCCTTTCAACAAAGATCTGAAAGGTTTCACCATCACCAGTTCATCTGACGGTAACGGAGGCGTTGGGATTCCAACGGACACAGCAATGTGTGACAAGTGCCTCATAGACATCACCGAGGGAAGACGCAAAGACTACGGATTCACATCATGTACCGACTGTGGTGCAAGATTCACACTCATATCGGATATCCCATACGACAGAAAAAGTACATCAATGGATCAGTTCAAGATCTGTCCGACGTGCGGGAACGAATACGGCAATCCGAAGAACAGGAGATTCCATCATCAGACTGTCTGTTGTCCAGAATGCGGACCGCAATACCATCTCACAGACGGAAACGGAAAGATCATCTCTGGAGAACCGATTGAAACCTTTGCGAAGATACTCGATTCCGGAAAGATCGGCGTGGCAAAGAGCTGGGGCGGAATGCACATTTGCGCATTACCGGAAAAGATCACAGAAATGAGGGAATGGTACGGGCGCCCTCAGAAACCATTTGCCATAATGGTCAGGAACACCGACGTTCTGAGAAAATATGCCGAACCGACTGATGGTGAATTGAAACAGTTGCTTTCATCACAGAGGCCGATCGTACTCGTCAGGAAAAAGAAGAACGATCTAACGGAACACATATCGCCGGGACTTGACAGCATCGGAGTATTCCTTCCGTACACGGCGATGCAGCATATCCTGTTCAGGAAACTGAAAGGCGATGCTTTGATAATGACCTCGGCAAACCTTCCAGGAGAGCCGATGATACTCGATGACGATCATGTTCTGGAATTGGGTGCGGATGCATACCTTCTACACAACCAGAGAATACTGAATCGTGCTGATGATTCCGTTATCAGAGTGGATGACGGAAACGTGTCGATCATCAGAAAATCAAGAGGTCACATCCCGTCGTACATCACCGTCAAAGACAAAGGATGCGTCATTGGGATCGGAGCACATGAGAACATTACGGCATCCATCGCAGTGAATGGAAGAATTCACACCACGCAGCACATCGGCGATGGCAATTCATTCGGCATTCCGGAATATCTCGAGACTGCCTCGCGCTCGTTGATGAGGATGTTGAAGTGCAAACCATCCGTGGTCGCATTGGATCTTCATCCACGTTACTCGAACCGTTCCTTCGGATACGCACTTGGAAAGGAACTGAACGCGGAAGTCATCGAAGTGCAGCACCACTGGGCGCATGCGGCTTCACTCCTTGTTGATAATGACGCCGAAGACGCAGTCGTACTGTCGGTGGATGGCACGGGATACGGTGAGGACGGCAACGCATGGGGTGGTGAAGTGTTAAGATCTAACTTAACAAAATACAAACGTCTGGCACATCTTCAGAACATACCTTTGCTCGGTTCTGAGAAAGCACTTTACGATCTCAGAAGATTGAAATTCGCCATTGATGAAATGAATGGTGATAACAACAACCTCTTCGATGAAAAGGACTCCGAAGTCCTGAGGAAAATGATGTCCTCCAGTGTAAAAACCTCATCGTTGGGAAGACTCCTTGACGCATTGGCATTCACCCTCGGCGTATGCACCACGAGGACATACGACGGCGAACCTGCGATGAAGATGGAATCCCTGCTTTCAAAGGGAAAACTGATCGAAGGATTCGAAACGAAAACAGAGAGGGGTGAGATCATGACCGCAGAACTGTTCTCACGCATCAAAGGATATCAGAACAAGTCGGATGTCGCATATTCCATTGTGAAAAACGTCGTCAACGAAATGGTCAATATCTCCTCTGATGATGCCCTCTCCAAAGGAATCGAATACATTGGAATAACAGGCGGAGTCTCGTACAACGGACCGATCTGCTCCATGGTCGAAGAATCTGTGAATGATCGCGGACTAAAACTGCTCCGCCACAGAAATGTTCCAAACGGAGATGGGGGAATCTCTGTAGGACAGGCTGCGATAGCATTGAGGAGGATCTCATGAACACTTTGTACATCCTCCTGGACGGTGCCGAAGATCATTCCATTCCGGAATTCGACGGAAAGAAACCACTTGATGTTGCAAACATGCCTTTTTTCAAATCTGTTGCAAAATTCAAAGGTGCAACTAGCGGAAGAGCGTACACACATCTGTTCCTGAACGAATTCTTCGCAGGAGTCCTTCCGACCGCACCGAGGGCCGCGATCGAAGCATTGGGATTGGGTTTAGATATGAGTGCCGGACGGACAGCATATCGCATGAGTCCTGCACGGTTGGTCAACGGGATGGTCGAATGGATCTACGACCTTGATGATATTCACGAGGCAATCGAAGAAGTTGCGAAAAAGCACTTCGGGATCCTGAAGAATATGGATTCAGAGATTAATTTCTTCCTCGGTGGACGTGCCGTGATAACCATGAAATGTGATGACATCCCAACGTTACCATCACCACCCGTTCCTGCACCGTTTGTAGAAGTGCCAGGCTTACTTGGAAAGTTCGTAATGACGATCGCAAAAGAACTCAATGGTGTCACATTGTACCCATGGGGATGCGGTCGTTTTTCTGGAAACGGTGAAGCATTCATCAAGAACATGACAGCAATATCCAACACCCCTACAGCGTTAGGCGTATCGGGATCGATGGGGCACAGGATATTGTGTATAAATGACGTCGAAGAACGAATAAAAACAGCTAAGACGGAACTTCAGAAAAATGACGTCTTCCTTCACATTGACGAGATCGACGAATACAGCCATCAGAAGAATCCTTTGAAAAAAGTTCGTATGCTTGAAACTACGGACAGATTGTTATCAAAATACTTTTCCGGAAATGATAAAATCGTATTTTTCGTTGACCACGGAACATCATCGATAACAGGCGAACATCTGCTTATGACAGTCCCATTCTGGACAACGTTCGACGCATCGATTCCTGATGGAATCGTTCCGCTGAAAGAAGTCGTTCCAATAATCTCCAGGATATAATCTCAGCCAATCATTAACTACTTTAGATTGCATCAACCACTGATGAAAAAATTCGAACTTCCGTCCTCGCTCAGCATATACGGTAACAAAGACCTTGCCTGCGACATATTATCGGACATCTGGGGCAAAAGAGGTGTTTTCACATGCACCGTTGCCAACACCATGACGTCCACGATACCGGGAGTATCGGATGCCGGAGACACCCCGGATCTTACGTTATTCACACCCGCCGCGGATGCGGAGATGCTTGTGAATAAAAAAGTAACATGCATGAAGGGAATTCCGATCAATCCAGGAGGAATCCCCACGCCTGCGACACTTACAATGGCTGCGTTGGAGCTATCGAACATGCCATTACATGTCATCAACGGCGGTCTCAAAGTGAAACCGAACATACCCATGTATGACGTCGGTGGCGATTTCGGAAAGGACATCCGTACGGGAAAAGCGTTGTCCAATGTGAAGGAAAGCTTCGAAAAAGGTATCAAATTGGGAGAATTATTTGCCAAGGGTAATGATCACCTCGTGGTCAGCGAAAGCTGCGCCGGTGGAACGACGACCGCGCTAGCGGTAATGATGGCCATGGGAACCCTAAAGGAAAACCTGGTCAGCAGCAGTTCACCGAACAATCCGAAAGAGTTGAAAACAAAACTCGTCAACGAGGCATTGACAGCAGCCGGCGTGAAAGGGGGCGGACTTGCAGATGATCCGTTGAAGGCAATGGAGTGTGTCGGTGATCCAATGATGCCTGTCAACGTCGGAATGATAATCGGTGCTTCCAAGCATATTCCGGTCATCATAGGTGGCGGAACACAGATGGCGGCGGTCATGGCTGCTGCTGTTACGCTTGACGAAAACATCGTCGGAAGGATATTTCAGGGGACGACCAGATGGTTGGTCGAAGATCCGAATTCGGATATGCGCAGGATCATTACGCAGATCCATGAGAACATACCGATCGTGTACATCAACATGGATTATTCAAAGAGTCCGTACGAAGGCCTCCAGGCTTACGAATGGGGATACATCAAAGAAGGTGTCGGATGTGGCGGATCGTCGGTATCATCTGTTATCCAAAGTTCCGGAAAAATAACATGCGATATGCTTCTGGACAAAGTTCACGAAATATATCGTAAGATAATGTCTATTGATTGAACATCTTTCTTGCGATGTCCAATTCATATTGCGTATTGACGTTGACCGCGAGGTCCGGCCAATCCGTTTTGAACAGTTCTTCCTTGAGATACATTCCATCCATTGTTTTGGAACGATCCATTATCGAAAGACCTGAGAGTACCCATCGCCTGTCATCACGTTCCATTGCGTATGATGGCGTTATTCCAACAGATTCGACGACCTCTTCAGCGACTATCGCCATCGCCGATTCCATCGTTCTCGGATCGAAAAAGTCCAAAAATCCTTCGATCACACGTGTTTTCAGCAACGGCAGATCTGACGGGGAGACAAGAATAAACCTGCTCCTCATGGTCTTGAACGCTTCATGCAGATCGTCAACGAATCCTTCACCGGATGTCTCGATCGTTTCAACACCGCGACCTTCTAGATACTTCTTCGTCTCCGGAGTGTGTGAACTCACGGACACAAGTGTCCTCTTGATCTTCTTACATCCCTGTATCGCATCAACCACATGAGCAATTGTTGGTTTTCCGCCGACTATCTGCATCGGCTTCTCGATTCCGCATGGACCCATCCTTCTGCCTTTCCCGCCGGCGTTGATCAGTGCTTCCATTACATCACCATGATAAGTGCCAGCATTATGATTATTGTAATTGCTCTTGACAATTCGTTCGTTGCTCCAAGAACGTCGCCGTTAACCATTCCGAAGTTCTTTGATGCTATTGCGGACATTATCGCGCCTGTGATAATCGAGACAACAAGAACAACATCTATGATTATCCAAAAGTTGAGGTTGTCGACCTCCACCACATCGAAGAAGCCTGCGTATATCATCGCTATAACGTAGACGGCAATGATCACTGCAGAAATTATCGTAGAAATAATCAATGATTTGCCTGTGGTGTTCCTCACACTGTTTCCTGCCATTCCGTCACCGGGTTTTCCGAATGCGGCTGCGGCCACCATGGAGTTCTTTGCCAATATCTCGGCAACGAACGGTATTACGATGAGGTATGCGGGCCAGATGCTCCATAACGCACCGATCGTCAATATTATCACGAAGAATGCGAACGCCATTCCTCCCGCTCCGATGCGGGTATCCTTCAGTGCTCTGAGATGATCTTCCCTTTTTCCAGCGACAACCAATCCATCACCGACATCTATCGTTCCGTCCACATGCAGGAATCTGTTCATTCCCTGAATGATGAACATTGTCAATATGGCTGCAATGAAAATGTTCAGATACTCGTTGAAAAAGAGCATCAATCCTACCGCAATAAGTCCATAGAACACTCCCACGAACGGGGCAAGATACATCTTGCGGTCCATGTCATCCATGTCCTTCTGCGTAATATCCAAACGGATCATCGTAAAGAATGAGAACATTCCTTTCAGCGCACTCATTTTTCACCCTCGAATAATTCTGAATATATCGATGACATTATTCCACCTACGAGACCGCATATTATATCGTCCATGAATGGGCCGAGTTCTCCAATAATTCCCGGTTTATGTCTGTCGAATCTATGGAATTCAAATATTCCGCGCGTACCGGCAATGTACTGCGCCAACTGCATTCCCAATATCTCGTCCGCTATCAGATGAATTGGATCTGTATCGTACATTCCGCGGGGCATCGCACATATGCAATCCATGTGACCCAGGCGCTCCAATTCCATTGCGCCCTGTATCAGTGATGATATGTTAATGTCCTTGGAATATATCTTCAATTTTTCGAAGAATCTCTTTTCAAGATCGGACGTCTTCCAATCGGGATTCGGAAGGTACAGTTTCAAAGCGGCATCCCATAACTTTTCCTTGGATATTCCGAACTTCTCCAGAAGATCGACGAACGTTCCCATTTCACGGAAGTCGCTTCTCTTGATGACTGATGAACGGACTGAGGCTTTAACAGAACGTGCAAGGGATATTCCCAATTCCGTACCTGTTCCGCAATAGGGTTGCCTTTTGTCCGATATCGGTGAAACTATTGCGATAGCGTCTGAAGTGGTTCCCGTCTCCGGATAACCGAACGTGTTCAATGCTGCAGTCTTCGCTTCAGTCATTGTGATGATCGCGTTAGCCTTCGCAGCATCCGTTAATGCAATAGGGGAAACTCCAATGATATTGATCGTTCCGGGCTTGTACCTGGCCTTCCTGCTCAATATGGATTTCTCCATACGTTCTTCCATATCCTGGATGACATCACCGGCAGTGACGATATTCGTCAATCCTGCGGTTGCAACGGCAAATGTTCTGATATCGTCGTAAAGTGTTTCTGAAATTGATACAACGTCTTTTACCTCAGCGGCGGTCATCAGACCTACGGTGTATTCAGGAAGTTTGAGGATATCCCTTATCTTCTTAATGTGAGTGAGAGGGTCGCGGTCGTCGTAATTCTTGGGAACTTCCATAATCATCAGTTTATCAGTAACAGCATGACCGCCGTTCAGTATCGCTGAACTGAATACTTCCATCTTTTCGCTCAGAGTGATTATTGCCACCGGCATCTCAACTTGTTTTACTTCTAATTCCACATTTATCAGAACAACACCTCCAACCAATGAATTATCGAATCCTCAATGAATAACTGGATATGCACTCCTAATATAACATACAGCGGAAGCGTGATTATCAGTACATACAGCACTGATGATAACTCCACGAGCCTGTATGCCCTTCCGATGTCCTCCGGCGTCGGTAATGGGCCATCGCCCATCACATACTCGCCGTTCTTCTCCATCCTTATTCCCATTGCTCCGGCTACTGCCGTCATGGGCCATCCACTGTTCGGACTCGGGGTTTTTCCGTGTTCCGCGAATGCTGTGCGCATTGCGGAACGACGGTCCAAACGCATCAAAGCAGCTGCCAATGATACGAAGAGAATTGAAATCCTCGATGTGACGTATCCCAAAGCATCGTCAAATTTTGCCGGGAAGAATCCCAGATCACGATATTTGTCGTTAAGATATCCCCACATCGCATCCATCATATTCGCGCATCTGAACATCATCGCACCGAACAGTCCGAACAGTCCGAAATATAGTCCTGGTGAACACACACTGTCTGCAAAATTCTCTGCAGTACTCTCTACGCAGGACGATGAAATGTGTTCAGCATCCATCCCTTTCGTTTTACGGGAAACTATCATCTGGGTCTTTGCAGCTGCAGCTTCTAAGTCGCCGTTTATCAGATCCCTCTGAATCGGCTTGCAGTGTTTCCTAAAGGAGAATATTGCAAACGTCAGTTTGAACAGGAATGCTGATACGATTATCCAAATTATCTCCGCAATCGTACCGTCATGGATGAAGAAACGGACAGATGCCAATATCAGGAATGATATGAATATGAATAAGAACGCAATGAACAGATACGCCAGGAATCCTTTGATCTTCGTTGTTCTAGGACTCTTCCTTGATGTATGTCTGTCGATCCATCCGAGGATGTTTCCCATCCATCTCAGCGGGTGTATCGCATTCGGCGGATCTCCGATGACCGCATCTATGATCAGTGCTATAAGAACAATCAATGATGCGTCCATCCAGAGGTCCATGTTACCACCTTAACGAACGCAACGTCTCGTCAACGGCGTCTATGAACTTATCATTACGTTCCCTGTCCTTGACACAGAAACGGACGTACCATTCGAACGGCATTCCGAAGGATGCACAATCACGTACCATGATCTTCTGATCAAGCATACGGTTCTGGAATTCCGATGCTTTGATCTTCAGCGTCTGAAGTGAATTGAAGAAGAAGAATGAATCCGTCGGAGAGGTTATCGGGAATCCTACATCCTTGAGTTTTGAGTACATCCTTGTTGATTCCTGATGCATCACATCCGCTGCTTTTTCCACATGGCCGATATGATTCCTGAACAGTTCGGTGGCAACCTTCTGTTCTATATGACCGATGTTCCATGATAAACGTATTTTATTCATCAGCTCGGCAGCTTCCTCGGAAGCGAATCCGAAACCGATCCTTATTCCCGGAATCGCGAATGATTTTGTCAACGATCCCGCAACAACCAGATTATCATATTCATTGACGTATTGAGAACAACTGATGTCCTTGTAATCTGGAACCAGTTCCAATAAGGTTTCATCGAGGAAAACCATTATTCCGCGTTTTCCACACTCTTCTACCAACGACAGAACCTTCTCGCGGGGCTCTACTCTTCCTGTGGGGTTGTTCGGATTACAGATGTACAATGCCTTGACTTTTCTGGAAAGTTTTGTTATCGTCTGTTCCGCATTGATCCTGAAGTCGTCCGATTCTGTCAATAGTCCGTCAACGACCTCCGCACCGACGATCCTGCACTGTTGAGTATATTCCGCAAAAGAGGGACGGAAAATCATTGCACGGTCGCCAGGTTTCAAGAAAACGTTGGGGAAGTTGCGTATGATCTCTGAGGATCCTGCGCCTATTATGATATTATTAGAATCAAGTTTGAAGTGTTTTGCAAGAACCTCTTTGAGCTCCGAGCATGAATCATCAGGGTAATGATCGACCCCTGACGCCGCAGAAGATATGATGTCTTCTATCTCCTTCGGAGGCCCGAACGGATTGAGGTTGTGACTGTAATCCTCCACATCCTTCAGTTTCCATGCAACTCCTCCATGAACGGTTTTTGGAAGATTTGCCAACGTCTTCTTAACCAATATTATACCTCTGACAGGGGGTAAACGCATTCATATCTATTAATGGTTATTACATCCATCCATCATACTGGGCATAAAACGGGCAGTTGGATGAATCATCCAAATCAATATATATCCATGATGAGTTTATGGTACAGTTGGATTAGTCATCCAATTAATGGTGATGAAAAATGGATTCAAAAATAATGACATTCCTCGTAGTCGGACTCGTTATCGGCGCAGCAGCCGGTGTCGGTGTCGGCTATGTTATGTTCAGTGGAGATAGCAACGAAGAGACTTATTGGTTCTACCTCGACTTCAATGGTGAGGACAGTGATTTCGATGGTAAATGGATATCTGCGAAAGGAACTGATGCTATGTCAGCTTTCGAAACAGCAGCAAAAAACAACAACGTACAATATGAATTGAACAAATATGGCTTCATTGGCACGGTAGATGGAGTTGCAAGCAATGATACAAAATTCTGGATGGACTGGGGCTGGACGTCAACAGAAGCCGATGATACACTGTGGGCATGGAAAGGAACAAGTGGAATGGACACCACAATAATGAACTGGATCTATATTGGATACACGGAATACAGCGGAATGGAACCCGATATCGATCCCAACAGCTTAAGTGGTTGGAAGAACGCTGGACCGTTCGCATAAACAATTAGCTTCTGCGCAAACACTTTACAAACATTTTATCAACTTCTTTCAAATGGTGAATACGAATGGAACCTGTAAAACTGAAAGCCCTGATGACCGTCATTATTCTAATTGCAGGATCTGCATTAGTTTTGGTCATCGGAACTGGATCTTCTGTAACTGCGTTCCAAGCAACAGGTGTTGCAATCGATTTCGGACAAAGGGACGTTTCATGGGAAGAGGTGGATCTCCACGCGAATGGCGATCCGATATCCGCATTGGAAGTCGCATGCACTGAACTTTCATTCACAGTCATAATAAAAGATAATGTTGTCAAAGAAATTGATGGCATTGTAAACGATAATCAGCGTTCGTGGGGATTCTGGGTTGTAAAAACTGGTGAATTAAATTGGACAAAAATAAACGATACAAATGGAATTAACCTATTGAATTATCCAGCCAATGTTTGGGCCTTTTGCGCTGATGACGAAGTTCCTACCGTTGGCGTGGATCAAAGAGGAAGAAGCATATTCGGTTATCCGCAACCATTGAGGGTTGCTACACTTTCACCTTCAATAACAGAGATTATCGGATCGTTGAATGCAGTTTCAACACTTGTTGCAACTGACAAATACAGCAACTATCCGGAAAAAGTCGTCGCCGGACAAAATGCAGGAAGTATTGCTGTGATCGGAGACTTCGTCAGTCCGAGTTATGAACTAATCATGAAATCCGATCCTGACATAGTCTATTGCGACGGTTCTCAGTATACACACTGGCAAATGGCGGAAAGACTTGAGAAATCCAATGTCAACGCCATCGTAATGTATTCTGGTGAAAGCATCGGTACAATTCTGGACAACATATACATCATGGGCGTCTCAATGAGATATGATATGAGGGCATTGATCGTGATAGATCTTTTAGAAGATGCCGTCAAACAAATTACGGACTTACTCTTAAAAAAATCAACTGAATACATTGACACAATGTTTTCACTTTCTTCTGATAAATCCCCGTGGGTATCAGGAAAATACACTTTCATAGATGATATCGCCACGAGAGTATTCTCAGAAAATGTTATTGCAGCCTATTTCAACGGATGGGTGCACATAACGCCGTCGCTGATTGCCGACACAAATCCGTCAGTGATAATCATCCTCTCCAGCGAATATTCTGCCACGGCTGAAGACTACAAGATAATGATGGAAAACCTTCCTGCCGAATGGCAAAGCACTAAAGCATACCAGACTGGGCAGATCTACATACTATGCGATGAACTGGCCGAAATGTCCGGACGCGCCGGGCCGAGATTTGCGCAATTGATGGAACTTACCGCGAGGATCCTCCATGGAGATGCATTCGGTGAAAAAATGCCGAAATTCATCGGAAACGATTACGAAAAATACCTTACAATCACGAAAGACCTTGGATTCAATCAATGAGGGAAACAAATGAAAAATGCTGTAAAAAATATATTCGCAGTCTTGGGCATCGTCATAGTTCTGATGCTGTCTCCGATGATGCTGTCATTCAATGATACATCTGCTGCGAACGATGACAAGGTTTTGTTCGACATGGGCAACGGCACCACGAAATGGGTCGACCTGGTGTTCGATTCCGGCGACAGTATTGATGCAGTTCTTGAAAAAACTGCCAACAGCATAGGAATGAATTACGATTCTTCAGGCGACATTATAATAGACGGATTGACAAAGAAGACGATCGGTGCGTCTTCAACATCTGGGTCTTTGACAAATCCTGGTACGACAGGCATCACCGTCACTTCCGAATGGATTCCATACTCATGGAATGAAACTACAGAAAAATGGGAAAAGACAATACTCTCCGCCACGTATACATCAGGATTTTTGGCCATAGGATTCCACCCTGATGATGGCGTAACAGTACCGGTTGAAACTCCTATACACATGACGTCTTGGACCATGATCAGAGGAAACTCTGAACAATCGGGCGAACAAGAATATACGCCTGATTCCACAAAGGATGCGAGCGTGAAATGGACAGGATACAGAGGCGGAACGGCAGGAGTTTACGCATCACCCTTATACGCAGGCGGACAGCTTTTCGTGAAATATGGAGTCGGTAGCACATCGATCGATTCTGCAGTAATATCCTATGATGCAGATGGAAACATCCTTTGGGAATTTGAATATGAGGGGCTTGCATCGTACGAGAATGTTACTCCGCTGATTGTCGGGGATTACATCTATGTTCAATCTGAAATGGGTCAGATCTACAAATTCCCATGGGAGGTCGGCCCACACACTCCGGGTACCAAAGACGAAGCGAATGTCACAAAACTCGTCACCCCAATACCTGATACTACAATAACGCCCACGGATGGAATGAGATTCGGTAGCGGTACTGGATCGATGGTGTATGCATCTGGATCCATCTTCGTAAACGGCTGCAATGGAATGGTCTACTGTTTTGATTTAAATCTTAACCTCGTATGGTCATATCAAATGCAGGGATACGCATACTTCAGTGCCCCCACGGTTATTGATGATTATGTTTTCTCTGGAGCTTTCAACGGCCACCTTCATGCGCTGAGCATAACTGATGGTTCAGAAAAATCAAATGTTGAAATATACACCCTGGAAAGCAAAGGTAGAAAATATGGTGGTGTAAGCTCACCCACGGTTTTCAAGGACGGCAGTTCATACACACTCATCTTTTCATTCTCAGACGGACGTGGAATGAGTGCTATGCACGGCGGAATAGGCATTTATTCCTTCGATGGAACAAGCCTGACAAAGAAACAGCAGTTCTTGGATACCTTCGGACTTATGGCAAACTACCTCCAGGTTGTAAATAATTCAGATTTCAAAGGAGTCTATTTCACTTCGGCGAACGGACTTTACAGCATGACCACATCTGGAACCTATAAACTGTTGAATTCAAACATTCCGGATGTACGTGCAGGACCAACGTTGGTAAACGGAACTTCCCTCATTCTTGCAACATATGAACCTAGACAGCCCATTTATGAGGTTGATCTGAATGGAAAAATTCTATCGACCTATGCTCCATCCACAACAGTCAGACAGTATGGAATGAGCTCAGTCGTCATTTTTGAAGGACTGCTTATTGCCGGAAACGATGCGGGATTGGTCGTGATCAGCGGAACAATGCCTGAATACATACCTCCTGCCGATGATTCGAAACCATGGTGGTATTTCTTGGTCGTACTTGCGATTATAATCGCCATCATATTAGCCGTAATATATTGTGTACTCAGATTTGTAAAAGGCATTGAAAAACCATTCAGCTACATTCGTGGCAGAATGGCTCACTATATGGGCGGATCCGACCTGAAACACAACACCAAGAGCAAACACCGTCTGTTCGTGGTCTTCATGATTGGAATAATACTGACGATCGCGATATTCATCGCATCTCTCTGCATAGGTCCAACCATAATGTCTGTTCCAGATATGTTCGGACATCTCTTTTCCGCCATTGGAAAAGGCGGACAGGGTTTGACGTACGACGAACTGATGGTCTACGAATCGAGACTACCAAGAGCATTGGCTGCAATGGCGGTCGGTATCGGACTTTCTATTGCAGGATGCATGTATCAGGCCATCATCAGAAATCCACTTGTTGATCCGTATATCATGGGTGTATCCGCAGGTGCTGGCACTGCTGCAATTGCAGTCATCGCATTCGAATTCACATTCTTCGGACTCTTTGCTCCACATTCCATCTATCTGACTGCGTTCGCGGCCATCTTCGGTGGAGTCTTGGCGTTCTTTGCAACGATGTTCATAGCAGAAAAAGCAGGCGGAAGTTCATTGAATTACGTGCTTGCAGGAGTCGTAATCGGATTGGCGTTCGGTGCCGTACAGACATTGATGATGTCTATGGCAGGACATCAAGTGAACAACGCACTCACATGGTTGTTCGGATCATTCGCGAATGTTGCATGGAATCAGGTTTGGATAATTGTTGTCCCAGCCATCGCACTGGCCATTGTTCCATTGATCTGGGCGAAGGAATTCAATCTCGTTCTATTGGGTGATGATCAGGCACAACAGATGGGTCTGGACGTAAGAAAATTCGACAGAACAATGCTGATATTGGCTTCAATATTGACCGCCATCTGTGTTGCATTCGTAGGAATAATCGGATTTGTCGGACTTGTTGTGCCTCATCTGTGTCGTATGATGCTCGGAGGCGATCACAGACTCGTCCTTCCAGCATCAATAGCATTCGGTGGAGCATTGATGCTTGTAGCTGATCTTGCAGCAAGAACACTTTATTTCGGACAAGAACTTCCTGTAGGTGCAATAACAACAATAATTGGTGTGCCTGTATTCGCATATCTTCTTATCAAAAGGGGGAAACTCTATGACGGATGAAACTCCACTCCTCGAACTGAGGGGTCTGAACAAGTACTACGAAGACGGATATCATGCCGTCAGAGACGTGTCGTATAAGATCAAATCAGGATTATTAGTTGGACTTATAGGGCCAAATGGGTGCGGAAAGAGTACAATGATGAAATGTATCAATCTGATGCACAAGACATCGTCCGGAGATATCCTGATTGATGGTGAAACTGTACTGACGAAAACGCCGCCACAAATTGCACGTATGATCTCAAATGTGCCTGCAGAATTGAAGGCCAGTTTCGGTCTAACAGTTTTCGAAACAGTCATGTTGGGACGTTATCCGTACCTGCAGAACATCTGGTGGGAAGCGGACGAAGACGAAACACTTGTCGAAGAAACACTGAAAAAATTCGGTGTGTATCATCTCAAAGATCGCCCTCTGAATATGCTTTCCTCGGGGGAGAGACAACGTGCATTGATCGCTAAAGCCTATGTTCAAGAACCGCGTCTAATGCTTGTTGATGAGCCCACTTCGCACTTGGATATGAAATACAAGCTCGAAGTCATGGAATATCTGAATGCAATGGTCAAGACAGATATGACAATCCTTGTAGCCGAACACGACATTTCCCTGATGGCAAGATATTGCGACCTCTGCATAATAATGAAAAAAGGAGAGATTGTCGCAATCGGTCCGCCGAAGGAAATAATCACTTCAGAACTCATTGAGGAAGTGTATGAGGTCAATGCATCCGTAGGATTTGACAACGAAGGCGAATTATTCGTGTTACCGAAAAGATTCAGACCCGAGGGAGATAAGGCACGTAAGGATAAGATTCTGTAAGAACATTATTTTACAATGTTGGAGATTCACCACCTATGTGTATATTATCAGATGATGACATCGTGGAATCCATGATGACGGGTACAATCGGAATAACGGACTTCGATGAAAAAGGCCTTACGCCGAATGGATACGACCTTCGCATCTCTGAAATATCAATATCTGGCACTGTGTACAAAGAAGGCATTGTTTCGATACCACCTAGAACTATGTTCTATGTTTCGACTGTGGAGCGTGTCAGAATGCCTGATGATATATGCGCGCAATTATGGCTCAGAACCACGTGGATCAGAAAAGGCATAATCGGAGCATTCGGGAAGATCGATGCAGGATTCGAAGGCACTCTTACGTTGGGGGCATTCAACACTCAAGACAATTCAATTGAACTTCCGATCGGCGAAAGATTCTGTCAGATGGTTTTTGAAACACTCACACATGCATCATCGAAAAGTTATGCAAAACGCAGTGGCAATTATCAGGGTCAAACGGGCGTCACATTGAACCCATTAAGCCAAAAATTAAAAAAGAGGTTAAATTGAAAACTTTCTAAAGAGTTTGCATATCTACCAATCTTTGACAATATCATTCCATGCTTCAATGTGATCGGATGTTATTACATGATCATCATTCAACAATCTTGAATAAATTGGCAATACTTCAGACGGATTTGACAATAAACGAAGATAATATTTAATGCTGGGTATAGCTCCGTTTACAATTAACTGACAGCCACTTTCAATTCTCACCTTTTCAATTTCTTTTTGAATTTTTAAATCAGGATCATGATTCTTGTGGGTGGTCAATACGTAATATCTTTTGACATAAGTGTTTTCAATTTTTCCTTTCACACTTTCTATCACTGCCATATCTATCGGAATTTTATGCTTAATCTCTAAAGCTTCGAAAACAGAGCCGTCTTCATTTACCACTTCTATATCTCCTATGGACCCCGTCCGCGCATCCGCAGCAGAATGTTCCTCTAATGGTCTCAATAACTTCCCTGCGTATCGGCCCATCTCTTTAACCATAACTGAATATATTGAAAAAAATGCAAGGACTGGAAGTCTAGACGAACCTTTTGGATCATCATAGCGATAATCGAAATGAGAATTGAAACAGTCTGCCAATCGAACAATATCGTCTGATTTAGGCACATTTATTGGAACCTTTCTAGAATTACACATTTGAATTTGCCGACATATTAAGTAAGCTAATGCCAATTTTGCATCTTCTTTGTGAGTTTCTATTTTATCATAACATGTTAGAAATGAATGTTTAATATTATCCCCAATGTTTTCAGCATAATCTAAAGTATATGGTTTTGGCCTCTCGAATGTTCTAGTTTGCCACCCTGATTTTGCGTAATTAAACCTGTGTTCATATAACCATGGAAAAACTATTTTTTCAGATATTGTACGAAAACTAAACCTTTCAGATATGCCTCTTTCTTTCTGGATTCCAACCTGATGGTATCTTATATCTACTGAGTCTCCGTATGCTGCTTTTGCGGAAAGGCCTGTAATAACATTTGTAAACCCTGTGGTAGCCTTCCCACTTTTTAAAGAAAGATCTTCTAGAGATTCAATAAATTCATTGCTCAAATTGTCCATAAAGAATGGATTTTTCCGAGATTCCTGTTGCACGTGTTCGGAAGCCACATGATATGCATCATCGAGCGCTTTTTCAATCAAAAGGCCTGTAGATTCTTTATCGGACATTTTATATCTCCTTTATTGAAAAATTCATTTGTTTTGATGGAGGCAATGAAAACGGATAAGCTATCATGTATAGAGACTTATGTATAGCTACATTTGTTTCATGACAGCGGATATCATATCTGAAAGACCTGAGTCTTTTGACAATGTCTATAAAATTCTCAAGATCAGCACCGTCATAAAATAATTCAAGAAGGTGCGAACGATCATGATACATTGAACAATTTTTAAAATCAGAACAATATCTTGCAAATCTCAAAAGTGGCGTATTTTCATAAATATCAAATGTAATTATTCTGAAGATTGGATGAGGTTCAGTGAAATGTCCATAAAGCTCGGAAAGAGAATAAAACGTGCTACATTTCCTTACCCACGAATCAACTGCATTCCACATATGCTGAATCCCTTCATCATCAGAACTATATAGATCAACCATGAGCAATATTTCTGAGGATTCTCCATTTCCATTCTGAATTTCCATTTCCATGTGAATTTGATGTTTTGTACTATCTCTGTGCTTCACTGTCAAAAAAACATTTTCTTTGCTGGCACGACAATCGATTGTTGAATTTGAACTCTTTGCAATTTTGATTTGTTCGACGTAATCTTCTAACTTAAAAAAACTTTTAGATTGTGTTGACGCGTTGCTGGAATCATGTCGTTTTTTTGTCAGTCTGGCTCTCTCCCCCTTTCGAGAATCAAATGACAATTTATAGTCGTGGGGTAACAGTTCAATATTAACATCTTTTTGAAAAAATTGTTTTCGTATGGCCAATGCCAAATAATATGCAATGACCGGACATACCGAATTACCTATTTGCCTGATCTTATCTTGACGATTACCTACAAAATAATGTTCATCTGGAAACCCTTGAATTCTTTTGTACTCATTAACCGTTAATCCTCTATTCTCCCAGTGTATAGGTCCAGTATATTTACCCGGGGATGCGATAATCGTTTTCACAGGGATGTTTGGATTTGCTTTATAAAGAAAATCAGAAAAGCGAGAACGGTATGCAAATATTGGATTTGAACACCCTCTCTTTTCCGTAAAGTGTAAATAATTTTCTCCAGGAGGTACCAATGGAACTAACTCGGAATATTTTCCAGAGTCTAGTTTTGTATCTTTTATATCCTCATCACTTAGCTTTAAATCACCTATGGCTTCACCAACTGATATGTATGGTATATTCGCATGTGAATCTGGCCCGTATACAGGTCGAGGGAATAAGAATGTCATACTTTTTTTATGCCCCACAATAAAAACTCTTTCTCTTTGTTGTGGAACTCCGTAGTCTTCCGCATCCAAAACTCGATAATTTATCTCATACCCTAATTTTTTGAAGGCCTTTATTATTTCTTCAAAATCTTTTCCCTTGTTAGTTGTCAATATACCCCTAACGTTTTCAAACAAAAACACCTCGGGTTGAACCTTTTCCAAAACTTTACAATACCATTCGAATAAATTTCCTCTTTGATCCAATCTTCCTGCCGCACCTCCGGCTCTACGTCCCGATGCTGAAAAAGACTGACATGGAGGGCCTCCAATGACTACGTCTATATTGGGAGGCAACGAATTTAAATCAAGATTCTTTACGTCACATTCATGAACAACCGCATTCTTCGATAGAGTTTTGCCCAAGTTTGTACGCATTGTCTCACAACAAATAGGATCAATATCTGTTGAAAATAGGATATTAAATCCCGCGCGCTCGAAACCAATATCCAAACCCCCCCCTCCTGAAAAAAGACTGATTGCTCTAATTGAGGATTGTTGTGGATTCGATGCATCTTTGTGTAACATGATTATAATTAGAGATGCTCCAGTCTGGTAAAAATATTTGCCAAGTAATCATAATACATATGGATTGAAAATAAAAAAAATACCAAGTATTGTTAAAGCTATATCTTAATTCATGTCTAAAATCAGGTTCTGACAATGTCAAAAACATACACACTCATTGTCGGCGAATATGTCTTTAATTCCGATATGTTGTCAAGGATTATCTTATAACCCAATCCCTTCATTTTTAGAGTTAGGTTTTCAATAAACTCTTCAAGTTCGGAACGTTCGAGGATCTTGTGCAGATGAATCATTCCGCCGACCTTAACACCTTCAAGTGCCAGATCTAAGAATTCCGTCGCTGATTGTGGCAGATTCATTATAATTCTGTCAGCCTTTGGAATGCCCTTCATGACCGTCGCAGCATCACCGTTCAGCGGCGTGATGTTCCTGACCTTGTTCATTTCAATGTTCTGTTTTGTGAACTCGGTTGCATCGAGATTTAGGTCGATGGAATAAATCATTTCCGGGCTTGCGTGTTTACTGATCACCAACGGAAACGGTCCAACTCCGGCAAACATATCCACGATTATTTCGTGATCTTTCACCAATGATGCGATTCTCTTTCTCTCAGTGGCAAGTCTCGGATTGAAGTACACTTTTGCGGGATCAACAGCCATTCTCACACCGAATTCTGTGTGAATGGTGCATGATGTGCCGGTGCCAGCAATCTGTTCCAATTCCCTTATCCTCAATTCTCCCTTCACACCTGAATCCAGCATCACTGTTCTGACATTGGCCGTAGTATCCATTATCGCCTTTCCTATGTCGTTCTTGAACTGAATTATCTCTTCCGGAATCTTCACCACGACTACGTCGCCAATCGTATCGAACGATGACGGCAGAAGTTCCTTCTGATGTGCATCCATGTTCAAAAGATTCCTGTAATCTGTTTCCTTGTGTTCGACCTTTTCCATCGGAATGTCTTCCGATGAAAATTCTTCGAATTTGCATAGCAAAATAGGAATGAGAACATCCGAACCATCAGACTTTATCCTGTAATCCCTGTCAAAAAGACCTAACGCTATCAGCTTGGAACGGACTGATTCTGCGTCCTTCTTCGGAACACGGATACATTTGACCATGTTTTCTCTATCGGAATGAGGAATATTAACACATCGGTTGCAAGGGTTTATTTTCAGAACGTGTTATGTGGGAATATGGGCGAACTTATCTTCGCGGGTCTCGGACTGAGCGGTACAGACGGAATGAGCGTGAAAGCATTGGAAGCTTTACGCAAATGCGACGTGATATTCGCAGAATTCTACACGTCTACGTTGATTTCCACAGATCTCAAAGACCTTGAAAAGGTACTTGGAAAAGAGATCAAAGTTCTGAAGAGGATGCAGGTCGAGGAAGAAGCGACAATAATAAAAACTGCAATGAGCCAGTGTGTCGGTTTCGTTACTGCCGGCGACACCATGACGGCAACCACGCACATCGATCTTCTGATACAGGCACGTGAAGCGGGAATCAAAACAAAGCTGTTTCATGGAGTGTCTATATTCAATGCATGCCCCGCATCGTTAGGATTACAGCCGTACATGTTCGGCCGTACTGTTACGTTACCGTTCATCGAGGACGGATATCATCCTCGCTCTCCTTACGACAAGATTCTTGAGAACAAGAATCTTGGATTCCATACCCTGGTGTTGTTGGACATCCGTGCCGAAGAGAAAAGGTACATGACCGCCAAGGATGCGATCGAATGGCTTATCGAAGCCGAAAGGAAGTGGGCTGGCGGACTGATGACTCCTAAGACGCTGGTATGTGTTGCGTCGAAGGTCGGTTCTGACGAAGAGATATTGAACGCAGGATATCCTGAAGAACTTCTGAAAAGAGACCTTGGAGAACCACTGTTCACATTAGTGATTCCAGGAAACTTACACTTTATGGAATCCCACGCACTCGTATATCTTGCCGGAGCTCCGAAAGAGATACTTGAAGACGAGTGATCACCATATTGCGTCCAAGTCGACATTCTTCTTTATCGCCTTGATCACCAGGTCTATTTTCGTCTTGTCCTTGGGATCGATGCGTGTTATCAAATGGTCAATAACTTCAGCAGCTGCAAGTGTATCTTCAGACGTAAGAAGTATCGGAATTCCCAACTCGTCAGCCCTTGACAGGATCGTCCTTGTCGGAGTTATACCGCCGGTGACGATTATGCATGATGTATTCGTCGACAACGCGGTAAGCTGGATCTCCGTTCTGTCACCACCTGTTATGACTGCTTTGCGCTGAGATCTTCTCATGTAACGCACAGCAACCTGTGGACTCATCGCCCCTACGATTACCTCTTCGACAACATTATCCAGGCCGTTTGCGCCAGCGAGGACCTTTACACTCATCTGTTCCGTTATCTCGGAAACGTGGAATGTTCTTAATTCGGGGATAATCGGAATTTCACCAAGAACTTTGATTCCCTTCTTTTCCAGGAATTCACGTTCCATCTTACCTTCCGATTTGTTGATGACCACGCCTTTCAGTTCCACACCGCGTTCCTCGCAGAGATGTTTGAAAGTGAATATCGAATCCAGTGCGTTCGGGCTCGTTGATGTAACGACGACGATCGGCAGTTTCAATGCCGATGCAATGTCAAAGTGTGATGTGCTGTTTGAATAACCGTTGGACATGTCACGGCTGCCTTCAACGATCATGAAATCTTTCTTTTCGTTCAGTTTGTTGTAACCGTTGATGATGTCCTTCAGCTGAATAGGTTCAAAGATATCGTACGTGAACGGCGAGAGTTCCTCCCCTCCTTCAAGCTTCAGTACCTCTGCGAGCAGAACTGCATCCTGATCCATCAGTTCACCCTTCCACGATACAAGGTTTTCCCTGAAGGGTTTGTAGTAACCTGCTTTTCCGGAATAGTTCATCGCCAATCCCAAGGATAACAGCGACTTTCCCGATTTCGTACCTACGGACGCCAAATATATGTTGTTCATACCATTCACCTCAATGTTGCCAATGCGTCTACGGCCCAACTGCCTTTGTCCTTCTTTCCTACCATTACAGGATTGATTTCAAGTTCATATAATTCTGGGTTCTCTTCCGCTATTCTGATCAGTTTCAGAATAATCTCTTTCAGCGAATCGATATCAGCGGAAGGTTTGCCCCTTGCACCCGAAAGTATACGGAATGCTTTCGTTGATGTGATCATTTCGTCCATCTCCTCAACCGTCATTGGAACGACGGCCTGAGATATCTCACCCATCACCTCCACATATATTCCGCCGAGTCCAAATGATATCACGGGACCGAACTGTTCATCTCTTATCATTGATAAAATGACCTCCTGACCGGACACCATCTGCTGTATCGATACACCTTCTATTTTAGCACCTGGCACTGCTGTCTTGCAGCGCGTTATCATAAGTTCGTATGCTTCCTTCAAAGACTTCTGATCTTTGATTCCGACAACGACTCCGCCAACGTCGGTCTTGTGATGTATGTCCGGCGAGAGGATCTTTATGACAACCGGATATCCCATCCTCTCTGCCGCTTCTGCAGCTTCTTTGAACGTCCTTGCGGTGGCCTCTCCTGGAACCGGTATGCCGTATGCGGAAAGGATCCTCTTCCCTTCCTCTTCCGACAAAGATATCCTGTTCTCCTTCCGTAATTGTGAGATCACCTTAAGCGAGTCCTTTCTTCCGGAAATCCCTTTGAATGTGAGTTTTGTTTTTGACGATTTACTGCGTACCTCGTACCGCCTGAGCATCGACAGCGCGCGTATCGCACGCTCTGGCGTAGGGAATGTCGGGATTCCGCCCTTTCTTAGTATTGCGGAAGCTCTTTCTGCTACGTCACCGCCTGCGAAACAGACCGCCATCGGAACGCTCAGCCCATTTTTCATGGAACATATGCTTTCCGCTATCGAATCCAGGTCTATCATGTCCAATGGTGAAGCCAACAGAACAATGCCTCCTACGGATTCGTCCTTGGAAACAATCTTTATCGCATCTGCAATCTGATCGTTCCTGGCATCACCTCTGAGATCTATCGGGTTGATAACAGACGCCGCTGAAGGAATATCAGAGATCAGTGATTCGCGTGTATCCTGTGACAATTCCGCCATTGTAACGTATTTATCATCAGCGCAAGCATCGGCCGCCATGACACCGAGACCGCCTGCATTGGTAATTATTGCGATACCATCGTTCTTCATCACCTTTGAGAATGAGAAGACTGAGAATAAATCGAACATTTCGTCCGTGTCCCCGGCACGTATAAGGTTCAGCTTTCTGAACACCGCATTGTAAACGGAGTCTGCTCCGGCAAGCGCACCTGTGTGTGAAGATGCTGCCTTCGAACCTGCACTTGTCCTCCCTGACTTGAGAATGACGATCGGTTTCTTTGTTTTCATGTTTGAAACGGAATTCACAAAGTCGTCGCCGTTGGATATTCCTTCTGAGTAGATCCCTATGACTTTTGTTTCATCATCCTTGCCGAAATAATCTATCATATCAGCTTCGGTGATATCCATTTTATTTCCCAACGAAGCGAATTTTGATATCCCAACGTCAAACGATCTGGCCCAGTCCAACATTGTAGCTCCGACTGCACCTGATTGCGAACATAATGAGACATTTCCCACGGGCGGCATAAGTGCCGAGAACGTTGCATTGAGTCGGGCATGCGTATTGATCAGACCGAAACAATTCGGACCAATGACATTCATCTTGTTCCTTTCGGCGATGTTTCTCACTTCATCTTCCAGTTTACGGCCTTCAGTGCCTTCTTCTCTGAATCCTGCTGTAATGATTATTACATTCTTTACGCCCATTTTGGCAAGTTTTTCCATTTCCGGAACGACAACTTTCACGGGAACGGCAATGATTGCCAGATCGATCTCGTCCGCCTGTTCGACTGATGTGATTATTTCAACACCGTCAATAGATCCACCTTTAAGATTGACAGGGTATATCTTTCCCTTGTAACCGGAAGAAATGATGTTTTGAATGATCATTCCGCCTACCTTCGTCTTATCCGACGATGCGCCGATGAGAGCGACGCTCCTGGGACTGAAGAAACCATTCATTGCAGGGATATGCACGTATTCGATTATAACTTGAACGATTCTTCCAAATCCGTGATATACTCTTACGTTATACGGAGTAGCAAGAGTGAATCGAATGTCTGATTGGAACCCTCACGACTATCTGCTTTTCATGAATGAGCGATCTCAGCCTGCAATAGACCTGATCATGCGCATCAGTGTGGAAAATCCGAAACGGATACTGGATGTCGGTTGCGGAACGGGAAATATCACATCGATCCTGAGCCAGAGATGGCCTGAGGCGGAAGTCATAGGGATCGATAATTCACCGGCCATGCTTAAGCAGGCTATCAATGACCATCCCGACATGAAATGGGTCAATCAGGATGCCTCCAAAGACCTCTCGCATCTCGGAAAATTCGACATAATCTTTTCCAACGCAGTATTGCAGTGGATTCCCGACAGCAGGCCTGTGCTCAAACACCTGTTCGAAATGCTGAATCCGGGCGGCGCATTGGCCGTACAGGTTCCATTCACAGAGGATCAGCCATCACATGTCTCCATGAGGAAATTGTTTGCAAAACCAGAATGGAAGAAATATTACGATGTTGTAGCAACAAAACCGAAATACAGGTCGGCAGACTTCTTTTACGATACTTTGATCGGATTGTCTGATAGAATGTCCATCTGGCAGACTGAGTACATTCATCTGATGGACAGCATCGATGCACTTTTGGATTGGAACAAGGCTTCGGCGTTGAGACAATTCCTGGACGCCCTCCCGGACGAGAAGATGAAGGAAAAATTCCTCTCCGAATTCAAGGCGGAACTGGAACTGCATTACAAACCCGGAGAAAATGGTACGGTTCTGTATCCGTTCAAACGCCTGTTCTTCGTGATGAATAAACGCTGAAACAAGAGAAAATGAAGCGCGGAGAGGGAGATTCGAACTCCCGGGGTGAAACACCACCGGATTTCAAATCCGGCGCCGTGGGCCGAGCTTAGCTACCTCCGCTTATGAATCTCGTTATTGTAACCGAATATTTAATTTAAACCGTTATCGGATTGTTTTCCGGAGCATTTTCGGGCGGACATCTTTCTGTGTAATACCATATCGACGCCATCAGCCCTATGGTATCCACCATCACGGAAATCGCCAAAGGCATTGTTACCGCCGTGTCGGCAATAAGGATCATCGCCAACGACAGAACAAGCGTGCTGTTCTTCCACACCGCCATCATCACGAAGACCTGTCTGGAACTCCTCGGGACCTTCAATCTCCTCAGCAAATATTCCATCCCAAGGAATACCATCACCGTTCTGAGAGCGCAGATTACTGCGACGTAGGTCATCAGCACGGGGTCCGCATACATCTTGTCGAGATTCGGACCCATTGCCATCACCAACATGATGAAGAAACAGAAATTGATCCCGATGAGCCTCCCCTTCGGAGATACTTTCATCTTTCTGAACGGCAGCGTTATCGCCAACGGAATTACCACGAACAGAACAATGTACTTCAGGATCTCCGTCGGATCGACGGCATTTCCGATGAACGTCTGACTGAAGACGGGCATGAACACTAATGCACAGATGTAGACGAATATGACGCCTATGAAGGATAATTTTACATCAGCTCCGGCAGCCGCGGTGCAGGAGATTGTTGATACCGCACAAGGGGATGCCGCAAGCAAGACCCAGCCTGGCCAAATATCGCTGGCAAAGAGCAGCCCCATTGCCAATATGGATATGGTGGAAATGAACAGCGAACATGCGAGAATTACCATTATGTCCTTTTTGCGTTTGGTCACATCCTTCTTTCTCACATCGACGCCGAGAAGCGATAAAGTGGTCATTCCGATGAGAGCGGTAATAGCGATATATGGAGCCATTTCTCCGATATCCCCGAGAACGATACTGATCAATATTCCGCCGATAAACCAGTATTTCATGCCCGCGAGAACATCGATCAGAGACATTGCATTCCTTCTTACTGCTCAAAGAATTTGACCGCGTCTCCCACCGGATCCGCGGACGGAACTGCGTTAAGCTGTTTTTCGTATTTGGATATTCTGGAATCCATAATGACGGCCATACCTCTGTCCGTTTCGGTGCGTATCAGACGCCCGATCGCTTGTTTGATCTTGCGCATTGCGGGAACTTCGGACATGTACTTCCATCCTATTCCCATTCCATATTTCTGATCGAACATGTCCGACATGGCTTTCAATTCCAGTGTCGGAGGGGGATACGGTATTCCGACGATTATGGCAAAACATAATTCGTCGCCGGGGAAATCAATCCCTTCGGCGATCGATCCGCCCATTACAGTGAAGAACACGCCGTTACGCCCTTTTCTGAATTGGTCTAAGGAATTCATAGTCTGCTTCTGTTTCCTCGACTCTTCCCAGTATAATCTTTTTGAGACATCTCTTTCGAGGAACGGCCGCATTTTGGACATCATGCTGTATGATGGAAAGAACACCAACGTATTCTTGTCAACGGAATTGCACAGTTTTGCAATAGTACGTTCCATCCTTGTGAATATGGACGGATCGCGTTTCATATCGTCGTATTTTGTTGTTACGTCCCTGAGGTATATCGCGGAACGATTCTCGGGCGGGAACGGTGACGGAAACATCTTCATTACCGTATCAACTGGTAAACCGATCGTTCTGACATACTGTTCCAACGGCTGCAGTGTTCCCGACATGTGAACTGCTCCCTTCAGCCCTCTCATGAATCCTATGATGTCCTTCGGGTCGATGCACGCTGCGGATAAGAATTCGCCATCATCGTCTGCTTTCACCGTTTTGATGTACTGATCTTCGGAGGATGTTATCCAATCCTTCAAAGCAACACCTAGATTGTACGTGTCCGAAATGCGGTTGTTGCCTTGATCCAACATCCTTTCCGTCTGATCCTCGCCGATATCCACTATCTTGTCTATGATCGTTCTCAGATTCATCTGGGTCATTGGATATTTTCTTATTATTGCCTGCTCGAGAACACTTGGTCCGAGTCTGCTTTCTTTGACTGTAATTGTCAGTTTATCAGTCGCCAATGATCGTATCGTAGCTTTGATGTGAATAAGGAATTCCTTCAATGGAATGTCCTCTTCGCCGACAACGGGATTCTTTATCGAATCGCATTCGCCTATCGCAGAATCGATGGTCTTCGTGCGTATGATGAAACTCTCCTGATCCCTCGCCGCGTCCACCAGATTGTGCGCTTCATCGACAACAAGAACGATGTTCTCGTCCTCGCACTTCATGTTCACCAAGAGATTGGAACGGATGTCGTCCGAAAGGATATGCACATAAGGTGCAACGACAACGTCCATGTACTGTATCAGTGCCTTCTTCGCTTCGTACGGACATACGTCTATCGATTCGCAATAGTCGTCAAGCTGTTCCGATGTTGGTATGACCCTCTTGCAGTAGGCCTCTATGTTGGCTATCTCCTGCTTCGTCCTGTCATAATATTTGCATCCCGGACCTCTGCTCTTATTGCGGCGTTCCTCGCATATACTGGACAGTGCCTTCGGCGATATGTCTTCATATCCTTTGACCGTTCTTAGAAGAGGGCATGATCTCTTTCTGCCCGTCAGTGTTATTCCGGAAACCGGGCGTAACTTGGATATCGCACGCAATTCATTCATTACCTGGTCGCTCTGCGATATCGTCCTCGTAAGGTAGAGGATCTTCTTATTCTTCGCTTTAGCATGCTGAAGAACTCCGGTCAGAGCACATATCGTCTTTCCGGTTCCTGTTCCTGACTCGATGACTATGTGTTTTGATGATGAAATCGCGTCAGAAATACTTTTAACTATGTCTCTCTGGAACGCTCTGGGTTCGTATGGGAAGAATGGTATCGTCGAGTCTTCTTTCTGCACCACCTTGGGTGCTTCCCTGACAGGAGTGTTCTTCTGATCATCCATGCCCCTTATCTCACTGAGGCAGGACTGCTTGCTTTCAGAATCGTTGAGAGTGTTTCCACATACTCTGCATTTTGCCGAGCCCGGAGGCATCAGACTTTTGCATCGTGAGCAGAATAATCCCATATCCATGTGTAAAGACGACTCGTTTATAACGGTTGTCGAAAGGTCGCCGAAACTGTCCCAACCCTACGTTGGCTTTTCAATTATTGGATTAATTCCTAAGAAACATTAATTTACATTCAGACAATGATGCAACCATGGAAGAAAGGAACATAGACGACGTTCTTGCAAATGTCATAAACCCCGAAGCAGCACTCGAAGATGTGAATCTCGATAAACTGTGGATGCTGCTCGGAGAATGCGACAGCATCATCAATGACTTCGAACGCGAGCTTTCCATCAACTTCATAAGTTCCAATTTCTCAATCTCGAAACACCTGTGCCAGACTCTGTGCAGAGGCAAGTTCGACGATGACCTCAGGACGATCCTGAATAACCTTAAGGCGTTCCTTCTGAAGGAAATTGATGAAAGAAAGAAGAAGAAAAACTGATCAGTCGACCAGTCTCAGATCTTTTATCAATTGCGGGATGCCTTCCTCGAAGTTCACACCGAATCTTATGTCCGTTCCGGCATCCTTTGTTCTCTGGATACTTCCAACGGTGAAGCCCACTGCGATCTCCATTGCTTCCTTCAGTGATTTTCCGTTCACCATCGCCGCAACGAGTGCGCTTCCGAATACATCACCCGTGCCATGGTAGTATCCAGGAATCCTCTTTTCGAATGCGTAGCTTATCTCCTTCGTTTTCACGTCGTAGCATGCCGCACCTAACCTTTCCTCGTGGAATGACACTCCTGTAAGGACGATCATCCTCGCACCGATCTTGCCGAGTTTCTTCAGCAGTCCTTCGATGTATTCTTTAGTGTACGGACCGTCTTTGTACTTTTCACCGAGCATGAGAACCGCTTCGGTTATGTTCGGTATTATCACGTCTGCTTTGGAACAGAGTTTCTTCATCCCCTTCGGGAAATCGGCAGGGAATATCTTGTACAGCGTCCCGTTATCAGCCATGACGGGATCGACCACTTTCAGCGTGTTCTTCGTGGACAACGCCTTGAACAGCCTCTCCACGATCTCTATCTGCTGGAACGATCCCAAGAATCCTGTGTATATGGAATCAAATTCGAGATCGAGTGACATCCAGTGTTTCACTATCGGTTCTATATCGTCCGTGAGGTCACGATACGTAAAACCAGTGAAACCGCCTGTGTGTGTCGACAGCACTGCAGTGGGAATAACCGCCGTCTCGATGCCTGCGGATGAGATTATCGGCAATGCCACGGTGAGTGAGCATCTTCCAAAACATGATATGTCATGCACTGCTGCCACGCGTTTTTGTTTCTGTTTCATATGTCACCATCATGACGATTGTAATTAAAAACTACGCTGTTTGGAGATAACTCATACAAAATTCTAATAACTCCTTTGCAGTCACTGATTCCATGATGAAAGCCGAGGCCGTTGTATCCCCTGATGATATAAGGGCCGTGGAAGACCTTGCAGGGACGATATGGAACGAATCCTACAGAGGGATCATCTCTCAGGAGCAGATAGATTACATGCTTGAGGAATTCCAATCATACGCTGCAATAAAAAAATCCATTTCGTCGGGATACCTTTACTACATCATCACACTCGACGACAAACGTGTCGGATACATCGGAGTGCTTCCGGAGAACAGGAAACTGTTCCTCAGTAAAATCTACGTTTGCTCGAAATACAGAAGAAACGGGATAGCGTCATTTGCAATCGGATGTCTGAAGGAAATGGCCTTCGAAAAAAGATGGAAATCCATTTATCTCACAGTCAATAAGAACAACACTGGGTCTATTGAATTCTATAAGAAGATTGGCTTTAGGATCGCCTCTGAGAAAATTGCCGACATAGGCAATGGGTTCGTCATGGACGACTATGTCATGGAACTGAGGTTATGATATGTTCATCCCCGCCACGCCCGATGAAATGAAGAAGAATGGATGGGATCAACCCGACATAATCCTTGTTTCCGGAGACACGTACGTAGACAGTTCATACAACGGAACGGCAGTGATAGGACATTGGCTGATGAAACATGGGTTCAAAGTCGCCATAATAGCACAGCCCAACCTTGATAATGATGACATAGAGAGATTCGGCGAACCAAGACTGTTCTGGTCGGTGTCCGCAGGATGCGTGGACTCCATGGTCGCCAATTACACTTCGACGGGGAAGTTCCGTAAGGATGACGACTTCACTCCGGGCGGGGTGAACAACAGACGTCCTGACCGGGCGTGCATCGCCTACACCAATCTCATCAAGAAACACTTCAAGAAGAACATGATCGTGCTCGGCGGAGTGGAGGCCAGCCTCAGAAGGATAATGCATTATGACATGTGGTCCGATTCCGTGAGACGTTCAATATTGTTCGATTCCAAGGCTGATGTGATAACGTACGGAATGGCGGAACGTTCCAATCTTGAATTGGCACGCGCGGTTGCAGAAGGGAGGGATTGGAAGGATATCGACGGAATATGTTACATCTCGAAGGAAAGAGTGCAGGGAAACATCGACCTTCCTGGTTACGAAGACTGTTCATCCGACAGAGACGCCTTCATAAAGGCGTTCAGAATGTTCTATTACAACAACGACCCGCATTATGCGAAGGGACTTACGCAGAAACACGGAGACCGGTATCTGATACAGAACCCGCCTATGGACATGGATTCGGAAACCCTTGATTCGATATATGATATGGAATTCGAGAACAAAGTGCACCCATTCTATCTGAAAGAGGGCAAAGTAAAGGCCATGGAGACCATTAAACAATCAATAACGACGCACAGAGGCTGCTACGGAGAATGCAATTTCTGCTCCATCGCCGTGCACCAGGGCAGAACCGTCATCAGCAGAAGCGAAGAATCCATTGTGAAGGAGGCGGAACGCTTCACGAAGACGAAAGGATTCAACGGAATCATCTATGACCTTGGCGGACCGACCGCGAACATGTACGGCATAGAATGCCTGAACAAAGAAATGAACGGGGCATGCAGGGACAAACGCTGCCTTTATCCAAACGTGTGCGAGAACATGCCCGTTGACCATTCCGCGCAGATACGTCTGCTCAGAAAGGTCTCCGATATCGAGGGGATCAAGAAAGTATTCGTCAACTCCGGAATAAGGCATGATATGATAGTCGCAGACACGGAATACGGTGGCGAATACCTTGACGAGATCGTGAAAGACCACATTTCCGGACAGATGAAGATTGCTCCTGAACACATATCAGATGATGTGCTGGCACTTATGGGCAAACCTGGAAAAAGAGTGCTGATGAACTTCAGGCAGGCGTTCCTGGAGACGAATGAGAGACTTGGCAAGGAACAGTATCTGACGTACTATTTCATCGCCGCACATCCGGGATGTTACGATCACCATATGCATGAGTTGAACGAATTCGTGCACACCAAGCTGAAGACGAATCCGGAACAGGTGCAGGTCTTTACACCAACGCCGTCAACCATGTCCACGCTGATGTACTACACACGGAGGGATCCGGATAACAGAAGGGATCTGAAATCGGAACACTCCATGCAGATGAAACAGAGGCAGAAGGACATTCTTGTGAAATCTCATTCCTCTTCGAAACAGAAGCTCAAAAGGGGCGCTTCGGACAAGGCTATACAGAAGAATTCCTGAGCAGATTCCATGATATGCGGATTATCCTCCTTGAACATCTCTATAGCCTCTTCTGACGAACCGGCTTCGACAAAATCCAATATCTGCATTCTGCTGACTGTACTGTCCCTCAGATAAGCCGACATTGCAAAGCGCATAGAGTCGAGAGTGATTGCGAATAGATAATCTTTCTATAGAATTATTGAAAAATTGTGAAGAGGTTTGAACTAAATCTGAACAGAATCAGATTACGCAAACAGATTGACCGTTGGTCTGTTTGTTGCTGTCACGTATACGACCTTAGTGTCCGTGTTGGTTCCAAGTCCTCCGCCTGTGGCTATGACTTTTACCTCCACATTCCTGGCAGAATTTTTGTCAGCCAATTTGACGGTTTTATTCACCGTATAGTACTGCAGAGGCTCCAACCTGAATTTTTGAACGGATTTGCCGTCTATAAATACTTCATAGTCCGCTGCGTAGAGTACGTGATTTGACGTAACAACCACTGTAATCGGTGCGTCAACGGATGGATCTATCGTCTCTTTTATCTCATCCATCTTGTCAACGACGATATACAACCCTGCAAACACAACTATTGCCACAACCACTATTGCAGCTGCTGATGATGCTTTCATTTTTACACACTCGTTGCCTGTACTCAGAATACACTTCGTACAGACTCCGACCTACAACATAATGCGTATCTAAATTATTTTCCATTTCTCTTCACAACTGATTCACAGATTCAATGAGGAAATTATCTGGATGAAGCGAATTCCAAAGAAAAAACCCCGAGGGGCAGAAGGGGCGGATGCCTGAAAGGAAAATGGTGGGCCCAAAGAGATTCGAACTCTCGACCTTCCGGTTATCAGCCGGACGCTCCAACCAGGCTAAGCTATGGGCCCTTAGTTGGTAAACGGTTGAAGATGGAAGTATAATAAAAATGTTTCCCGTGTTGAGCGTGTTTATGGAACTCCAAAGGCATTTCTGAGAGAACAATAAATAACGGATAATGTATCATTGGATTCATGGCAGGTGCATTCCACTGGGTTCGGGTCAGACTATTCTGCTACGCCACCGAGAATGAAGAGAAGCTGGTTGAAGTAATGAAGACACTCGCCGGCGATATCGAATTCGTGGCGGAGGAGTCGGAAGGACATCATGGGAACTCCATGACGATATTGTCCATGGACATAACGAAGAAGAGGGAAGCGGAAAAGCTGTTCTCCAACTTAGGCCCGGAGCTCATTACGGAAATCAGAGGTCAACTGGAGGAAAGAATAGACGACGACTGCGTCTTCTATCTCAGATTGGACAAACAGATGGCCGTCGTGGGATCATACAGGATCGCACACCACGGCGATGTTCTTTCGATCACTGCCAAGATAGTCGCACACCCTGCAAAAAAAGAAACCGCCGTAAAGAAGATGGGTGAGTTCCTGCAGAGCCTATGATTCATCCTCGGGCGGTGGAAGTTCCTTCTTGATGACTTTCACTTCACGTATACGCCTGTTCTTCGTGGACTTGACTATCAGCGTTGCATTGATCAGTTCGACGCGGGCGTTCTTTGTCGGTATCCTGCCCAACTTGTATTGAATGAACCCTGCGACAGTGTGATCCTCAAACTCTTCAGGATCGAATTCAAGACCAATCTCTTCCATCACATCGTGAACATTGGCACCTCCCAATACTGTGTATGTGCCGTCGTCTTCCCTAGTGACCGAGTATTGAACTTCGTCGCTTTCGTCCCATATCTCGCCCACAAGCTCTTCCGTGATGTCTTCCAGCGTGACTATTCCGACAGTTCCACCGTATTCGTCCAGAACGACCGCCAGGTGCATCTTCGACGTCTGCATGTCCTTCATCAGCATGGATATCTTCGTGCTCTCCGGAACGAACATCACCGGCCTGATTATGTCCTCGATCGTCATATCCTCTGAATCGAAGTATCTGTTGTAGAAGTCCTTGACTGATAATGCGCCTATTATCGTATCGATCTTATCGTCGAACACCACAAGCCTCGAGAATCCGGTTGATGAGAAAACGTACTTTATCTCATAGCGGTCGGCGTTGATGTCAACCCCTTTGATGTCCACTCTTGGTGTCAATATCTCATCCACTGTGATGTCGTCGAATTCGATAGCGGATTTGATCAGTTCACTTTCGTGTTTCTCCAATGTGCCCTCTTCCTCGATCTCGTCGATCATCACGATGAGTTCTTCTTCGGTAAGCGTCGGCCCATCCTTTTTCTTCGAACGCCTTGCTATACCGTTCTTCAGTCTGATGAAGAACCTGCTGAAAGGTGTGAATAACCAGACCATTTTGGAAAGTGATGATGACAATGCCATGGCAACACTTTCCGCGTTCTCCTTCGCCACGCTTTTCGGCGTTATCTCACCCAATACGAGAATGAGCAGCGTGATGACTGCTGTTGCCATCAGTGACTGCAGCCATTCCTGCGAATTCTCCATTAGGAATGATACGAATAACAATGTACACAGCGAGGACGCGAGCAGATTGACCACATTGTTTCCAATGAGGATCGTCGTCAGCATCTTGTCGAAGTCATCGGAGAGATCGAGGGCCTTCTGAGCCTTCTTGTTACCATCCTTGGCAAGATTCTTCAGACGTATCTTGTTCAGACTGGCGAATGCCATCTCNGACGCTGAGAAATANGCCGAGAAGGCCACAAGAACACCGATTACTGCGATAATGGCGATAGCTGTACCGGTCAACTCCATTATGCAGCCCTCGTATCAAACAAACACGCCACCCGTTCTCCGGATGACCAAATACCTTTGTTCATTTCGAAATCATTTGTATATATGCATTCCTTATTTAAACATCACACCGAAAAAAAACACTTTTTGGATGAAAGGAAAGTAAAGAAAAGGATTTTGATCAGTGGAATCTGTTCCTGACCTCGTTCGTGAGTGTGAAGTACAGCATGTAGATGGACATGATCATGAACAGTATCTGTGTCGCCAACTGTGCGATTCCTTCCAGGTCTGCGGTGTTTCCATCAAGGATTGACAGAATACTAACGACAAGGAACACCAGGAATACAAGAGCCAGCAGTACCCATATGAGCATGCTCATCTTGATGCCCGTTCTCATGTCCACTCCTATCATGAATGCGAACAAACCCACTCCTACGAACAACAGGTGTTTCAGTACCCACTCGCCATCCAGTCCGTCCACCACGAATATCACAACGTACGATATCACAAGAGCTAGACCGCAGAAGATCAAGAATGTGTACAGCACATCAAATTTCTTCCTAAGTTCTCCGTTGAATGTGGCGAATCCTACGAGCAAGATCGCTATTGGCAGGACGGCCCATGCGATCATCATCACGATATCCTTATTGTGCGATACCACTACCGTAATGAGCGAAAGGACTCCTATCGCCATCGCCACTATCCCGAATATTTTCAAATCGTCTAGGAAAGACATAATCGCAATTATGCGTTCCATTGTTAAAATATTTGTCTTTTCGCCCGATATGCACGCGTAATCCCGTTGTTTACTTCTTATTATTTTAAATATAATTAAAAGAATGCGTAAAGTACCAAGTGATACCCATGGTCGAGTTCAAATATGAAATTGTAGAAAAAATTGCAGTTCTCTCTGAATCCTCCAAAGGATGGACCAAAGAACTGAACCTCATAAGCTGGAATGACAGGGACCCCAAATACGATATAAGAGAATGGGCGCCCAATGGAGAGAAGATGGGAAAAGGCATCACCCTCTCCGATGAAGAAGTGGTCGTCCTCAAGAAGGCCCTCGCAGAAAGGAAAGACATCTAAAACCCAACGCCGCACTAGCGGCTTTCTCTTTTTATCATGGTAACGAGACTCGAATATCTAGAACACTTTCTCGATTCCGTTGATTTCGTAACATCTGGAAGGAAGGGTGCGATCTCATCCGACAGATGGTTGGTCGTCAACTACGACAGCTCGTTCTCGTCGGTTCTGGAGAAGCATCTGCGCAATCCCGATGAAAAGGTCAGGGCAGAGACGGTTGCACTGCTCACGGCAGTAAAGGAACGCTCTGTGGCGGATACGATCAGAGATATGAGGATGAATGACTGCGAACGCGTCGGGATCGCGTGCCTAGGCTATCTGACATCCATGGATGAAGCGGACAACCTCATTCCTCAATTGCTGGAGACATTGGAGTACAAACGCGGCATAGAGTTCAAGAAGGCCGCGGAACGCATAGGAAGGATCGGTAGAAGCGGTGAGGTCGACCAACTCAGGAAGATCTACGGACAGGTCACCGGAGATATGCGTACAGACGTGAAGAATGCAATGACTGCGATAATAGAACGCGATCCGGAACTAAAGAGGAAGAAGGATCTGCTTCTTTCAACCCCTGTATTCCCCAACGAAAAGGAATTCGATAAGTTCCTCAGGACCAGCAGGGACTACCTTGATGTTCGTTACAGGGAAACTGTTCATCCGCGCAGGAAAGTATCGCTCGGTACATACAACAACGTCGTGCGCGGACTGAAGAATATACGGATACGTTTGTTCAACGAATCGTTCAACCTTGTGCATTACGAAGACGGATCGACAGAGCGTTACAACGAAATCGTCGATCTTTTGGCNTGGTCCGCNTCCGACCTCGAAAAAAAGGAAGTGGATGTTCCAACGACGGACATAATGATGATGTGCCAGATGTGNGGTGACAGCATGGTCCGTGGGGACAACGGATGGCGATGTATCGGCTGCGGGAATAAAAAGGNCTGATACTGCTTACTATTTATACCAGGGAATGATAACATATGTTAGCATTCTAAGAGTTACGCCTGGTCTGTCAAAAGGAAATAGGGTAAATACTGGAATACTAAAGGTGAATAATATGTATGGAGACAGAAGAGGTGGCTCAGGTGGCTACCGTGACAGAGACCAGCCGAGAGAAATGCACAAAACCACATGCTCAGACTGTGGCAACGAGTGCGAAGTTCCGTTCAAGCCGACACAGGGTCGCCCCGTGTACTGCAGGGACTGCTACTCAAAGCACGCACCCCCGAGAGAAGACAGGCGCAGGTACTGATCTTAAATAACTTTCAACCAAACCTCTTAACTTCCTTTTACAGGTTTTATATCACTTCGTTATTGACGTATCATGGACAATCACGGGCAGTTCCGCGAACCTTTGGGCGAATCAGGCAGAAAGACGCTTGAACAGATGAACGAGCATCACCGTGATCTTACAGAATGGGCGCTTTCCGTCATTCCCGACATCGGTCCAAAGAAGATTCTGGACATCGGATGCGGTGGGGGAATGGCCATATCTCTGCTTTCAGAGAAATTTGACTCAAGGATGTATGGAATAGACATCTCCGACGAATCTGTGATGATGACCAGGGGATACAACGCAGAACTTGTCAAATCAGGAAGGCTCTCCGTATCGAAGGATTCCGTATCCGAAATGCCTTTTGAGAACGGTACGTTCAATCTCGTCACCGCGATGGAGACATACTTCTTCTGGCCTGACCTGGCCAACGACCTTGTCGAGGTCGGAAGAGTGGTTGCAGAGAACGGATACGTCCTGATCGTGTCGGAGGTCTACCCCCATCCCGATTTCAATGAACGGAACAAGGAAATGATCGCATCTTACGGAATGAACATCGTATCCAACCACAAAATGACTGAAATGCTGGAAGATGCAGGGTTCGAAGTTGAGACTGTAGAAGTCGAGAAGAACAACTGGGTCGCATTCCTTGGCAGGAAACTACCGACGGAATGACAACATAACGTGGAACCTCAGTACAGCGAATGCTATCACGATCAGGAATATCCCGATGCACAGCAGAAGGACTCCGACCAAAGCATAATCCATCGTAATGAGTCCAAGACCGATGAATGCCATTGCCGCACCGAACATGAACAGCATGCGCATGTTGCCTTTGGAATACCACATGATTCTGGAAAAGTGAATAAAATATTTAATTGAGAGGGCGGAGCCCTCTCTGAAGGGTTTATGCGAGTTTCTTTCCTGCGTTCGGTCCAGCGGACTCGTCGAAGACTTCCTGAACATCGAATGTCCAGACTGCGCCTGCTTTGAGTTTCACTTTCGCGAGTTCTGCGTTCATGCCGTCGAAGAGCGGACCGGATGTGATCCTGCTGCCTACCGTCGCCTTCACGAGGTATGATTCCAATCCGTTGACACCGAGTATTGCGACATTCTTGTTGTCCTTCATGTTCGATGTTGTCTTCTTCATGAGAACTTCACCAACGGCCATCGTCTTTGAGTCGACGACGATTATGCTTCCGCAGACAATCGCGTGTGGTTTGTCGCATCCGCAGACGGTTATAAGTGATTTTACAGTCTCAGGCTTTGCCATGAAATCCATTACATTCTTCGGTATATCTACTGACATGTTTGTCACCGAAGGTAAATGGTCGTGACGTTATATAACTGTCACAGTAACATGCGTGTGATTACTCAGACGTCTTTCTTCTTCGGTTTACGGAGATTGTACGCACATAGTGCCAAAACAACGATCGCACCTGCGATGTAAACGAACATGAAGTCCCCGAATCCCAAAGCTGTTGTTGCCGCTTCTGCTGACATGGGTACCCCTATCTGAAAATCGATATATAGCGTTACTGGTGCCTAAGCCCTCTTAAGATGCTGAACGACCATCTTCAGCTCACCATGCTTCATCAACGGAGTGGATATACAATTGAATTTCGCACCTGTCCGGGGGATGGTCCTGACACTGTGACCTTTGCTACCGCCCAGAAGCATGTCCACCGGACAGTCGTCACAGCAACAGTTCTTCTCGAACAAATGATAACATCTCTCACCGATCACATCATCCAACGACCTNTCGAATTCCATCAATGCTGCACGGTTCATCCANACAACAGTNTGNTTGGAGTCATGAATGATGATGATATCNTCTATCTCATCAAGGATGATATTCAACAGATCTTCGGTGAATTGTCCTCCCTCAGCAACATCGCTCATGGAATCANAAATAGGAACGCAGTGCAGATTATTTAATAGTGTCCAATCGTCAAAAAATACGAACTACATGGTTGTAATTTCGAAATTCGTAATTTTTATATTGGTTTCAATGATTTATGCCATTGATAAGCAGTTATTCGAAAAAACAGAGACACTATTTTATACAGATAATCTATATTCCGACAGAATGACATATGACCTTATCGTTATAGGTGCAGGACCCGCGGGACTTACTGCCGCGCTGTACGCACGCTCCAGGAGGATGAAGACACTCCTGCTGGACGCATCCGAGGTGGGCGGACAGCTGGTCAGCCTCTACCCTGACAAGGGCATACACAATTATCCTGGATTCGAAAGCATCCAGGCACGTAAACTTTCTGACAAACTCTACGCTCAAGTGGAGTCGATGGAATGTGAGATTCATCCGTACGAACGCGTGACGGAGATCAATGACGGCGACGGGTTTATGACAGTTGTCACCAGCAAGGCCTCATACCAGACGGTTTCGGTCATCATAGCCATAGGAATGGGCATGTTCAAACCGAAGAAGATGGGATGTAAGGGCGAGGAAGAATTCGAAGGAAAAGGCCTCACATACATTATGCCAGTGAAGGAAGAACTCGTCGGAAAGAAGGTATGCATGTTCGGCGGAGGCAACAGCGCCATCGAAATGGCACTGATCGCTGATACCGTAACGGATACGACGATAGTCCACAGAAGGAACGAGTTCAGAGCAGACGAGAGCAATGTGGAAGCACTCAACAAGAGTCACATCAAGACCGTCATGAATTCCGAACTTGTATCGATCAACGGTAACGGTCGTGTAAAATCCGTTACGCTGAAAAGAGATGGTAAAGATTTCAACATTGACACCGACATTGTCGTCATAAACATCGGAATAACATCCGATCTGGATGACCTCAAGAAGTGGGGCATAGATCTGAACGATGAAGGATTGATCATAGTCAATGATGACATGAAAACATCTCGTCCCGGCGTCTTTGCATGCGGCGACGTGATCGATTACGAAGGAAAATACAAGCAGATCATAACAGCATGCGGCGAAGCAGCCACTGCCACTAATACTGCATACAAATTCGTCAAGAAGCCATACTGGGCGTAAAGGATTTTTGGAAAAGGTTTTGTTTCCTTATTATTGGGAAACAACACTTGCCGAGCACATTCGACGCATGCGCCTCAATCCACACGAGTTCGTTGTTAACAACAACAATATCCTCTAACGGTTGCTTTCTGCGCAGAGTTGTCTGCACATATTCCACAGCCGATGCATTCCGATGAGGGATCCCCGGAATCTAAATGGGGACGCGGCACAAGTGCACAAGAGAATAAGAAAAAATGAACAAATGAAAAGGAAAATGTGTTTAAAATATTACTCGATTGCATCTGCCGGGCACTCGTCGATGCATGCACCACAGTCAACACAGGCGTCTGCGTTTATGACAGCGATATCATCGACAGTTATTGCGTCCTGGGGACATACGTCCGCGCAAGCTCCGCATCCGACACAATCGTTTGCTTTTACTTTTACCATAGGTTATACCTCAAAGGACTGATTGAAAAACACCGTATAATAATGTTTTGCGACTGTAGGATTTCCGAAATTCCCTTTGAAGTGTTTTGACCGACTTCGGACCGCTGGACGACTGATGTCGGAATACGTTTCTGTGTTTACAGTAAGTACTTTCGTCCCCTTTTAATAAATAGAACCATTATGCACACATATGAGATGCATTTCGGGACTCATTTACGGACGGGAGGGATTCTACGACGGGTACGTTTGCATCGATAATGGAACGATTACAGAAACAGGCACTGGGAAGCCTTCAGAACCCTCCATCAGAGGCACCGTTGTCCCGGGATTGATTAACTGCCACACCCATGTGGCCGATGCCGGACTGGAAGTGCCGAAGAACATCACACTTGAAGAGCTGGTAGCTCCACCGGATGGATTGAAACACAGATATCTCAGAGACACGCCTGACAACGTTCTGATAAGCAACATGAAAGGATTCAGGACGATGATGCACCGCTACGGTACGTCAGGATTCGCGGACTTCAGGGAAGGCGGCGCAAGAGGATGCAGACTTCTGATATCATCGTCGGTCGGGCCGGACGCGATTGTATTGGGGCGCCCCATTTCACCGACATTCGATGCGAATGAGATCGAAGAGATACTGAGCATGGCGGACGGCATCGGAATTCCCAGTATATCTGATATGGACGTTGATTACATTGAAAAAGTAGCCGACCACGTACACCGGAAAAATAAGATACTGGCACTTCATGTGAGCGAACGTGTCAGAGAGAACATAGACACGGTGTTGTCACTTGAACCTTCGTTCGTCGTACACATGACTAACGCAACGGTTGCGGATATGAAGAAGTGCGCCGACGCCGACGTTCCGGCAGTCATCTGTGCAAGGTCGAACATGTTCTTCGGAAACGTACCGCCAATAAGGGACATGGTGAAGAACAACATGACGATCGCCCTCGGAACCGATAATGCAATGCTCTGCAGCCCTGATCTCATCGAGGAAGCAAACGTAGTCTCGGATATTCTGGGAAAAGAACTCTCCGCGCGCGTGACTGATATCTTACTGAATAATGGAAGAAAGCTATTATATGATGGAAGTGGGATGTGGATTGAAGCCGGAACTACGCAGAATGTTGTTGTTTTCCCCTCCCTGGGAGGGGACCCGATGACAGACATTCTGGAATGCACGGAAAGAATAGTGATATGAGAGGGATGAAAAATGGCCTTCGAAAAGATACTTGTTCCTACCGATGGAAGCGAATTCACCAAAGCTGCCGCCAGTAAGGCAATGGATCTTGCCGAAATGACCAATGGAACGATAACTGTCCTCTACGTCATTGATCAGACACTGTTCATGAACGTGCCGGATTCGACAATATCAACCGTCTACGCCGCTCTGAAGAAAGAGGGGCAGGATGCGGTCAGCACAATAGCCAAAATGTGCAAGGAAAGAAACATCAAAGTGAATACGGATGTGGCCGACGGCCAACCCGTAAAAATCATATTGGAGACTGCGAAAAACCACGACCTGGTCGTCATGGGCACACTCGGTAGAACGGGTATGTCCAAACTGCTCATGGGCAGTGTGGCCGAACGCGTGGTAAGGCAGTCAACAGGACCTGTAATGGTCGTCAGATCCCCGGAGGTCGACAGAAAATGAAAACAGTAGCCGATATAATGGTAAGCATGCCGATCGTCGTTGAGGTACCTGGAAGCAGGAACGACGCCATCAACGCAATGGTAAGGAATGGACTGACCGGACTCCCGGTCGTAAGAGCAACCGATGGAGCACTTGTCGGAATAGTCTCCAGAAGAGACGTCTTCAGAAAATTTGACGAGGATCAGCTGTCACTTATCATGAAGAAGGATATCAAAACGATCTCACCGAAAGCATCCATCAGAGAGGCCGCGGAACTCTTCGTGAAACACAGGATTCACAGACTCCCTGTCGTCGATGAGGGAAAACTTGTTGGTATCATTACACCGACGGATCTGCTGGACGAGATCAAGAACATGAAATCCCCTCTGACCGCAGAGGATGTTATCACAAAAACATGCGTGACAACGTACGAAGGAGATCCGCTCTCATACATTATATCGGCAATGAAGATCAGCGATGTCTCCGCCATGCCGGTACTTGATTCCAAAGGAAAACTCGTGGGAATCATCACCGACCGTGACCTGTTCAAAGACCAGCTCATGGACCCGAAAACCATGAAGGAATTGGGAATAACGGACGCATACGAATCGATGGCAGGATACAGGAACGTCGTTCCGTTATTCTGCGTGGCAACCGAGAGGGACATACCGGAAGACCACCTCGTAAAAGATTCTATGATCAAAGACCCGGTGACGATATTCAAGAAAACGTCAGTCTCAGATATCGCGAAGATCATGAAATCGAAGGACTTCGGTCAGATTCCGGTGCACGGAAACATGGACGAACTTGTCGGCATGATATACGACATCGATATTCTGATCGCATTGTGCAGGTAATCACATGAAAGACGCGTCCGATCTGATGTCGCTCTGCAAACGCAGAGGTTTCGTATGGCCTTCGTTCGAATTGTATGGCGGAGTGGCAGGAATGTACGACTACGGCCCGCTGGGATTCGTTCTCAGGAACAACATAGTGGAAGTATGGAGATCCATCTACAAAGGACGCGAAGGATTCATTGAGATCGACTCGGAAACGGTAAACCCGATCCAGGTCTTCAAGGCATCAGGCCATGTGGACGAATTTGCGGACATGATGGTATACTGTCAGAAATGCAACGAGCCTTTCAGAGCAGACCATCTGGTCAAGGACCTGCACGAGAATCCGGACATTCTTTCTCAAACCGACCTGAACAATCTGATAAAGAAGCACAAGGTGAAATGTCCCGAATGCAAAGGCGACCTCGGAGACGTCGAAGAATTCAATCTTATGTTCAAGACCACCATCGGCCCGGGTTCGTCCCGTGTCGGATTCCTAAGGCCGGAGACGGCACAGGGAATATTCGTGAACTATCCGAACCTATACAGATACAACCGCGAGAAACTCCCGTTGGGAGTCATCCAGACAGGACGCGGATACCGTAATGAGATTGCACCGAGACAGGGAATGATCAGACAGCGCGAATTCAACATGATGGAAGTCGAACTGTTCGTAGACCCAGATGACAAGGATTGGGTCAGATTCCCTGAGATCGAGAATGAGAAAATGAGGCTCATTCCCAATGACGGAATGGAAATAGAAATAACAGTCGGCGATGCTGTGAAGAAAGGAATCATAGCAAACCGCGTGCTCGCGTACTTCGTTTACACGACACAGCAGTTCATGGTCAAACTCGGCGTTGACCCCAAGAAATTAAGATTCAGACAGCACCTTGACGACGAAATGGCTCACTACGCAGCGGACTGCTGGGATGCTGAAGCATTACTGTCATACGGCTGGACTGAGATCACCGGAGTAGCGGACAGAGGATGCTGGGATCTTTCCAGGCATGCCGAGTTTTCTGGTACTGATTTGACACACTTCAGAAAATTCGACGAACCGAAGGAAGTCGAACGCGATGTCGTGAAAGCCAAGCACAAGGCACTCGGTCCGAAATACAAGGATAAGGCGAAAGAGATGGCTGCAGCGATCGAATCCAAACGTCCAGAGGACGTCAAGGACGGAAAACTGAAGATCGGCGACGTTACGTTGACGGATGAATTCTTTGAAGTCGTCCGTGTAAAAGAGAAGATATCGGGAGACCGTGTCGTTCCTCACGTCATTGAACCATCACACGGACTCGATCGGATATTCTTCACGGTACTCGAACACGCATACACCTACGACGAGAAAGATGACTACGTTACATTGAAACTGAATCCATCCGTAGCTCCAGTGAAGGTCGGAGTATTCCCATTAATGGAGAAGGACGGTCTGGACAAGATCGCACTTGACCTGTACGAACAGCTCAGGTTGTCCGGCATAGAATCCAACTATGACGGATCCGGAGCAATAGGAAGGCGCTACGCGAGAATGGACGAAATCGGAACGCCCTGGTGTGTCACCGTAGACTACGAGACGATCGAAGAAGGCAGCAAGAAGGGGACAGTCACCATAAGGGAACGTAATTCCAAGGAACAGAAGCGCATACCGCTGAGTTCCGTGAAAGAAACGATCCTCGGCCTGATCTCCGGCAAACCTTTCTAAACACTTTTTCCAATTATTATAACAATTGTTCCCTATTTTTGCCGTTTTTGAGGTCTTTGTATAAATAGATTATTGATTTTACCGTTTTTTAATAACGAAAGCTGTAAAAAATATTAATCATTTTTACAAAAATTGAATAAAATACACCCTTTTCTTCTGATATATAACATGTTCGTCTCTCAAAATGAACTAAGAAAACAATAGACTGGATAATCTTATATGCTCAATACTAAGATTCTCAATACGGTGATTAATTTTGGGCGTTAAAGACCTGCAAGACTTAAAGAAAATGACAATTTTGAGATCGCAGATCAATGGAACGGGAATCAAGGACATCATGACCGAAGATTTCCCGACCGTCGGTCCGGAGGACCAGATTTCTCAGGCCCTCTCGGTAATGAGAAGTAGCGGATACCAGGACGTACCCGTGGTTGAAAATGGAAACTACATGGGAATGATCAGTTACGGAACCATCCTCAGGAAGAAAAGTATCACCTATGACAGTAAAGTCAAGAACCACATGAGAAACCTCTCGGTGGTGGCAGACGACACTGACATAACAAAACTTGCTGAGCTGATGGTTGTCAACAACTACAGGCAACTTCCGATACTGAACAAACACAAGAAAATAATCGGAATAGTCTCCAGATCGGGACTGATCGATATCGCAAGCGGCATCAGGGCTCTGAAGGAGATCAAGGTCTGGGAGATCATGACCAGTCCGGTTGAATCGGTGAAGAACACTGATTCGTTGCAATCCGCACTGAACATCATGCGCGGACTGGACATCAGAACGATCCCTGTTACGGATGATGCACACAAGGTCATCGGAATAGTCGGAATGAAGGAGATCATTGACTACAACTGGAAGAAGAAGGATGGAAAGAACATCGGAGACTTCTCCGGAGAGGTCGAACAATCAGGACTTCAGGTTGAAACCGTGTGCAAAACGGCACCGAAGACAATCGATTGGAACGATGATCTTGAAGCAGCCGTAAAAGTAATGTCATCCGCCGGAATATCGACACTTCCTGTCATTGACGAGGACGGTCTGATCGGAATACTGACGCAGTACGACATCATAGAACTCATCTCGGCATGCAGGGAACGCGACATGCTGTTCATCGAGATCAGCGGTTTGGACGAGAAGGACAAGATGCAAAGCGATCTTATCTACAGCGCCATCGAAGAGGAGATCGCGAAGATCTCCAAGATCTCGAAACCGCAGTCGTTGATCATCCATGTCGCAAAATACAACGAAGGCGGAGACAGACACAAGTACAGCTTAAGTGCCAGACTTGTCCTAGATGGTCGTATCGTCAACGCGAAACAGGTTGATTGGGACCTCATAAAAGCGGCCGACGACCTGTTGAAAAAGATCGCCAAGGACGTCGTTGACGTCAAGGAGACACATATAACGCGGCGCAATAAGAAAAAGTAAACCACCGCGAAACCTTTTAAATCTCTTTTCTTCTACTGGGCGATATGGCGCAGCAATATGATTCTGTGGAAATAGAGAAAAAATGGCAGGATATGTGGAGAGACGATGAGGTTTATCGTTTCAATCCCAACTCTGACGCACCGATATACAGCATAGACAGTCCTCCGAGGTACACCTCAGGTTCATTACACCTCGGACATGCCACCGGATACTCCCTCATCGATATTGCCGCACGTTACCACAGGATGAAGGGATTCAACGTATTCCTTCCGTTATGTTTCGATGTCAACGGAACGCCCATCGAAGTCAAGGTGGAAAAGAAGCACAACATCACCAAACTCGACCTCCCAAGGAAGGAGTACAGAAGATTGTGCAGCGAGTTCGCCAACGGATTCATTGATGAAATGACGAAACACTTCGAAATGCTGGGTGCCAGTATGGACCCGAGCATCTACTATCAGACTGATGCGCCGTACTACAGACGCACAACACAGCTTGCATTCGTCAAGTTGTACAACATGGGACTGGTCTACAAAGGTAACTTCCCGGTCAACTGGTGTCCCCGCTGTAACACGGCACTTGCTGATGCGGAAGTTGACAGAAAGGACGGAACCACCAAATTGAACTATATCAAATTCGGAGTCGAGGGTGGCGGAGAGGTTCTCATAGCAACCACACGCCCCGAACTGCTCTGTACGTGTCAAGCGGTGGCCGTACATCCGGATGACAAAGAAAAACAGAAATTCATCGGAAAACACTTCATCACACCGATTTACGGCAAGAAGGTCAAGGTCATTGCCGACGAGAAGGTCGACCCAGCCTACGGTACCGGAAACGTCATGATCTGTACGATCGGTGACAAGGACGATCTGGAATGGGTCATGAAATACAAACTCCCGATGGAGAAGGGGATCGACGAATTCGGAAAGATGACCGAACTCGCCGGAGCCTACAAGGGAATGGCAGTTGTTGACGCAAGAGCCGCAATCATAGAGGAAATGCGCAAACAGAACATTCTCGTTAAACAGGAAGAAGTTGCGCAGAGCAAATCGGTCTGCTGGAGATGCAGCACACCTGTTGAGTTCCTGCAGGTTCCCCAGTGGTTCCTTAAGACACTGGACCTGAAGAAGAAGATTCTCGAAAGGGCGGACCAGATCAACTGGTACCCCGAATTCATGAAAATACGCTTACAGGACTGGGTCAACTCCCTCGAATGGGATTGGGTTCTGAGCAGACAGCGCATATTCGCCACTCCGATTCCGGTTTGGGAATGCGAGAACTGCGACTTCACAGTAGCTGCAAAAGAAGAATCATGCTACTGCGACCCCACTGAGGATGCCGCTCCGATGGACAAATGCCCGAAATGCGGTGGAAAACTGAAAGGATGTACGGATGTGTTCGACACATGGATGGATTCGTCCGGTTCAGCACTATACAACTCATTCTGGGAGAGAGACGAGAAACTGTTCAAGAAAATGTTCCCGATGTCGATGAGACCGCAGTCACACGATATCATCAGGACATGGGCATTCTACTCCATCCTGAGGACGGAACAGATCATGCATTCCGTACCATGGAAGGACATCATGATTCACGGATTCATCATGGCTCCTGACGGAACGCCTATGCATTCGTCTATAGGAAACGTCATCGATCCGATTCCGATACTGAAAGAGTACGGCGCTGATGCGTTACGTTACTATGCGTGCACATGCTCGCTCGGAATGGATCATGCCTTCAGAGAAAAGGACGTCGTAAGAGGCCGTAAGCTTTGCAACAAGGTGTTCAACCTCGGAAAATTTGTCGGACGCAATTTCACATCGAAACCAATAATACCAAAGACGCTCAGAGCATCTGATAAATGGATCCTCAGCAAGTTCTCCGAGCTGGTTAACGTCTCAACAACGAATTACGATAACTACCAGTTCGACAGAGTCATGAAAGACGTCGAAACATTCGTATGGCACGAGTTCGCTGACCATTACGTTGAAATGGTCAAATCCAGGAACGATGACGCAGCGAAATACACACTTTACACTGTGCTCCTCGGATGCATAAAACTGCTCGCACCGCTCATGCCTCATGTCACGGAAGACATCTATCAGGAACACTTCCTGGCACATGAGAAAGTTCACAGTCTGCACATTGCGTCCTACCCAGAACCAGTTCTCACCGACAAAGCGTCAGAAGACCTCGGCGAAGCGTTGAAAGACGTCATCGCAGCGATACGCGGATGGAAATCAGACAAGAAGATCCCGCTGAACGCTGAGATCAAATCCGTCGAAATAATCGGAGCCGGCGCAAAGGTATTGGATTCCGCGAAGGCGGACATCATGGAAACGGTCAAAGCAAAGGAACTGATGATCGTGGCATCCGCAGTACTGAAGGAAGACATCGTTGGTGTGAAACCAGTCCATTCGAAGCTCGGACCTGCGTTCAAGAACCTTGCGAAAGGCATTGTAGCACAGATCTCCTCCATGGATGCAAAAGTCATCTCGGAAGAACTCGGCAAAGGTGGAGTAAAACTGAACGTTGACGGAAATGATGTCGTTCTGACCGAGGAGTTCTTTGAAATGGAAAAGAGGCTCCTCCTTGACGGAAGAGCCGTGGAAACAATACAGCTGAATGATATCCTGATCGCGATAGAACCGTGATCACTGGAGAATCTTCACTGTTATTCTCTTTCCTTTAAAACTAGCCCTGGTAAGGTCCATGGTCATCTTGTTTCCAAAGTCCTTGTGAACCAATACCTTTGACGTTTCATCACCGATCTCGATCTTACCGATTGAGAAGTCGCGTATCCTTCCCTCGCGAACGATGAAGTCTGATAGGGATACTTTTCCCATTCCGTCATTCTTTCCAAGGTTCACTTCAAACGCGACCATTCCGTATACATCGGAAATCTGATCGTAATCAACAACTTTTCTTACGGTGTCTTTACCTTCGACATCGGGAACTTCCTTCAGTGTGATCTCCATTCCGGTGTGCGCAACGATCTCGCGGATGACGTATTCCTCGTTCGTCGTAACGAATGAAACTGCGGTGCCTTCCTTACCTGCACGTCCTGTCCTTCCTATGCGGTGAACATATGTGTCGACATTATCTGGCACATCGTAATTTATAACGTAATTGATGTCATCGATGTCAAGACCGCGTGCTGCCACATCAGTTGCTATGAGAACGTCGATGTTGTCGTTCTTCAGGTCTTTGATGACCTTCTCTCTCTTGGACTGCGAAAGGTCTCCGTGGATTGCTTCCACTTTGTAATTGTGTTCTTTCAGTCTATCGAACAGAATGTCGACCATTCTCTTGGTCTGACAGAATATGATCGCCTTTGGCTTGTCTGCGTCCAAGATCCTGCACAATGCCCATATCTTGTTTTTACGACCGACTGGGATGTAATACTGCTTCGTCAGATCGAGAACGAGTTCATCCTGCGAAACCGTGATCTCCTTAGGTTTGACCATGTGGTCCATTGCAAGTTGTTTCACACCTTCCGCCATTGTTGCCGAGAACAGTAATGTCTGCCTTGTCTTGGGCATCAGCGAAAGAATAAAATCGATATCCTCTATGAATCCCATGTCCAGCATCCGGTCCGCTTCGTCGAGTACCGCTACCGATATCGAGGAGAGGTCCAGATTCTTGCGGAGTATGAGGTCCTTGACCCTTCCTGGCGTGCCTGCGATTATGTCGGCACCCTTCTCTAGCCTTGCAATCTGGTTTTCAATGCTTGCACCACCGTATATCGCTACTGCGACATGCCCGGAGTACTTTGCAAGTTTCTCCATTTCCTCTGCAACCTGCGTCGCAAGCTCCCTTGTCGGAGCGAGGATGATGGACGACGGTTTCATCTGTCCTGCAGGAACTCTTCCCAGAATGATTGATCCGAATGCTCCTGTTTTGCCTGTTCCAGTCTGAGCTTGACCGAACATGTCCGTTCCTTTCAACCCCTCCGGAATCGATGCTTTTTGAATTGGTGTGGGTTCTTCCCAACCCATTTCGTCTATTGACCGGGCTACCTCTTCCGATATACCCAGTTCTCTGAATTTTGATGCCATTATATCACTTCTCAAAGAAGTCTACACTGCCCGTGACTGTCACGGACCCCGTGAATTCTTAGCCTTCGAATGAAAGAGAGGTTTAAAAACCTATCCTGCGGGCGCGGGCATGATACTGGGAGATGTGGCAAGTTTTATATGGTAAAATATATTCAAGGGGTTATCCGTGCGGATGTAGTGTAGTTGGTTATCACTTGAGCTTGCCAAGTTTAGGACTCGGGTTCGAATCCCGGCATCCGCACTCACTCTTTTCATTATCCTTCTAAAAATGGATCGTCATGACCAAGACTGTATATTCAACAAATGAATTCACCCTACTGAGGATGTCTTGAAATGGGCGGTAAATTACTGGCGGTTTCCATTGTTTGTGTGATTGTTCTAGCTACGGTCGTGATCGCTGACGAAAGGCAGACGGATGAGGAGCGTCTTATGGATGCTTTGGTTTACACATACCCGATGGTGCTCGTGGAAAAGACCATTGAGGCAGAGAGCAACACCGTCGACCCTGATTATGAAAATGGAAAGGCACCGATCAATCAATTCATTCATACACAAGAATTAGCGGACGCGGACTTCAAAGCGTTCACTATGCCAAATGTCGATACGATATATTCCGTGCTGAATTATGACATCAGCGACGAACCATACATACTCGTCATACCTGACACTGACAGGTTCTTTAACGTCCAGATCCTCAACGCATGGATTGATGTCATCGCAGTGTACGGTGACGCAGGCAAGGACGTGAATAAGATCATCGTCTGCAACAGAGACTGTACGGAGGAATTCCCCGATGATGTGGTAGTCGTAAGAAGCGACACCAACAGAGGAGTCCTTGGTGCCAGAACCTTCATTGACGGCGAAGATGACTTGCAGAATGTGATCGACATCCAGAATTCAATGCTCTTCCAAACGTGGGACGAATACAAGAACGGCATTCCATTCACGCCTTCCAAAGGAACATTTGACGAGGATTCCGAATTCGTGCCTCACAACAAGGTTGCTGGAATGAAATTACAGGAATACTTTGATTTTGCCAACGAAAGGATGCTCGTGAACCACCCGTACAAAGCAGATCGGGCTATGCTCAAAAACCTTGCCAAGATCAATGTCGGACCAGGATTGGAATTCGATGCATCCGTATTCGGTGAAGAATACGAAAAAATATGGCAGAAGACTATGGCAGGTCTATACAATCACACCTTGGCCGCCAGTAAGAAATTCACTGTGACCGACGGCATCTGGCAGTATCACGGATATCCGATTGCGGATTTCGGCACCGAATATGAATACAGGGCATTCATCGCGTACACCGGATATGTTGCAAATCCCGTCAGTGTTGCGTTGTACATAACCACAAAGTTTGATTCGAACGGTGATGCGATAAGCGGTTCAAAGACATACAACATACACTTTGAAGAGGGTGAATTCCCGCCATACCTTGGCAGAGGGTTCTGGTCACTCACCGTATATGGCGCAGACTTCTTCCTCATCGATAATGAAATCGACAGGTATTCCGTCAACAACCGGATGACCTTCAACAAGAATCCCGACAATTCAGTGGACATCGTCCTTTCGGAAACAAGGCCGGATGACATATCGAATTGGTTGCCGATGTCCGGCGAAGGCGTGCTGTTGACGATAAGGATCTACGTTCCGAACATGACCGAGATCGACGGCGATTGGAAATGTCCGATGATATATCCTGTTGAATGATTCCTCAAAAACGGGTCATTACTTCAACTTGGGTATTAACGCACATACATTATCCAATCCGAAAGATTATTTATTACCTGATTGATACAAAAAATTGCCGTGGTTTGTCATTATCAACACCGGACAAATCACGGCAAGTGTTTTCTGTATGATGCTGGATTGCTTACTGACCCTTCTCGGATATGTGAAACAGTTCTTCATCCGACATGTTGAACGCAGCTATCGAGCGTTCATCCTCATTGTCGTGCGTGATGCCGTCGTTGAGCATCCTTTCCACATCCTTTTTCACGGAAACCGTCAGAACACGTCCGTCCTTGTAAACAAACTCTGCTTTCAGTTCACCATTACCGACAACTTTGATGTTATTCTTGCCCATGGTGCATCCCGATGATAACTGAATTCCATCTATGAGGCATGACAACGGCACTTCCGTTCCGCAGTAAACATTCGCAACAACATCCTTCGGCCTGACCGATTTCACAAGTTTACCCATCCTATACCCGAAGATCACGTTCGGCCCCAGATGCCCGTGGAATTTTCTTATCAGTCCTATCTCGTCCATGTTCTCACGTATGTCCTGCTTGTATATGGTTAATTGCCGGTACCGCATCTTTCCTGTACTTGTCGTTCACGTACACCATTCATATCGTATGATTTCTCGACCTTCAGTGCCCTAAGCGAATTCAATACCGCGATAAGCATTACGCCTACGTCTGCGAATATCGCCAACCACAGGTTCACATATCCGAGTACACCGAATATCATTATCAATGCCTTCGTCGCCAATGCGAATAACAGATTCTGATTGCCTATCCCCACAGTGCGTTTGGATATCTTTATGGCAGTCGCCACTTTCGAAGGCTCATCGGACATTATAACCACGTCAGCAGCCTCCATTGCCGCATCCGAACCCGGGGCACCCATCGCCATTCCGATGTCTGACCTTGCGAGCACCGGTGCATCATTCACCCCGTCACCGATGAATATGACATTTCCGCGCGTTTCTGATATGATCTCTTCCAGTACCCTTACCTTATCCTGCGGAAGCATCTCTGCGTGGACTTCCTTGATACCGATGTCGTCCGCCACACGCGTCGCTATCTCTTTCCTGTCTCCCGTGAGAAGGACGATCCTCTCGACACCTTCCATCTCCAGATCTCCAACGACGAAGAATGCGTCATCCTTGATCTCGTCGGCCATTGTTATGTATCCTCTGTATTCACCGTCGACGGAGATGTGTACTGCAGTATCAGTTATCGAACTGTCCTCGGCACCTACCAAGCGGGCGTTTCCTATCTTTACATCCGCACCGGATACTTTCGCTTCCACACCCTCTCCCGCTATCTCCTTCACATCGGTGACCCTTGAAAGGTCCAAGTCCTTCCCATAGGCCTCTCTGAGCGATTTCGCAATCGGGTGATTTGAATAGGCTTCGGCATGCACGGCCATCTCCAAAAGTTCGATCTGGGTCATTCCGATTGCATGAACTTCCTGCACTCTGAACACTCCTTTTGTGAGCGTTCCCGTCTTATCGAATATTACTACCTTCGTTCTTGTCAGCGCCTCAAGATAATTGCTTCCTTTCACCAGTATTCCCGAACGGGATGCCCCGCCGAGGCCACCGAAGAATGTCAAGGGGATCGATATCACCAGGGCACATGGGCATGATATCACCAGGAATACCAACGCTCTGTACGTCCAATCATCCCATGCCCCTTCAAAGAGAAGGGGCGGTATGACCGCGATCAGGAATGCTGCTAGAACAACCACGGGTGTGTAGTATCTTGCAAACCTCGTTATGAACTCCTCTGATGTGGACTTTCTGCTGCTCGCGTCCTCCACCATCTCAAGGACCTTGCTGACGGTGGATTCGGAATAGATCTTAGTTACCTCTATTCTTAGGGGACTTGTCAGGTTTATGAAACCGCTGAGAATCTCCTCATCAACGGATATGCTGCGCGGTACAGATTCCCCGGTCAGAACGGATGTATCCAGATTCGAGGTTCCTGTTATGACTTTCCCATCCAGAGGTACCTTCTCCCCTGGTTTTACAATAATTATGTCGCCGACATTTACCTCGGAGGGTGCGACCGTTTGAACGCCTTCGGTCGTTTCCAGATTGGCGTGGTCGGGACATATGTCCATCAGTTCCGCGATCGACCTTCTTGATTTATCGACGGCACGGCTCTGGAAGATCATTCCGATCTGATACAGAAGCATCACCAGTATCGCTTCCGGATATTCCTTTATCAGGAACGCACCTATCGTCGCCACTGTCATCAGGAAATGCTCGCCGAACAATGTTCCGCTTAAGATGTTTCTTCCTGCTGAAATGATAACATCATACCCGATTATCAGATATGCGATGAGATATACGCACAACATCACCGTTTCGTCGACCTCGACCAGATACATGAGCGTCAGCATTACTGCTGCGATCGCCGCACGTATGATGTTATACCGTTCACTCATAGGATTACACTTTCACAAACATTGACTTGGGCTCATTCTTCTTGACCAATGCTTCCACATCGGCAAGTACCTGTGCCTCATCCCCGGTAACGTCTATTGACACCTTTCCGGTAACGAAGTTTATCGATACTTTCTTCACACCCTTCACTTTACCTATGGCCTTCTCGAGCCTTGCGGCACAGTTACCACAGTCCAGTCCTGTAATTTTGTATGTTGCCATTTCATTCCTCCAAATGTTCCAATGCGGTGATCAAAATATCGCCCACATGGTCGTCGTCGAGTGCATAAATTATACTTTTCCCATCCCTTCTGGACTTGACGAGCTTGACCAAGCGGAGCGATTTCAACTGATGCGATATCGCGGAGAGAGACATATTCAACGAGGAAGAAAGATCACATACCGCCATCTCTCCCTTGCTAAGAGCCAGCATGATCCTTATCCTCGTACTGTCCGAGAACATCTTGAAGAAATCCGCGAGATCGTAGACCGTGGTCCCATCCACCAGGTCGAGATCGAGCGTTGCGTTTTCCTTCATACTATGTCCCTGTTCAAGCGGTTCCCATCATCGCATCAGTTGAACAGTTGCTCAACTGTTCTAATGTATTTATATCTTCCCTTCGAAATTGGAATATAGAACAATTGCATACCCTAATTATGACCTGCAACCGCTTCGTTTACTCCACACCCGTAGGAAAAATAACCATCGCGGACGACTCCAATGGAAAGATCGCATACGTTGCACTTCCGGGAAAAACCGTTCCATTTGAAACTGTTGAAAAAGAGTCTGAGATCATAAAAAAAGCCGGAAAGCAACTGGAAGAATATTTTGCAGGCAGAAGGAAGGACTTTGACATTCCGCTCAATCCGAATGGTACGGAATTCCAAATCAAAGTCTGGAGGGAACTCTGTAAGGTCCCATATGGAAAAACAATAACATACAAGGACCTGGCAGTGAAGGTCGGAAACCCCAATGGAGCAAGGGCCATAGGAATGGCGATGAACCGCAATCCAATTGCCATTATCGCACCGTGTCACCGCATCGTCGGTCATGACGGAAGCCTGACGGGATACGCGGGCGGACTTGACCTGAAGAAGAAGTTACTGAAATTGGAAGGTGTAATTGTTTGATTGATCATATGGCCGTACTGAAAGAGAACGCCAACACGAAATTGGCAGAGTTCAGTACGATGCTCACTCCTGGTGTCAAGAATGTCATGGGTGTCAAACTTCCGATACTCCGCGACCTTGCGAAGAAGATCGCAAAGGATGATTGGAGGACGTTCCTTGACAACAATAAGGAGCAATACTTTGAAGAATACATGCTGAGGAGCATGGTCATCTCCTATGCCAAGATGGATTTTGACGACAGGGTGCATTACATCAAAGGATTCGTTCCGATGATAGACAACTGGGGCGTCTGCGATTCCTTCACGTACCGTGCGAAAAGGGATGAACGCAGCGAATACTGGAAACTGCTTAAGGGTTACATGAAAAAGGAGAGTGAATTCGAAGTAAGGTTCGGTGTGGTCGCATCGATGAACAATTTCATTGACGACGAATACATTGACGAGCTTCTGAAAGCCCTTGATTCGATAAGACATGAAGCGTATTACACGAGAATGGGCATTGCGTGGAATGTCGCCACATGCCTGACCAAATTCCCCGAGAAGACCTACGAATACCTAAAAACAGACAATCTTGACGATTGGACGCATAACAAGGCCATTCAGAAAACGGTGGAATCATTCAGGGTCACTGATGAAATGAAGACCGAGATCAGGAAACTGAAAAGGAAAAAATAATCTCGTATATCGTCTGAAAGTTCTCCTTCCCGATACGCGCACCCCTCCTCTCGAGGTAGTACCATCCGCGCCTCTTGAATTCCTCTTTGAATTCCGCATTGGTCACGGCGATGACCATACCCTGCAGTTCGTTCTTCAGAAGGATGCGCATCATCTCCTTTGGAACGAATATCAATGTTACGTCGTATGATCTAGTGAGTTCGGATATTGCCTCCGAAAACCTGGTTTTCTCCTGTGTCCTAAGATATCCGGAAAGAGTGTCTGGCACATCCACATATCTCTTTATTGTACGGTCACCTGAAATGAGTCCGTGCTCCCCGGATATTATGGAGAATTCCACATCGGAAACTCCAGATATCCTGTTCTTGAGATTACGGACTTCCGTCAATCTTCCGCCAAACATTTCTTCTGCCTTTGCCTCTTCATGTTTGAAAACAGTGGAATCGTTCGTTACAACGAGTATCTTCATTGTCTCCCCTTCGGAATCCTGCTCTCACATGGAACGCCCACTTGACATTCACCGCAACCGTAGTACGGATTATACTCATCCAGAACGCGCTTGAGGTGTGCAGCACATTTCGCATTGTCCTTGCCACATTCCAGGGTTATCGCGGAAACAGGACACTTATCGATACATGCGCCGCATTCCATACAATTATCATACAGGCCACTGCAAGAACATCCTGTGAATTCTGATTCCATTGATGTGACGATACTTCCGAATCTACCTGCGGCTCCTTTTTTGGTTATCAACGCCCTCGTCAGCGAGAACGTTCCGAGACCGACCGCGTATGCAACGTGCCTCTCAGACCAATTGCTGGTGAATTCTGGAATTCCGGGAGATTTATCCTTGAATCCTGATGAAACGAATCGTCCGTCCTGTGTTGGAATCAGTGCCTCGTAACCTTCTTTTTCAAGAGCTGCCTTGACATCTTTCAAAAACTTTCCGATCAATGCCTGGCCATCAACACGGACATGCATCCATTCGTACGATGTTCCCCCTTTGTTGGTACGGGAACTTTCTTTCATTTCATTACTGTATGGGAAAAACACGGAGATTATGGTCCTTACAGAAGGCAGCCATTCTTTCGGAGGCTTCATTTTTAGATTGCAGAGGTTTTGACACTCGTCGAAGTACGGATCCTTCGGATTGCCATATCCTATGACCGGTAGATCGAATATCCTCTTTCCCGCGAGTTCCGGTGTGAGCGCATTGTCCGACCGAATGCGGTTCATGTCTGAGTTCAGGATGCTTTCGGCCACCTTCTGTATGTCCACATTCATATATCCACACCAATCGTTAAAACCTCGATAGTTACAGGCCTGTACGTTACTTACAACCGTGTGAGTTACCGCATTCCAGAGAAACGGTAAGCTATCGAACAATTGCCTTCATGAGAGACCATGCATGGTCCCAACGGCTTATTCGGGTTACACGCTTTACCGAACATCGGACATTCTTCAGATCTTATCAGACCGCGAAGCACTTCACCACATCTGCATCCCTTCGGTTCATCCTCGACCCAAGGAACATTCCTCAGAATATCTTCATGGACCTTGGTTGCATCGTGATCTTCAAACTTTTTCTTAAGTGCCAGCGCACTCTTTGGAATTATAGGGAAGCCTCTCCACATACGGTCCTCGGTGTCAAAGGTTTCCTTCATCAACCTCTGTGCTATCGGGTTTCCGTCGGACTTTACAAGACGCTTGTATTCGTTTTCTACGTCCGCACGGCCTTCATTGATCTGCTTGACCAGCATGTACGATGCCATTAGTAGATCAAGCGGTTCAAAGCCGGCGACAACCTGTGGCATCTTGTATTTCGTGGCAAACGGTTTGAAGATCCCCAACCCAGTCACAACAGCTACGTGACCCGGTTGAATGAAACCTTCCACCTTGATCTCGCCCATGTTGAATATCGCCTCCAATGCGGGAGGTACGATACGGTGACAACTGTACACGGAGAAATTCTCAGGCACACCTTTGGCAAGCGGTACTGCTGTCGTCGGCGCGGTCGTCTCAAAGCCGACTGACATGAACACCACGTCGTTATCCTGAGCTTCTGCCATTTTCACGGCATCTTCGATGGAATAAACGATACGGACATCGCAACCGTCCGCTTTGGCGGTATCCAAAGAACCGATTGTTGTCGGGACTTTCATCATGTCGCCGAAGACGCATATTGTCTTCCCCGTTCTTGCCATGGTTATTCCCGCGGCGATCTCCTGGCTTGTTGTAACACAAACTGGACATCCGGGACCTTGACGTATCTCCACGCCCGCTTCTTTCAGTAATTCTTCGAGACCGAATCTGACCATCGTGTCCTGATGCGTTCCGCATACGTGCATGAACGTGTATTCCCCGCCGATATCCTTGATGGATGAAAGTATTTTTTCGGCGGTCTCCTGATCACGGTACTTGAACATTCTAAGCCTCCTTGAATTTGATTGTGGATATTTTACACGATTCCCCGGCGGTTATTTCAACACTGCCACTGCATTTCGGGCAGGAGAGTATCGGAACAGTGTGTTCGTGATATTCACTTTCCAATGTGTTTGCCGGGCCATTGTACCCGCAACCTGCACATTTCAGACGCACCGGCTCAGCCTCGACGATTAATTGAGAATTCTCAAGGATCGTGCTCTTTGTCATTATCTCGTATGCGAAACGAAGTTGGTCCTCTCCCAGACTTGTGAGGTCTCCAATTACCAACTGCAACTCCTCTACCTCGAGAACATCATATTTCTCAAGTTCGGCCAATGCCGCTTTGATGATATCGGACATTATGGCAACTTCGTGCATTACATCCTGGATGTACGTTTCATATTAATTTACTTCTTCAAGAAGAAATCGCACATTCCACTGATTGAACAGATGTCACACTTCTGGTGATTCGGCAGACATACGACCTGACCGTGCCTAACGATATATCGATTAATATCGGACCATCTTTCCTTTGGGGTCATATCCATAAGATCGAATTCCGTCTTCTCCGGATCCTTTGTCTTTACGAAACCCATGATGTTCATTATCCTGTGAACGTGCGTATCCACACAGACCGCAGGGATTCCGAACGCATATGACCTTACGCACGCCGCGGTTTTCCGTCCGACCATCGGAAGACCGAGAAGTTCGTCTGTATCTGATGGGATGGTTCCATCCTTGCTCAATATAACGCAGACCTCTTTGATCGCGGTCGCCTTCTGCATAGGAAATCCTGCAGGGCGCACAAGTGCTGCGATATCGTTGACATCCGCACATGCGATCGCATTCAATGAATCATATTTCTCGAACAGTGCATCGGATGCCTTGCGCGTATTGTCATCCCTTGTTCTCTGTGAAAGGATGGTCGCAATGAGCACGTGAAATGGGTCGGGAGTCCACTTCGGGGAAAGACCTTCCGATGATCTTCCCGGATATGCTCCCTCGGGATACTCTATGGATAAAGTGTCTAAGACCCAGCATATGTCTTTTTTAACCATTTCTCCGCATCTCCTACCATGAAAAATGAACCCGTCACAAGAATCATTTTTCCTTTTTCGCACACATTAGAAGCAAGCTCCATCGCCTCGTTCACATCCTTTGTCACGGAAACGTCGCTGTGATGTTTTCTCATCTCCTCCGCAACATTCCCGGGATCGACCGCGCGGTCCGAATCAGGACGCGTGATGATTACTTTTGATGCAACTTTGGAAAGATTTGACGATATCGTTGTTAGATCTTTATCGTCAAGTATCCCGAACACCAGCACCACTTTTCCGTAAATCTCCAAAACATCCTTCGCAAGTCCCTCTGAACCTGCTGCGGTGTGTGTCACATCAAGTATCACATTGCCTTTGCGTTCCATCCTGTATCCCCAGGATGTTTCACGCAAACCTTTTCCCATCATTTCATCGGATATTCCTGCGTCCAGCGCGTTCACCGTTTCAATGACGACTGCCATGTTCTCCGCCTGATATCTTCCCGGAATTCCCGATCCGTACGGTTTTCCGGAATATCTCATCGAAGTCCCATTTTCAGTTATCCTGATATCGGATATCTTTGACGTATCGACACGTATCAGTTTCGAATTCTTTTTCGAAGATACGTCGGAAATCGCCTTCAATGCATTCCCGACATTTGCAGTCACGACCGTTTTTCCATCTTTGATTATGCCTGCTTTCTCAAACGCTATCTTTTCTATCGTGTTCCCCAGGATCGCTGTGTGCTCGAGACTTATGTGGGTTATCACGGACACTTCGGGAATGATCACATTGGTTGCATCGAACCTGCCTCCGAGACCCGTCTCTATAACGGCAAATTCAGCACCTGCGTTTCTGAAATGCAGGAATGCCATTGCCGTCAGCACCTCGAAATATGTGCACGGCCTTCCATTCTGGCACATCCATTCCACCTTTGGTTTTATCGCCCTTATGGCAGATTTCATCCCGTCATCTGATATCATCGAATCCACGACGATCCGTTCGTTGACAACGTTCACATGCGGTGATGTGTACAGTCCTGTTTTCTTACCTGCGGCCTTCAGCACGGAATGGATCATCGCGCTCGTCGACCCTTTACCATCGGTGCCTGCGACATGTATCATCTTCACATCGTTCTGAGGGTTTCCGATCAGCGAAAGCAATTCCGTGATATTTTCGAGGCCGAGTTTCATTCCCATCGCACCGAGAGAATCCAACCACTCCATTTCCGTCAAGTCACAACTCCTCTGCGATCTTTGATATCAGTCCGCTTACGGTGGTTCCGTTCCTCTTCGCCACCTTTCTCAGGGCATCCATCGTTCCTGATCCGTATTGCGCGGCCTTCTTGGGCTTCGCAGCCACTTCGGGATGTCCCATCTTTATCGCAACATCACGCAGGACGGCCTTCCTGACCTCCCTTGGCGCAAGATCGGATATCTCCATCTTCTCTACTATCCTCAGGATCCTTTCATCGAGATACGGATATACCATCGTTTTTCCGAAATGGTCTGCCACCTTCTTCTCATGTTTCAGCGTGACGTTCATCAGATTCATCAGATCGTCCTTCATGCTATCGTTCAGCTCGTTCTCGCTCAATCCTTCGTATTTGGAATATCCTAAGAACAATTCGTCAGCGCCCTGTCCGCTCATTATGACCTTCTGCGATGAATATTTCAGAACGTAGAACAACGGGATCTCGAACGACAGTGTTATCGGGTTTACAGTTCCGGTCAGCATCATCATCTCTCTGAGTTCATCCTCTATTGTTTCGTTACTCAGTTCCAAATGCTTCCATGGCAATCCCATTGATCCTGCCATTTCCGATGATGCTTCGACGTCGTAGGAACCTTTCGAACCAACAGTCCATAGCATGGTCTTTCCGTGCCCTCCTGCCAAAGCGGCGATGATGCCGCTGTCCAAACCTCCGGAGAACGCCACGGCTGCATCATTCTGCATCGCTTCGCCTACGATGACGTCCAATGTTCTCAGCAATTGTTCGGAAATATCCATGTCAACCCTCCTGTAATCACACAAGCCAGTAAAAAAGCATTCCTAGCCGCATTACCGAATACGCGACTCAAGGAATGCGAAAGGTAATAACGATATTCAGTGATACCCTCTCATGGATGGAGTAACACGCATCGGAGTGTCCCTTGAACCCGAACTTCTGAAGGAATTTGACGAGACGATCATGAAGAAAGGATACGTCAGCCGTTCCGAGGCCATACGCGATCTTGTACGTGAAGCGTTGGCAGAAAACGACTGGAGGAACGACGACATGTACATGGTCGGCGTTATCGTTATGATCTATGATCATACCACAAGCAACGTGAAGGAAAGGCTTACGGAACTTCAACACAAGAAAGGACACAACATCAGTACGACCGTCCACGTACACCTGGACCACGACAAATGCATGGAAATGCTCCTTGTGGGAGGTCCGTTGGGTGAACTGAAGGCGCTTACAAGCGAAATAACATCAATCAAGGGAGTTCTCCGCGGAAGGCTCACCATGGCTTCACCGACTTCCGGAAACTTACACCACATAGGACACAGACACTGATCCAAATGAAGGACTTCGAGAAGATCAAAGAGAAGATGGACGAGAAGAAGGTTGAATACACCATTGCCAAGGCACCGCGTTCCACCCTAGAAGACGCATTGAAATTCAGGAAACTCTGCGAAACGAACAAGTGCGGAACGTATGACAAGTCATGGACGTGCCCGCCCGCGATCGGTAAACCTGAAGATTGTGTTAAAAAGCTTGAGGATTACAACAACGCGATAATCATAACCAACACTTACAAAGGCCTCAACATGGAGAACCTCGATGAGATAAAGGACATGATGAAGTCACACCAGGATCTGTGCCGTGACGTTAAGAAGATGTTTCAGAAGGAAGGCTTTGACGAGTTGACGTTAACGGATGGTGCATGCACCTACTGTAGGAAATGCTCCTATCCCAAAGAATGCAAACATCCCGCCAAGAAAGTTCCATCTGTAAGCGGGTTCGGCATCGACATGGGCGAATACATTCCGTCCACTGGACTGCCGTTCGAATTCAAGAAGGACGAAGCTACGTTGTACGGACTGGTACTGTTCAAATAACGTCGTATCCGACCACCATGGTCGCCAGGTCCGCCATCAGGCTCACGCCGTAGTATTTCTTCAGTATAATATCGGAGGACGGCGCAGGGGAACATAGAACGACATCCTTGCAACCATCCTTCTCGTCTATCACCGGGAACGTCATCGGATGAAGGATGAATTGTTCCTTTCCCGTCGGTACGACATTGGGAAACATCACGAAGTCGTCAGAAACCCATATCACATCCGTCCTGTCCTTGTACTCCGGGATCAACCTCTTTGATAAAATGCGTCCAAGAATGTTTCCGTCCGGATCCTCCAACGTTAATGTGGAATCATCATGCGTTGAAATCTTCCTATCACAGAATACGCATATCTTGACCTTTCTTTTGAATACTTCCTGAAAAGCTCTGTTGACCACATCAACGCCTACAGTGGACCTTACTGTTGCCTCCTCGTCCAATATCGCCCTTGCGATGTTGTCATCCATCAGTTTAGCATCTACGGCGCCTTCCACGTCGTTTATAATCTTGGAAATCACGCCCATAGGGTCCATGCCATGAGAACGTACATCGAGTTGAAAAATATAGCGGGTCAATGCATCAAAAAATGTGATATGCATATATTAAAGAATACTCCTATATAGATACCAACGATTTTATAATGTATACGACTTGGGCGGCTCTGATGAGAAAATTAGTGATCACAGAGAAGGCAAATGCCGCCCGCAGGATTTCCACCATACTTTCTGATGGTAAGTCGACATCAAAAAACGTAGGCGGCGCAAACGTCATCTCTTTCACCACGGCCGAGGATGAATACAACGTCGTCAGCCTTAGAGGTCACATCATCGAGCTCGATTACCCGAAGGAATTCAACGATTGGTCCGGGAGTTCCCCTGTAGACCTCGTTTACGCTCCGCAGGTCAAGACCGTGAAGGTCAAGAGCATCATCAATGCCATCTCATCGCTCATCAAAGATTCAGACGAAGTCATAATCGCGACCGACTACGACCGTGAGGGAGAACTCATCGGTATGGAAACGGTCCGTGCGGCCGATGCTAACCTGGATATCGTCAAGAGGGCGAAGTTCAGCGCATTGACAAAGGGAGAGGTCGAAGCAGCATTCTCAGCACTCACACACCCTGATGTCAGATTGTCGGACGCGGCAGAGGCGAGACAGATCATCGACCTCACATGGGGTGCGGTACTCACGCGTCTCATTTCATTGTCTTCAGGTCAGGTTGGTAAGAACTTCATGTCCGTAGGAAGGGTTCAAAGTCCTACACTGAAAATTCTCGTGGACAGACACGAGGAGATTGAAAAATTCACACCCGTACCGTTCTGGAAAATTAATGCTAAATTCGGAATGCTCGCATTCAAAGGCGAACACTCGGGAAATCCGTTCTGGGAGAAGGACAAGGCTGACGCAGTGTTGGCAAAATGCTCTGGATGCAAGTCCGGTGTAGTCTCCTCATACGAAGTTTCACTGAAAGAGGAGTTCAGACCACCTCCGTTCGACACAACTGCGATGCAGGTGGAGGCGAACAAGATCGGAATACCTCCGGCAGCAGCGATGAAACTGGCCGAGGACCTTTACACAGCGGGTTACATTTCATACCCGCGTACGGAGAACACGGAATACCCGAAGAGCCTGAGCCTCAAAGGGGTGCTCGAGAGGCTGAAGGACTCCGACTTCGCTGCTGAAGCAACAGAGGTACTGGCACAACCGTCAATATCACCTTCACGTGGTAAGAGAAGGACAACGGACCACCCTCCGATATACCCGACACAGGGAGCAAGGTCCGACAAGATGAAGGGCGACAAATGGAAGCTGTACGAACTCATTGTAAGACGTTTCCTTGCCACCGTCGGTCCAAACGCAGAAGCTGAGATAACCAAATGTACGATAGACGTCAACGGTGAGATCTTCGAAGCTGACGGTAAAGTCCAGAAAAAGGCCGGATGGAAGAAATATTACGGCAAATACATCAACACCACCGACACAAGGATACCTGTTCTCGAGAAGGGTGCATCCATCGACATAAGGTCCATGGGAATGGACGAAGCGGAAACAAAACCGCCGATGAGATACAACCAAGGTTCACTCATTCAGGAGATGGACAGACTCAACCTTGGAACAAAGAGTACACGTCACGACATAATCGGAAAACTGTTCTCAAGGAATTACGTTCAAGGCAACTACATGATCCCGACCCCGAGCGGTGTCGCCCTTACGAAATCGTTGGAAAGACACGGCGGCGGAATCTGCGAACCCGATATGACCGCTCAATTGGAGAAGGACATGGTCAAGATCGGCCTCGGTGAACGCGACCTCAAAGGAGTCGTGGAAGAATCGCAGGACATGTTGCACAAGGTTGCAACCAAAATATCGGAAGATACCAAACAGATAGGTGATGAGATCCGTGCAGCGCTCAGGGAGCAGCAACACGTCGGCATCTGCCCGGCATGTGGCAACAACCTCGGCGTGAAACGTTCCAAAAATGGCAACTTCATAGGATGCGACGGATATCCTGAATGCACCAAGACGTTCCCGCTCCCGAGAGGTGCGATGGTACAGTTCACTGAGGCGACATGTTCAGAATGCAACCTTCCGAAGATCAAGATCATACGCAAGGGCAGTCCGCCTCAGACGGTATGCCTGGATCCGAAGTGCATCACCAACACCACTGCGAACCGCTTGGGAGTATGTCCCACCTGCGGAACGGGTGAGATAAGGATGATGTTCTCCAAGGCCGGAAAGAGATTTGCAGGATGTTCCAACTGGCCCGACTGCAAACAGACGTATCCACTGAGACCGACCGGACAGGTCGTTTCTGCTGACACACCTTGTGATGTATGCGGTTCACCACTTATCCAATTCGGAAAGGGTCAGCAGTGCATCAATATGGACTGTCCCGGACGCAAAAGCAGTAAGAAATGATCATTCTAACTTGATCACTCTGTGCGCATTGTCAACACATGCGGGGTCGCTGCACTTAGGATCCGTGCAACCAGTGTCGGAATAGATCTTCATTTTATTCTTTCCGAGCGTGGAGCGCCTCTTGTCCAGAATGTCCGAGATCTTCTTCTCTGCAACGCCGTAGACGATCACATTTATCGTCATCGTATAATCGGAAACATCGGTTGAAAACTGCGAACGTATACGGACGTGACCGTCCTCGGTCGTTGAATTTATCGCCAACATCTCATTCCCGGAACGGATATTCGCTTTGACGTGTCCTATCATTACGGCACCGGCAGCCGCACAATCCCTTGTCACATTTGACAGGAACTCCATGAACACGTCGTTCGCGTCATTGCATGAAAGATTCTGCTTGAACGTCCCGTTGATGTCCGCTGCGACCGCCGCAGGAAGATCGTCACGCTCTGCGGTCATAATATCAGCTCCGGGATCCTTTCCATGTTCTCACCGATATCTGCACGTATCCTGAGTATCTCGCCCTTGTAACCGAAATCCCTGATCTTCTGCTCTATCTCATTCAGTTCATCGGCGTTCCTGGTATCTATCTTGTTCAAAAGAACAAGATCGGCAACATCCAACTGATTCCTCATCGGCCTTTCGAACACCATCGCCATCTTCGAGAAGCGTTCCGAATCTGCGACAATTACCGTAAACAGCCCGGAGACGGACATGTCCCTCATCTCCTCGGTCACTTCCACGATGTGTTTCGGATCTGCTATGCCCGAAGGCTCCACGATCACAATATCAGGGTTGATGTTCGCATCGATGAACATCAGGGTCTCCATCAGACTGGATTTCATTGTGCAGCAGATGCACCCTCCGCCCAGTTCGAGAACTTCCGTTCCGGCGATGTTTATCAGCTCGCCGTCGACACCTTTCGAACCGACTTCGTTCTCGATCACGACGACCTTGTAACCTTTGGCGATCACTTTGTCTATCAGTTTCAGAAGTACCGATGTTTTTCCAACACCTAACATGCCCGATACGACGATTAACTTCACGTCCGCTGTATGGATATGATTCTTAAAAACACTTACCGCGGAATCAATAGATTTCCGCAATCTCCAACTCGCCGTTCAGCTCGTCGATGTCGTGGGATATACGCATGTTCCTGCATGCAGTACATTCAACAGGTTTGTTGAGCTTTTTCTTGGTTGCCACCATGTCCCTGTCCAAACCTACTATGCTCCCACATTTGCAGTAGATCTTCGTAAGCCCGGACGGCCTTACCTGGTCCAACGTCACAGCTTTGCCGCGGACACGTTTCGTTGCCGTCTGTGTCTCGATAGCATTCGCTGTCTTGGTAGCTTCCACTATGTTTTCTCCCCCGATTTATAATGGTGCAGAATCATCAAAAAAGATGACGATCCCCGTCCTCCGCACCTTCTATTCTCTCTATCTTGAGAGCACATATAACCCTTTCGATAACAAGGAAAAATGACCTTTATATACCATGATTTTTTGATGGGTGTTAAGTACATTTTCCAGTGGAAAACAAGGTCTTAACAACGATAATTGTAACTCCTTTTCCGTGGCGGATTTTTGGCCGGGCAATACGCCAGAAATTTCCAAAATAATCTATAAAAACGAAGTTCACGCTGTTATGCTGGCCTTACAGCTCTTTTAGCTGCTTCAGCTGCTTCAGCACATATTCTCGGACAAGTGTGGGATTCTTCTCCCTTATGGTGCGTTCACCTGATCTCATGACATTCTCTTCGATCATTTTCATGGTACATCCGCATGTGCATTTTATGTCATCGTCGTTAGATAACGAAACATCCATCGAAAGGCAGTCGGGACAACGGTAGGTGAACTTCCTTCCGCCGAACTTTCCCCTTTTTGATATGGGCTTTCCGTCCTTCTCTACGATGTCCATGGAAATGTCCAATGTAGGTGCGTTCGATATCGACGTACCGACACCGAATCCCGATACGGATGTGTCTGCGATATCCCTTATCGAATTCTCATTGAGACCGCCGGAAACGATTATCTCCACGTTCTTGAAACCATTCATGTCGAGTTCCCATCTTATTTCCTGAATGAGTTCCCTGAAATTGCCTCTCCTTGACCCGGGTGTGTCCAAACGGACTCCTTTGAGGTCCTTCACAGCCTTACATGCCTCTACGGCCGCCATTCTTTCATCAGAGAACGTATCGATGAGCATTATTCTCGGAACGGATGATTCGATCGTCTCATCAAATGCTTTGAACGCTTCCTCATTGCTTCCTATCAGCAACATCAGTGCGTGCGGAACCGTTCCGATCGGTTCCCTTGATATTATATCGGCACCGATCCTCGACGATACTGCGTCACACCCTCCAATGTAGGCGGAACGGTCCAATACTCCCGATACTGCAGGATGCATGCGCCTGTTTCCGAACGCTATGACATTCTTACCTGCCGCGGCGACCTTCGTTCTTGCCGCTGCTGTGGCAACACCCGAGGGGTGACACATCATTCCCAATGCGGCCGTTTCCATTTCACCGAAACTGCCGTAGCTACCATAAATGTTCATCAACGGGATACGGACACTGTTTCCGTTACGCGGTTTGAATATCGTGCCTTCTGGAACTGCGGAAATGTCGACATCACGGCCTTCCATCAGCCTCAGAACCTCTTCGGAACCGCAGAACACCGCCCACGGCCATCCTGATGGTAACGAACCGGTGGTGAACTCAGCCCATACCTTGACCCCGCTCAATCCCTTTGCATCGAGGATGCGCATGGTACGTTCGAAATAAACGTCCATCGTGTATCCTTTTCTTACATCATCCTCGGAGGCGATGAACAGTTTGTCCATGTTATCACAGCGTGAATGCTTTCTTTCCCAGGAATACGGCTTTGGACCCGAGTTCCTCCTCGATCCTCAGGAGACGGTTGTACTTCGCCGTCCTTTCTCCCCTTGCCGGTGCACCCGTCTTGATCTGACCTGCACCCCATCCAACGGATAAGTCTGCTATTGTAACGTCTTCGGACTCTCCGGATCTGTGTGAAACAACCACGGAATAACCATTGTCGAAGCACATCTGTGCCGCGTCACCTGATTCAGTGACGGTGCCGATCTGGTTGACCTTCAGTAACATGGAGTTTGCGGAACCGTATTCGATTCCCCTGCTCAGACGTTTCGTGTTCGTTACGAAGAGGTCATCACCAACAATCTGCACATCCTTGCCGATCTTGTTCGTCAGTTCTTTGGTTGAATCAAAATCGTCCTCAAAGAACGGGTCCTCGATGCTTATCAGCGGGTATTTCTTCGATAACGCTACGTAATGGTCTACAAGTTCGCCTGCTGACAGTTTCATTCCGTCCACGTCGTAGACGCCGTTGCTGAAGAATTCGCTTGATGCTGCGTCCAACGCAAGGTAAACATCCTTTCCTGGGGCGTATCCTGCCTGTGATATTGCTGCGATGATCGTATCCATTGCCTCGGATGATGTATTCAACGGCGGTGCGAAACCGCCCTCGTCGCCGATGTTAATTGCGCTTGCACCGTATTTCTTCTTCAATATGGACTTAAGCGCCATGTAGACTTCCGCGGATGTTCTCAGGCATTCCGAAAACGACGGAGCGCCTGCGGGTATGATCATGAATTCCTGTATCCTCAGCTCGCCGCCGGCATGTTTTCCGCCGTTGATGATGTTGAACATCGGAACAGGTAACGTAAGTCCGTCATCGCCGATGTGCTGGTATACCTGCTTCATCTCTGCGGATGCTCCGGCTTTGGCGACTGCCAATGAAACCGCTACAAGTGCGTTTCCGCCAAGTTTTGTCTTGTTTTCCGTACCGTCCAGAGCAATCATTGCCTCGTCTACGGCACGTTGATCGGTGGGATCCATTCCTACGATCTCTTTGGAAATGATGTTGCGTATGTTGTCGACAGCCTTCAAGACTCCTTTTCCGCCGTAACGTTTCCCGCCGTCCCTGAGTTCGTGTGCTTCAAACGAACCGGTCGATGCTCCTGAAGGGGCGATCGCGGTGATCCTGTGTCCGTTGATCGTGATCTCTGCTTCAACTGTCGGGTTTCCTCTGGAATCGAGGACTTCCCTTGCCCATACTTTCTCTATTTTCATGATATCAGTCCTCGAACTCACGGTATTCCATGCGGTCGAGCAAAAGCTCCCTGTCCTTATCCGTCATCTTAAGCGTGTTGACGGACACTATGAATGTTATTGGTCTGATTCCGCTGTGAACGACCTGGTGTATCATTGTTATCACAGCGTTCAGACCACTGTGGTGTATCAACAACTCAAGTTCATCGAGTACGATGACAGGTTTCTCCTTCACATTGATGAAATCTATCATCATGCTCATCAGTGTACCGATCCTTGCAGGATCCACGTACTCATCGCCGGTCTTGCTGGACAGTGCGATGATTGTCGGCTCTTCCGGTTTCGTTTCGATGTCGTACATCTGGACTGCTTTCGGAATACCGTCCTCGAATCTTTCTTTGACTGCCTTCTTCTTTCCCGAAGTTACGGCAAAGACGCTGTATCCTTCCGCAGCGAATCTGGATGCTGCGGTGTAAATGTGATTAGAATCCTTCTCCTTGAACACGTACGAGCGACCAAACTTCAGTTTGATGTCATCTTCCGAGGAATCGGTGCGTTTTCCGAATATCGAACGCATTATCGCACGCCTGGGCTTCTCCGAAGCGTTGATCTTGAACACCGATCTCAGCATCTCGAGGATTTCCTCGGCCTTGAACGGTTTCTTCACTGTTCCGATAATGGCCAGACTGTCCTTGGGAACCTGGTCTTTTCCTGAAATGAGTACGATGACGTTGTTCAGTTTCAGTTCCTTGGTGACCGCCATATCGATAAGATTCAATCCGCTTTTGCTTCCGATCTTGGAATCCAGAAGAATTGCGTCGGGTTTGAATGATTCTATGATCTCCACGGCCTCGTTGAGCGAAGCGGTGGCCTTGGTGTCGTAACCGTCAACGGAAAGCACGTCTAAAAGAATGCTTTGAATGATCTCGTTGTCGTCCACCACTAAAATCTTCATATGTTCACCAACAGGACAAAATTGTTTCTGACTCGAAAGCAGAATACAACTATATTAATCATGACAACACAAACCGCAGGCCCCAGACGCCATAATAAAAGATGACCTGGCCTTGCGGCCCAGCAGGATTATGATTTCCTGCTTTCTTTTGCCTTGGGTCTGAGATTACTGTATCCGCACTTACGGCATTTCTTTGCCTTGGGCGGGTTTGTGGCATAGCAGCTCATGCAGACGGATTTGTCTAAGAGCCTCTTCTCAGCTTCCTTGAAACGTGCCATTAACTGATTCTCCTGAATGTCCCAATAATAAGGTATTATTTATAAGATTCGAATGTGAACCGAATTCAGCACACAAAAGTGGTTGAAAAAAAGGGAAGTGGTTTTACTTCTTTGCCATAAGCGCAACGGCTATTATCAGTGCCGCTACGATCATTGCTGCGGAACCTAGCACGCCGTGCTCATCACCCATGATGTCCACAGAAACATCCATAATGAACATCACAACGACAAGCAATACTATTGCCGCTACAACGATCACAACGAACACTAAAAGAAGTGTCAAGACCTTTTTCAATGTCTCATTCATGTCCATAGTATTACGTCATCGCGACATCTTCTTATTAACTTTGCGGGCAAAATATATTAATTAAGGGAAGAACGAACGCTGCGATGCGAAGAATGACAGTCTTTTGTCCCATTCTAATGCAGACAATTCATGCGTAACAAAATCCGGTGAAATGTAATTGACGAGTTCGGTACACCTCTTCGAGGTGAACTGTCTGTGTTGGTCTATTTTTGATACGTGACCATAAGCTTTCGTCATCCTTTCCTTCTGCGGTAAAGACATGTCGATCTTCGGATATGGTGCGCTGGTGTATTCCGCTGATGTACTGAGTTGAAGGTGCATCGTCTTCACACGGTCTATCAACTCATCGGAGTATCTTTCGAACACATTCAGTAACTGTGATATCGCCTCGTTCTCTTCGTAACACGTTCCCAAGGCGTTCATCATGTGCCCCGTGTCCAAACAGAATCCCCAGTTATCAAATTCGAGATTGTCCTCCAAAAGTCTGAACTCCTTGTCATCCAGGAGTTTCAATCCGGACCACCACAGATTCTCAAAGAGTATCGTGAACGGCGGTTCGTTACCTTTGAACTCCGAGACAACGATGTTCATCATCTCTGCCAGGCCTTTCAGAACATTCTCGTCTTTGTGCCTGCAGGTTTTTGAGAATACGTCGTCCAGATGAACACTTCCGGCGTGAAACACACCGTATTGCGGAGATATCTTTGACGCATACGCTATCACACTGCGAACATTCTTCACAACACTGTCACGATCCTTTCCGTAATGGATGAATCTCGACTCGTCATCGGTCATCCACGTTGGATCGTTGACGCCCACCCATGCGGAATACAGGTCGGTCGCATACGGAAGGTGGACTCCCGGTGATATCGCCTTGAAATCCTGGTCGATATCAAAATATGCGGTCAACAGCTCAATTCCATCGGCTCCGATCTTGTTCAATGATGAAACGACATCTTTGGTCTCAGGAGCATTTTCAAAATCACGGTAAACAGAATGAGAGAAAAGGTGTTTCATTTCAGCCTCAGAACAACTCGAACGCCGCAGTAAGTGCTGCGTTCACCGCATTGTGTTCATTGTCGCTGCTTCCTACAATTATCACGTCATTGACGGTAATCTTCGTCTCTGTGCGGATCTTCTGCGCAAGTTCCGGACGTGCATCGTCCATGTTCCAGTCCGGTGGTATCATGAGGATGCCGTTCCTGATGACTATCGTAGTACATCCCGACGCCCCTGCCTTGATGCCAGCATCACGCTGTTCCATGCCGTTGACTATCTTTCCCGCAACACCGTAAACAAGAACGCCCTGCTGGTGCCTTCCGACGACGGAATCGCCGAGATCGATGTCGATAACCTTCAACGGAATCTCATTCAGGAATCCGATTCCTGAGCGGGTGATTGATATGCCCGTCTGTTTAATGACGATCATATCCCACTCCCTGAGGGTATCAAGGATCCTGCGCATGCTCCCCTCGCCTATTCCGATGGAGTCGGCGAGTTTCTTCCTTCCCATGCGTTTTCCGCTGGAAAGGAGATGGAGTGCCCAGTAGACATTCGAATCCGTGAAACGGAACATCGGGCCATACTGGGGCGAATCTATTATCCGCATTTAGAAGGTCCTGACCTTACCGCTGACGATGAGGTCCGTGATCCTGTCGATGTTGCTCAGCCAGTCGTTGGCGATTGCTTCAGCTTCAGGCTTCCATTTCGCGATCTTGGACTGATCCTGTGTCACTAACTGAACGGATGCGCTCAGCGGTTCCGATACGGGCTTTCCGATCTGTGAAAGTAATCTTACACGAACTTCCACCTCGGGCGGCAGCTGTTTTGATACATCTTCCGCAATGAGTTTGCTCATGACGTTGTATATCTTTCCGATGTGTGTGACCGGGTTCTTTCCGGAAGTTGCTTCCATTGACATCGGCCTGTACGGCGTGATAAGTCCGTTCGCTCTGTTTCCTCTTCCGACTGAACCGTCATCTCCCATTTCCTGGGAAAGTCCTGTGCATGTCAGATAGTAGACACCGCGTTTGTAGTCGTCTCCAGTGTTAACTTCAAGTTTCAATCCGAGGCCTGAGTCGCCGATCGTCTTGAGTGCATTGTCGTAGACCTTGTTCTTCATCTCTTCGATGGCTGATTTGTAGTGATCGACGTCGTCAATGTATTTGTCAACCATTGCGCATGCCACGGTCAGTGTGATCTTCTTGCCGACACGTGATGCCATGACTTTGACGTCGTGTCCTGTTTCCTTCAATGAATCCTTCATCTTTCCGTTGATGTATTCCTCTGTGTCGAGAACCACACGTTCGGTGATGCTGTACGGTGCGTAACCGACACCGAATGAGGTGTCGTTCGCAAGGTGCTTTGATGTCTGGTAGACGCCCCTGAGGTCGTCCGATCCCTGGCCCATCTTGACGTCCAGAATGACCTCTGAGTCCACATCGAGGTTCTTGAATGTCTTTGTCAGGTAGTTCCTGGCTGCTTTCAATGCGGTAGGTTTGCACGGAAGGTCGATTTTCTTCTTTCCTTCTGTGACGAAAGCCGTTGCACGTCCTACGAGCAGGATGTACACCGGATCGATGATGCTCCCTCCGCCGAACTTCGGGCATGACGTTCCTGCGGCGATCTGCGTCTCATCGGTGTTGTGGTGAAGTATTGATCCAACCTCTTTCTTGTACATTTTGCAGAGTGCTTTGCTAACTTCTTCCGCAAGTGCATCCGAAACGCTGTCCGGGTGACCGATACCTTTCCTTTCAACAACTTCGATCCTCTGCTTCGGAAGCGGGATCTCTTTCAGACCTTCAACATAAATGTTCTTTGCCATTTTCTAAATCTCCCCATTTGATTTTAAGCAATATAAGTCAGGAACAAGGTCGATTATACATAAAGTAATCTGATGAAAATATTCATATACGAATATAATTATGCGTTTTTCATGAAGTTCCCCGCCGCTTCGAGCATACGTAAAGTTAGGAAATCCTTAGACATTACACAGGCTCAATTGGCCAGTGCGTCCGGCATCAGCCAAAGCACCATCGCGAAGATCGAGAGGAACAACATCTCCGCTTCATACGCAACCATCGTCAAATTATTCGAGACGCTTGAGGAAATGGGGCACAGCAACGCCAAGAACCTTACCGCTGCAGACGTAGCGTCAAAAGGTGTCGTCACGATCCAATGCACGGAGAAGATCAAGGCCGCATCGGAACTTCTGAGAACGACCGGTTACTCACAGCTGCCCGTTCTGAAAGGGGATGTTCCCGTTGGTAGCATATCCGAACGTCTGATCTTCGATCTCATCCGTCAGGGGAAGACCATGGAAGAACTCGGTGAGACAAGCATAGCAAGGATCATGGGCGATTCGTTCCCGACCGTCAACGAGAGCACACAGATGTCATCGATCACGTCAATGATGAGTGATGCTGACGCAGTACTTGTGCTGAAAAAGGGTAAGATCGTCGGTATGATAACCAACGCGGACATGCTCAAATTAATCTGATACCGCTCTTGGTCAACTGGAACATATCCATATCATGTGCCAGTATTGTATTTTCGAACACCTGTATGGCCTCTCTTCGAAGCATATCTATATCATCGTAGCGATTGCTCATGTGTGTCAGGAGCAATGCTTTCACCCCTGCTTCCGAAGCTATCTTGGCAGCATCGATGCAGGTGGAGTGCATGTAGTTCCTTGCCAACTCCGTCTCTCCTTCCGCATACGTCGATTCGTGGATGAGAACATGTGCACCTTTGGTCGCTTTCGCAAGTTCCTCGCATGGCCCTGTGTCTCCCGAGTAAACAACTGAACGACCGGGTTCTCCAGGACCGAGTATCTGGCCCGGAGAGATTCCCCTCACGGTCTTACCCTCCTGAATCAGAGAGAACTCCTTTCCCTCTGTGAGTCCGAGCGCGATTGCCTTCTCCTTATCGAACTTACCCGGACGGTCGCTCTCAGTGAGTTTGAATCCTATCGACGTCACGCCGTGTTCCGTTCTGAATGATTCCACTTTGTATCCTTCGAACTTCACCGTATCGCGGTCCATTTCGATAACTCTCAAAGGAAATTCCAACTCTTTGGTCGGATCCGTCGGATCCTTTTCAGTATACGTTCTTTCGCAGGCGGCCAGAAGGTGTTTCACTGATTCAGTTATACCTTTCGGTCCGCCGATCACAACCTCCTTCTTCCTTCCGGACATGCCCATTGTCTGTAACAGTCCGGGAAGTCCAAGGAGATGGTCTCCGTGAAAATGCGTGATGAAAATCCCTGATATCTTCATGAATGACATCGGTGATGCCATCATCTGCCTCTGTGCACCTTCCCCGCAGTCGAATAACACTATTTCAGAACCGCAGCGGACTGCCACACAAGGTAATGATCTGGACCTGGACGGTATGCCCGCACCAGTGCCCAGAAAGAGAATGTCGGTCATCTCAATATCCGAGGGAATCGAGCTTCCTGTCCTTCTTGGTGTCCTTCTTGAACGTTTTGTAATGGTCCTTACACAAATGCGCGGATTTCGAATCCTTGTTCTTCATAGAAAGCGATGTTCCGACGACTTTCTTAGGGCTGACCGAGCGTTCAGCCTCTTTGTCACAGCCTGCGACATCGCATATCCTCTTCTTTTCCTCAGTTGCTGCCATATGACCACTAATCCGCGCATCCGGATATATTATTTCCGTCGCTCCCGCGAGATTTCGAGAGCGCAGAAATACAAAGCTTATATCCGAAACATCCTATGTACCGACGATGATAAAGATAGCTCCGTCGATCCTTGCAGCTGATTTCTCGAAACTGGGTGACGAACTCAGGAAGATCGAAAAGGCAGGGGCGGACTGGGTGCACCTTGATGTAATGGATGGTGTCTTCGTACCGAATGCTACGTTTGGACCGCCGGTCATCAAGGACCTCCGTCCGGTGACGAAGATGCTGTTCGATGTTCACCTGATGGTTCAGGATCCTAAGACATTCCTTGACGAATTCATCAAGGCCGGTGCAGACGCAATAACGATACACTCCGAGTCTGACGGTAACCTCAAGGACGTTCTGAAGTACATCAAGAGCAAGAAGCTCATTCCGGGAATATCACTAAATCCAGACACCCCGTTCTCCGATATCGAGGAATATCTGGACCTTGTGGATCTGGTACTTGTTATGTCGGTCCAGCCCGGATTCGGCGGACAGTCGTTCAGGGAGAACGCCCTCGACAAGCTCAAGAAGCTCAAAGAGTACGAGAAGAAGAGCGGGCGGAATCTGTACATATCCGTGGACGGCGGCATCAACGCCGAAACTGGAAAGAGATGTGTCGACGCCGGAGCGAACGTGCTCGTTGCCGGAACTGCATTATTCAAAGCGGAAAACATGAAGAGGGATATCGCCCTTTGGAAGTCATTTTGAATGGGAAGATTAATCTATACAGTAGAGATTCCCATGCTCATGGAAAAGAGCAATCTGATATTCGTCATACTTCTCCTTGTGTCCGCGGTCCTACTGGGGGCGTTGATACTTCTTGACGTCAGTACATCGTTCATATACCTCGCAATAGCATGGATAATCTCACTCGTGCTCATAGGCGGGGTCGTCTACGGACTCGATCCAGCTGAAGAGTAGGTGATTCGATGGGAGTGAATCTCTCTGGCCTCACCGAACCGAAGACTGTTGATCTGAAGGATCTACGCGGAAAAACGGTTGCGGTCGATGCCTACAACACCATTTACCAGTTCCTTTCAATAATACGTCAGCCAGACGGTACGCCGCTTACGAACAGTAAGGGGAATGTAACATCACACTTATCGGGAATTCTCTATAGGAATGCCAATTTGATTGAAGCAGGAATAGAACCATCATACGTTTTTGATGGGAAACCTCACGCTCTGAAAGCTGGAACACTGGCCGAAAGGAAGGAAAGAAGAGAAAAGGCAGAAGAAGAATGGGAGAAGGCCAGGAAGGAAGGCGATACGAAGAAAGCGTTCTCTAAGGCGCAGCAGACTTCCCGCATGACGCCGGAGATCCGCGAATCATCGAGGAAACTGTTGGAATTATTGGGATTCCCTGTCATCGATGCACCGAGCGATGGTGAAGCGCAGGGTGCGTACATGTGTCAACGCGGCGACGTTTGGGCTGCCGCCTCGCAGGATTTCGATTCCATTTTATTCGGGGCACCGACACTTGTCAGGAATGTCACGATCACGGGACGCAGGAAGATTCCCGGTCGTGACGTGTACAGGGATGTCAAAACAGAGATCATCGATTCCGATGAGTTCCTGAACATGCTCGGAATCACCAGAGAACAACTGGTGGATGCATGCATACTCATGGGAACGGACTTCAACGAAGGCATCTCAGGAATAGGCCCGAAGAAGGGGCTGGCACTTGTAAAGAAACACGGTTCCGCTGACACAGCGTTAAAACATTTGAATCAGGAGATCGAACACTGCGACGAGATCCGCGATATATTCCTGAATTCCGTTTACAGCGACTCATATATCGTGAAACCGGCACCTGTTGACAGAAACGGTGTCATGAAATTGCTGTGCGATGAATACGAGTTTTCCGAAGACCGTGTCAAATCGGCCATCAACAGGATCGAAGAATCGCGTATAGCAGAAGCGGGAAGAAAACAGCAACGTTCTTTGGACGCTTGGTTCTGATTTTTATACTACTTCCTTTATCTAAGGACTACGGCAGGCAAGATATACCTGCCTGGAGGGAATGCGATGATAAAGCAGGTCCGCGCAAATTATGACGCACCAACTATTGAGAAGGAGATCCAGGAATTCTGGAAATCCAGTAATGCATATGAGAAAATGAAAGAATCCCGTTCCAAAGGCGAGAAATTCTACTTTGTGGACGGTCCGCCGTACACCACCGGATCGATCCACCTGGGAACGGCGATGAACAAGACTATCAAAGACACTCTGATCAGATATTGGAGAATGAACGGCTACAATGTTCGTGACCAACCGGGTTACGACATGCACGGCCTTCCGATCGAGGTTCAGGTGGAGAAGAAGGTAGGCGTACGTTCCAAGAAAGAGATCGAGGAATTCGGAATAGACAAATTCGTCGACATCTGCAAAAAGTACGCCAGAGAACTCCTGGGAAGCATGACAGAACAGTTCATGCAGCTTGGAGTCTGGATGGATTGGGAGAAGCCGTACAGGACGTTAGAGATGAACTATCTCGAAGCTGCCTGGTGGACTCTCTCCAAAGCTTACAACAGAGAACTGCTCGTAACAGCAGACCGTGTTCTGACATGGTGCCCCCGTTGTGAGACTGCACTTGCGGAAGCTGAGATAGAATATTGGGATGAGGATGATCCGTCGGTAATGGTCAAATTCCCGTTAAAGGACAGTTCATGCTCACTTCTGATTTGGACCACCACGCCGTGGACGTTACCGTCAAACATGGCGGTTGCCGCACACCCCGATTTTGACTACGTAAAAGTGAAGATGATCGGCGACACTGGATCTGAAACGCTGATAATGATCGAGTCCGAAGTTCAGAACGTCGCCAAGAAGGGCAAGTTCGATAAAACAGAGATCTTAGCAAAGATGAAGGGAAAGGACCTCGAAGGCATGGAATACATACCGCCGTTCGACATTGACGCAAAGATCTTGAAAAAGACAGAATGGACACATAAGGTTGTCCTTGCAGATTACGTTGAAAAAGAGAATACGGGATTGGTGCACACAGCACCCGGTTTCGGTCCTGACGACTACGAAACGGGAAACAGGTACGGAATACCGCCGTTCTGCCCTGTAAGTGAAGCGGGACGTTTCACGGACGACTTCAAGCAGATGGCCGGCCAGAAGGTGAAGACATCAAACCAACCGATACTGGAATATCTTTCCGAGAAAGGAATCCTGTTCAACTCAGAAAAGATAAAACACAGGTACGGGCACTGCTGGAGATGTAAGTCGCCGATCATATACAGGAACACCAACCAGTGGTTCATCAGGGTCCCGCAAATAAGGGACAAAATGTTAAGTGAGATCGACCGCGTGAAGTGGACGCCGGAATGGGCCGGTTCATCCAGGGAAAAGAACTGGGTCGAAGGTGCCAGAGACTGGTGTATCTCGCGCCAGAGATACTGGGGAATACCGATTCCTGTATGGGAATGCACATGCGGTGAACGCAAGGTCATAGGACAATTCAAGGAACTGGAAGGTGCGGACGGATACACTGAAGGAATGGATATGCACCGCCCGTGGATCGACAACGTTACGTTGGACTGCCCGAAGTGTAAGAAGAAAATGAACCGTGTGAAGGACGTACTGGACGTATGGTTCGACTCAGGTGTGGCATCATGGGCGCAGCTCGGATATCCCTCTGACGAAACGGAAATGAAGAAATGGTGGCCCGGAAGGTTCATCTGCGAAGCACACGACCAGACGAGGGGATGGTTCTACTCGCAGATCGCTGCCGGCGTAATTTCATTAGATCAGGCACCGTTCGACGAGGTCCTGATGCACGGTTGGGTCTTGGATCCTAAAGGACAGAAGATGAGCAAAAGCAAAGGAAACGTCATCGAGCCGTTGGCAATAATCAGCGATGTCGGTGCGGACTCTCTTAGATTCTATCTGCTCAGGGCGAACTCGCCTTGGGAGGACACCGCATTCCAGAAGGACGGTCCGAGAAATGGACGTAAGGTCCTGAACACATACTGGAATGTTGTGAACTTTGCATCAACGTACATGAACATCGACGGATACGATCCGGACAATTTCACATTTGATGCAATGAAGGAACACTTCAGAGGTGAGGACCTGTGGATGATCTCCAAGACGGAGAGGATGAAACGCGATGTCACGGAGGCAATGCAGACAAGGAACCTGCACAAGATGGCCCGTGCACTCGAAGAATACATCCTCGAGGACCTTTCGAGATGGTACGTACGTCTCGTAAGAGACAGAACATGGACGGAGGATTCTAATGCCGAGAAGGACAAGAATGCATCATACTTCGTGCTGCATTATGCCATCATGAACACAGCGCTGGCACTTGCCCCGTTGTGCCCGCACATATCCGAAGAGGTGTATCAGCACATGGGTGGAAAACTCCTGAGCGTACACATGGAGGATTGGCCTTCATTCGATGAAAAACTGATACGCGACGACCTCGAAGCGAGCATGAAACTCGTTCAGGACATTGTTGAGATTACTGCATCAGAAAGGCAGAAGAACAACGTGAAGCTGAGATGGCCTTTGAAAGCCGTAACGATATGCGGAAGCGAGAAAGGAACGAACGAATCTGTGAAGATATTCGGCCACGTTCTCGCACAGCAGGCGAACATCAAGGAACTCCTCTACAAGGAACCGAACTACAAACTGTCAGGTGAGAATATCGCCGAGGTGGAATTCGGTCCCGGAAAACTGTACATGGATTTCGAGATGACCGCTGAAATCGAAGCGGAAGGTTACGCAAGGGAACTGATCAGACGTATTCAGCAGATGCGTAAGGATATGAAACTTGATGTTGAACAGTACATCAACTGCGAAGTTGGCGCTGAACCATATCTCGTGAAGCTGTTCAAAACATGGACAGAACACATTGCAAAGGAAGTCCGCGCGAACAACATAGAGTTCACGGATGCTCCTGGCGGAGATGACGTGAAGGTGTGGGATGTCCAGGGTAAGAACATCACGATCGGCATCAGTTCCGTAACACAATAAAACTCCTTTTTCTTTTCATTCCGTTCCTTGGACGGGATTTTTCTATTTTCTTTTTATGTCTCGGATAATAGCCAGATTGATTTTCTTTATAAAGAAATCCACAAAAAAACAGTTAACTATAAATGTGAACAAACTCATTTTGGTAATAGGGAGGTGTAAACAACATGGATGCAAACAGCACAGTCGGAAAACTGGTCTCAACGCTTATATCACTCGTGATATTCATTATCTTCGCGATAATCTATTTCATAGTGATCCTCTTCATCATGAAGGTAGCAGGAGAACTCGTATTCGACGTCATAAGCGGAGACAGTGCTCTCATGGGTGCAGCGATTCTGACAGCAGGAACGCTCATCGGTGGTGGATCACTGAAATTCTTCGGTGAATAAACGTAATCTTTACGTTTAGACAACCAAAACCTTTTAACTCTCTTTTCTGATTTTTCATTATGGCATGCGACAACCCGTATACTGACAAATGCACCTGCGACAACCCCGACTGTCCGCGTCATGGCAAATGCTGCGAATGTGTCGAGTTTCACAAAGAGATCAAGAAGAATCTCCCCAAGTGCTTACGTCACCTCAGTTAGAGAGAATTAAATCGAAGATTGCGATATACCCTCATGTATCTCACTTCGGATGAGGAGGCAATGTTGAACGGAGAGTTCGGCGAAGGCGTCCAAAAGGCCATAGAACTGATTATCGCACTCGGAAAGGTATACGATGCTGACGGATTGGTCGACATTACGTCAGCACATCTTTCCGGCGCTTCGTACAAGACCATCGGGGACGGCGGTCTGAAGTATCTCGAAGATGTCTCGAAAAACTCATCGGTCATCGTTCCGTCAACGCTCAACCCGTTGGGAATGGACCGCGACCGTTGGAAGGAGATGCATATTTCTGAAGCATTCGCGAAGAAGCAACTCAGAATAATCGAATTATATGCGAAGATGGGCGTGAAAACGTCATGCTCATGCACACCTTACCTCAACGACAACGTACCGTCGTTCGGAGATCACGTGGCATGGGCTGAATCATCCGCATTGTCATTTGTGAACTCATACATAGGCGCAAGGACCAACAGAGAAGGCGGACCTGGAGCATTGGCTGCCGCAATTGTCGGAAAGACGGCGAACTACGGACTGCATCTTGATGAGAACCGCACACCGTCCGTGGTCATCGATGCGGATATTGGTGATTCGATATTCGATCACTCGCTACTCGGACAGGCTGTAGGAATGAGGATCGGAAACCGCATCCCCTACTTCAAAGGTATCAACCCGAGCATAGAATCCACCAAGACCATGGCAGCGGCGATGGCAGCATCTGGGTCTGTTGCATTATTCCATATAGAAGACGTTACACCAGAAGCAGGAAACTACAACGTCGACGGAATGGAAGTCATACACATCGGATCGAAGGAACTGAAGGAAGCGGAAGAAAAACTGAACACGATTGATGATGTTCAGTTACTTGCATTCGGATGCCCTCACCTCACCGAGAAGGAAATACACGATATGGCCGTCTTCCTCAAAGACAAGAAGAGGCAGAGAGATACGGAAATATGGTTCTGTACATCTGCCGCAGTTCGCGAGAAATGTGCATCTGATGTGAAAATCCTTGAGAGATTCGGAAAGGTACTCGCAGACACCTGCATGGTCGTCGCGCCGATAGAATCAACATTCTCCAACACCGGAACGAATTCCGCTAAGGCCGGAAATTATCTGCCTACACTGTGTTCACAGAAAGTCAGATGTAATGATTTCACAAAACTGATGGAGGTGTTCCTTTGAAATTCGAAGGGCGTTCCATCTCAACTGGAAAAGCGGAAGGCACCGTGGTCAAACTCGAAGAGGCATTCAGTTTCCTTGGCGGTGTCGACGGATCCACCGGCGATCTGAGAGTCGAATCCAAAGAGAACATCGCAGGAAAGATATTGGTATTCCCACAAGGAAAGGGCAGCACGGTAGGATCATTCACCATGTACGACCTCAAGGTACATGGAAAACAACCTGCAGCGGTCGTTAACCGTTCGGCAGAGACTATCGTCGCCACCGGCGCGGTCATTTCGTCAATACCGATGATAGACCGCATTGATGTGAATCTGATACGTAATGGCGACCGCATGATCGTCAACGGTACGGATGGTGCTGCTGAATTGCCGGATGTGAAGGTGATAGAATCCTCATCCTCAGCGATAATCGTTGATGGGAGGGTGCTGATGCTGAAAAGACCCATTACCGCAAAATCATTCCCGGGCAAATGGTCACTTGTCGCAGGTAAAATGGAAAATGGAGAAAACCCGGAAGAGACTGCGGTACGCGAGATAATGGAAGAAACGCAGATCAAGGTCGGAAAACCATCGGCAGCATTGGGGCCGATGATGGTCCGTGAGAACGACGTCATCTGGAAGGTCCACATGTTCCTCTTCAGACTTGATTCCGCAAAACCGATATTGAACAAAGAGAACGAAGAATTCAAATGGGTCGCCCCAGAAGATATTCACGCCGACCAGGCAGTATCACTCACAAAAGATGCTGTGATGAAACTTATGACGTCATAGAAATTAATGGCAACATAGGGGCATAAACGCCGTTATCTCATCAATAAAATATTTGCGAAAAAATGCGGTGAATTAATAACTTCGCGCATGTATCTTAACAGATTACTTTAAGAACCACCAGATTAATCATCATTATAGGTGCTACACATGAAATACAGTAAGTTGTTAGCAGTAACGTTCGTTGCACTCCTGTGTGTCGGAGCAATTCCGCTACTCGTAGGAAGTGCGGACGATGTCGCTGGAGATGACACTGAACCCACTAAGTCCGTCTTGGATCTCAAAAAAGGAGATGCCTGGGGCCAGGGAGTTCAGCTGAAATACAAAGATCTTGAACCTAAAATTACAGAAATCGTTAGAGACATAGGTGTGATTTCTGATAAAGAACAGCTTCTCCCAGGGCTCTCCGAACTCATAAAAGAACACTTGATTGACGAATACACTCCTGATGAGTTCTTTTACTTGTTCGACCCCGCAACGACACAGAATGTCGTTCTCAGATTGGATTTCGATATCAATGAAGCCATACTTGCCGAAGTTGTCAGAGCAGATTCCAACGGGTACACTGTTGAAGTATTCGCAGGAATCTCTATGAACGTAAACGTAGGCATCACAATCAAAGCAGATTTCATCAAAGAAGGCGTGTACAGCTTTGAAGACCTGATGGATGGAGAAGTTGAATTCGAAACCCGTGAAGCATACCTGAACCTGAACCTGTTCACAAAACTGATGGTTTCGGGCAACCTGGAATTCGCAAAGAACGGAGCTCTTAGATCCGCAGACCTGGCAATAGAAGCGGCGCTCGTTATCGACCTCAACACGAACCTGAACCTTGACATAAAAATGGATCTGGGCGGATACCTTGGTCTCGGAGACCTCCTCTACGGAGATAAACCAGATCTGACACCGACGACAATTGGACTGAAATACCAGAATGTCACATACGGAGCAGATATTGAGGCAAAACTTTCCGCAAAGGTGAAAGCCAGCGGATCCGGAATCATAATAATCCCTGGAACACTGGATGGGGATGACCAGGAAGTATCGGTCAACTCAAACCTTTCGGTCTCCGATCTCAACATATCCGCGAAGATCTCACTGACAAAGGACCTCGAGAGACTTCTCGATGGAATGTTCGGTGACGGTTTCGTTAACAGTGAGATCTATAACATGACTATACCGACTTATGGTGGACGGTTCTTTATTCCAGCCGTACAGCTCTTCAAGGATGGAGAACTGAACCTGACTGACTTTGCGTTCGACCTGGTCGACGAAGTCCTCAACATTCTCAAGTTCAACTTCAACTACAAGGTATCTGTAGATGGGGACACCACAGATGGATTCACTGTCGATGTGACCTACCAGAGTGGAACGAAAAGTGAATGGGATCCTTCGGAATTAGTATGGGTTGATATACCTATATTTGTCACCCTTACAATAGTCGAGGACTTCATGTGGGAAAACATAAGGGATTTCGAATTCGACTTCCTTACTATCCTCTTTGATCCTGCAGACGAGAGCATTTATGACATCTTAGAAACACTTGGTCTGACAGACTCTTTCACCTTCAAGTACCTTGAAGGAAATGAGAAATCGGATGTCAAGAAAGTTGTGAACAACATCAAGAATGCAAAGAAGGGCGGCTATGCCAGCAATGACAATGTCCTGCTCTTCGCAGGCATCGGTATCGCAGTCGTTGCTGCAATAGGTGTCGCAGGATTCATGTTGCTCAGGAAGACATAAACCAATCAAACGGCCTAACGGCCACTTTTTTATTTTTCTTTATTTTGCATTGATGCTCCGATTACATTCTATTTGATAAATTGAATAACGCATCCAGGCATTGATGGACCGCTTACGTATAGAACGAAGATCACTTCGTTCCAACGTAGATGTTCACGGCACCGAATGATTTGTTGTAGTACTTCACATTCCTGAATCCGGCCTTCTCGAATTTAGCAGCCATTTCTTTACCATGGGGAAATCCCTCGATGGATGATGTCAGCCAATCATAAGCTGGCATCTTGCCGTCTATATTCTTTCCCTTGTCGTATTTTCTTCCGTACTTCAGCACTCTGTGTTTGATGTACAGTTCGTAAAAGTATCTTATGACCCTGTTGTCCGGTTTAGCGAGCTCTGCAACAACGACCATTCCTTCCGGCTTCAGAACCCTGTACATCTCACTCAGGGCAGTCTGTATGTCAGTGACGTTTCGGAGCATGTATCCTGATGTCGCAACATCGAATGAATCGTCATCATACGCGAGTGCCAGTGCATCGCCTACTTCGAATGAGACCTCATTCGGAAGATCTCTTGAAACCATCTTTTCGCGTGCCAATTCGATCATTCTCGGTGTGATATCCACACCGACGACTTTGCCTTCCGGGCCTGAGTATTCAGAAAGGTAGAATGCAATCTCCCCGGTTCCGGTGCCTATGTCTATTGAGGACTTCCCCGCAAGAGGAGACACTTTTTTCATCATGAATTTATGCCATCCCTTAACCATTCCCATGGTCATGATGTCATTCATCTCATCATAATATTCAGCAATCTCTGTGAATACGTCTTTGACGTAGTCCTCCTTGCCTTCGAATTGTTTTCCCTCGGAATCACTCATGTCAGCACCGGGATGATATTGTATTCCGATAAATACCCTATCGCCAACAGAACTCCGAAATGCCAATTCAGTTTGAACGATAAGGGCACCAATCGTATATTCGACATCCTGTCAGTTTCCGCATGTTTGGAATTCTGTAGCAACATCCAGAACTCGTAAAGTGTGATGAATGCTATTGCACAATACAATGGTGCATATCCTGTTACTATCAACGCCAACAGGATCGGGAATGCTATGGCATTAAGTGCCAGATAAAGATTCATACTCCCTTTGTACGAAAGGTGCTGTGAGAGTGTTCCCACATTCGCCTTCCTATCCTCGTGATAATCGCGGGTCTCGTTACCACTCAGCACCGCGGTCAGAATGAATGCGTTCGGAATCGACAACAGTATGACTTCAGCGGTCAGTGTTCCACTTAACGCGTAATATGTTCCGGCGGGCATCAGCATGCCCATGAGGCAGAATACGCTTATCAGTCCAAGTCCGTGATATTTGTATGAGGCGCCGATCGTGTAGAGTCCTGCGCCTGCGATACCCATTATTCCGAATATCAGTATTCCCCATCCGATGTAGCATATGAAGACAAGGCCGCATAATGCAACAATGCCGAGACATGCCAGACCTAACAAGAGCATATGTTTCGGACGCAACTTTCCGGAGACGAGTTCCGGAGAACGGCCCTCGTTCTCCACCGTATCCGTTCCTTTGACGTAGTCCCCATACGTATTCAGGATGTTCGCTGCGGATTGAAGCAGACAACCACATATCAGAACCATAATGAAAATGATCCAATTGAAATAGCCGTCATTCTGAGCGACCATTCCTCCGATTATTACGGGAATGATTGCTCCATGCAATGTCCATGGGCGGAATGCGTTATACCATCCCGCTTTTACGGGTTTTACATCCTTCATCGCATCGGAATGACGCTTTCTCATATTATGATTGCTCCCTGGCGTCAAAATAAAAATATAGGTAGTCTAATGACGCAACCGTGCGGCCGATAGAGATTCTGACAAGCAGCGCGATAATGATGACTCTGGCGCTGATAGTTGCACTTGCAACGAACTTCGCAGATGTATTCCCTGACTTTCTGAATGATGCGGGACTCCGTGCCAATCTTACTGTTCTGGTATTGGCCATGATGATGACCGTGTCCCTTTCGAGGATACCGTACAAGAACCTCAATCCGCTTACGAACGGCAAATCCGTTCTGAGGGCTTTGATCCTCGGACTCGTGATATCGTCCATCATTCCGCTGGTTGCATTCTATCTGTTGAACGGAACGATGTACGAGGATCATGCAAAAGGCCTCATATTCATAGCGGCCACGCCATTCGCCGCATCTGTTGCACCGTTGTCGTACATATTGCGCGGGGATATGGAACATGCTGCACGCGGAACCATTGTCGTATATCTTGCATCACTTGCATGGATCCCATTCATCATCTACGTCACATTGGGCAAGACCGTGGACATGATGGATGTGTTCATCACAGTCCTTGAGATAATTGCGGTACCGTTGATCGTCTCCAGGCTCCTGACCAAGGTGAAGATCGGAAGAGAAACGATGGCTTTATTCATGAATCTGTGCATATTCTTCCTTGTCTGGCTCTCTGTGAGTTCCACTAACTTCTCCGGACTCGGAGCAGGCATACTGATGGTGTTCCTTATAATAGCCGCGTTGAGGACTTTCCTTCTTGGAAACGCTGTCGAAGTCGTTGAAAAGAAAATGGGAATAAGCTGGTCTCAGCGTGTCACCGACATTCTGATGACGTCCTACAAGAACAAAGGTATCGCGATTGCAATGTGCGTTGCCGTGATGGGTCCGTTGGTACCGGTTGCAATGGTCGTTATCGCAACATCCATTGTCGTCGAGATATCATGGGTCGTATTCATGGATTCGATACTGTTCTCGAAGAAGAGAATGTTGAAAGAGACTGCGGAATAGGTCATTCTATTCCAAGATCATTCTTCACCCAATCTGGCAGGGCCTTCTCAACGTCCCCCATTGCAACATAGTTGGGCAATGTTCCCTTTTCTTTGCTTGCTTTATCGAATGTTGTGTTGCCTTGGAGCGAATACGGCCAATCATTCACCTGCGGCTTGTTAGGGACTATCAATAACGGATATTCATTGTTCACCTCACCCATTGCACCGACCGTGTCCTTCATTATGCAATAATGGGCAGGGGTTCCGTCATTCAATTCGAAACGCACGATATTATTCTTTTCCATAGCACATTTCGTACGTATGTTCTCTACATTCGCATCGGATNTGCAAAGCAGNACCAATCCTCCATGCGCATCCTGAGGAAACCCATACGAGCGCGAACGGTTACGGTTGCGTCCATAACAAACGTATCCTTTCGAAGATAGTACTGACACCTTCTTATCGTTGGCGAAATAGAACCAATTGCTTACTGAACGGAAGACCATCTCGTTTGTATAGTACAACTCCTCGAACTCCCTCAGAGTCAAATCCAACAAAGACAGAGCTGGCACTTTCCGATCTGACATCATTACTTTCTCCAATCCTCTACTCTCAGTCCTTTGACTCTGTTGAATTCTTTTGTATTGTTAGTTACCAAAACCCCTCCGTGAGCTAACACAGTTGATGCAATTATCATATCATTAGGGCCGATTATTTTTCCTTCAGATTCCAATTCAGCCCGGATTCTACCATATATCTCCGATTCTTCATCGCCAAACTGCACAATCTCAAATGTGGATATGAATTCTGTCATTCTTTGAATATCATGCACAGGAGTCTTGCCATCATATTTTCCAACCATAAGTTCGGCTTTAACTATAGATGGGATTTTCAGATTCTTCGGAGAAATGGTTCTGAACATGTCTCTGATATGGATGTTATGCCCTCGAAGGTAGTCGATGATCGTATTTGTATCTAGGAAATACATATTACAAAGTCTCCCTTGGAGCATCTAATGAAAAGGGCAATTCTTCAGGTTCTTCGAACGAATTCTCACCAATTGATCCATAAAGGTCAAAAAACCCTTCCGGCCATGAATTGTCAAGATATTCCTTCAACACATTACTGACGAAACTGGACATTGAAACGTCCTTCTTTTTTACGACGGCCTCTACTTCCTTGTAGAGTTCCTTGTCTATGTACAGAGAGATCTGTGGCATACGATCACTGTAAACAAGTATAACTTATGTTATATTATAGTTTTTGTAAATGACAATTCTTGAAATAATAAAGAGATATAATTGAACATAATCATCTTATTGAGGCATTACATTATAGCGGACGGAATAAGAGATGCAGACGGATAAAAATATCAAATTGGTGAGAAAACGTTGCTACGAAATCGTTAAGATCAAAGATAAACTGCTGAAAAAGGGAAGGTTGTTTGCTGCCAAGGTGAAAAATGGATATTGTCTATTCCAAGATGCAGGGGAAACCCGCGTTTATATTGATAAAACAAAACTAACTTATGAAGGGGCTGCTAAAACACTGAAATCACTCTATGGGAAACCGAATCTTCACATTATTCACTACGTTATTTTTTACGAACGAGTACTATCAGAAATTCCCAAGAATTTTGATTTCTTGAATGACGAAAAATACTTTTACAGGCAGATAGACCCTAAAGAAGGATTGAAATTCATGACTGGACTCAAAGATGGATTTCTCCAATTTCCATACGATGGGCATCCATACAGCGTATTTTTTGAAGGCCGGATTACATATTCCGATCTAGGACTCCAAAAACTTCCGGCTACTGTTTCAGCACAGAGATATTTTAGAGATTTTGACGGTTCATTGTTGGGCAAGAAGAAATTATATTTACATGATGTTTTCAACGGTGAATTGTTTGAGTACAAACATGAAACAGTTGAATATTTGCAATATTCTCCTGATTTCGGCACAATAGAACCTACCTTGATGTCTTTAGAAGACGGTTTCACATTAGAAAAATGGAATCTTGAATGGTTGAAGAAGGGTGTTGAGGAGTATTTCCTGGAACATCCAAGTGAACGCCCGATGAATGAAACCTACGATGAACTACGTGTCAAGCTGCCGACGAAAGAGTATGTCAAATTCATAGAGAATGTTGAAATGCTTGAAGCAAATACCCGAGTGGAGGCTGCATTGATAGCTTTTGCCGATGGTCTCGTTGACGAGGATAATCTCAAAGTCGCCAAAGCGAAAAAATTGACGAAAGAACTCGTCCTTAAGCTCAACAAAATAAACGAAGAAACCGATTTTATAGAGACTGTGGAACGCGAAGAAATCCACGCATACATCGAAAAACTTCTTATCAAGTTGAATAAAAAAAGCGCGATAGATGTAATCGATGTGTTCCGCGAGTGGTAGGGCCATAGAAGCGATTGATATGTATATCAAAGAATTTAACAAATGTTGTACACACTGCGCACCTGGAATAGTGACAGATGGTGAGTTTGAATTATATTGTTTAATTGATCCACGGTTTTTAGAGATCGTAAATGGTACAAAAATTGTAGAAATCAACGTTTTTGATTCGGGTGAATTGAAACCTGCAACCGAAAAAAAATTTTTAGTCGAACCTCTCGGTAGAATGAAGGAAGGCAATCGTATTTTCCACGATGAACACTTCTTGAGAGGACAAATAGCCGACTTTGATCTTGACTGGAATGACATTATTATAAAAATAGGCGAATTGAGAATTAATGTCCCGCTCTGCCCCTCCGATCTGACTTTTGAAATAGGTGACTGGGTAGAATTTACAGCAGAACGAGTAGATGCAGATATATGCCCAGATGGATTATTGCCGTACGAAGAACCTGCGAGAATTGGTTTGATCGGCAAAATCGCCAGATTCTTCCGAAAATAAAAACAAACTGCCGAAAAATCATGCTTCTTATATTGTGAAATCTGATTGAAAATCAAATATCTATGTAATATTGTGGCGGGCCCGCCGGGATTCGAACCCGGGTCTGAGGCTCCGGAGGCCCCGGTGATATCCAAGCTACACCACGAGCCCATAATAGGTTTTTATGCCGCTTGATGAGAGCGGCGATCCTGGGAGGCCCCCGTTGAGAGGGTGGGGGCCGAATGAAGACCTATTCTGTCTACTTTTTGAATTCGGTGTATCCGCATTTACCGCATGATACACGACCGTTGTGTGTCGCCATGAACGTTCCGGGTCCGCATTTGGGGCATGCCGGTTTGGTCCTTGTGACCGTATCGCCCTGAACGGTGTATGCTTTACCTTTCTGGGGTGACGTCTTCGGTCCTGCTGCGCCTTTCTTAGGTGCTGCATCCTTCTTTGCTGGTGCTGCCATCTTACTCACCCTCTGCTTTGGGTGCTTCGGCATCCTTTGCTTCTGCTTCCTTCACCGGTTTCTCGATTCCGTTCCTCTTCAGGAGGTATTCTCTCTCGAATTCCAGTGCTGATTCTTTTGAACCGTAAACTTTCGCGTATCCTTTGGATATTCCGCGTCCGTATGTCGTGTCGAGGTTGTTCAACACTACTGCGTCTTTCTTTGCTTTCAACATTTTTGAAAGCTCGTCCACTACTGCCTTCCTCGTAGGGGTTGACTCTCCGGTGTGGTCCACCTTGAAGTATACCTCTGTCCTGTCCTGCAGGGGGTTGGCTTTTTTCTCTGTTACTTCTATCTTCATTCAGATTCCTCCATCGTGTTCCAGAGCTTTTCGGCTCTTTCACGGATGATGTCGTTCGTGGTGATGATCATCATCCCTTCTCCCGGCCAACCGTATATGATATTCGTGCCATTTGGAGAAAGAAGGATACACGGTATCACCGCCAGATCCTCCTCCCCGTCCACGCATATCCTTGCGATCTTCCGGGTTAATGCGTTTTTTACAGCATCGAACATCTCGCAGGTGATCATTCCCGCGGGGTTCTTGACGACGATCTCGTCACCGGACTCGTCTTTCGCGAGAACGGCGAATTCGGTCATCGTCCTTCTTTCCGTTTTCCCATCATAGATGGAAAGATCGGGAAGTGTGCCGTGTTTCCTCAACGTCAGCGATACCACGTCGCCGACGGTGATAAGTATGTTTTGAGCGTCAATTTTGTTGAGGTCGCTTTCTTTTATGGGTTTTCCGAGAGGCAGTTTGAATTCACCGAGTTTATCCTGCGGTATCGTTCTGCCCCTTACGACCATATCAGCGCACCCTCAGGGCGAAACGTCCGTTGGACGATATGCCCATCTTCTTGGCTATGTCGGACTTCTCATGGTCGATGACTATGAGATAGCCCTGCCATTCTTTGGACGTCTGACCACCGCATCTGGGGCAGGAGTCGTCCTCGGATATGAATGAGCACTGCTTGCATGCCTTCATTATGCCTCACCTTTTTTCTTCTGATCTTCTTCGAGCCACTCGATCCTTCCGAGTCCGGGCTGCCTCATGGTCAGTCCGATCTTGCTGTCCGACGGGTTCTTTTCATTAAGGTCGATGCTGACGATCCTCGCTTTCACCCTGTCGCCGATACCGAGTGTCCTTCCGGTGTCTTTACCAACAAGTCTCTGGTTGTCGGGGTCCACGTCAACACGGTCATCCATGACCTGACTGATGTGGAGTAATCCATCCAGAGGGCCGAAGCGTACGAACGCACCGAATTTCAGGACTTCTACGACAACTCCCTCGATAAGTTCGTTGTCCTTCGGTCTGAATACAAGCTGTTCGTATCTCACAGTCTGATAAACCGCACCATCACCGTGGACGATACGTCCGGGGCCGATCGGTTCAACCTTTGTTGTAAGGACTGTCAGTGATTTGTCCTCGCCCAGTCTTCCCTCGAAGGAATCCTGAGTAAGTGCATCGATTACCTGCCCTATGTCGTTTTTCAGATTGGCAGGAGGTATTCTTACTACCCTCTCGGCTTGCGTCAGCATGTACATTGTATATCCTCTCGAATGACTACGGATTATAGCGCTCTTATTTAAAACTTAACCACAGCGCGTGTTATAATAAAGAAGAAAACGTAAGAAGGCCGGGTTGCCCCGGCCTGAAATGTGTTTAGGCTATGAACAAGATAGCACAGACCAAGCATATGGTCGACAGCAGTTTCACGAGAACGTGAATCGACGGTCCTGCGGTGTCCTTGAACGGGTCACCGATGGTGTCACCGACAACTGCTGCTGCGTGAGCCGGGGATTTCTTTCCGCCGTGTGCACCGGTTTCGATGTACTTTTTGGCGTTGTCCCATGCTCCTCCTCCGTTGTTGAGGAAGTTTGCCATCAGGATACCGACGATGGTACCGACCATGATCAATGCTCCGACTGCTCCGACTGTAAGCACGTTGTCACCATCGAATGCGAAACGGTATATGATACCGAACACAACCGGAACGAGAATCGGCAGGAGTGCTGGGATGACCATTGCCTTCAGTGCACTGCGTGTCGCTATGTCAACACAGTCGCTGTAGCTCGGTTCGTCCGTACCCTGCATGATTCCGGGCTTCTCGCGGAACTGTCTGCGTACTTCTTCGATCATCTCTCCGGCTGCCTTTCCGACTGCCTTGATTGCGAGTGATGTGAAGAAGAACACCAGAACTGCTCCGACCAATGCACCTGCGAAAATCCTCGGGTCACCAAGGTTCACCTGGAATATATTCGCGTCGAACGGTACACCGAGGTGATGTGCCACGATGTCGAAGAACGCAGCGAACAGCAGGAATGCTGCGAGTGCTGCGGATGCCATTGCGTATCCTTTCGTGAGTGCTTTCGTCGTGTTACCTGCAGAGTCGAGCTTGTCGGTTCTGTCACGGACTTCCTTGGGCTGGTTGCTCATTTCTGCGATACCGCCTGCGTTGTCTGTGATCGGACCGAATGTGTCCTCTGCGAGGATGAACGTTGAGGAAGCGAGCATTGCGATCGTTCCTACTGCAGTTCCATAGATACCATAGATCATTTCCGTACCGTGTGTAGGTGCAACGCTTGATCCCAGAACATATGTTCCGACTATTGCGATGACCATTGCCAATACCGGGAGAACCGTCGATTCAAGACCAACGGATATTCCAGTGATGACGTTTGTTGCCGGTCCCGTTTCAGACGATTTTGCAATGTCTTTGACGGGCTTGTGGTCGCCTGTGTAGTACTGTGTCATGTAGACAACTGCAAGACTCAGACCGATACCGATGATACCGCATGCGAAGAATGTGAGCCAATCATCGCCGAGCATCTGATTCGTTGTGAATCCTAATGCTGCTATGACAATGGCTATAGTCACATAGTAACCGACATTGAGTGATTTCACCACATCTGCGTCGTCGTTCTTCATACGTACGACGATGATACCGACGATTGATGCGAGAAGTCCGAGTGCCATGAGGACGAGCGGGAAGAAGAACCATGATTCAGGTACTCCCAGTCCCATAGGCAACAAAACCATTGAGGCTGCAATAACCATCGCACCGATGATCTCTGCTGCTGTTGATTCGAATATGTCTGCTCCACGGCCTGCGCAGTCACCGACGTTGTCACCGACGAGGTCGGCGATAACTGCGGGGTTCCTCGGGTCGTCTTCCGGGATACCGGCTTCGACTTTACCTACAAGGTCTGCTCCGACATCTGCTGCTTTGGTGTAGATTCCACCGCCGAGCTGCGCGAACAGTGCTGCGAATGAAGCACCGAATGCGTAACCGATGACGTAGATGAGCGTCTCTGAGAAGTTGAGGCCGAGTACCGCATCATATACGAATACAAGGATGAACACACCGAACAGACTGAGTGCTGCCACGGCTATTCCAGATATCGCTCCGCCACGGAATGATGTGACGAATGCGTCGTTCAATGAGTTGCGTGCTGCCGCTGCGGTCCTGATGTTGGAGCTGACGGATACATACATTCCGATGAAACCGGAAAGTATTGAGAATCCTGCACCAATCAGGAATGCGACTGCAACTTCTATACCGAGCGTGTCGACACCGAAGCCGGCGAGCCCGATAACTACTGCGATTATTATGCTGATTATCCCGATCGTTTTGTACTGGCGGGCCAGGTAGGCCATTGCACCAGTCTTGATAGCGCCTGCGATCTTCTGCATCTCGGGAGTTCCGGTGTCCTTTGCGAACACACTTCTCGCGAAAAGCAGTGCACATACAACCGCTATAACAACCGATATGGGAACCAGAAATAACATATTTTCCATTATGTCTATCATTTGATAACCCCTAACGTTATTTCCCCATACCTACTCTTTGTATAAAAGACTTTAAGGCGTGTATATAAACTAAACAAATGGTATGTCTTCAGGATTATTTGTTCCACTTAAATCCAACAGACGCTTTTTTAATAATTTGCCGTCTTCGGATTTTGTTACGAGTACGGGACCATCATCGTCTGTGAACATTCCCGGGCCGAATGTGTTGATCGGATTGAGCAGTTCTTTTTTGATGAAATCTCCTGCGAGTTCCGACCCCATGTCGCATGTCAGCGTTATAACGACATCCGTATCATCACTTACGACACCTTTCTTCACCGATGTATCCATGCATGATGCCGGTACTGCGGATATTCCGGTGACCATTATGCCGTCGGATCTCAGCTTGGTCGCAAGCTTCTCCGCGGATGCTCTCCCACCGAGTTCATAACATAATCTGGCACATGTGTTGCATGTCCAAATGTGAGCCTTCTTTCCTTTTACGGATTCGAGAAGTTCCGCATACGACCGGTCTCTTGCCATTATCAGCATTACTTTTCCCGATGGTGTGACGGATATTTACCTCTGCTGATAACAAGAAACATAAATCAGCAAACGTATCGGCGTAACATGGCAGAGCTGACATCATTCAGTCCGATCACAATGAAAGAGGTCGGAAAAGTTACCATAACGGAAACGTGTGATGTCTGTAAAGCCGTTGAAAGATCGAGGACCGCCCAAAAACAATGGGCAACTGTTCCAAAAACGGAAAAAAAGGAATTCCTGAAAAAACTCCGCCTTGTATTGGTGGAGAATGCCGAGGAAATTGCAAAGACCGTTCATTCCGAAACCGGGAAACCAAAAGCGGATGCATTCAACACAGAGGTTCTGGCATCCGCGGCAATGACGAGGGAATGCGAAAACTGGGTTGTCGATTTCCAATACGTCAGAAAGATACACCAAGGTTCTGCAAAATTACTGGCATCATTCTTGAAAAGATCGTCGTTCGTGGAATACAAGCCGCTCGGAGTCATTGCGGTCATCTCACCATACAACTTCCCGTTCTCGATACCATTCACAGAAGTCGTGACAGCAGTTGCGGCAGGAAACGGGGTTGTTCTGAAACCCTCATCGGAGACGCCGTTGAGCGGACATCTCATTGAAACAATGTTCAAAAAGGCAGGATTCCCGGACGGATTGGTAACGGCCGTATCAGGGCCGGGTGTAGGGCATGCCCTTGCATCCGCTGATGTTGACAAGATCGTGTTCACCGGCGGAACATCTACCGGAAAGGAGATTATGAGAACCGCGGCGGAAAAACTCACCCCTGTTGTTCTTGAACTCGGTGGCAAGGATGCCATGATCGTGTTGGACGACGCAGATATGGAAAGAACCGTATCGGGAGCGGTATGGGGCTCATTCGTGAACTCCGGTCAGGTCTGCGTTGGAATCAAACGCATCTACATTCATGAGTCGGTATTCGATCAGTTCGTTGAATCATACGTCTCATCGGTAAAAACATTGAAGCAGGGTGACGGATGGAATGATCCAGATGTCTCTGTCGGGCCGATGATAAATGAATGTGAAATGAACAAGATGTCGGAAATGTGCGGAAGAATAATCAACGACGGCGGAAAGATTCTCACCGGAGGGAGAAAGACCCCGGGACTGGAGGGATGTTTCTTTGAACCGACGGTCACCGTAGATCTTCCTCATTCCTCATCCGTCGTATCCGAGGAGATCTTCGGGCCGATTGTCACGTTATTCAGATTCAAGACAGAGGACGAAGCAGTCGAAATGGCCTGTTCAACGGAATATGCACTTGGCGGTTCCGTCTGGTCCAGCGATATTGCAAGGGGTCGTCGTATCGCATCCCGTTTAGACAGCGGAACGATAAACGTCAACAACACATCATATACATTCGGACTTCCCGCAACACCGTGGGGCGGACGGAAGAAGAGTGGTTTTGGTGTCACTCACAGCATACATGGTTTCGAGGACATGATGTTCGCATACCACATCCATGTGGATGAGGCAAAATACAGAAGGGATCCGTGGTGGATGCCTTATTCTGAAGAAAAGACCGAACTTCAATCTGAGATGTTGGATTCATTCTACGGTTCCGAGAAGGGCAAACTCAAAACCGCCAAGAAGGTCATGCACACAATAAAACAGAAAAAGTGAGCCAATCCTTTTTTATATTGATGGGATTAACTGGGCTCAGTGAATTGTATGACCGATCTTATTCCAGTCAAGGATATCAGGGTAAAGAAGGGCATGGGCGTAGACGAACTCCTCAAAGAGATGAAATCATCCGGAGGATTCACAGCCAAGAAACTTGCTGATGCAACGGATGTCGCAGAGAAAATGGTGAAGAGCAAGAAATGCTTACGTTTCCTGAGTTTTCCGGCATGCATCATCTCCACCGGTACACGTGGAGTCATCGTCGACATGGTGAAGAAAGGCATGGTCGACATCATCATTACGACGTGCGGAACCCTTGACCACGATCTGTCAAGGACATGGAAATCATACTATCACGGAGACTTCATGATGGATGACGCACAGCTCAGGCACGAAGGCATCAGCCGCCTGGGAAATGTGCTAGTGCCAGATGAGTGTTATGGTGAAGTTCTTGAGGAGAAGCTCGCGCCTATGTTCGAGGAAATATTCGCGGAAACGAAATCCCTTGCAACGTATGAGATAATAGACGCCGTCGGCGCACGTATCGACGATGAGAACAGTCTTCTCCACTGGTGTCACAAAATGAAGGTGCCGATATTCGTTCCTGGTATAACCGACGGATCTTTCGGGTGCCAATTGTGGATGTACTATCAGATGCACAGAGATCTTAGAATTGACTTGTTCAAGGACGAACAGGAACTCAACTCACTGACGAACAAGGCCAAGGAAACTGGTGCAATAATCATAGGTGGCGGAATATCCAAACACCACGTCATATGGTGGAACCAGTTCAGAGGCGGTCTTGATTACGCGATATACCTGACAACCGCACAGGAATTCGACGGTTCGCTGTCGGGTGCACAGGTCAGAGAAGCGGTCTCATGGGGAAAGGTCAAGGAAGATGCCGATACCGTAACGGTAGAAGGCGATGCTACCATTTCACTTCCGATTATTGTTGCAGGACTAGTCAACCGTCTTTGAGGTCATAGAATGGACAGGAAGAAGATCGTTGTACTCGGAGGGGACGGTGTCGGTCCGGAGGTCACCAGGGCGACCGTTGCGGTCATGAGAGCCGTATCTGACGATCTTGACTTCGTTGACGCCGATATAGGAATGAGCTCGTTCGAACAGCGTGAGGAATATCTTCCACGTGAAACGTTGGATAAGATCGACCGTGCCGACGCCATTCTGTTCGGTGCGGTAACACATCCAGAGAGTGACAAAACATACAGAAATCCGATTGTCACATTAAGAAAGCAATTGGAATTATACGCTGATGTGCGTCACATATTCACAATAGCTCCCGGACTCGGAACGCCGGGAATCGATCTCATACTTGTCAGGGATAACGACGAAGGTTCGTCAAACCTCAAAGAGAGTGAAGATCTTGATGGAGTAACGACAACAGAACGTATCGAACTCTTGGAATTCAGCAGGGTCTGCAAAATAGCCAGACGTGTTTCCGAAGAACACAAGAGAAAGAAGATCACATGCGTTCACAGACAAGACCTTTACAAAAAATCAGGAGAGCTTGTTCTCAAAACATTCTATGAATCCGTGGAAGGTTCCAAAATGACAGCGAGCGACGAGATGATAGACGAAGCCATCATCAATCTGATCAGGAGGCCGGGCGATTACGACGTCATGCTCGGAACAACATTCCACAGCGACATCATATTCAACATCATGTCCACGATGGCAGGTGGAAGGCACGTTATGCCATCGGGAAGCATCGGCGACAAAACATGTATTTTCGAACCGATGCACGGAGCATTGATGGAACTTGCCGGCAAGAACGTTGTCAACCCGGTATCGTCAATACTTTCAGGATACATGCTACTGAAAACCATAGGTATGGAGAAGGAAGGACTGAAAATCAAAAATTCTGTGCAAAAGGTCCTTTCCCAGGGCGGAATGACCGCAGACCTGGGTGGAACTCTTAATACAACAGAATTCACTGAAAAGGTTGTAAAGCTCTGCAGCCGTTAATCTCTGCAGGGCATTTTGTAGTGGCGGTCTTCTCTTAATTCAAAGAGGGCCGCTTCCCTTTCTTCCTTGGACTCTCCGACCGTAGAGTGGATCCATATGGAGATTCCATTGAGCTGATTCTTCTTCCAGCATTCGACGTTGGGATTTTCGAATACGTGTTTCTTCACATTTCCCGCTTCTGCGATGTAAATGCCCCTGAGTCTCGAATCGTCGGTTTTCGTAAGAACCATGTAGATTCCGCTCGACGTCGGGAGACGGTTGTCCCCTTCGATCTTGTACGGGCCTTCCAGTTTGTAACCTGACATCTCTATTGTTTGCACTAAACTCCCCTTGCTCATGAGGGACATTAAAATATAAAAAAACTACATAAAAAAGGATAAGAAAAATTGCTAAGAATAGGGGTTTACTTCTTCTTTTTGATCTTCTCGATCATTTCCTTGACTTCTTCGGACCCGTCCTCTAACAGTTCCGCCTGCTTCGGATCGAGGTGTTTCATCAGTTCGAGCAGCTCGCCCATGTGCTGCATCTCCTCATCCCTTATGTCCGCGAGAACCGCTTTCGCAAGTGGGTTATCTGTAGCCATGGAGTGCGCATCGTAAAGGAACATTGCCTCGAGTTCGCTTGCAATGTCCAGTCTTATCGCCTGGGCCAATTCTGCATCTGTCATCTTCTTTACATTACCCTGGTATGGGTTCGCAAATTCCGGCATTTTATTCCTCACTCAAAAATCGGGGAATATGTATATATCCGTTGGTAGAGAAAGTCACTGAAATACGGATAGAAAAAGAAATGAGTGCGGGAGATGGGATTTGAACCCACGAACCACTGAAGGACAAGGCCCTCAACCTTGCGCCGTTGGCCAGGCTTGACTACCCCCGCACAGTTCCAGAACGTTGATAGAGATTCAGTAAATAAGCTTTGTCGTTACAGGACGAAATATTGCTATTACGGATATGTTCGTTTTTGGGGTCAATGATTAATATTACTGCATCAATGTTGTTTTATCAGGAGAGGGAGGGCAGCCGACGGTAGGTTAAGTCCAGCTGAGGAAGATCCCTCCTCCACAGGGCAGATGGGCCGGGAAATCCGGCCGGGCGAGAGCTCGGGCAAGGGCTCAGAAACGACACAGTCTCGGTAACAAGGATGATCTGTACGCCAGTGACATTCCCGAGGATTTGGTGAAACGGCGACTCCCCATCGGAGCAAGCCCGCACAGCCGGGATGATTGCCCAATGACCGGCGGGTTGGGTGCATTAGTTGAATGCTGCCTGAAACAGAAGGGGGTCTACTACCCTCACCTGATACCTTTCCCACATTTTATTTATTTTAATGACATCGCCCGAGATATGATATCCGGATACAAGGCCGTCGGTTTCGATATGGACGGGACACTTCTGAACACCAAACTTGATTTGGTAAAAATGTCCAATCTGCTGTTCGATGAAATGGTACGTGTCGGAGTTCCGGAAGAATTCATTGATAGAACTCAGGGGTCCAAATTCAACCTTGACAC
>JGI994J12354_10000028_pt1 | contig 114654 bp, 79 predicted proteins | sample IntmicLarv3ML3BL_FD_12354 | JGI IMG/M metagenome (IMG submission 12354) | reverse complement strand
TTTGTATGCAGGATCATAATTCTTTTGTTTGTTTACCATATTTTAATATCATCTATTGTATTATAATTGATATTCAATCTGTCAACAATAGGTGGACTGGGTCATCTTTTCAACATCCTATAATTCAAATCTTACAAGTTGTTCTCTAAATGGGTTGTAACAAATAATTTTTCCTTGTGAATCTAAACCAACAAGAGGCATAACATGAGTATCTTCACCTAACATCTGGTTTGCTGTATATATACTCCAAGTATCAGTCCACTCAGTCTTTATCCATGTATCACTTTCCCATAATCTTACTTCATAAAAATTATCATATTTATGATACACCAAACAAGCGTCTATATAATAAACACTTCCATTATCATAACAGACCAATACATATACAGTCAATTTTTTGTTGTCAACTGGTTTTATAGCATACCAATACAAAATACTATCATTATTATAAATAACAGGTTTGCCAAAAGTTATAATATCACCTTCGTTAGGAGATACAGCATCGAAAATAGTTGGTAAGTATTCATCATGTTCACCAATATCTGATAAAGCTTCTAATTTTACAACTTTATCCATTATTGAAGAGCTATAGTAGTAAAGGCTATTGTAAGGAAGGGGTGGACGTTTATCATCATCACTTTGAACGATGGTAGCCAATATGCCTGTTACAACCGGGTTGATTTCATAATGGAGTGCTATTATTTTGTCATTTGCATCTATTTTAAAAAAATGGTTAGGTTTTTCAATGTATGCTACCAGTTCATTATTTATATTATAGATATTTGAAGTAAAATAGTCGAAAAAGTAAATATTGTTTTTTTCGCTCTTTTGTATCGTATCCAAACGTTGAAATAAAGGTCCAAAACTTGTTATTTTTAAAATTGGAGACTCATTTTTTACCTCTTGCGGATTTTTGAAATAACAAAGGTACACGCCATCACCATATGATAATACAGATGGTATATCTATTACGTAATCAAAATTTCCTATTCGTATCTTACCGATTGTGTGTAAACTTCCATCTTGAAAACTGTGAATAGATATCCACTGTGGATTTATCATTGGTGGTAAAGTTAGATCTATCGCATTGATTAAATTAACCTGCCTGATATATTCATAGCTATTATCTTTCAGATATTGAATATCTTGTCCACTGTCATCAATTATTTGTTTTAATTCTCGTTGATAAGTATTACGCAAATTTAATAGCCTCTGTTCTTCGTTCGAAAAGCTTAACATTATAAAATCATATTCATTAAAATATGGAATAATATCAAAATAAAAATTACGTTCAGAAAATTTTATTAATTCATAATTCTTAATTTGTATTACATTTTTAGGTAACATCTCTTGAGCAAAAACTATCCCTGAAAACAATAAAATCATAATTGACAATATGAAATAATTTAATTTAATTGTAGTCTCCATACTTCACCTCCTCGTAAAAGAATTATTGAATCATTGGCATAATCAAGGTCATACAAGTGGTTTTGGATAATCTTATCTTTTACGCTATATATTTTATCATCGTCGTATGGATACCATATCCTGTTAAAATTTTCCCTCATAATATAGCTGTCATAATTATTATAAGAATATTTAATAACCCAATCTAATAAAACAGGTTTTCCCTCTAACGGCTGTCTAATTATTCCCTTAAAAGTAAGCGATTCAAATCCTTGGTTTATAAACGCATTAATATCAAATATTATACTTCCATCAGACCAAATACGTGGGTAAAGTTCTGATGTTTCAACATAAAAGTTTTCAAAATCGGGAGGAAGCACACTATAAAGATATTCTTCTGTTAAAACAAGCTCTTTTATCGACCATTTGCCATCATAAATATTCCATATAAACTTCGGATGATTATTATATTCATCAATTTCTTCAAAGTTTATAGCATACACTTTATTATTCACTTTTATTACGTCAGTGACAAAACCTTTCTCATTTGGAATTTTAAATTCCTCGCCTGATAAAAGATCAACAAAAGTCTCAACCACGCCGTCATATATATTAACTATGCACGAGCTATTATCAGCAAAATTCACCTCATCAATTTCACCTATTTTAAATTCATTATTTTCTATATCCAAAAATATTAATGAAATAGCTTCTAAAGATTTATCTCTAACTTTTATATAATCCCATAAAATTGCTGAAGGATAATTCACACTTGGTAAAAAATTTAAAGTACCATAAAATTTATCATCAAAAACCAAATTATATGAACCATTTTCCACTTTTTTTTCAGCGTATTTTATATATTGATTATTATCAGTTACCAGCACTAAAATTCTATTTGCAGTATCGTTTTCTTCAGAATAATAATCTATGTTGTAAGCTGATATATTTTCAAATATAGCCGCACCAAATGATGAAACAAAATCTTTTGACCAATCAATGCTTTCAATAGAATTTTCAGTTAATTTACTTAATTTTACACCAGATGTATAATTATTTTTTTTATCTTGCATTTCAACTAATATACGATAAACAGGCATATCCGGAGCAATAGCTTCAACAGGAGATATTACTTCAGTTTTAGAAAATAATGCTGTATAAAGTATTAGTACTAACAAAAAACAATTAAAAATGCGCATACTATCGTCCTTCACTCAGTGTTATTATATTATTCATTCCATTTAAACACACCATTATTATATACATTAGTAAAATTTGGATTATCTGTACCTGCAATTTTAGTAGGTCCTTGTCTATCATAAATCAGCAATGGTATATCACCTGTATTACCAGGTTTGTCTAAAATACGATTTATTGTGGTCCAACAACCAGACATCAATCCAGGTATAGTTGCTATACATCCGGCACTACCAGGTGATGCCCCTCCTGTATTCTGATATGGATTTTTAGAATAATTTCCATCTTCATGTATCCTAAGTTCGCTTCTTGTAGTTGTAGTACCTGTAATACCTGTTGCTCTTGTATGTGAATCTCCACCGTTTGTATTAAGAATTTTATAACGATGAAAAGTACCCGTAGTATAATTGCCAATAGTAGCTGTACCACTCCATACCATACCAGCTTTTCCAGAATTAGTTCCTGGTACTGTCATCATTTTACTATTTTCATTTATCTTCCACCACTGTTTTGGAGCTACATTACTAGAAGTCGTATTTCTTCTTGTATTAGATTCAGGAATAGGACCATTTGTTTTCCACATATGTGCATCATTATCAGAGTTCATCATTTGAATTCCATCAAAAGTAGCAGACGTATTCGCGTTCCAAATGGAGTGTACATGCCAATCTTCTAAAAGAGATCTATCACTACTTTCTTTACGAATCCATAATTTAAGAACACTTCCAGGATCAGGATTAGAAACACCTGTTAAATCAAATGTTAATAAACAATACATAATATTTGGAGCATGACTCCCAGTTTGATTTTTTGGTAACATCCATTTCTCACTTTTATTTCTATAGTCATTTGGATTATTATCTCTAGCACACACGATACCTCGTATATTAAATTCACCTCCAAGATCTACTGTTGTCACTATACCTTTACAAATATTATTTTCCATATGTCCTGCAACGCCACAATTATTTCCATCATGAACTTTCCCAGATATCCCTGTTGCCCAATCATTAACTTGAGAAGTATCTTGATAATAATGAATCTCAACTGTTCCCATTTTTGGAGTTACCGATAAATTATATTTAAAATAAACTTGTGGCTTATTATTTGAATAAATAATATTATTCTCAATATCACGTCTAAATTCAATAGAATGTGAATTTAAATATAAAGTTTTAGACCTGTAATATTGTGTATCACTACTGCATGTCACCTTTAAATCAAATGTTATATATGCTCCCCAAGGAGGAATTGACTGTCCATTGCCTATATCACCATTCCACGTAATAGAAGAGCTAAGGCTATTTAGAGTACCTGTAAGCGTCTTAAATGGTGCGTTTGTAGCATAAGTATAGTATAAATATAATTCGTATGAATAATTTCTTGTCTCGTAATCCTCTAAAACAATATTAAAATTATAAGAATCACCGGCAGTATGTCCTGGTGAGACTATTAAATAATTATCATTCCCATTGACTTGCACACTTTTCACAACCAAATTTTTTATACTTGTTGATACTTCAGGACTATAACAGTCACTAACATTAGAAGTTACTTTAGCCTTAAAATAATACGACGCATTGTATATCATAGGACTGGAAGTTGTTGAATCCCAAGCGCAGCTATAAATTTTGCTCTTAATTACCGCGCCATTAGTTGCGGCTGTATCGTCTAAAGAAGCCAAAATTGAAAGGCTTTTAGTCACAACTGGATCTTCATTGGATTCTCTGATTGTTACACTCACACCACTTATATTAACTGTTGTTCCATGCTCAACTTTAACATAAATCTTTACAGAGTTACCGCCGGTAGTAGACGACGTCTGTACCGCCGCAAGATCAGTGGATGGGGTATGAGTAACTTTTATTACCGTTGCTTTAACGTATTGAGCTGTTCCATAGCCGCCGAGTGCTTTTGCAGCGTCTTCTTGGTTTGAAATATCAAATTGTGTATCTTCTGCTGCACATGCAGCTGATAGCATAAATACAGCTATCAAAATTAAGTTCAGTTTTGATTTCATTTTTACCCTCATCTTTTTAATTAAAATCCACGACCTACGATATAGTATAAATCAATAGGGTCGTATTTATCGGTTCGGCTTGACCAAAATTCATCTCGTTCTTTTTTTTGCTTGGAATATTTATATTCAATATATGGCATCACTAACTCATACTCTTCACTCTTAAAATATTCAGCAAAAATATTAACAAAATATTCTCCTAAATTAAATAGTCCTGATAGTGACAATCTATTGTCAGGATATCTGGAATTAATCTCATAAGGAATATTTATATTACCCCAACGTTCACTACACCACCCCATAAAACGATCATGCGTATAACCGGTCATCCATATACTCGAAGAAGTTTTTATAGTATTAGGCATGTTTTTCAATACAAAGCTATTAAGAGCTATAACTGTTTTTTCATTTTCAATATCTATAAATGGACAAATTATATTAGGAGCTTCATTACACTCTATATTATGAAGATTTACCACTAAATCTAATCTATTTCCATTTTTACCGCACCACTGATTTATAAATTTTATATATGCAACTACTTCATCTCTAACATTATCAAGATTGGGAATCAAAAAATCAGAGGTTATTTTTGAATAAGAAGATTCGCTTGATCCATCAGGATCAAACATTGGTACAAATAGAAAAGTAACTTCTTTTAAGGTATCCATAACAAATTTGTCGTTAGTTTTTATACTCTCAATAAGATAATTTATAGATCCATTTACAACCCAAGAGCCATCAGGCTCGTTGCCATCTTCGTTAGCATATATCAAGACTACCCGTCTATCTTGTAATTCTTCAACAGAAGCTTTTGGATCGTGTACTTCGATTATCAATAAATCATATTCTTTTGATTTGCTTTTACCTATATTATGAACTATAACGCCGGAAATTTGACTATCTTTTAGTTTAGCCATATATTCAAACTGATAATCATAGCTATAAGGATATTTTATGGCTATTGCTATATTTGGTGAATTGAACTGCTTTGTCATAAAAAATGTATTAGAAGCTGTATTAATATAGCAATCTGTTATTTCCTGCCAAGCCGACCAGTAATTTCCATCTTCAGATAAAAACTCTTCAGCAAGTTCCGATGGTATTATACTCTGAATTGGTATTTTTCCATTACCTGCAAACTTATTCTCATCTGCCAGGAAATAATCAGATGATATCCAATATCCATCAAAATTCTTTGTATAATAAATATAGGTATTATAATCCCTATATTTTCCGTATGTATAAACCGGTCTCAAACCATCCCATTTAGCAACATCTGCAACTGTGCCTTCTACACTATTGCCGTTCATAGAAAGCGAAAATATAATCTCTTTTGTAGTATCTATTCCCTCAAATAAACCGGAAAACCAATTGTGGGTAGGACGAACAAGCTTTAGTGAATACTCACTATCTGACAGCTGCTCATCAACAACTAAATTGCAACCTGCTGTATCAATAGTACACAATTTACTGATATCAGTAATTATTTCTATGTCGTTCTGCGCGAAACAAAAATAAGAATTGATAAAAATAAATAAAACTAATAATATATCCAGATTCTTTATGTTCATAGAATTTTATTTTACATCAGATAGTATTATCAAAATTATTTCATAATATAACTTGATATGGTAAGTATATCATACTAATTTATCGCTTGTCAAGTATAACAAAAGAATAAAATATTTCTTATATCTTCATTATATCAGTCAAATATTTTTCAACAATGCTGAGATCAGATGGCTTATCAACATCAAAACCTATCTCCGGATACTGAGTAATAATTGCTTTCACTGTAGATCCTATTAATCCTTCTGCTTTTTGTTCAATTTCTGAAATAGATAATTGACGACGAATGTATTTAAAAATAAACTGTCCGCCGAGAAGACCGGCAAGTTTTAAAGGCGTCTTTCTATAGGAATATATATTTTCGATAAGCTCACCTTTGTCATGAAGAAAATCTATATTCACACAAAATAAATTGCCGCCGGTAAATTCTCCGTCTTTAATTTTTACATAAGTTCGATCGCTGTTGGCAAAAGTATTTTCGCTCACTTCTTTTGATATTATAGGATAAGTGAAAGTAACATCAGCGGCAAGACTTCTATCTATAAAATCAATCAATGCCTGACTTGTTAATAATGGCAAATCTCCGGTCACAAAGACGATTTTATCATATTCAGACGATGGGAAGTTCTGACTTCCGCGCATCATGTTCTTAACAATGGAATCAGTTGAAGGGAGGAGTTGTATATTTAAATCAAAAAGTGCCGGCATAGTATCTTCAGCTACTATCGCGACAATATTTTCTCTTGTAAATCCTGCTTTTTTTATGGCATCTACGACATAAGAGATAATATATTTATCATTAATTTTTATAGTGGCACGATTATCGGAAAATGCAGACAGCGGCTCCGATATCTTACCTCCGGCAAGTATAACTATTGCTACTCTGTTATATATATCCATATTTTACATTCTTATTTATTTAGTTTTAAAAGCGCAGCTTTGGCTGCGTTTTGTCCGGCCTGTTTTTTACTTTTATCAATGGCTTGAGCTAACTCCTGCCCATCAAATATAACCGCCACAACAAACTTTTTATCATGTGAGAGGCCACTTTCGCTAATCAGTTTATATACCGGCGGATTTTTACCACCCTTTTGTAAAAACTCTTGAAGCTTAGTTTTATAATCATAACACTCAGTTATTTCTACTGCATCTGAAAATATAGCTTCGAAATGCTCTTTGATAAACTGCTTTGCCGCAAAAAAACCGTTTTCGATGTAAATAGCTCCTATAATAGCCTCAACAGCATCGGAAAGTATAGAGGGCTGTTTGTTGTCTTTTAGACCTGAAACTTTTATTTTGTTTTCTATTTCTAAAAGTAACGCTATCTTTGTTAAAGATTTTTCACTGACAATATTTGCTCTTATCCTGGACAGTTCACCTTCATTAGCGTCAGGAAATCTGTTCATCAACTCTTCTGATACTACAAGCTCTAAAACCGCATCGCCAAGGTATTCCAGTCTTTCATTTGACTGTACTCCATAACGCATAGCATAAGAACTATGTGTCAAACTCTCTTGAAGCAATTTATCATTTAACGGAAATTTAACGTTATTTTTGTCCATTATCTGCCGGCTTTTTCTTAACAGTAAGCCCTAAATCTCTAAGCTGTAAATCATCAACAAACGTTGGAGATCCCATCATAAGGTCAACACCGGACGATACCTTTGGAAACGCTATCACGTCGCGAATAGTGGTCTCACCGGCCATAAGCATGATAAGACGGTCAAATCCTATGGCCATCCCTGCGTGTGGCGGCGCTCCGTATTCAAAAGCATCCATCAAAAAGCCAAATTTTTCGTTCATAGTTTCGAGGCTCATATCAATAGTACCCAGTACTTTTTCTAATATGTCACGTCTATGAATACGAACAGAACCGCTTAACAACTCATTACCGTTTAAAACAAGGTCATATATATCGCCAAGCACATCCAGTGGAGCAGTATCTATCTTCTCCAAATCTTCAGCTTTTGGCATCGCAAATGGATTATGTTTTGCATCAATTTTCCCTGTTTCTTCATTTATCTCAAACATCGGAAAATCAACTATCCAAAGGAAGTTCCATTTATTTTCGTCAATGAGTCCCAACTTCTCACCCAAATTTAGTCTGACGCGGCCGAGTGCGTTTAAAGTAATATCATAGCTATCAGCAATAATTAAAAGCAAGTCCCCAACTTCAGCATTCATAGCTTTTATAAAAGAATCTATCTCAGTCTCGCTTAAAAATTTAGTAACCGGAGATTTCAACCCTTCTTCAGTTACTTGGAAATAAGCCATACCTTTAGCGCCAAATTTCTGCGCAAACGCTATCAATTCATCTAATTCACGGCGACTGAGTCCGGCAGCTCCTTTGGCATTAATACTCTTTATAATTCCGCCGCTTGAGAGAACACCGGCAAAGGCTTTAAATTCTGTATCTTTAAATACAGATGTCAAGTCGACAAATTCAAGTCCAAAACGCGTATCAGGCTTATCACTGCCAAAACGCTCCATAGATTCTTTATAACTTATGCGCGGAAATGGCGTTTGTATATCAACATCAATAACACTCATCATAGCTTTAGTTATACCTTCTGTTACACTATAAATATCTTCAGCTGTAACAAATGACATTTCAAGGTCTATCTGAGTAAACTCAAACTGGCGATCGCCACGTAAATCTTCATCGCGAAGACATTTTGCAAACTGATAATATTTTTCAATACCTGCTACCATTAACGTCTGTTTAAGGAGCTGCGGAGACTGTGGCAACGCATAAAACTCGCCCTGTTTTAGTCTTGAAGGAACTAAAAAGTCACGCGCACCTTCAGGAGTTGACTTCATAAGCAGCGGAGTTTCAACCTCCAAAAAGCCTATACTGTCGAGATAATTTCTTGCCGCGTTAGCTGCTTTATGACGAAGAGTCAAGTTATCAATCATCCTTTTATTTCGAAGGTCAAGGTATCTGTATTTAAGTCTGACATTCTCGTCAACTTCAAGCCCGCTTTCATCGTTAACAGCAAAAGGTGGAGTCTTTGAAACATTTAAAATATCAAGCTCACTTATATGAACTTCTATCTCACCTGTTGGAAGTTTTGAATTTACAGTCCCTTCAGGCCTTGGCCTTACAATACCTTTTACTGCAAGTACGTATTCAGAACGTATGGTTTGCGCCAACTCGTGAGCTAATACTGATACCTCAGGGTCAAATGTCAGCTGAGCTAAACCTGAACGGTCTCTTAAGTCTACAAAAATAAGACCGCCATGATCACGTGTTGTCTGTGCCCAGCCGTTTAAGATAACTTCGTGCCCGATATCGTTAGCGCGTAGTTCACCGCAATTTATGGTTCTTTTAAGTTTTGATACTTCTAGTTTCTGTCCCATTGTTTATATATTCATCCTTTTAATAAGTTAATCAATACTTTTATAACTTTATCCTGTGATAAAATTTCCTGTGTCCCATTTTCCATCTCTTTTAAGACACAGTTATTATTTTTTAGTTCATCCTCTCCGATTATTATGACATAAGGGCTATTTAGTTTGTTAGCTTCTTTCATCTGCCCCTTTAGTCCGCGTTCTTTGTATTCACAAACAGTAAACACCCCTGATTCTCTTAATTTTTCCGTTAAAATGTTAGCTCCGAGCAGTGCTTCTCTCCCAAGAGCTGCTACAAATACAGGGGCATTCTTTTTTGTTTTGAGAGTATTTTCGCTCGCTAATGACAGTCTCTCTACACCGGCTCCAAAACCAATAGCAGGAGCTTTTGGACCGCCAAGTTCTTCAACTAATTTATCATAGCGTCCACCACCAAGAATAGTTCCCTGGGATCCCAGCCCTGATGCAGCTATGAACTCGAAAGCAGTTTTTGTATAGTAATCAAGACCGCGAACTATATAAGGATTCACTGTATATGGAATTTTTAAACTACCAAGCTGTTTTAAGACTTCTTCAAAATGACATTTACAATCCTCGCATTGCATATCAATCATTAAGGGTGCGCCAACAGAAAGAGCTTTACATTTCTCATTTTTACAATCTAAAATACGCATAGGATTAAAATCATACCGTCTGCTGCAATCAGTGCAAAGAAACTCCTGTTTGATATAAAAAAAACTTTTTAATGCCTCACGATGCAAAGGACGGCAGTTTTCACATCCAATACTGTTTATCTCAAGTTTTGCGTCATTAATACCAAGAGACAGTAAAAAATTATGTGCTAAGGCGAGTATTTCTGCGTCAAGCAAAGGGCTATCACTGCCGATAGCTTCTAACCCAACCTGTGTGAATTGACGATACCTTCCTTTTTGTGGGCGCTCATAACGGAAATGAGGACTTACATAATATAATTTAGTCAGATTTTGCTCACAGAGCAGATTATTTTGAATAACTGCTCTTGCCGTATTAACAGTACCTTCCGGACGCAAAGTCAGACTATCGCCACCGCGAGTCGTAAAAGTGTACATTTCTTTGCTTACAATATCGGTACTCTCCCCTACTCCGCGAGAAAACAGTTCCGTATTCTCAAACATCGGCGTTCTTATTTCCAGATAACCGTAAACTTCAGCTATCTCACGAAATTTATTTTCAATAGTCAAAAACCGTTTACTCTCTTCAGGCAATATATCTTGAGTACCGCGAGGTAAAGTAAATCTCATTATTATATTATACTATAAAACACACTTTTTTAAAAGTAGTTACTGATAATATTTTATCTAACAACCATAAAATAACAAGCGAAAAAATCATGTTATAAAATTGTTTACTAAACCTCTGGAAATTTAAAGAAAAATATGGTATGATTATAGTGAAATATTTACCATCCGGTTAATATTTGTAAGCGAGGAATATAATATGTTTAAATTTTTATTTCGCAATCTGCCCATGATATTTCAAATAGGAAGTCAGATTATCGGTTTTGCTCTTGGTTCAGAGTCAAATGATGATAAAAAAACGCTAAACCATATAGAAGGAAAAATAGACAATCTAAGTGATGATCTTAAAGCATTAAAAACAAAAGTTGTACGTCAAGATATGGAGATATCTAACTTAAAAATTTGGTTAATTACAATATCTTTAGCTTTAGCGTTCACCCTAATCATCGCTATTATTGCTTTGGTTGTAACTGTCTCCTGATATATCTTCTACATATTCTTATCATTTTTTCTTTTAAAAGCCAGTTTTAAAAGTATTGGAGTAAGCACTGTAGTTGTCAAAACTATAATAACCATAGCTGTAAACTCGCTTGTTGAGATAATTCCAGCATCCTGACCTATTTTTACGATTATCAATCCAACTTCTCCTCTTGATATCATACCAACGCCAACACGTGTAGATTCAATAGGTGAAAATCCGGTAAGCATAGCACCAAATCCGCACCCTATAAGTTTTGAAACAATCGCTACTACGACAATTGAGATAACGAACAATACCTCTTCATTGGTAATAGCTCTTATATCTGCGGTAAGCCCAATACTTACAAAAAATATTGGCACAAAAAACGAATAAGTGAATGGTCGAACAGCCTTCTCTATCTGCTCACGATAAGTAGTTGCGGAAATGAATATACCGGCAATATACGCACCTGTTATAGCAGCTATTTGTCCAATATATTCAGCAGAATACGCAAAAAGTAATATGAATACTATTGCTATTGAGGAGACTAAATAGCTTCCATGAAGTTTATCTGCTATTCGGAATGCCCTTTCAAAAATATTTTTCGCAAAAATAACTGCTGCAACAAAAAATATAATCATCAAAATAACAGTAAGAACAACTACAAATACATTTTCTGAAATAGAAATGGTTTCTACATCAGCTATTTTATCGATAATAACATTCAGAAAAGTATCGTTAGATTTTATTGTTACAGATATTGGAGCGAAAGCAATAACAAGTGACAGTATAATTATTCCGAGAACATCGTCTATAACAGCAGCTCCCATAATAGTCATTCCCTCTTTACTCTTTAATGAATTTAACTCCATAAGGGTTTGAGCAGATATCGAAACTGATGTTGCTGTTAGAACAACGCCAATGAATATAGCGTGGTAAGTTTCTATCCCAAATAAAATTGATGATAAAAAACCAAAAACGAGTGGAAATAACACGCCAAGTATTGCAACAATAACAGCGGTTTTACCGACTTTTAAAATATCTTTAATACTTGTTTCAAGTCCGGCAACAAACATAAGCAACAATACGCCTATTGTTGCTAAAATATTTACTATCTCCCCTATTTTCTGACTATTGTTATCAAATATTGACCAGTTTAAAAAATCAAAAATGGTCGGCCCCAAAATAAGACCGACCAATATCTCACCAAAAATAACCGGCTGATTTAAATATTTTTTCCCAAAATGTCCTGATAATTTTGACGCAACTATTATTATAGCTATAATTAAAAAAAACTGTAATTCTAAACCCATCAGCCGATCCTATTTATTTATTGCTTTAAAACTCTACTTTGAGTCGCAAAAGTTCTTTTTCAGCTTCATAACTCCAGTACTTTCCATCCCTTAGTAACGCTCCGACTGTCGGATACTCATTGTGCATATCTTTTATCAAAGTTATAGGCATATTCGGTATTTGCTGATAGATAATTATTTTTCCGGGAACTTTTTGCCCTTCCACCATTTTCAGTCCATCAACAACAGAGTTTAATCCACCTATAGCTGCCGCTGCATTTTCCGTATATATCTCGCCGTCTTCAGTCATCCTAAGTGTCTCTTTCATATCAGAAATAAATGAACCGGAACTTCCCACCCAATGAACATTGCGCATATTAATAGCGTCAAGATCAAGTTCTGTCAATGTACCACGAACAACTCCGGCAAAAATATTTAACAATCCGCCGTCCGCAACATGTTTTGTAGCCTGTTGAATAAGCGCGGGAACCGGAACTAGCGCGATGACATCATCAAACCCATCACCATCAACATAACTTTCAAGGTGTGATTCAAATTCTTCAAGTGAACTGAAGTCATTTGGATTTAGTACCACCAATATCCTATTATTATCTTCAGCTGCAGGGATGAATCTGTCTTTTAATTCTTGCAATCTGGTTGGATCTATATCTGTAGCGATAATAAGGCTTGGACCATCCGGCATTTCACAAGCGCGTTGAACATGCATCTGCCCCATAGGACCACCGGCGCCGAGCATCCATACTTTCCCGCCGCTTTTTAAGTCAGTAAGTTTTCTTCCAAGACCGCTATATGATAGCGAAGCATCTCCTTTATTATTTCCTGTATAATACAAATTATTATAATGAACGCGTCCGACATCTATAGCCACAGAATTTGTCCTTGGTTTGTCGCAAACAATATTTAATGTACAATCTTTTTCAAATTTAGTAACTACTTTTGAAAATTGATCATCTGTTAAATAACCAAGAATAATAATATCATCAGGATAACAGTCACAAACATCAAGAAAATCATAATCTATAGTATCATAATCAACGCAATCAGCTGCTAAAAGTTCAGATTTTAACTTATCAGTGATATTTATAACACTAATCATGTCAGGTTTTCCGTCTTTAAATATATCACCAAGAATAATATTTTCAGCATTTTCTCCGCAAACTATAAGCATCTTACCGCCATTTTCAATTTTTGTACGGTACTCAATCATATAAGAATGAACTACACATGCCCAAGGCTCGGTGAGCGCGGCTTGCGCATAACTGGTCGTGTCTTTGATAGGTATAAGATAACAGCCATCATCGCCGTCCAAAACCTCTTTGCCGATAACCTGATACTGCATAAGAGCTCCTGGTAAAGTGTATCCGTAAGCAGTTGATTTACCGTTAACGTAAATATCGGCCTGTACAACAAACCTATCACCTGATTTAAATTTGTCTCGTAATTTTTTCCCTACATCAACAACAGTTACAACTGATTCATGCCCCATAATAACCGGATCTTTTTTTATATCTCGCTGAATACGTACATGATCTCCGCCTTGCTTTAAAATCTTAATATCAGAAAAACATAGCCCTGTTGCGTCGCAACGCACTAAAAGTTCATCATCACGATTTCTTGGAATATTTGCTCTTACAGATTTACCGTTTTTTCCCATATTCTCAAGACCTATACCATATAAAGGCCAGGTTTGTTGTTCACTTGGTAATTTATAATCAATCTTTAAATATTTCTCAAATTTATCCATTTTTTTTATTCCTTAACAACTTCTATAATTACTTGCCTATAATCTGTTCTCTAAATTTCTCATCAGGTCGAGTGAATATCCTCTCTATAGCTTCATCACTCATAGTAACAAGTCCACCGACAGTAACTGCCGTCGCTATAATGCGAGCTGTTTTTACCCACATTCTGCTGCAGTTGATAACCTCTGATGTTGTTTTACCAATAGCAAATAGTCCATGATTTTGTAACATTATAGCTTTAGGAATCATACCATTTTTATCAATCCATTTTTTAACACCATTTTTTACCGCTACAGCAAGCGGTAACCCAGGATCTGTATAAGGGATAAATACAGGGGAAATACCACAGCAAACTATTTGATCCGGAAATAACGGTCTTGACACCAACTCTTTTGCATTAACGCTGCAAAGAATACCATTAACAGCTATCGGATGAGTATGTCCGACAAAATTTACATCCGGCAAGGAGAGTAAAAAGGCATGCATCATAGCTTCAATAGAAGGCCTGGGACCTTCATCAAAAAGCGCAGCATTTTTAAATCCTTCATTAATCTCTTCATCAGTTAATGATTCACTGTTTAACATATCAAGTGTCTTTTGCAAATCTAAAAAAGCGCACCCACTCTCTTCAAGAGTCTGTAACGTTGCGCCGCTCGCTTTTATATAAAAGCTATTATTGTTTAAAAGCGCTGAACTGTTCCCTTCACCTAAAATAGCAAGCTCATAAGAAGGGTTTCCAAGCTCGTGTGACATAAAAATAAGATTTTTTAAAGCGGTATTAGTCATAATAAAATTATTCGCCATAAAAGTTAATTTTCCTTTTTACAACAAATATATTCATAGTTTTTAAACAGTTATATAAAATATTGAAGGATTTATAAGAAAATGGTATAATACATATATGTCTGAAGAAATTTTACAGGATATATTTAAAGAATTTTTACACGACCCCAAGCTCTACCCGGCACTGCGCCAAGCATTATTACTAAATGCCTGGGGAAATATTGTCGGAGATATGGTTAAAAAGGGGACTTATCCCCTATCACTCCAAAGTGGTATTCTAACTGTAAATGTCTCTTCACACAGCATGTTGGCTGAATTAGAGTTGAATAAAAATATAATACTACAAAAATATCAAAAACAATTCGGAAAACGAGCCATAAAAGATATTGCTTTTAAAACAGGAAGAGTATCCTTTAAAACGTTTGAGAAAGATGACAGCGATAGCAGCAAAACTCAAATGATAACAGATATTATAAAAAATGTGAAACCACTTCCTGACGAAGTCACAAATGGGGTAAGCGAAGAAACGCTTAATGATATGACGACTGTTATGGAAAAAATAGGCGCTGTTATTGATTGGAACAACAAAAACCTCAAGTAATTTTATGGTTTTAAACAACGCTTTACACTGTTATTTAAGGCAACACCAACGTTCCGGTTCCCGCATCTGTAAATAACTCCAGAAGCAATGCGTGGGGGTGGCGTCCATCAACAATATGACACCCGGAAACTCCGCGTTCTATAGCGTCAAAACAAGCGTCAAGTTTTGGAATCATACCTCCGGTGATTATCCCTTCCGTCATCAAATCCTTTGCTTCTTTAACTGTAAGGGAAGAAATCAATGATTCCTGTTCACTCATATTTCGTAAAACTCCGGGAACATCAGTCAACATAACAAATTTATCGGCAGACACAGCGCCGGCAATAGCCGCGGCAGCCGTATCAGCATTGAGGTTATAACTTCTACCTTCATCATCTATCCCTATAGGTGCGATGACCGGCAAATAACCGTCCTCACAAAGATTAGATACAACCTTAGGATTAACTTTTCTAACTTTTCCAACAAATCCTATATCAACACCATTTGGCATAAACTTTTCAACCTTTAGGAGGTTTCCGTCTTTACCGGAAATACCTATAGCATTTCCACCATTTAAATTTAAGTCGCGAACAATGCTTTTATTCGTACTTCCTGACAGCACCATTTCAACGATATCCATTGTTTCTTTATCGGTTACGCGATACCCCTCAACTTTAACTGTCTCCATATTTAGTCTTTCAATAAATGAATTTATCTCCGGACCTCCGCCATGTACTATTATAGGATTTAACCCAACATATTTCATAAGTACTACATCACGTAAAAGAGTAAAGCGGACATTCGGGTCAATCATTGCAGACCCACCATATTTAATAACAATCGTCGCGTCGCGATATCTCTGTAAATGCGGCAATATCTCGGCTATAACTTCAGCTTTTTGATTAAATTTGTCGAACATAGGGCTATTCTATACCTTTCTTAAGTTGTGTATTCACCATTAATTTTAACATATTCATACGAAAAATCGCAAGTCCAAGATGTAGCAGTACTCTCCCCCTGATGCAAATCAAGGCTCACTTTTACCTCTTCAACCTGCATCTGTTTTCCAACCCATTTCTTATCAAATGGAATCGGTTCTCCGGACTTTACCATTTCAACACCGGCAAAAATAAGATCACATTTTGCCTGATCAAACTCAACTCCAGCTCTTCCTGCGGCAGCAAATACCCTGCCCCAATTTGGGTCATTTCCAAACATAGCTGTCTTTACAAGCGGAGAGTTAGCTATAGTCATAGCTATTTTCCGAGCATCCTCCTCGGTTTTTGCTCCACATACCTCTATTTCAATCATTTTAGTCGCGCCTTCACCATCTTTAGCTATCATTTTCGCTAAAGATACGCAAACAAAAAATATGGCCTCAGTAAATATTTTTTCTTCTTCACTTCCGGAAATAACTTCTATATTACTCATTCCATTAGCAAGTATTAACACTGTATCATTTGTACTGGTATCGCCATCAATTGTTACTAAATTGAAAGATTTATCAGCAGCATTTTTCAAAATACTTTGAAGCAAAGGATTCTGTATTTTCACGTCAGTTGTTATAACAGATAACATAGTAGCCATATTGGGGGCTATCATTCCCGAACCCTTTGCCATACCGCCGACAATAAAAGAATTGCCATTCACTGTACAGCGTATTGCTATTGACTTTGATACAGTGTCAGTAGTCATAATAGCTTTTGCCGCATCAACGCCACCTTCAGGGTTTAAGTTATCAGCGGACTTTTCTATGCCAAGAGCAATTTTACTCATATCAATATCACGACCGATAACCCCTGTGGAAGCAAGATATACCTGATCAGATGCTACATCAAACTTTTTCGAGATTAATTCAGCAGTTTCTTTACACCATTTTAATCCTCGTTCTCCGGTGCAAGCATTAGCAACTCCACTATTTATTGCAACAACTCTCGCGATTGAACTGTTTTTATCTAAAAGTTCTTTACAATATATTACTGGAGCTGCTATCACCTGATTTTTCGTAAATACACCAGCTACAGTTGCTTCAATTTTTGAAAAGAGCAACATGAAATCAAAATTACTTTCTTTAAATCCAGCATTAACGCCACATGCTAAAAACCCTTTAGCGGAAGTTATACTACCATTTTGTATGATTTCCATCAATTTCCTTTACAATTACAATCCATTAACACTATCTCTTATTGCCGGCAAAGTGTCAATAAACATCTGTAAGAATAAGTCATTTTCTGCCGGACGCAAATAATTTTCAACACCACTATCAAGATAAACTGGACGACGAAGAGGCATTGGAGATACTGTTCCTACCCAAGTTCCACCCTCAGCTCCACCATTAGCAACATGCAATACAGCATTAGTAGGGGCGGCAGATATATATCTGTTGATAGTTATAGTGCTTCCGCTAACAGCAAGTATTATTGCTTCTTGAGCGCCAAAATCAGAATTGACCCAAAGCCTCATACCAACTTCAGCAGGAACACCGCCGGCAGCAGGAGTGTAAGTTAGGTTGTAACCATCAGCCGAAATAACAGTACCTATAATCTGAGGTCTTTCAAAATAATTGGGGGTACTTTTTATCGCCAATATCTTTGAATCCTGCGTCATATATGTCAATGGCAAAATCTTTTCACCGCTGCGGTAATTATCTTCAGCTAACTCCTCTGTATATAGAGCTCCTGTACCATCTTTTTGTCTGAACGATTTATAATATGAGCGTACGCCAAGATTATCTGTATGACGTCTTGCCCAATAAATCCATATACGCGGGTGATCTGCCAATAAATTATTGGCATCAGCACCGAAATCTTTTACAAAGTCTGAATATAGACCATCATATCTCGATACATGCCATCTCTCAACAACAACTGTTGGATCTATATCTTGAGCCAGATTATCAGTCAATCTTTGTAAATAGATATACCCTGTAATCTTTATATCTGTTATATTGCCTGTCTTAACTGTTGCTATGCCGCGATAAGGATTAAAGGATATCTTATATTCCCCACCACTGATAGACATACCTGAGACTTCATACTCTGTCATACTTATCGCGCGTTTATTAGCCCAAACAACATTTTCAAAAGCTCCGCCGGCAACACTTATCTGCATTGCAAAGTGGTCATTAATATACCATGGGAAATAATCGCTAACGAATTGGTTTTCGCTCGGAACACTTCTCATATCATTTGATATCGGAGATATTTCACTCGGATCAACTATCATATCAACAGAAACTTCTCTTGTATCTTTATCAACTGCCAACCGCGCGTAATAAAGATCAGTATTTCCATCAAAGGTTTCACCTTGGAAAATAATGTTTACTTTAGTATCAGGTGCCTGAATCTCTTGACCGTCCTTAGTATCAAGCCAAACTTGTGGACGACCAATACTAGTAAATGCATTGTTAATATCGCTTAACGGTATATCAACATCAGATTTCACATACGCGCCGTCTTTCATTTTGGGCAAACCTGCATAATAAAGACCATGGAAACTTCCTAAAATTCCTTCGTAAAGCATAACTTCATACTGCGGAACATTTTGAGAGAATACTCGCGCGTTAAGCATTGCATAAGAAGCACCACCACCACGAGGCAGTATCCACTGGAATGTGTCCATATTATCGGGATCATCGGGGTTAAATTCCTTAGTCGCAATAAAACTAAAATTGCGATCATTATGATCTCTATCAGTATAAACACCGCTAACAGTCCAGCTTAAATATATAATCTTTTCACTGTTTTCATCTGCCGGATTACTTAAGCGAACAGATACCGACGGATTTGAATGATTAAGAACTCCTTTATAGTTTAAGCCAAGATCAGAACTGCTTGGCGCTAAAAGCAAGTCAGTAACATTCATAAACGGGTGTGATACTATTTCTAAACGGTAACCGCTATTAACTGAAAAATCAGTATAAACTTCGTCAAACGGTACTATATCTATCGTACTGTTAGTGATATCAACATCTATAGGATAGAAATAATGTGGTGTATCCACGCCATTTTCTTTCCTAATCAACATAATAAGATCAACTGTATCGTTAGATGCGGCAGAAGGCAGTTTTAATAATGAGCGTGTCTGATTGGCTACTCCGGGGGTAACTTCTATCCGCACTACATATTCTGTATTAACTATCGGATGCTGTACATATCCTTTTACAACAGCTTCTCCGTTCAATCGTTTTGTCGGACGATACCATATATGGGTATCTGTTGAGACATCAGGAGTCCTGTTCACATCGCTATTACTCGATACAAATACGCCTAAAATGCCGTCAGAGTCAGGAAGTATTATTCCGGTAGGATCTTTTTCATTGCCATTCAAATAATTAACCCAATTAAATGTTAAACCGTCAGAAGCTACCGAAAGATTAAGTTGTACGCTATTAGTGTAATTATTATAATGATACTGCTCAGGAACAACTATCGATATCCTTTCTTCAGCTACTTTAGCGGTAATTGTGGCTTCATCATCAACCGGAGTATCACCAAACTGCGCTTTAACATCAGCTCCATAATACCCCCGCGGCAACTTGGTATTCATATAAAAACCAAATGGCACAACCAACGGAGCAACAGTCTCTGCGCCGATCGGAGCTATATAAACCGCACCATCCGCTAAGCCGTAATTAAATGGAATCCATGCTAACTGCATAAGCGGATTAACATAATATTTACTGTCACTGCCGCGTATTATTGATGAAATTCTACTCGGCAATAACCCTCCGAGTGTCATATCTGTTTGTGTCCCGTTTAGATTAGCGGCATAAACATTTAGCGCAGCCTGTATAAATGAAGTTGCTGAGCTGTTATCTGTTATCTTAGTACCTTCATTTATAAAAGATATATTCGCAAATCTTGCTGTTAAAGATGAAGCATCGCTTATCTCATACTTACTTTGCGGCATAGTTATGTTAGTTTGAATCGCTTCGATAGAACTTCCAATAGGCTGAACTATAGCGCTGACGTAACCGATGGCATTATCTTCATCATATATATAATACGGTTCTCCGACTTGCCATTGACCATCGCCATTTAAGTCCCAAAAAGCTCTGAGACTAGCCGGAGATATAGGCACAACAGCCGGAGATTCTCCATATTTATATGGAGTACTGCTGCCAAGAAAATAACGTCCGTCATCATAATACATACCAGAAGTATCATAAGGCATAGTTATAAACACGCCTTCCGGATGATATGCGGCGTACGGAACCGTCATTACGAAATTAGAAATATTATTGCTGTTTAGGATAAGACCGCGCATAGAATTTATGTCTCTATGACCGAGAAGCACAGTATTATTTGCATATTCGTCGTATCGGAACCCTTCCCAGAAATCTCCGCGATAAGCAGAACTGCCAAATCTATCGTTCATAATAACAGATGCCAAACTCTGTTCATAAGCAACATTATAAAGATTATTTCGCAACATATATACAGAATCATGAACAAAATGGCTGGCGACATTATATTGATCCATACTTACTAGTGATAAATTCCTGACCGGAACTAACTTAACTGTAATATCACGCGGTAATCCTTCATCAAATATAATATCGTTATCATCCATCAGAACAGGATTAGCAATTACAATATCGCTTTCCCATTCATTTAACCTAACTAAACTGCCGCCTGAAATCTGTTCAACCGGTAATTCTCTGCCCCAGACAACACGTCTTCCGGTTCGCGCTCTTGACTGTTGAGTTGTTAAACGGTATCCGTAAGGAATAATACCGGGGTTTTGACGGCGTTGCCAGCGCTCAAGTATTCTATTATAAACAGCTAGGTCAGCATTTTGCAGTCTATTATTATTTCTGACAGGTTGCATTATATCCATGCGCAACAAGAACTCCAACGCAAAATCAGAGACATCGCCGCCGGGGATAAGAACAGTTTCATTTCCACGCTGATCATTAGCAGGGATAACAAAATACATCGGTTGACCATTGTCAATATATGACTGATTTAGTCTTGAGAATACCCTAACCCAAGAATTATTCGTTGCAACAATATTATCTCTGACTATAACTCTATTGTTATGATCATACTCACCAACTAATGCCAGTACATACGATGCGATATTTGAGGGGATATGATCAAGTAAAGTACCGTCCGTATCAAGTGCCGCTGCTATCAAACCATTATAGTACATACGGGCTTTAAAGGTATCGCTCCACCCATTATACATAGGAACTTGAGTATTTTCATTTAATTCAAATCGTAAATCCCCGTCATAAGTATTTCCTGTCGTACTCAGTATATTTTGTCCCTGTAATGGATCTATAGCTGACGGAGCATTTACTAAGTTAAACTTTAACGTGCTGCCAATCAATTTCTTTTCAGTTTGGTTCTCGATATCTATAATCGGACGTTCATTTACGTTAAGAGTATCATCTTCGTACGGATCGTAAATATCTTTTACACGAACATAAAATGTGAATTGTCTAAAGTTCGGCGGCGGAACAAGAACTATTAAATCACCGGAAGAAACTGTAACATTTGAGTACAACTCTACAGATAGTCCTATGATTTCTTTAATTTTAGTCTGGAAAGAACGTCCGTCTGACAACAAAATTCTAACATCCATATTCTTCTTAAGATCTGACGCATTATTTACAGCTATAATTGAACCACTAGCATTACCTGTGATAGTTGCCAAAGTTTTTCTGTCGTTAGGAATGAGAGATACTAGCGCGTTAAGATTTAACGTTAATGATCTATCTATAGTGATAGTATTTTCTGTGGTATCAATAGATACAACATTAACTCTAAAGGTTCTAATTCTATCAGCAATCTCTAACTCCATGCCGACAACTATACCTGTAACGTCAGAAAGCTTTAATTCATTTCCGGAAACAGCTTCACTTAATACGCCAAGCAATCCGGCTGTTCTGGACGGCCTACCGTAAAATATATAACCGTCTCCGCCATTATCCCATATTATTTCCCAGCTTTCTTTATTTTCGTAATGAATCGGATCGCTGTTATGTCTTGCATAAACTCTAAACTCATAGACCTCTCCGGCAGTATAGTTTGAAGCAGCTTTGGTAAACTGAATTATTATACCGTCTCCAAGAGGATATTCTGTACTTGGAGCTATCATTCCGGGGGTAGTACCTGCAGGCATGCCACCAATTTCTTTTGTAACGGTAAAAGCACCACCACCTGTAATAGCTACTTTATATACAGCGTCATCTGTACCGGTATATTCACCATAAGAAAGAAGTCTTGTCTCTCCCTCCGGAACATTACCGGAAGCAGATATCCTTCTTGTAGCATAACCGAACGATGATTCATCGTCTTCAAAGTAAATTTCAACCAGTGAAGACAAATCCAATGGGATAATATCAGTAATCTTGACATTATCAATAAGTCCTTCTCCGGTGTTTCTTACAGTAACAACAACTCTCCACCAATTGGTTTCAGGAGACGACGTATAGAATGGAGCACCCGAATTGGCTTTTACAACACTAATCGGAGGAGATAACGGGTCTCCGTCTCTATTTACCAGCCGATCAACGCGTTTCGTAGCACTGAGTGTTGATGGTACTTTGCCATCTCCCCACTCTGACGGTACATCAACATCATCGCCAGGTCCATCAGGATCTTGTTTCTCTTCATCCTCTAAACCAACTTGATCACCTATCGCGTATACAAAACCATCCATTGAAGACTGATAAATAATAGCGCGGCCATAATCGTAAGTCTTAGCTCCGACGACAGGCGAAGCATACTGACGATTGCGTAAATCCTTACTCCAAAGAGGAGTGACATTTGTATTGGAACCTTTAAAATTAAAGGCTGTTAATTTGAAATTATTTGATCCTACTATAGCAACATAATTAACAACCTTGGTTGTCGGGTTTACATAAGAGGAAATAGCAGGAGAAGATTCAATACTATTATTTGAAATATTAAAATGCCATACCGGATCGGTAGGTGTTAGACCTCCGCTCTCAAACTCACCTCTTTCATTAATATAGTACGCATTAATCCTTCCGGTCATAGTTGGAACTAAAACAACTCTATCAATAGTATAAACAGTGACATTCCCGTTAGGAGTGCTTAAAGGAGTATCAACAGTTATCTTTTTCTGCAGCCTATTCACAGCAGTTACTCTGCAAACGGTTGGCGGAGTATTATTAAAATAGACCACTCTGACTTTTGTGCCAATATCAAACCCGTCAGTGTTCAAAACTTCAATCTCATCATTGCCGCTTATGCTGCCGCGAATGCTCATAGTTGAAGAGTCAGGTACTGCCGCTGCTGTAGCTCCTACAGAAGGAGAATTAAGATCAAGCGAGATAACTGCGCCTGTATCAACATTTATAGAGTAAAGCGCACCATCAAAAATACTTTCCTCGCTGTCAACACCTATAATAGCTATCTCTAAACCGTTCACTTCCATTATCATAGGAGCGGCAGTTAACAAGCCTTCCGAAAAATATCTTGTCCAAAGAACACGGTCATCAGATAATCCTGTTACAGCGTCGAGCGCGTACAAATATCCTGCGTTTTGTCCAACAATTCCGGTTGATACTAAAAGTATGCTCTCAGACAGATTAAGTGTGACTGCTGCGGTTGCGTCAGGTGTTCCAATCCCGCTGCCCGGAAGTAGCAACGGCTCACGCCAAAGCATGTTACCATTAACATCTATCGCATACACTACAGCATCCTGAGTAACAAAATAAGTATTACCGGCATTGTCCACAACAGGAGACGAATAAATAGGCTCTATAACACTATCGCCTATAGCACTTCTATCAGGAAATGTCCAGTTAAGTCTGCCTGAGCGATCAACAGAATATAAACGTCCCTGTTGAGTAGTCATACCTATAACTTGGGTTGTCAAAACAGCATAATCTCTCGTTGTTAAGTATTCTGTAGCAAGACGTAATCTGTTATTAGTTGTATCTACTGCCTTAACTACACCTATAAATGTTGAAGCAACTGCGCCATCAGATTTTAAATATATACTCATACCCGGAACAAATACATACGCATCAGTTACATCTACGTATTCTACAGGATCATTTATATCAAGTTTAACGTTAAGCACTCCAGATACTGACTGCGAACCTTCAATAGTTCCAAACACGATATTTTCATTCTCAAATGTTCCGCCGGTCATATAATTTCGCTCATCTCTATATACTGTTGGTGAGCTGTGAATAGCTCCCATCCTGTTAGAGTCAGTAAATCTCCAACGAAGTTTTCCGTTTGTTGCGTTGTAAGAAATGAGAGATCCTTTAGAGGTAAGACCGTTATCAACAGTTCCGACATAGAGTACACCGAGCGGAGCTGTACCGTCATTAAATCCAAGAGCCGGAGAACTGTATAGTTTGCTTCCTGTATTGCTGTACCAACGGAGTGCTTCAGTCCTCGGTGAAGGATTTAAAGAATATCCAAGACGTTGGTTATCTGCATGGAAAGTAGACCAGAGGTTTATCCGAGGTACAACAGGAAGAGGCGGTAATTCTGAAGGAGTGCCCGCCGGACCTATAGGTCCTACAGCATACAATACACCATCATCTCCGCCGACATAAACTACCTGATTCATTCCCAATGACACCGGAGACTGAATCGGCATAACAGACGAATAGCTTCTCATAAAGAGCATATCTCCGGATATACGATTATATTTCGGAGAATCACTGACCTGAATATAAGTAGTCGTATCACCAAAAACTATATTTGATCCTACCGGAAAAGTTATAAAATTCCAAACAATGTTGTTTCCCGCGGGCGGATATGTGACAGCCGCGGAGACATTATCATTGGAGTAATAAGTAATAACAACAGTATTAGTACTATTATCAACAGAACGAACTTGATAATATGGTGTATCAGGTATATCAAAATTACGGTAGCATATCATACCGGGCTCAATACCTATAGGCAAAGTAGTGAATGTTAACATTAAAGATGTACCGCCGGGAACATAAGCTAAATTATCCGCAATACCTGAAATTCGTGAGTGTAAATAACCACCACTAACGTTTGTATCAACATTTATTACGCGATTTACTGAATCAACATTATCAACAACACCTATTTTTAGATATCCCTTTCCGTTGTATGCCGGCAGAATGGAAACATCATCGCCAGCAAAAATATTTGTTATATCTTCTATTTTAAATGATAATGTTGTACCACTTGCTCCTGGTTCAGCATCAAGCATAGATGCTGTGCTTATGTATTTTTCAATATAAGTAGTTACTAAATTAGCCGGTACTGCAATTCCGGTTATAGTACCGATACTCTCTTCCAAAGTTCCGTCAGATCTTCTTATGCCAACAGAATCACCAAACTTAAATCCTTCAGTTCCGGCTACCTTAAAAATAGGATGTTGTTCGCCGGCAAAGACATCATTAAGTGTATAGGTATATAGAATAGGACGTCTCGGTGAAAAATTAAAGGTTACATTAGAACCGTCAAAACAGAAAAGTGATCCGCCGGTTCCGCCAAAGTATAGTCTGCCGCCGCTATCTAAAACGGGATTTGAGTAGACTTCTGTAGGTACATTTGCTATCGGCATGACACCAACAAATGTATCTATAAGGCTATCTTTAGACGAATAAGCGTAATATACATTTACATCATTAACACTGTTATCTACAGCAGATAATGAAACGCCGTTTTTCAAAGTAGGCACCGGATATATTCCTGACATCTGAATCTGTGAATATGTCGAATCACTTCCAATTTCTCTATAGTAAAACTTGATACTTTCCTTAGAGATGCCAGCGCTTAATAAAAACTCTATTCCTGTAGAAAACGGAATGGAAGCATTTCCGATAGCAAAGCCTGAATTCTCAATAATCAATGATCCGTCAAAAGAATAAATTAAAGAAATGTTTTCTGCGCTTGGAAGAATTGATGATATAATAAACTCTGTACTTCCTATTGTCGGTAAGTCAATTTCACCGCTCACCACTAGCTCGCTTATATTTTTCCCAGCAACATTTTCAGTTGTACCGCTTACGATATCACCAACAACTTCAGGGATAAGGGATTTTAGTGAAACTCTATATATGTAACCACCGTTTGATACTATATAAGCAACATTTCCGGTACCTATAACCGGAGAATTATTAAAGTTGGTTGTTGTTTGGCTAAGCTTGAATTGCGCTACTATTTCTCCATCAGTGAGCTTTATCAAATAAGACGTTCCATCGTTAGCCACAACGAAAACATAAGACTCATTGTTAATTTCTGTTATGAGAGGCGAACTATTCACTCTGTCAAAAAGCTGAACAGGCTGACTCCAAACCATTTGCGGCGTTGCGTTATTATTCTTTAAGGCATATATTTTGCCGTCAAAAGTTGCAAAGACCAAGATGTCACTGCCGTCAGAGTCAGTAGCTATAGCCGGCGGACCGGAAACAGGTGATAAAAATGCCGCGCCGCTTGGGAAATCAAAAACGTTAGTCCCTGTGCTGTCTATCGCGTAAATACTACCGGATTTACTATTTACATTCCTAACATTAATTGTTAAAGCATTGATATTTGTGGTATTATTATCGTTTTTAATCCAGTGAATAGATTTTATCACTTTATCGATAAATATCTCACGCGGAGTATTTCGTCCGCTGTAACTTCCGACAGTGTACAGGACATCATCAGCTCCAACAGCCTTTATGATATAGTCATTTTCCGATTCAACCATTATTGAAAATAGATTAGTTGCTCCGGAAATTATATTAGCGTGGATTTCTGTTCCTGTAAAACTCCCTATATTTATAATAGTTGACGGAGATAGCGGATTAGTATAATCGCTGTATGTAACGCCGGCAGTTAACGCGGAAACTGTAGAAATAGTATATAAAACAAGAGAGCTTGTAGAAACATCAGGAACAGCGCTCTGCGCCGGTTGCCAAACAATCTTTTTAGCGTTATTCAGCGTACTTATGACAGTTACAGTTCCGCCACCAAGACCTAAGAAAAATTCTTTAATAAATACAGGATCACTATCAGGATCATCACTGTTATATATATATAATGTGCCGCCGGAATTACCTGTCTCAAACGACAAACCGGTTATTGATGTTGCATTATTAAGGGTATAAACATATTGATTATCTATAACACTGTTTGTTCCGCTTGGGTTAACAGACTTTCCTGCAGTCGTGATATATATAGTACCGCCTTTACCAATAACAGGAGATACCTGAACTGGAGCGTCAAGTACAACTTTATTACTCCATGCTAATGTCGCTGAAGTATCGGTAGTATTTAGGGCATAGACATCACCCGTTGTAGTTACAAAGATCACCTGTCCGTCACTGTTTACCGCCGGAGAAGAAGCAATAGGAGCTGTAGGAGGGCTGCCTGCGGATGGCCACTGCCACCGTTCCGCGCCGGTTGAACCATCATAAGCAAATATCCTGCCGCCTGAAGCTAATATAACTATCGGTTGCGCGTTGCTCGTATGATAGCTCACAACAGCCGCGCTTCTTATACTCTCTTCAAGGTCAGCAAACCAACGCAAAGACGGCTCTAACGGTCCGGACTGGAGTCTTACACGCTCAGATATATTCTGTGTTCTCTGCGGATTAGCTCCCTCAACAGACCAATTTCCGGTAGGGTTACCAACAACTACTGGATCTTCCACATCAAAACTGCCGCCGCTGCCTATTCCGTAAATGTAACCATCAGTTGAAGGCAGCAATAAAATATTATCCATCAGACCTGCAGCAGCAAGTATAGGCAGAGAATGATTAAGCCCTATTTCTTTAGCAGGAGACCATCCGTCAATACTTGAATCCAATGCCGCAAAATTAGCAGCCGTGCGATAAACATTTCCTTTTATGTCACTAAAAATCAGTGTGTCATTGCTTATTGCTAACGGAGAAGAAATATTTATACCGACTAAACTACCGCTCCACGGACTGGTGCCGCCAGCTAGCATAAATCGTTTTATTTTATCGTTATAAGGTATTAAAACGCTGTCTCCGTTATAAATAACCCCCATATTAGCGATATCTTCACCGACTGTGGCCGCTATAGGAATGTGTGATGACTGATTATTATCAATAATAAAAACATTGCTTTTTTTATCTGTTACGACTATTGAATTTCCTTTTGTAAGCGGTTGATACGCTATTTCCTTCATTGTAGGGTCAGTATAAGACCAGTTTAAACTCAAATCAGAGGAATTAAGTGAGTAAACTATACCGCTTCCGCTTGTTGAACTGTACGCGGCAAGTATAATAGCATCAACACCTGCAAATTTAGCCGGAGATATATGGGACGGATAGAAGCCTGCGTTTAAAGTATGGACAGCAATCTCTTCACCGATAGAATTTATTTTCACGATCCTTGGCTGCTTTGTAACACCGGACGGTAATATAACCTCACCAAAGACAACATAAGCATAACCATCGGATATTATAGGAGTGCCTACAGGTGTCGCGTCTGTGTGTGAAGAAAGCGGAGGATAAGCAAACTTAAATTCACCTTCATAGTTAAAAGCAAACAACCTTCCTGTCGCGCTCAGCGCATAAATTATTTGATTTAATGTATCTATTGCCGGAGAGGAATTTAATACTCCCAACTGAGAAGTTACACTGTTGCGCCAATAAATCTCACCGTTAGCCGGATTAAAGCCATAAAGGTATCCATCGCTTGAACCTACAACAGATAACTTATTAATAGGAGATATATTATCCTTAATGAACTCTGTTCCGCTTGGAGTATCAGCGCTAAGAGCCGGAGTAACTCTTACAGTATTTCCGGACACTTCGGTTACAGTATGCATATCACCATACAAAACACCTAAATAAATAACATCTCCGGGTTTAAAAACTTCGGCATCAGCAAAATGAAGTAAATTGCTGTTCTGCTTGGTTTCGGCAATTGTCTGATAAGTTAAATTTGCGATTGGAGTAGATAAGCTGACAGAAGCAGAAGCAAAGCTCATAGAACCGCCGGTTGGAATTATCCATTTTACGTTTGTGGCCAACGGTACTACAGCAGTACTCGCGCTATCAGTTGCCTCCCCGGTATGAGTGATCTCACCCTGATACTGTTCTATCGCAAATAAGGGCACTGCTATAAATATTAAAAATAAGACTAAACTACATATTTTTCTCATACTATTACTCCACTAATCCATAACCATTGAAAAAGGCTCAGTCAAATATTCATCTCGTCCGCTCAATAATGGATAATTTAATGACAACGGAGACGGTACCATATATATATTACCCCCTGCGTCAAAAATATCCCACTTTCCGCTTCCAGAATTATAATTCAAAGCAAATAAATGTATCCTTGGCACAGATCTTAATTCATCGGTAATCATATTACGCATAGGATATCGAAGATTTGGCATCTTGTTAAACTGCATGACCATAAGTTGATTTATCGTTATATGATTAATACTATTATTGTCCACGCTAAACCCAAATCCGGTCGGATGAAACAGAACATCTGAAGCGAAATTCTCTATATTATCTTCTATTTTTGCTATTTCCAACGGATCTGTAATACCATTTATCGCAGCAGAATATTTTTTAAGACGTTCTATATTTACGCCCTGTCTCATATTTAACATACCGTCATTGTAATCATCTTCCGAATATCTCATATGGTGAACACTATTGTCTTTATCATCTATAATATATGGGTCAGTTCCGATAATCGGTCTGAAATATATAAAATCGCTGTCTTCATCTTCATAAACCGGTATATATCTACTGTTACCGCTATCCCAAACATAAGCAGGGATAAACTTTATACCAAAACCGTCTACCACTTTAGCGTATAACCACTCAACAGCCGGAGTTATACTAAAGTTATACATGCGAACTAAACTAAATTGAGACACTGAAAAATAATCGTTTGCTCTTGTTATCTCAAGCGCGTTAGCTATAACAGGAGTTCCTCCGCTATTTTCAAGAGTCAGTAAATCTCTACCGACTTCTTTAACTAACAGAAGTGTACGAAGAGGCTTTCCATCACTGCTAAGTATTTTATTATTGCTTAGTACCACAACTATAGCTGTGCTTTCAATTCCGCTTTCTTCTGATCTTGGTCTTATTCTCTCTGCTTGAGTAAAAGTCACATCTGAACCAAGAATTTGTTTTAAATCAAGATTGTTTGCGACAATCTTAGCATCAATAAAAGTGTAATTATTGCTGGTATCTATACTTAGATATACTTCAATGATACGATTATTTCCGGTATCAGTTATAAGATATGATACGTAATCTGTACCACCGATATTTTTTGTGTATCTCTTCACGCTTCTCGGACCATTCAAAACATAATTTAAATGACCAGGTATATTCGCGTCAGGATATTGGAAAAACACCCTTCCATTATCATCGCATTCTGCTATTTTTGACAGTCCGGTATCACATATAAGCAGATTTCCGTTATCCAACCGTTCAACTCCGGTTATAAAATTAAACGGTTGCTGTAAATACCCGTCATTATCTATTGGATTACGCCCAACAATTCCTGTCATTTGATAGGCAAGTGAACTGTCAGGGTTTAACCGTACAACACGCTGAGCGTCAGCAAGCAAAAATCCTCCGTCAGCATAAATATGCAGTCCGCTGCCGGAACCAACCATAAATCCGCTTCTATAGGGAACAACAGGAGTTAAAGATGAACCAACGCCGTTAACTGTTATAATGCCGCGCGGCTCTACATTTAGCGGATCTGCTTGATAAGCGTCAAACACATAAATAAACGGTAAATTATTATCTTGACCGTAAGTGACAGGAACATAAAGTTTGTCGCCTATTTTGCTCGGAGAGGCAGTAATCTTTATACCACTGCTAAATTGATACTGCCAATTTATCTGGCTAGGGACATACATAACTTCATGATGAAGAACTGCCGTTGGGAATACATCATCGTCAAAAAGCTCATTTGTTGTATACATAACGAGTACAAACCTATCAGCGTAACGTCCCGCGGTCTCAATTGAGAGCAAAATTTTTCCATTACGATCATCTGTGGTATAGTTATAAGAAATTTCGTTTGTTTGCAGTTCTATAGCTTCACGATGAATAGGAATCCTCGGCAAAAATATTATGCCGTTATTACCTATGATATTTGTCGCTAATATATTTCCATCTATATCAAACTCATGATAGTCATTTATAGTTTTCCCAACGAATGATTTATCTGTATGACAGGAATAGTTCAGTCCGGAAAATGAAATAAGCGTACCTTGTTCATTTACCGCTGTACTGCCGGCTTCAACTATACTAACTCCATGCAGTATTCCCTCACTTGCGCGCTTTGTAATGATAGTTTCATTTATAGTGCCTATAGTGCTGTCAATCATACCAAGTTCATGATCAAACTTCTTAACGTGAGCGACTGATGGTAGAGAGGTAGAAACTATTATTCGCGCGATAATTGGATTTCCATAAGTATCCATATCATCAAAAGTTATGCCTATAGGATATGCTCTTGTGAACTTCATCACATATTCATTAGTCTTTCCGGTCGTCACCACTGAGGTAATATTACCTATATCATAATATTCATTGCCATACTGGACAAGCGCTCTCGCTCCTCTGGTTAATGCCTTAATATTGGTTGATTCAGTAACTATAAGAGCATTTTGATCATTAGAAAGTATTCCACTGACCTCAGCGGTTATTGCTGTTTGACGCAAATGACGGTCAGTATCCGGATTCACAGAATATATGCTGTCTATTCTACTCTCATCATCGACAGGTTGTGGAGTCATGCCTATAAGGTTAGTGCTTCCGCCATACGTCCCTGTAATATACACATTATTATCAATATATTTCTTATCAGTATCAGGACCATATGCCTGTTGGCCTATAGCTACAGGGAAACTAAAGTTGCTAAACCAGTATTTCGGTTGCATATCGTCTGTAATATTCGCGTATCCAACAATAGATTTTGGTCCGAAATTATCTCCATAAAATCGCCAATTATCTTTGCCGTTAGATTGATATGACTCATAGTTATTTGGATTAAAAGTATAGCCGTCAATATTTAAACTCGATACGTATCCGGGGAAAACAAGGGTAGTATTCTGCACCGGACCATATGAACTGGATAAAACACCGGTTCCGGCTCCCTGATAGCTATTTTTGTATATAACAACCTGGTTGTTTCGGAAAAGCTGAAGTGCCGCGTCAGGTAAAATATTAAAGTCAACAGCGCCGTCCGGTGAATGAAGTGCATATCCCGGAGCAAAATCAAGCCCTGTGGCAACTCGTCCAACACGATCATCATACCAACTCAACTTAAATGGCGCCTGAACATACTCCATCACATCAAAACTATTAAAATCTATCCTTATTTGATTTCCTCTGTGACGGATGCCTAAAACATATTCATTGCGGAATTGATTTCTGATATTCCCTATCGCAAAAGAACGTCCGGAGCCGTCCTCAAGTAAAAATGTTGCCGCGTTTACATTTGAAAAAGCTTCTGATGAATTTCTGCTAGCTACTATTGACGGAGGAATTACAAATACATTATTCGCTTTAAAATCTCCGCTGCCAGCAGGTGTACTTGTATAGACACCGCCCACAACTAAAACTTCAGCAGAAGTAGGCTGTACATTTGGATTTCCCCATTCATATGAATTTATATATATAAAATCAGCATTCACTGTTGTCAAAATCGCCGGAGTTGAAAAACGAACATTTCCACCAAAAATGCTATTTGCTGATATCGCGCCAAGCAGTGTTAGATCATCTTTAAAAATAAATATCCCGCTTGGACTTTGAGAACTTGTAGTACCATGTCTGGTAAGAACTATCTTTGGATTTTTAGTTAATCCTAATGTCAATGATGTTGCTTTAATATCCGCAGTTATAGGAAAAACAGACGGGTCAAAATAATAATATTTGCCAAATGATGCGTTTCTGTCTATTAATGACGTGCCGCTATTTATAGCCTCTGCAGCAAATCTCGTAACTTTAACTTTTTCGACTCCGTCATCAGCTATGCTGGTCGCGTAAACATATATTATATCACCTGAAGTATCAGAAACTATTATCGGCGTGCCAAAAAAATCTTCATCGCTATAAATTAAATATTGCGAACGATTTAATACACCGGATGATGTCATCGGTGTATAACCTATAACTAAAACACCGCTGCTTTCCACATTTCCGGTAAAAGCAAAAAAGTTTTTATATACAACAGGCTCAGATTTTACCATAGCCCCCAATATCATATCATTCTGATATAAATGATTTGAGATATTATTTCGAATAGACCTTTTATTATTATCGCCCTGCCCTGTTTCAAACCATACAGGCAACTCATCAACGTTTGCAGGCATGATAAATCTCGGCTCGGTAAAAAAACCTAACTTAGGGATGTGAACAGTCTGCCCCAAAAGAGCTATAGAACATGCCAATATTAATAGTATAGGACATAACAATCTTTTCATCATAATCATTCCTGACTTTAAAATAGATTCATACCATAAGACAAAATAGTTGGGCTGACCGGCAATTTAGGACATCTGGTCATATACCTTACAAGGTCTCCATCATCATCAATATTATAACAGACGGGACGAAACAGTCCAGGATCATACGTATATGTAATTCCTGTAGTTCTGTCTGCTTTCCATCCACCTGATCCGTCATATGGGTCAAGGCTAGTCGCGGGGTCAAGATCACCATCCGGACCAAAATAACTGCTGTTTGTGCCGCGCCAATGTTTTAACCATTCAGATTCGTACTGTACACCGGCCGGCAAATTCATAGTTATAGCGCCATTAATCTTAATTTTCACGTCCGGAGATTCTCTGTACACTAAAAGTATATCATCCGCCGGTTTATTAATAGTATCGTCATTGTTATAAAAACTGCCCGGAATGATGAACCAGCTTCCTTTTTCTGCATATATAAGAGCATCAACTATAAGCTCATAATTATGGGGTACGACAGGTTTTACTTTTTCATCGATAGCTATATAATAACCGGTAGTAGAACCCAGACCAAGCGTAAACCTTACACTATTATCAAGACCGCTTCTTAAAAGAAGGCTTTCATCAATATAGTCAAACCCGGATGGGTCGCCGATAACTAAGTTATGCCACACTGTTGACGGAGGAACCATAACCATAGACCAAGCTATGGGGTTTACCCAACTAAAATATCCGGCTTTTGCCGCGCTGCTGCCAAAGAAAAATGTACGTTGATCTTGCAAGGTAGCCGCGGTATCATCAAATACATATGGAACTCCGTTCACATACATATTTACCGCGGAATAGTTTGTAGGGTCATACGATGAACCATCACCGGCTGTTTTTAACGCAAATGCTATATTGGAATTCTTACCGGAGAGACGGAATCTTATCTCAAAAGGAATAGAAGCGTTATCGACTATCCATGCTTTGCTGTCTATAGTTGAAACATCATTACTGTCACCAAAATAAGATATCATATTTGTTGGATTTAGAACAACATCATCTGAGGCTAACAATGCCAATTTTGTGTCATATGGATCGCCGCTGATTATAGTTATTGCCGCGCCAATAGTTTCTTTTTGAATGGTTGCGCCGCGTGAAGATGGAGATTCTATACTGCCGTCAATATATATAGTGCCACCAGAAACTATAGTCAAATCATACCGCCTATTGAGGTCAGAAGCATAATAAGTTATTGACTCTATTTCTTCTGTATAGTACCCGTCGTCATCTTTTTTATATGTCGCGCCGCCAACTCTGCCGCCAAGGACATCAATATATTTACCAGCGGTATAATAGCTTGGATCAAGATTTCTTGATATCGGCAAATCACCGCGTACAACAAGGTTTCCTTCAGCAAATATAACGCCGTTTCGCGGATAATCTATAGTAATACTGTTTACAAACCTATCAAGGACTTCGTCATAAAATATCGAATCACGATGACTTAACTGTATTTTAGGTATACCGGGCTTTGAAGGATCGCTAGGATCTCTATATTCAACAAAAACAATCTCAGCAGCTTTGCCGATACCAAAAGGATCATAATTGCCATTAAGCCATGCGCTACTCTCTTCGGTACTGTCAATTGAAACAAAATCATTGTGCAGCTGCTGCAAATCATGGGCGTACTGAATGTCGTCTTGATTGTTTATATAGATACCATAACCTCGTCCGTAAAGAGACGGCGGACGTGAATATGTGCCGGATATTGCTTGAACACTGTCGCGCGTCAACCTTCTATATCTATCAAGATTAATTGATGGTGGATGAACATATTGCATAAGTGGTTGTTTTGACCTATCAATAACATCAGAACTGTCAATATCTATATCTGTTCCGCTGTTAAAACTTGCCGGTGCGTTAAAAGGAAAATATTTATTTTTAAATACTCTGTTTGTATTTTCAAGAAGGTATCCGTCAACAGTAACATTATCGCGGCGAGTAATATAGTTATGTCCACCAGTCCTTAATATCAGGTGCATATTTCCAATCATGGTATTGCCATTTATTAATAAATTTCCGTTATAAGAATTATAGTAAGGTTCATCGTCGTTAACATAATTTTGCCCGATATCAGATCCGGCATTTACTATCAAATTTATATCTGAAAGTCCAAGAGTGCTGCCTAAAATTATCGGTTCAGGAGAATTTTCGGTATTTGTAACCCAAATGATATTGTCTGTCAGCCCTATCGGCATATAAGCGACTATGTGACGATGTAAATATCTCTTACCGCTCCTAAATGCCCAATAGTACGCGTCACTCTCCGCTTCATCAACATCACCAAGATCTGGTTCATTATCTAACATATAGCGCGCGTCAACATCTACTTTTATGTATTTAAAATTTTCTTCATTATTATTTAGCCAAATATCTGTATCTTTTTTAATAACAGGAGAGCCGTATGATACATCCACTTTATAAAAAGCGTTTCCGCTTCTTATCCACCCAGGATTAGCTTTGTCCGGACCGCTGTCTGAAATCCAGTCAGATCCGGAATTGCTGTAGAGGAGATTATTAACAGCATAGTCAAAACCGCTTTTGACAGCATTGGTTAGGCGATCCCTATCGCTTGCACGGACTGCAACCACATTAGCATTTGCGATAAGGGTTATAAACACACCACTAAGACCAAGCAGAAGAAACATTATCAAAACAACAAGTATCAATGCCTGACCTGAAGAAGCATATTTCATATTCTCGCTGATGTGATGTCTATCTTTTATCACTTTCCTCTCCTATAAATTTTTGGTAAATTAAAAGTATGTGTAAACTCTTGCACAACAGGATCCTGTCCACTGTTTGATGTAACTTTCTGACTGCTTCTAGTCACCTTTAAGTGAAGATTAATAACAGCTGCTGTAGAGTAATTAGCTATAATCCTGTCTCCAGGCTGGACATCACAGATAACCGCAGAAAGAGGATTTACAAATGCTATAGGAACTCTATCGCTTGGATTATCAGGAACTGTGATATCAAAATCCTGCAAAGGTCTATTAAAAATTATTTTCCTTGATTCATAATTAAATTCACCTATACTTGGAACATAAAACTGTCCTACATCCAATTTCTCGTTAAGGTCAGAGGATCTATTTACACGAACAAACTCAACATTATTATCACTGTTATCTTTTAAAACGATTTTATTGTTTACAAGCGCTGCCATGTAAGTCTCTTCATAAGGAGCATATGTATTAGCGCCGATTATCCATTTCCAACTATCAGGCAATTCCAGATATCCATAGGTACCATCATAAGCAAGGAGTATTTCATCAAATTTTACGTGCTGAGCAAAAGTAACTATTCCCCTCTCACGCTGAGCGGCAATATCTTTAAATTGCCAAAAATAGCTATCCCCGTCAACGTATCCGGCATTGTCTCCTATTAACGGACGTTTAGGCCAATCCATAATGTGCCGTCTGCTTATAAATTCGCCACTGGAATTAAGACCATAAACCAAATCACCGCGAAGATCAAATATCTTCACATCATACCCGAAGGGATTGCTGCCTAATCGGTAAAATTTACCGCGGTAATAGTCTTCAGAATATTTTGTAACAGCTTCTTCAGCATTAGTCACTGAACTATCAGATTGATAATATCCCTCTAAAAATGTATCGTATAAATAATCTCTATCAACTTCGTGCAATATGTCATCAAGTGTCTTATTAGCCCCTATCCAACCACCATATCTGGCGGTTGCGTAAGTCGGAACAACTCCATTTGTTCCGGTTTCAGCCATCTTCATTCTTTCATTAAGCACACGAAGCGGAGTAAAAGTACACACTTCAACATCATATCTTATATTAGCCGGATACATAGATATAAGATGAGTTCCATACTCAGAGCGGACAAACTCAGGAGGATAAACATAACCGCTAGCTTCTTCCGCCGCAGTCAGCGCTATAATACTGCTGAGCGGCCAAACAGGATTCCTAACTATAGGGTAATAGATCTCCCAAAACGGCAATAATTTACCTTCAAAAGATAAATCCGGATCCCTTTTTAACTCTCCACCATTTTCAACAATAGATTTTCCGAGTATATAGGGATTTGCTCGTCCGAAAGATGTAGAGAATGGAGCGTAAATATTAGAAAACTTTCTTTCATTACTTACCGTCGGGTAAAAATTCGGAACAGCATATCTATTCATACCTGTATCAGGATCAAGATAAAATGGGTTATTTAATGACCTCATATAACGAACTAAAGTAGGAGAAGAGTTCGGGTTATCAGCTGAAATGAGCAACGTAATGATAGTACCATCAGGAGCTATACCATTAACCGCAGAAGCTGATTCAAAAGTTTTCTTTATATCAGTTATAACACGGTCTGTATTATTCCTAACCTCGCTGATATCGCGAACCTTTTGAACAAATCCGTATGCAGACAGAATAGGCAGAAATACTAATGATAGCAATATTATCATTAGTCCTATTGCTATAAGTACTTCTATCAGGGTAAAACCTTTTTGTGATTTAACTCTACGCATTACTCTCTCACCCCTATTCCTGTAACCCAAGATGCCCAAGTAAACATCGTTTTTCTATCATTGAGCATTACGGTATTGTTATATTGAAGCAGGCTCATCGGTCCGGTACTTGGAGTCCTCCATATAGTGCGAACAAAAGCATTTGTACCTTTTACTATCGGAATAGTGCCGGGAATAGGAGCGTGGCGCAATTTTATAATAGATATAACTTTACCATAACCTGAATCCGGCACAGTATGTATCTCTCCATCAACTGCAATAACTCTGCTGTTTTCATCCAAATATTGATAATCAACAGTTATCTTCTGTTTTTCATATATAGCAGATAATGCCAAATAATTTCCTGTATAAGAATAACTGTCAAAAGGAAGTTCTTTATCCGGCAATACAAAATCCGGATCTCCTATCTCTTCTTCTGTCGGTGGTATATAATAAAATAATGACGGCGGTCTAAAGTATTGCACCATTCTATATCTATTCGCACGATAAAAAACTCTAAACTCTCTTAAATTTGCTCTTGGAGTACCGGCATTAGCTACCAAACGATACACAGTATCATTGCGTGTAGCGGAAAGTGTATAACCGCTTGAAGTCCAGTTTCTCGGACGTTCTATATTGCCATTAATTTTAAAATCATAAGTTCTTCCTGTACTAAGATCTATCATCGACATAACTATGTCTTCATTTGCTGTGAGCAGTTTATTAAGCGCCATAGTATCATTTCTAAGTTTATACAGCTGAGGACTGAGAGAAAAAGTAAGATCACCGCTCTCATTCACTTTAATATCTTCGGAAATAATAGCCCAGTCAGCAACAGTATAGTCAACATTGACATCTTTACCCAAATCATTCTGTGAAAAATATATGTAACCCGTAATAATAATATTTGATGTATCAAGATAATATTCTCCTGATTTTAACGTATATTTATTCAGAACATCATCTTCATCTTCTTCATCAATATCAATATATGTGTACGCGCGCTCTATTATTTCAGACTGAGGAACTATTACAGTAGATTCAGGAAGTTTAATATGTGTAGAATTCGCATTTATTTTCTCAATGCTCGGATATGTCTTACTTATACGTCCATCGGCAGTTATATAAGAATACTGAATCCTTATATTTCTATCTCGCTCCAATGGAATAAAATAAATAGTTGAAGTCGAATAATCAACGTAATAATAAAGTTTATTCTCAACAATTTCTCTTTCAGCTTTTATTTTTTCAAGATTATGTTTTAGTTTATTCCGCTCATCTTCAGTAGCGGCGATAGCTATCTCATGTTCAAGATCAGTTATTTTGTTTGGATAATCAGCTGTGCTGTAAATAAGAGCTGTCAACTCTTCTCTATTAACTTTTTTATAAGGCAAATCATAAATCACAAGGCTATTTTTCTCATCAATTTGCATTGGAGCAAACATCACTGAGAGCATAGGAGCTATGGCATGATATCCAGTTTTAGCCTCACTGGGATTCACACTAAAGTCAGCAGGGATAGTCATCTTTTCACCGATGACTCGGCGCATTATTCTCGGCGAAAGAGGTTGATTTTGCAACCAACCTAAAATTCCGTCCATATTTGGAAAATAAAAATTAGTAAACCAATCATCATTATTACTTATAACGGCCGACATATCCACTGGTGAGTAGTTAGCTAAACTCCTATTTACATCTGCTATTACACCTCCGGCAGGGATAATACCATCGCATTTGTAGTCAACAAGACCATCAGAAAGCCTTTGAACATAAATACGTCCATCGTCATATAATACAGATTCCATATAAGCATCATATCCGCGCGGAAAAACAGCCACAATAACAAATACGCCTATAGATAATATCATAAAGGCGAGAACAACTTCTAACAATGTAAAAGCTAAATGTCTTCTCATGACGCTGAACTCCCTCCTCTTCTATAGAGATAGGGCGGAACAAAATATGCTTTATCACGAGCCTTATTTAGAACTATATATGGTGACATCTTTTCAACTGAACCGTCAAGCCAGAGCACGACCGATATCTCATTTCTGTTTTGATGCTCCATCCGTTTCAAATCATCAATATCATCAAAATCCACAGCACGCATATCATTTTGCGGCAAAATATTTGAAATCTGACCGGGAGAATGACCAAAACACCAACAAATAACAGTGTCGGACGGAGGATTTTTCATGGAAAGCTGCCTACTAATGTCTTGAATATCTCCATATCCCATCAATTTATTAAAAGCAATAATTTCATTATTAAATTGATTGTAGTTATAAGTCAAATCATATGAGTTATATCCATTTAAAAGCGGATCAATGTTTCTGTTTCCAGGCTGGGTAGTTTCTTTCAACATTGCTCCGTGGTCTATAACTTCAGTTTCCATAAATTCAGGGCAATGGTAGTAAGTGTATGTACGTAAGTAATCCTTTTTATCATCCAAATAAAGAGAATAAAGTGTTGAAAGACCATAATTATTAGTTTTCAACAACCGATCTTTATTATCATCTCTTATCAAAATTTTCCTATACACATAAAATTTATTATCAAGTGTCTGACCCTCATCCAAAAGCGATTCAGAAGTAAGTCTTATATCGTTCTGTTCAAAATAGTAATATGGATCTACAGGATCTTCGTTAACAGTAAAAGCAAGAAGCTCTTCAACTTTTATTTCTGTTTGATCACGCAAATCTTCTTCGGTTAATCCTTTTGTAACATTCTCTTCTTCATCTTCCGATAACCAGTCATTTTCTTCTCTTACAAGGTATTCAGCATAATCCCAAATAACCTGCAAACGTACCCATACGAAATGACTAACTTCATTCATACCGGCTCTTTCACCTTCGTTTTGCTCAGGAGTTGTGTCGCCAGGAATTGAATTATAGGGCATAAAATCCGCTGTTTGGTTAAGAGAAACATAGCCTTCATTTCCCGGAGAAGAATAAAACAAATAATCTCGACTACTCTGTTCAGGATATGTGCCGTATTCACCATAGTACATATTAAGAGATACGCCTAGTTGTTTTAGATTGTCAACGCAGGTATTATAGCGTATATTTTTACGATACATGGCAAAAACAGGAAGCAATACAGCAGCAAGGAGCGCAGCAATAGCTATCACAACCATTATTTCCACCAAAGTGAAACCATGATATTTATTTAACTGCATAACACGTACTCTTCTATACATATTTTAGCCTACCTAATTCTTAGTATACCCAGTTTTATAAACTGCTATTCATGCTAAAAGGTTTTTCAGTTTTTTTTTCGTTTTTTTTAACAGTCTCCAATATATTACCATATTTTGCCGATTTCTACAAGTTTTTTCTGTACAGATTTAAAATAATATAGTATAATTATTATACCATTAGGAACATAATATATAAACATTTTTTAATGTGAGGAGAAAAAAAATGATTAAAAAATTACTACTCTTAGCTATAATCTCTGTCTTTTGCCTTTCAATATTCGCTGATACAATGAATATAGTAGATACCAGATACACCACTCTCACTTCAGATGAATTAGAAGTCTTGATAGTTAACCAGGGGAGAATAAACCGTGACAAAGCTCCAGCAGAACGCGTTTTTATAGTTAAAAATGATAATGATCTTGAAACTGCAAAACAAATAGCAAATTTTTACAATTGCGCTTTTAAAATAATTCCTTACTCAACATTCCTTCTGCAAGAACAATTTGATCTCGTAAAAGGTCCTGTTTATGTCGAAGGGAAACTAACGGCAGATAATTTGTCATTTTACAAGTCGTTTGAGATAACTATCCCCACTGTTCAGTTTATAAAAAACAGCTATGAAGGTCAAAAAGAACGGGATGTCAGTTTACTGCTCTTTATACCAGAAGATGAGATGGACTTTGCGATTAACAATCTTACAAAATTTCTTGATACTGCGGCGAGATATGACTTCCCCTGTTCTATATCCATTCCTTACAATCTTCCTGAAATAGCTCCGGCTCTGTATCAACTCATTATAGCAAAATCTCGTATGAGTTCAGTAGAACTAATTACTATAAATTCACCTGTTGAAAATACAAAATACGGACTTATAAATATGGAATTAGGCGATGACCTTAAAACAATATCTCACAATACAAATGAATTGAAAGCAGTACTTAAAAAGCAAGCAGAACTTGGTGATAACCGCGAACCATTTATGACATATGCCCTAAGACCTGAATCAATGAATACTGCCGATCTCGCCGGCGTCAGCCATGAAATCAATGCCTATATAACACCTGTAACATGGCTGCAAGGTTTACATAATTCAATGGAACTAATCATCTTTGGCAGTCATATTATAGAAAATAAGACAGCAAATAGACTACCTTCAACAATCACCGTTTCAGCCCCTGAATTAATAAGTACAAATGGCGTAACAGACGCTGATGAGCTGATATTTCAGGTTAAAATTACAGGCGATGGTGAAGTAGGATTAGTCCGTTTTGTTTATCGTACACCAGACGGAAGAGAAGGATTTGCACACGGATATGAAGGCGACAACAACATTTATACTGCTACTCTTCCGCCTATGCTGAGTGGAGGAGAGCTTAGTCTTTTTGCAAGAGTTGTTCAGATAGAAGGAGCTGGGGTAGCGTTCTCACCTGTAGTTTCTTTACCTGTATCATCAGTAGACACAGATGGAGATGGCCTCTCAGATACATTTGAAAAATATCTCGGAACTAACCCAAATAATATTGATACTGACGGTGACGGTTTAATAGATTCTCTTGATCCGTACCCTACTTCATTCACCAGGATGACTTACAAACTCACTAATATGGTTAAACTCCCAAACGATGATAGTCACTTAGTAACACTCAATAACTCTATAGTGAACAAACAATCGCGAATAATACTTCCCGGTGGAAATATAACATACGCAATTCCTCTTCAAGACATACCAAAACAGGGCGATGTAACTTTAAGGGTATTAACCAAAGGAAGCGGAAATATTAAAAGTTTTTGTTCAAAAGAAAGATCTGCTGCAAATACTCGCGATACACAGATCAGTAATACTGGATTATACGGATTTAGTCAGGAAAGTATTTTGACAGATATTAAAATTAAAAGCGAAGAACTTCTCGACAACGATTATATTATATTCACAGTATCTTCAACAGAAGACGAGCTTGAAATATATTATTTTGAGCTCACAACAAACCATGATGGCCCATTCTTAGCCTCAAATGTAACTTATCCAACCATTCCGGTATTTGGACAAAAAATAGGGGTTCGAGCATTTTTATATCCTGATGCCAATGCAGCGTCAGTCTGGTGGGGAACAGATGTAAATAACCTCAAAGAAAATAAAATGGTTCAAGAAGATAGCGGTACATGGTATGTAGAATTACCGGACAATATCAACAACCATTCACTTTTAGCTTATACTATAGCTGCTGAAGACAAAACAGGGAATAAATCTGCTACACCATACAATATATTGACTGTAGGTACAACAAATAAAGAAACTCTGACATTTCAAGCTAACAGAGATTTTCTTGGAACTTTTTCGCCGTCAAATGACTTTAAAGGCTTAAGCAGGACAGCAACGGCGAACAATGATCGTGATACTATAAATATTGCTCTGACAGAGGGTACGTATTACGTATGGATACTCGCGAATACTGCTGATCGAGCGCTATCTGTTGAAATAACTAATAAAAGAACTACGGGCAAAACAATTACTGTCGGAAGCACAGGGAAAAATAAACTCGGCTGGATAAAATTAGGCGAAATAGCTATAAACGAGACTGTTTTTTATGATATATCTGTAATAGCTTCTTCAGGCAACACTTCATCAAGTTATGCTGAAGTTGTGCTAACAAGAGATATCTCTTTCCATGCGCCTGTCGCAACGCCATTTGAATGGTATGACAGCATTTTACTTAACGGCATAAACGACAATGATACTTTTAGTGCCGGAGACAGAATATCATTTTCAGTAGCTTTTACCGGAAATATAGATCAGACAGCAGCGTTATTAAGACCGCGTTATGTGACAAACACCTCTTCAGATATTATATTCAGCTCTCAAAATAATAGATTTTCACTCAATACAACAGGCATAAAGCCCGGTGAATATACTGTTTATGTATACGGACAAAAGACATTAAAAATACGGAATAAAACTGAGACTATATCATTTTTACCTATGATGAAAAACATTATTATAAAATAAATAAAAGCGGTCAGGATTCCTCCTTACCGCTTTATAATTTATTTACAGACCCTCTATAGTAGTGCTATAATATATCTTAAATAGCCGGATTTTGTTCACTCATTTAAAGCAGCAACTATAGTCACCCATCCTTCTCTTTCGTATTCCTGTTTAACGTCAAATCTATTTTCCGTTAAACAATCATGTATCATACTCTTTTGCGCGACAATATATCCTGATGAAATAAATATACCATTTGGTTTCAAAATTAAAGGTATTTTCGGAGTGAGCTCCTGTATTATAGGCGCTAAAATATTTGCGATTACCAAATCATATTTTTTCTCTCCGCTAAAAAGATCTTCCACGGCAAACTCAATTTCTCCTTCCAAACCGTTAACTTTTTCGTTTTCACGAGCAACTTTTATAGCAAGTGAATCATTATCAGTTGCATAAACTGTAGCCGCTCCAAGTTTTTTTGCCGCAAAAGCGAGTATTCCACTCCCTGTTCCTATATCGCAAACATCATGTCCATAAAGTAAATTATCAGATAACGCTTGTAAGCATGTATAAGTAGTCCCATGAGTACCTGTTCCAAAAGCCATGCCAGGGTCTAAAATTATAACTTCTTGACCGGTTTTAGTGACACTTTGTTCCCAGCTTGGAGTGACGAAAAGACGAGAAGAAACTTCAAAAGGAGAAAAATACTGCTTCCAGCCTATAAGCCAATCATTATCTTGTATCTTAGACAGCTCATATATAGGACGTGACGCAAATATACCAGCGTTAACGCATGCGTCAAGCGTTTTTCCAACAACTTCTATTATTTCATCTTCATGTCCTTCATACCAAAACCCCTTGACAAAAAAACCATCGGACTCATTCCACTCTTCTGAAACTCCGTCAGCGCCAAAAAGTTTCAAATTTCCGGCAACAGTTTCAGAATAATTATCATCGTTCAAATATATTTTAATTATTTGCCACATATTTATATATTGTACTTTCTTTTTCCTCATTTGTCAAAAGTTAGAACCTAATTATATTTACATTGCGGATTTTCTGTGATATAATTATATTATGAATATACTAATACACATAAATAGGTCAATGTCTCTTGCTCTTTTATTATTGATTGCCATTTCTGCGGCAACTGCCAATACAGCTATTTTTGAATCTAAATTTGTGAGTACAGAACTGACAACTGAAGAAATGCTGCGTATATATGACAAAGAGTTATTTCGTATAAAAATAGTTAACGACTATGATGGCGAGATTTCATTCTCAAGAAACCACGGAAAAACTTTTAAAAAACTCGGGAAAGTGTTAACACCGGCAGCTGATTTATCCATACAAAAAAGCTATACTGCAAGCAAATGGGCTAAAAACAGCTCTGTTGCCGCTGCAGCTGTAAACTCTATACATATAAGAACAGGTTATGATGCTGATACCGAGCACGCGGCCATTTTTTCAATATTACCAAAAGAATTTAACAATATAAATACAGATAATTATTATTCATACTTAAATTTAACCTCAGCTATACTGACAGATATCAAAGGCGGGTCGGAAATATTCGGCGGAAAATTTTCACCTATCCTCAGTTCTTCTGTTTTCCTGATGACAGATGATTATACAGCAGAGTCTTTGCCGGAAAAATATATGCCGAAACCTGGAGATACATTTGCTATTATCGTTACAAAACGTACTGATAATATAAAAGAAATTGTATTTGAAAATAAAATTGATGGCAGAATTTATATTAATACAACTGATAGAAAAAGAGAGACTGTCATCGGAAAAGTTACTCATCCCATTTCCGGGATCGGCAGATTTGAAGGTGGAATATACGCTAAACAAGGACAAATAAGAGCAAACCATAATGGTGTTATTTGTATCTCTGCTTCAAATTATGGAGATATAGGCGGATTCCAAATAATTCCTATCGAACACTCTAAAAGCTCTGAAATGGTAAACGACAGTTCCCGTCCGCAGTGGATGGTAGTTGAATATATAGATGGAATAGAGACTGTTGGAGAATTCCCGTTATTTTACGGACTGCTCTCACCTGTTTCAAATGACAGCCATATTACAGATAAGTACTGGGGATACACCTCACTGCAAAAATCTATAATAGTTAATATCAAAAAGAATGGAAAATGGGAGAAAATGCCCAAATTTTCACTAAACAAAGACCTCAGCTTGCCTCTACAGGAATTCGCTAATTCTGCTCTTGCAGATGTAGAAGCTATCAGAATAATATTACCTGAAATAAACTAAAAAGAAGGATAAAAAATGGATTATGTAAATTTAACAATAGACAGATACAAAAAATATGTCAATATCGGCATGGCAAACCTACTCGAATTTGTTGGTTTCCATGCAGTAGAAAATATTAGCCGCGGGATGTATATAACTGATTCAACAGGAACAGATTATCTTGATTTTCTTGGCGGGTACGGCGTATTTTCTTTTGGTCACAGCCATCCAAAAATCTTAGCAGCAGTTGCAGACCAACTTTATAAAATGCCTATGTCTTCAAAAGTTTTATTCAACGGTAAACAAGCAGAATTAGCTGAAAAATTAGCTGAGATTACACCAGGTGAATTGACTTATTCCTTTATTTGTAACAGCGGTACAGAAGCGGTAGAAGGCGCATTGAAGCTCGCCCGTCTTTACACTACAAAACCTGGAATCATAGGTACTTCAGGTGGATTTCATGGCAAGACATACGGTGGACTAAGTGCTTCAGGACGTGAAATTTACCGAGCGCCGTTTGCTCCGCTTATACCGGATTTTACACATGTGCCGTTTAACGACATTCAAGCCATTGAAGAAGCTATCAATGAACGTACTGCAGCAGTTATAGTCGAGCCTATACAGGGCGAAAATGGTGTTATAGTTCCTGACGATGACTATCTACCAAAGCTACGGGAATTATGTACAAAACATAATATCTTACTTATTTTGGATGAGGTTCAGACCGGAATGGGAAGAACAGGTAAAAGATTTGCATGTGAGCACTATGGGGTTGTACCTGATATAATGACCATAGCAAAAGCTCTTGGTGGAGGAGTTATGCCTATTGGCGCCTTTATTTCTACACCAAAGATATGGAAGGCTATGGAGCCAAATCCACTATTGCATTCATCGACATTCGGCGGAAATGAACTGGCATGTGCCGCCGCCATAGCGGCAATAGAAGTTCTTGAGGAAGAAAAACTCGCAAAAAATGCCGAAGAAATGGGAGATTATCTTCTTAACGGATTAAAAGAAATTGCAAAAGAACACAAAGAAACCATAACTGCTGTTCGAGGAAAAGGACTTCTTGTAGGCGTTGAATTTACTGATAATGATATCGCGGCGTTGGTTATTGCCGGATTTGCTCAGCAAAACATAGTTGCGGCTTACACCCTTAATAACCCAAAAGTCATTCGTTTTGAGCCGCCTCTTATAGTTAAAAAACACCAAATTGATAAAGTACTCAGCAGTTTACAACTATCTATACGCAGCGTTATGGAACTTATAAGCGACTAACTTGAAGTTTTAGTTCAATCTGACGATAATTACCGTATATACTGTTACGTATAGGCTGTATCAAAAAGGAAATCTAATCGCTAACGAATTAACTATGTCATCTAAAGCTGTCGGGATATATTTTATTAATTCTGTTGCTGTTGAACTGAGAATATTATTTTTTTTCGTATATTCCTCTGAAGCTAATCCGCCGACATAAGAACCTATTATAGCCGCGTCATCAGCTTTCATTCCGCTGCACAAAAATCCACCAATAATTCCGGCGAGCATATCGCCTGTACCGGCAACAGCAAGCGAACTGTTGCCGGTTGAATTAAAATAAACTGTTCCGTCAGGACAAGCAATTATCGCCCTTCCACCCTTATAGACTATTATTGAATTAAATATTTCCGCTGCTGCTTTTGCTGTTTCAAGACGATTTTCTTCGCATTCGCTTACAGATATGCCAAGCAAATTTGCCATCTCACCCGGGTGCGGCGTCAAAATAGTTTTGCTCTTTCTTGAAGATAAAATACTCTTTGGATTATTTCTGGACACAGCGCCAAGCGCTGAAGCGTCAATAATCATCGGCATATCTATTTGCTGAATAACATCACAAATAAACTGCTCATTTTCTTCGTTCAATTTCAGCCCGGGACCAATAATTATAGCATCATACTCTTTTGTTTCATTTAATGTAACGCTTAAAATTTCATTCGCTTTTTTATTCGGAAAACTAAAATATATGGCGTCATGAAACGCAATATTCAAATAATTTATAATCTCCTCAGGCACCCCTATTTTCACCAATCCAGCTCCTACATTGTAAGCGCTTGATGCAGCGTTTACAACTGCACCCATCATCCCTATAGAACCGGCTAAAATTACGAGGTACCCTGATGACCCCTTATAGGAATTTATACTTCTTTTGGGCAGCAATCGTCCTGCATTTTCAATGCTAATCACATTTGCGCTTGCTTCAACTTGCTCGTAAATATAACTTGGTAGCCCTATATCCAAAAGAGTTATTTTTCCACAATAGTCAGGACCATTATTCAAATAAAAAGATTTTTTCAACGACGCAAGCGATAAAGTTTCGTCTGCTATAACAGCTTCACCTTTTACAACTCCAGTATCACCGTTTAATCCGGAAGGAATATCTATCGAGATAACTTTTTTACCCTTGCTATTTCCACGTGCACTGTTTATTTGTTGAATTATCTCTTTATATTCTCCATCAATACTCCCAGAAAAACCAGTACCAAAAAGAGCGTCAATATAAATATCAGCATCAACAAACTGCTGACTTACCTTAATATTTTTCTTTAAAGCAGTATTAAAAAAATATAATGTTTCACGTGACAGTTTATTTTGAAGAAAACTCGATATATACAGAGTTACATCTATTCCCTTTTCGTGCAAAATAATGGCAGCCGCTATAGCGTCAGCTCCATTATAACCTTTTCCGCAAATAAACAAAATAGATTTTTTCGCGCATCCTTCATTACTTAGATAATTCGCTATTTGTTGAGCTGAGGAAAAAATCAAATCGTGGATAGAGATTCCATTTTTTACAGCAATTTCATCTAATAATCTACTGTTTTTTGTATCTAATACTAACAATTTGCTCCCTCATCATAAAATATTCAATACGCCGGATGCTAATTTACGCGAACTGTGTTTTGCTTCATCATTATACGCTAAAAAATCGCCTGTAATGGATGTGTACCCCATATCTGTTAAATTCTGAATATCAGGTACAACTATTTCTTGCCCTTTATTTCTATATTTTAAAACAATTTCTTCATCAGGCATCGCATTATTAATTATCACATAATCAAATAATTTGTCGACGAACCCACCTTGTTCAAGCACTGCTCGCACATGGTCTGACGCAACAAAACTATCACTCTCACCAGGCTGAGTCATAACATTACACACAAAAACCTTTATAGCTTTTGATCGTTCTAATTCCTCCCGCATACCATGAAACAACAAGTTTGGTACTAAACTGGTATACACACTACCTGGACCTATAATCACCATATCAGCGTTAAACACGGCTTCCAAAGCGTCTGGAAGTGGCGATAAATCATTGCCAAGTAACGACATACTTTTCACTTTTGAAGGATATTTTGCTATCTCAACTTCACCGATTATGTTATTACCATCTTCCATATACGCCTGCAAAGTAAGAGCATTGTTTGAAATAGGAAGAACTGTTCCCTCTATTGCCAGAATACTGCTCATTTCACGTACAGCAGCAGAAAAATTTCCGGCTATATCAGTCATACCTGCTAATATCAAATTTCCAAGACTATGATTGTCAAGCGGAGAATTAGTTTCGGAAAATCTGTATTGAAAAAGTTTCGATCCTAAAACAGGAGTTTTTGCGAGAGCTGTAAGGCAGTTTCTGACATCTCCCGGAGGAGGAATATGCAGATCATCACGCAAGATACCGGAACTACCTCCATTATCGGTAATAGTAACAATAGCTGTAATATCTATATCATACCATTTGAGTCCTCTAAGAAGTGTAGCAAGCCCTGTTCCGCCACCAATGCCGACAACTTTGTACAGAGGGATATGACTCTTTAATCTTTCTTCTAATTTACTTTTTACTTCTTTTTTTACCGAGCAACTCATTACACTTCTTCTATATCTTTAAAATAATCAAGTAATCCTTCAATTTTATACTTAGCATTTAAACCAGCAGAAATTAAATGATCATAAAAACCACCGTTCTTATCAGGGTAATTTTTTTTCATAAATATATTTAAATAGTTTGCAGTTTCTTCAAACAATTCCTTGTTAAACCAAAATATTTCACCATACTCATTCGTACCGATTGCTGATAAAAACGGAGCACTGTTTACTATTTTTGATAGCCTAAATTCATCGTTGTTGCCATTAAATATTTTATCTTCATTTTCAAATATCCAAAAAGAAAGTTTTATCAATGGAATAACGTTTACGTTTTCCATGAATTTAGCAACGCTCTTTATATAAAATTCACGGTTATCAGCATCAAACTGATAAATGACCGAAGCACTGCAAATTATTTTTTCATATACAAAACCTTCACTGTTAATCACTGAATATATACTATTTAGATTATCTTTAAGTTTTAACTCTAATAAGACCTCATTAATATCTTCAACGCCTTCTCCGTTTAATATTTGAGTAAGTTTTTCTATGTTTCCATCCATATCATTTTCAAAAATAATAAAATCAAGCAAAACTTTTGTTTGATATGCGTGAAGAGTAAAACTCATACCATTTTTGATAACATCTGAAATCTTTAAAATATACTGAAGTTCAGTCAACATATCGCGAAAAACAAGATATTTACCATTCTCTGCTGTTAATCTCAAAGCATCACTTAATTCTTCTTGTTTTTTTTGTTTACTCTCTTTATCCAAAAAGCTAACACTTTTATATATAGTACCGGTAGTTTCTGAAAAACGATTGTTATATAATATTATCGATCGGATGCCGTTATAAAAATTTGAATAAACAAACACGTCATCATTGATGTTATCATTTATACAAAAATCATATAGCCTGAAATTACCTGACCCTGTAAATATCTGCCTCATTTTAAGCAATGGAAAGATCTCTTTTCCATGTCTCTTCGAAAGATATTCCGACGGAATTTCATTATAATAAGGACGGTAATAGTCCATCCCGTATTTTTCTGTAAACCCTTCGAGCTGACCATGTCCAAACATTGGAAGTCCCGGCATCGTTACAGCCATAGTGAGAATACCAAAATACTTATCCCCATCGCCAAACTGTTCTTTTGCTGTTTTTTCATCTGGGTTGTTTAAAAAGTTAACAAACCTCTCCAAAATTTCAGGATCAAAAGAAACCGTATTTTTAATAGTATTTCTATACCCACTATTGTCTTCATTGCGAAGCATATTCATAAACGCACTGTTATAAACACGATGCATACCTAATGTTCGGACAAAATAACCTTCCAACATCCAAAAAGCCTCAGCTAATAATAGAGTATCCGGCACTTCTTCTGCTACTCTATCAACAACTTCACGCCAGAACTCTTTTGGAAATAGTTTATCAAACTCTTCTTTACTTATAGCGTTTTCAGCGCGGCTTGGTATATCTCCTCCGGTTCCTGGTTCCGGATACCATAATCGTTCTATATGCTGTTTTGCAAGAGTCATAGCTGCGTCAAATCTGATTATCGGAAAACGACGAGCAACGGATAAAATAGTTTCTATCACCTGTTCTCTCACTTCAGGTAAGATATAGTTGAGCTGCGCGGTATCATTCCATGGCATTGAAGTTCCATCATTTCCATGGTAAATATATCTTATGTCCTTTGTTTCATTATTTATCAATTTAAATGTTACAGCAGCATCACTTTTTTCATAATAGTGATCTTCAATGTAAATGCTCACTCTATCATCATTTGATAAATCAGCACTATTATATATATAAGACGGAAAAGGCGGAGTTACGCGTGAAATAAACCATTCAGGATGTTCTGTCACCCAAGTTGAATCAATCCCCATGTGGTTTGGCACCATATCGCTTGCAAGGTTTATTCCATATTGATTAGCTCGTTCCCGTAAAATATCAAGTGCTTCTTCTCCACCGAGATCATCTGAAATAGTGTAATTATAAATAGAGTAAGCACTTGCAACAGCGTCTTTTGACCCACAATACTGCTTTATTATTTTACTCGCGAAGCTCCTCTCCCAAAGACCTATTAACCACAGCGCTGTAAAACCGCTGTCTGCAAGATATTTTAATTCGCTGTCCGGTATCTGATCAAGTGTCTTTATATCATAACCGTATTTTTCAGACAGTTGATAAAGCCAAACATAACTATTTTTCGCAATCATCACAACATTCGGCATCCAAAAACTGTCTGCGCTGAACATCTCAACTTCTTCCAATATTTTTGCGTAATCATAAACCTTAGACGGACCTGGCCCCAAAAATACAGGCTTTCTTTCTTCTTTTAAAGTATCAATCGCTAAAAAAATATAAGAAAAAAAATCCGGAAATTCACTAGAATAAAACTGAAGTTGTTCATTTAAAAAATCTGGCGAATTCAGCACACCTTTTCGTAAAACATCGTACAATCCACATCTGTCGCCAACATAAAAATTCTTTAAATTACTGTTTATTATGTTTACAGAGTTTATCGTGTTGGTATTTATTATTTCATCAAGTACAGAAAAAAAGTTCTCAGTTGTGTTTAAAAAAGGAAAATCATAAAGCGGTTTTAACTTACTTGCCGCTGGATTGAGTATATTTTCGCGAATAAGTATAGCTTCACGTAAAAGTTCAGCATTTGAAAGATTGTTTGGCATAAAATAAGTAGACCGCAAACTTTGCATATATTCCTGACACTTAATATTTGAACTTATTGCTGTCTCCATCGCTTCAGCCAAGGACGGGTTCATCGAACAATAATCATCATAAATAAAACGTAAAATAGAGGTAAGAATGCAAAGCGCGTATATCTCGCCGGCAGATTTATCATAAACTCCTGTATTCTTCCCTATATAGTCAGCAACTATTTTCACGATGGATATATCGCATTTCAAAGCACCGATATAACTAAAGCAATCATCACTTATATGCGTTTGCTTTTTAATATTATTTGATATAAAAAAACCGTTTTCTTGTCTTAAAATAGCCATATCCTTCTGTTAAGCCTATAGTTGTATATTATACTTTTTCGCAACTTCGTTTATCATTTTTGCGCCTTCAAGTTCTATGCCTTTGCTCTTTTCCGCTTCGGAAGTCTGAGCTAATAATCTAAGAGTTGCGGTTGCGTTTTTCATATCACCAAGTTCGGCAGAACATATAGCCATCTTGAGCTGTGATAGTGAATAATAAGGCTCATATTTTGTTACAGTACCACGGACGTATTCATCTATTGCATTGTTGTAATCACCAAGCGCAAAATAACATTCGCCAAGCTGATAATACAATTTCGCTGTTAATATATTTGCCCTTGTCTTCAACTGCTCATTATTACTATTTAATGCTGAGGAACATTTTTTCATAGCATTATTAAACTGTGCTATTGCACCATCATAATCTCTGCTTTTTAAAAGTATGTTTCCTATATTCGTTTCAGCGTCTAAAGACAACGCCCATGAATCAGATCCGATTGTTGTATTTATATATTGCCTATATCTATTGATAGCTTTATCAAAATCCTTACCAGCATTTTCTAAAGAACTGGCAGACCAAAACAAAGCCGGAGTATAATTTTCATACCCACGATAATTGGCTATATAATACTCATAAGCTTCACTTGCAAGACTGTAATCTTTAAAGTCGTCATAAAACTTTACGCCTATCAGATAAGATATAGCTTCAGCCTGATTACTAAAAGATATTAAATGAAGAGAAGCGATAAAACATTCTTTGGCAAATGCAGGGTCTATATCGTACATGTTTTCACCAAATTGATAGTATATCTCTGCAGATAGAGCATCATCCGGATATTTTTCAATAAAAGCAGCATATACATTGTTAGCTTGGTTTGTATTATTTGTTTCTTTATAACTCCAGGCAAGGTTATACAAAGCATCTTTATAATATTTGCTGTCAAACGTAATTCTCTTCAAAGAATCAATAGCTGTGTTATAATCTTTTGCCTCAAACGCTATTATGCCTTTTCGATAAAATGCAATATCAACATTTTGACTGTTTGAAAAATTTTGAATAAATTTATTATAATAATCTTCCGCTAAAGAATAATTATTCTTTATCTCCTGAAGATATCCCATATTCAGAAGCGCGGATTCAGCTTGTTTTGATGTTTGACTTGAAGCTAAAATATCCATATAAAGTTCTTCAGCATTATCGTATTGTCTGTTTCCCTGCAAAGCGGCTGCGAGATAGAGTTTACGGGTCAGTTCCTCATCAATTTTATTTGTATTTTCACTTGCGGAATATAGTCTATTCTGAAGCTGTCGAGCAATTGGAACTGCTAAAATATATTGAGAAGTATTTATATATGATGAACATAGACCATAAAGAGAAAGAGTTATTATCTCTTCGTTTATACCGGCAAAATTATTTACAACACTGCGATACACTTCAATGGCATTTGCGTAACGCCCACTATTTTGAAGTGAAGCAGCCAATATATAACTCGCTTCAATCATCAATTTCTGATCAGTTTCACCAGATAAAATATCTCTTGTAGCGTTTATAGCGCTATCATAATCCCCTTCGGAGAATGCTTTTACCGAATAATTCAGCTTAACATCAAAATTATCACCTATATCCGGAACTCCTTCAGTGATATGTAGCAACTCTTCAGCGGTCATGTCACGTGTCAAACGATCAATCCCAATTTTTGCGTTTCTTGCAGATTCAGTCTTTGGGTATTGGTTCAAAATATATGTGTAGTATCTGATAGCATCCTCTTTATTATCTGTAACTCCAAGCTCGTAATTCGCTTCAAAGCAATTTGCTATTATTTCATAAACTATAGCTGAACGAGAATCATTAACAGTCAGGGTCGCAGCATACTCAACTCCATAATCTATAGCGACTTTATAGTCATCTACAGCACTGCTTTGAACAGCTATTTTATAATAGCTGTTCAAAGCCCAAAACTTTGCCGTATCATTTTCAGTCTTGTTACCGACAACGTAAAGTTCACTATAGTATTTTATAGCTTTTCTATAATCCTTTAATTGATATGCCAAATTACCGGCCTGTATGAGTATAATATTGTAACGCTCTTTAGTGACAGCAGATTTTGTGTCTAAATCCTCAAAAATATTGTTATACGCAAGCATAGCATAATTTAGTTGGTCGGTCTTTATATATGCCGCTGCAAGCATAATCTTTGTCTCTGTACGGATATTTGCATTCATATTTTCTAAAGACAAGACTCTCTCAATAATAGGAATAGCTCTTACCGCATCGTTAACAGTACTTCCGTTACCATATATAAGAGTATGCGCTGCAAAATATTGAGCATAAAAACCTGCCTCGCTCTCTATAGGTATCTGTTCAAGACACGCAACTGCTTGACGGTTATTTTCCGGATTATCACCTTTTCTAAGATAGGTATCCGCGATTTTATACATACTCCAATATTTAACATTATCATCTTTTGTAGTTTCTATAACTTTATTATAAGCAATAATAGCATCGTCAAGTCTGTTCAATTTTTCATACAATACTTCAGCACGTAAAAACCTTGCGCTATCCGCTGTTTTCTCCCATATTACAGCATCTTCCACGCTAAGTTCCGGCAATATCTTCGGTATCAGCGTTAAAAAATAGTCATAAAATCGTTCGGCATTCTGATAATCTCCAACCTTTTCACTAAGTGTCGCAACCGAATAGTGCGAACGAGCACGAATCTCTATAGAAGCAGCATCTTCACCAAGTTGTTTTGTAGCTACTTGACGATAATTTAAAAGAGCCTTTTCTGTATTATCAAGTGATCTATATGTTTCTCCAAGCAGAAAATAAGTTATACCTATCCTCTCATATTTTGGATAACTATCAACAATTTTCCCAAATTCGACAGCAGCTCGTTCATAATTTTCAAGCTGCAAATAGTTATTTCCTGTCGCAAAAAGCATATCAGCCTCTGCTTGGGCAAAACATACAACGCCAAAGAATAAACTAACTAATAATATTACAATTTTATTCAAAAAGTTACCTCTCCTTATATCTAAAATATAAATAAAGATATTTATTATAATATTTTACCATATTTTTCACTTTTAAGTAACCCCAAAAAAGCTTTTAGCATTAAAATTTATATTATCTTATCTATACTATAAAATAATGATGGAATCATGACTATGATTTAGAATTTTTATTTGTGAAGAATGCGCTGTTTCCACATACTAAAAATAAAATGGTGGGCTCGGTAGGATTCGAACCTACGACCAAGGGATTATGAGTCCCCTGCGCTAACCACTGCGCCACGAGCCCACAAATGTGGAAATACCAAACGAATAATATTTTAACAAATTTTTATACTCCTGTCAACGCCTTTTCTGCAAATTTCTTAAATAATTAAGGATAATTAATTTATCAACATAGAAATTGTGGATAAATTGCTGATAACACAGGTATTAAATAAAAATATTTGTTTATAAAAAAGGGAAAAGAGAGAGACAAGGCGAATTTTAAATTGTAAGGTATTATTAATAATACACAAATGCGCCCCATACAAAACAAAACATGTTCAAAAAATTTGATATTTACGTATTAAAACAAATATTCATCCCATCTTTAGTAGGACTTATTATCGTTAGTACTCTCCTACTTGGCGATAAGCTTTATGGGTTGCTCAAATTCCTCTACAGCGGAATTCCTGTAAAAGATTTGGTGGAAATCTTATCTGCATACCTTCCGGTCATGATGACCTCCGCTATACCGGCAGCTCTCTTAATAGGAATATCTCTTGGACTAACAACTCTTATAAAAAACAGAGAAATACAAACTGTGAATTTAATCGGAGTGAAAAAGAAAAGAATAATCCTTCCTCTTATAATATTAGGAATTATAGCCTCTCTAATAACTTTTTTCTTTCAAGAATACGTCATACCTAAAAAAGCAACCAGAGCAAACCAGCTTATACAGCAGATATTTAACACTCCGTCTCTTTTAGTCAACACCGATAGTTTTTTAAAAATAGATAATAAATTCATTTATATCAATGAAAGCACAGATCTTGGCGGTGACGTAAAAGAATTAAAAGATATAACTATATTTGTCAGTAATTATAATGACAAATGGCCACAGATTATAACAGCACCAAGAGCTACCCAAATAACTAACGATATGTGGGAACTGCAACCTGACGAGAATACCGGTGAGAAAGTGAATGTATATATATTAAAAGAAGGAGAGAACGGAAATATTGAGCTTATGCAGGCAGAAAAAGCAAGTTTTACGATTCCAGTTAGCGAATTCAATTTTATCTCCGATTCAAGATTTACCCCTGAAGAGTTTACAACACGAGAATTATATGATATGATAAATATGAATGTTTCAGGAGTTACAGAGCAAGCAGATACTTTCACAGAACAATTTAGAAAAACAGTTTCAAAGGAAGTTATCTATAATTTTCACCTAAAAACAGCAACTGTACTTATGCCGATAATAATAACTATACTCGCTGCGGCGCTGTCTGTGCGAACCGGAAAAAATGGAAGTTTTATGGGGCTTCTGATAGCAGCAATTATAGTATTTTGCACTATAGTCAGCGCGCAATGGATGAAAGTTTTAGTTGAAAATACTGACTTTAACCCAGTATTAGCGGCTTATTTGCCTGCCGGAGCATTTTTAATAATAGGGATAGCGCTCTTAATAAAAGAATGATACACAAAATAATAGCAATAGCACTAATTTTATCCGTATCCGCTATAATCTTCGGACAAAAATTACAAATAGAACAACGGGGAAATCAGCTCTATATTGATGACAAGCTGACCCCTATTACTATGGCTACTGAACTTAATTCATCTGAAGATATTATCCTATACAAATCCCTCGGATTTAATACCATTTGTCTAAAAATAAACTCAAGAGGAAATGTTCTGCTTGAGCGATATGACCAAATGATAAAGCAATCCGAAGATTTAGGGCTTTATGTTATAATAGAATTTGCAGAAGGTACTTGGTGTGAAGAATATTATTACGACCCATATAATGAAGAATATTTAGATGCTGTTGAATTATTTGTAAAGACAATAGTCAACAGGTATAAAGATTCAAAAAATCTTATTGGATACATCATAAACTCAATTCCGGAAAGCAAATACGCCGCTTTTAACGACACTTTCACCGGATATCTTCGAAACCGTTACGGAAATATTGAAGCTTTAACTAATTCTTGGAGTGCAAACCAAACGACTAATTGGTCATCAAATCAAACATCCGCAGATATATCCAGCGGAATACGCACTCCTATTACATCATTCGATTTGATTTCAGCCAATACTATTGACGGAATCATCGCTATGCACAAAAATCCGGAAAGTATCCGCATTATAAGAGAAGATTATAACTCATATATGCAAACAATTATCAAGCGTAATTACTATATGCGTGAATTCTTTATTTACCGATTTGGTTCAGACTTAAATAATATGCGAATAAGATGGAAGCTTGACCGTCTAACTTGGACTTTTGAAAGTTGGGACGACCTTACAAAGACTGCTATCATAAACAGAGAGAGAGACAGCAGCGGATCTATCCCTACTCTGCTCTTCGATCTTAGTGAATTCTATATGAGCAGATATCCGCTACTAATCGGATTCTGGGCTGACAGTATAAAAAAATCTGATAATAGCAACAGACTTATATTTGCCGGTTCACATGAGTATTACCGAACACTTTGCAACATCCCACAGACCGGCATTATAAACGGTGTTTATACACAATATTTACCAAAAACTTTAGAAGTAGATATACATTCTCAAAACCCGCATCGTATAGATATTGCTCGGCATGGTAATAAATTCATCGTCATTGCCGGTGTGGATGCGGCATTCGGTTTTAGTTCATTGCAAAATGCTTGCTACTCAGCCGCTATGCGCGGAGCATGCGGAATAGCTATAAACAATTGGAACGATATAAAGGATAACGGACGCGATTTTGTCCGCGATACGCTTGCAGACTTTGATATACGCAGTCTTCTTGGCAGATCACCTGAACCGACAGCTGCATTTGTTTATATTCCTTATGGCTCAGGTCCCGGAAGCAGCCTGAAAGCTAACGGAAATACTTACGGCTATTTACCTTCAACAGTATACCCCGGAGGCGGTCAGCTATTTCATACGCTTAAAAACGGGACAATCTTTGGTCAATTTGATTACCTAAACGATGATGATTTAAAAACGCTCAATCCAAAAAAATATAAAGTCATCATTATGCCAAACGCTTTTAATATTTCTGCAGAATCTGCAGATAAACTGAATGATTTTTGTAATATGGGAGGAACACTTTTAGCTGATGCAGGCCTTGCTATGCGTCAAGCTGACGATAACAAGTATATGCTTCCAAAAAATATGTTATCTCTCTTTGGTCTCGTTAACGGTAAAGGAACAAAACGTGTACTGTATAATCTTGATCCATACTCCTGGGACAAAAGGTTTCCGAGCCTGCGCCCCGGCATACATTCATTAGGCAGAAACGACGGATATACGGTAAGAGAAATGGGAGCGATGATTCCGTTACACGAAACAACGCTTTTATTTGAAATGGTTAAAAAAAAGGAGTTCACCACAAAACAAGCGCGTATAAGAGAAATCTTGCCAACTGTAGAAACTGATGGAGTTTATTTACGCGCAAAAGATAATGACGGAATGGCTATTTATGCCCCTTTCAATTTATATGAATTATGGCCGGCAACAGACAATTTATTCACATCTTTTCATCACGATTTATTTGCGCGCGACGCTAAAGTCCGTTTCTCATCGTCGGTACAACTAATATCTTCAAACAGTGAAATAGCAACATTTTTGGATGGCAGCATTGCTGTCTGGTCAAAAAACATGTCAAATCCAAGGATAAATATAGCAAATGCCGACATGTGGCTTTACTCATCTCTAAACGCTATTGCTGTTTTAGACAACAACAGAACAACATCTGTTCAATTCTCAATTTCCGGATACCATACAATTCAAAAAATGCCTATTTTTGTAAATCAAATATTAGATATTGACAATCTCAATATAGCAGTATCGGAATTTAAAAATATAGGGAATACAATGGAGTTTAATATCAGTGTCAATGGGATGGGGAAAATTGATGTAACTGCAGTGTCATCATCAATATACAATATTGAAAATAGCAGTGCTCATACTGTTATAATAGGATCAAACAGCAGAAACACTATAACAAAAACTGTTTTTGCCGATAATAAAGGAAGAGTTAGTTTTGATATCCCGAACGGAACATCACACATTTGGATACAACCTGAAAAACAGCCAGCACAAATAAATGTAAGCGTCACAACAAACGATTCACCAAGCAGAAAAGAGGCGTTATGAAAAAAGTAACCATACTTGGTGCAACAGGATCTATAGGTACTCAAGGATTGAAAGTTATTGATGCTTACAGGGAAGACTTTTCTTTGTTTGGCGTAACGGCTAATAAAAATATTGATGCTCTAGTTAATATTTCAATAAAATATTCTCCCATCTATGCTTGTATAGCTGATGAATCGTTATATCTTGAACTAAAAGATAGGTTAAAAGGTACAAATGTCATGCCTATGTCCGGCAGTGAAGGGATTAACGAGCTTGCAAGCGCGAAAGAAAACGATATTATCCTCTCTGGATTAGTTGGTTCAGTCGGTCTCAGTCCACTTCTTGCCGCATTAAAAGCCGCAAAAATAATAGCTTTAGCCAATAAAGAGCCGCTTGTTATAGCGGGAGATATTATAGTAAAAGAAGAAAAACTGCACGGAGCTAAGATAATTCCCGTTGACAGCGAACCATCAGCAGTCTATCAAATACTAAACGGTGAGAATAAAAATAGAGTCAAAAAAATTATCCTTACCGCCTCCGGCGGTCCATTAAAAGATTTATCCATTAAAGAATTAGAAAAAGTCACTCCAAGTCAGGCACTTAACCATCCCACTTGGAAAATGGGGAAAAAGATAACCATAGACAGCGCAACACTAGTAAATAAAGGGTTTGAGGTTATAGAAGCTCATTATTTGTTTGACACTATGTACAAAGATATTGAAATTATCATACATCCGGAGAGTACTATTCACTCTATGGTTGAATTTGCAGATGGAGTTATAATGGCACAACTCGGCGCGCCGACTATGACAACTCCTATACAATACGCACTTTTAGAAGGAAAAAGGGGGATAACTAATTTCAACAATTTCGACATAAAAAAATTGACTAAGTTGACCTTTGAAGAGCCTGATTTTGAAAAATTCCCATCTCTTTCACTCACAATAAATGCCGGAAAAGAGGGGAAAAACAGGCCAGTAGTACTTAACGCGGCAAATACCTTTGCAGTAAACAGTTTTTTAGCCAAAAAAATAAAGTTTACTGATATACCAAAGATAATAGAGTACGCTCTTGAAAATGTCGAAAACGTTGCATGCAACAGCATTGATGAGATAGAATATTTTGACAAATTGACAACCAAAATACTGACCAATAAAAGAAAGGAACTATAATTTATGAGGGCTATAGAACTTCGCGGAGCGGAACTCGCAAAAAAAATAAATCACGAGCTTATTATCGAAGTTGAAAACTTGAAAAACATGGGCAAAACAGTTTGCCTTGCGTCTTTGCAGGTCGGACACGATGACAGCTCAGAGATTTATAGGATAAGCCAAGCAAAAAAAGCTGCTGCTATTGGGATTGAATATAAAAAATTTGATATGTCTGAAGATTCTTCCGAAGAAAATATAAAAACAAAAATAGAAGAACTTAATAATGACAACAAAGTAAGCGGGATAATACTCCAGACCCCTCTCCCAAAAGGGATAAATTTAAATACCATGCAAGACGCTATTTCTCCAAAAAAAGACGTGGACGGAGTAACGTCAACAAGCCTTGGTGCTGTTATGACCGGACGCTATGGATTTTACCCGTCAACAGCACTATCTGCTTTTGAACTTTTAAAATCAAGCGGTATTGAACTTATAGGCAAAGAGGCAGTGGTGATAGGCAGAAGCGCTATTGTCGCAAAACCACTGACAATGATGCTTATAAACGAACGCGTAACAGTTACAGTTTGCCATACAGGAACATCAAAAGCCGGAAAATTGGAGAAACATGTTAAACAGGCTGAAATACTCATTGTCGCTACAGGACAGGCCGAAATGGTAAAATCCGACTGGATAAAGGATGGCGCAGTAGTTATTGATGTTGGCATAAATTATGTTGATAATAAAATAATAGGAGATGTTGAACAAAATGATGCTTTATATAAAAAAGTGTCATACCTAACTCCTGTACCGGGCGGCGTTGGACCGCTTACAGTAACCATGCTTCTTAATAATTGTGTCACAGCATCTAAACTAAGTTAATTACACTTTATCGTTTCAACAATAATGATAAAATATTTATTCTATGTTAATTTTTTCTGGTTTGGATAAAAAAATGGTGGCCCCGGCCGGACTTGAACCAGCGACACGAGGATTTTCAGTCCTCTGCTCTACCAACTGAGCTACAGGGCCACAACAAATAGTGGTTTTGTCAAAGCGACGTAAAATATTATACAATATTTTACAACTAAGGTCAAGAGTTTAATAAAAAAAATTGCAAAAATATAAATTATTTTTGCAATTTTTACATTTTATCACATAAACTAAAACTAATGTCTCACTTATCACGAAGTTCAACTCTACGTATTTTACCACTGATAGTTTTAGGCAAACTCTCAACAAACTCCACTATTCGCGGGTACTTATATGGCGCGGTGTGTTCTTTTACATATTTTTGAACATCCTTTTTCAACTCTTCTGTTGAAACAGTACCGACAGTTGGCACTATTATCGCTTTAACTACTTGTCCGCGCGTATCATCCGGAACACCAACCACCGCGCATTCTAACACATAAGGAAGCTCCATAATAACACTCTCTACCTCAAACGGTCCTATCCTGTAACCAGAGCTTTTAATAACATCATCAGTACGACCGACATACCAGTAATAACCATCTTCATCTTGCCACGCCAAATCTCCTGTATGGTATATATTATCATACCATACGCTCTTCGTCCCCTCTTCATTATCGTAATACCCTTCAAACATTCCCGGAGATTTTATATCAGTTCTCATAACAATCTCGCCTATTTCACCTAACTTTGCAATTTTACCATCCAAAGTTAAAAGATCAACATCATACTGAGGGATCGGTTTTCCCATTGACCCGGGTTTTGGTTCCATATCCCCAAAGTTAGCAAGTGTGATAGTCATCTCTGTTTGCCCAAATCCCTCATATAATTTCAAGCCTGTAGCTGAAAGGAACTGCGCGTAAACTTCCGGATTAAGCGCTTCTCCGGCTATCACACAACGCTCCAAAGAAGATAGATCGTATTTCGTCAAATCTTCCTTTATAAAAAATCTATACATAGTCGGCGGCGCGCAAAATGTAGTTATCTTATATTCAGCAAACTTCTTTAATATATCGTCAGCAACGAATTTTTCAAAATCATAAGTTAAAATAGCTGCTTCACAAAGCCATTGCCCGTAAAGCTTACCCCAAACAGATTTTGCCCAACCCGTGTCTGAAATTGTAAAGTGCATGCCATCCGTATTGACCTGTTGCCAAAGTTTAGCGGTTGCGAAATGACCTAAAGGATATGAATAGCTATGAACAACTATTTTGGGATATCCTGTTGTTCCAGATGTAAAATACATAATCATCGTATCAGAAGCAAAAATAGCCTCCTCACCCGTTGGCTTTTCAAAAAAAGGACAACAATCTTCTATTCCTTCATCAAAATTTAGCCATCCGTCTCTTTTGCCGTTTGCGGTAATTAATATAGGTTTTACTTCAACTTTTTCAGAAGCTTTTTCTATCTCATCACCAACTTCACCAATAGCTGTTGCGACAATTGCCTTAATGTTGGCAGCATTTAAACGATAAACAAAATCTTTTTCAGTCAGAAGATAAGTAGCCGGAACGACAATGGCGCCTATTTTATGAAGCGCAACCACTGCATACCAAAATTGATAATGGCGTTTTAGAGTCAACATGACTTTATCGCCCTTTTTTATACCAATCGATTTAAAGTAATTAGCAGCCTTTGCGGACTGTTCCATAATATCTTTAAACGTAAAATGACGCGTCTCATTATCTATGCTAACCCAAAGCATAGCCAATTTATCGGGCTGTGTCCTTCCAAGTTCATCCACAACATCGAAAGCAAAGTTAAAATCATCTTTATAACAAAAATCAAGCTTAACTGCTTGCCCATTTTCATCACGTATAACATTTATAAATCTATCAGACAATGCCATTTTTATTTGAAACTCCTAATCGATTTTTCCTTTATCAGTAACAATTGCCAAAAACTCACAAGGTTTACCATTCACAGCTATCATACCGTGTGCTTTGGAGCTGTCATAATATATAGCATCACCAGCTTTTAGTATCTCTGTATGACCATCAACCACAATTTTCAAACTCCCTGACAGCACATAATCAAACTCTTCGCCTTCATGCGTTGAAAGAGTTATCGGGGCATCCTGCTGAGATTCTTCAAATTTAGCTAAAACCTTGAATGGCTCGACAGTTTTATTTTTAAATTGGTATGCTAAATTTTGATACTTAAATCCTTCGCGCCGTTTCAACTCCAAACCTTCACCATTTTTTACAACTGTATAACTTGACAAGTGCGGAGATTCACCAGTCAAAAGATCAGTAATATCAACTCTTAAAACATTGGCGCATTTATAAACAAAAGTAAAGGATAAATCTCTTTTACCTTTAATAATCTCATTATATTCGTCCACGCTCACATCAGTTGCCTTAGCCATATCTTCAATCGAAAAATCAAGTATGGTCTGCAAAGCCTCTATTCTCTCAAGAGTGTCTAAAATCCTTTGGTCTAACATGGTTATCACCTCATCCTCCACAAAACATATAAATTTTAACATATTTCACCCTCCATGTCAATTTCTCTCAACTCTTACGAAAACAGATTCAAAAAAACTTATCATATATTTGCAAATCTATCTGTTTATGTTATAATATATATAATATGTCTAAAAATATTTATGATGTTTTAATAATAGGTTGCGGAATTGGCGGATGTACTGCTGCCCTCAGAGCCGCAAATTTGGGTAAAAAAGTACTTCTCATTACAAGGAGCTATGACTTACTTGACTCAAATACAGCGCATGCGCAAGGCGGAATAATAGCGCGTGGAGACGATGATTCGTCAGATTTACTGTCTCAAGATGTTATAGCAGCAGGAGACGGCATGAGTTATCCTCCAGCAGTTAATCAGATGGCAACGCTTGGTCCAGAACTTGTTTACGATATACTTGTTGAAAAACTCGGCGTTAACTTTAACAGGGTTGACGGCAAATTAATTTATACACAAGAAGCGGCACATTCTTCAAGACGTATTTTATTTTCTTTTGACACAACCGGCAGAGAAATAGCTATCGCTATGATTGAAGCAGCTGATAAGCACAAAAACATTACTATATTAAAAAATCATACTGCTGTTGACTTAATAACTATACCCCATCACTCAAATTACCCACTTGATATTTACGGAGAAGAAAAATGTCTTGGTGCTTATTTCTTAAATAACATCACCGGCAAAGTCGTAACTATTTTAGCCAGAAATACTGTACTCGCAACCGGAGGAATCGGCCGTATTTACCTACATACTACTAATCCAATAGGATCTCGCGGTGATGGACTGGCTATGGCCAGCCGAGCAAAAGTAAATATTATAAATACAGAATACATCCAATTTCACCCAACCTCACTCTACCACAGAGACGCGGACAGATTTTTAATCACTGAAGCTGTTCGAGGTGAAGGAGCGATACTGAGAAATAACGCAAACGAACCATTTATGGAAAAATATCACCCTGATGCCGATCTTGCACCAAGAGATGTTGTCGCTCGTGGTATATGGCAAGAAATGCTGCATAGCAGTATGGGATATGTCTGGTTAGATCTTAGTGGGATAAAAATAGATATAGCAAGCCGTTTTCCTACCATTTACAACCAATTATTAAACTATGACATTGATATAACTAATGGAATGATTCCAGTTGTTCCGGCAGCTCATTACTTTATCGGAGGCATAAAAGTCGACTTAAAAGGACGCACAAACCTTGATAATCTCTACGCTGTAGGCGAAGTTTCATGTACAGGAGTACACGGAGCAAACAGACTCGCCTCAACGTCTCTTTTAGAAGCACTTACATGGGGATACCGTGCCGGTGAAGATATCAGCGAAAACTCTTACCCTGAAGATGACCCACCATTTGACCATATAAAGCCCTGGCATGATACAGATGTTGACACTTATGGAGATAGTGATCCTACGCTTATGATACAAGATCAGATGACAGTACAAACCACCATGTGGAACTATGTCGGCATCATAAGAACAACAGCTGGATTAAACCGCGCTGTTAGTGATCTAAACTATTTAGCTCATCGTACTGAAAAATTTTATCGAAGAAATAGACTTACAGATCAGTTAATAGGACTTCGAAACAGCATAAAATCTGCCCAAATAATAACCGGCGCAGCAGAGCGAAATAAAAATAGTTTGGGTGCGCACCATAGAATAGGATAATACTTTTTAACGACAAACAATTGAGATTTTAAATGAAACCTTTAAATATAGCAATCAGCTGTTTTGCCTCAATAGGAGGAAGCGGCGTTGTTGCGACAGAACTTGGAAAAGGACTCAGCAAACATGGACATAACATCCATTTTGTCTGTGCTGATATACCGTATAGACTGGAAGATTTAACAGAAAACATCTACTTCCATCAAGTACAAACTTTTCCTTATCCGGCAATTTCTACACCACAATATGATTTGGCATTAGCAAGCAGGATGGCTGAAGTTATTGATGCCGAAAATATTGATATAGTTCACTGTCATTACGCTATTCCGCATGCAGTCAGCGCGTTCTTAGCAAAACAGATAACAAAAAAAAGAGATATAAAAATAGTTACTACACTTCACGGCACAGATACATCATTAGTTGGCTTACACCCATGTTATTACGGAATAACCAAATTTGCTATCGAAACCGCTGATGGGGTTACAGCTGTTTCAAAATGGCTTGCGGAACAGTCAGCAAACGACTTTCACATCCCTTACCCGACTGTAATACCAAATTTCGTAAATACAACAAGGTTCTCACCGCAAAAGTACTCGACCAATTATAAACAAATATTTGCAAAAAATGATGAAAAATTGCTCGTTCACGTTTCTAATATGCGGCCGGTAAAACGAATTTGTGATATTATACGTATTTTTAATGAAATACAAAAAAATATCCCTGCCCATTTATGTATGGTTGGCGAAGGACCGGACAGAAAAGCGGCTGAAGAATTAGCGTACAACCTCAACCTCTCTGAAAAAATTTCTTTTTTAGGAGCTACTTTAAAAATTGAAAATATATATGCGGCAGCCGATATTTTTATTTTAGCAAGCGAGCAAGAGTCATTTGGCCTTGCAGCTTTAGAAGCTATGAGCTCCGGTACTCCGGTTTACGCTTACGATATCGGAGGGCTTAATGAAGTGATTAGAAACGGATCCGGAGAGCTAAGCCCTTTTAAAGATATATCACTCATGGCGAACAAAATCATAAAAATTTTAAGTGATGACAATAAATTGCTAAAGGCAAAAGAAGCAGCACGAAAAGTTGCAATAGATATTTATGACGAAGATATAAGCATAAAACGCTATTTAGATTATTACCAAAGTATTATGGAAAAATAATCCTAATGTTTTGATTATATGGCTAATTTATGGTATAATATAGAAAAATTCTAAAATTAAGGAAATAAATAATGAAGGGAGATAACAAAGTAGAAAAAATTATCAGCGCTTCAAGTAGTGAACTAAAAGATATAACTAATATATTGTCCAACTATTACAACTTCACCACTGATGAAAACGAAAACATTTTTATTAAAGAAAAAACACAGATAGACAATTCTAATACTGATGCATATGTTATAACACTAAAAAATCAACTTCAACTTAAAATGCAGGAGGCATTAGATGCGCAGCTTGCAACGATTACCGCACTCTCAACTTTAGCTGAGACTTGCGATAGCTATACACACAATCATATTCCACGCATAAAATTATATTGTATGACAATGGCCGATTATATACACAATAATGAATATTCGTATGACGAAGTTGATGAAGAGTTCGTTGATAACATATTTTACGCTGCAGCGCTTCATGATATTGGCAAAGTATCTGTTCCAAACGATATTTTAAGAAAACCGGGTAAACTGACAGACGAAGAATTTGAAGAAATAAAGAAACATCCGCTCTACGGCGCTGATACGTTAATGGGCGTTTTAGATATGCACCCGGATAATAAATTCCTGGTTATGGGACTTCAAATAGCAAGATACCACCACGAAAGATATGATGGAACTGGGTATCCGGACGGTCTGAAAAACAGCGAAATACCACTCCCTGCAAGAATAATGGCGGTCAGTGACCTCTATGATGCCCTCCGTTCAGAAAGACCTTACAAAAAACCTTTAGACCACCTGACTGCAAAAAGCGTCATCTTGAACGAGACCAACACTCATCTTGACCCTATCCTGGTTGAAGTTTTTTTAAGTTGTGAAGATGAGTTTGTACGTATTAACGACGCTCTTCCGGCTATGAAAAGTTTTTGACACACCGCGTTTGACTAAAAAAATAAAGATAGTCAAATTCTTTTTTATATTTGTAAAATAGGAATAAAATATGAATAGTGATAATAAATTTTGCCTTGTTACCAGATACAATCATTTTGACGCCACATGGCGCCGTTGCTGGAATCGCCAATTTACAGACAGCGGAAATAGATACATATCATATCGTGAACTTCAGCGCGAATGGTTTAAACGGTCGCTTGATCTCGCAAAAATTAACACTGCCGACCATTTTATGTCGGAAACCACATGGAGTACTCGCCATTTTTTAGAGACAGATCCTAATAGATTGCCAGAATTGCGACAACTGATAAAAGAGAGACGATTTGAGCAGCTTGGCGCAGGTGAAAATATAATAGATACTAACCTTGTAAACGGTGAAACTATCGTCCGCAACTTTATGATTGGAATGCTTTGGAGCGAAAAAGTTTTAGGCGTTCGTCCAACCACTGGGTTTTACCGAGACGCTTTTGGAACATCTGCTCAGCTTCCACAGATATTTCGGCAATGCGGACTGGATTTTATCCCTCACATGGATTACAATACCCCTGACAAACCTTATTGGAAAGGAATAGATGGGTCAATAGTTCTCTTTATCTGTAACACAATCTTCAATCTTGAATGGGCATGTGTTGCCGGTCACGGCGCGATAGCTCCGTGTAACGAATGTCATGGAGAAGGATGTTCTGTCTGTGACGGACGTGGATACAGCCTCGGAAAATTAGCGGAATTTACGCCGCGTGATACATTTACATCGCTTGATGGCAAAAAAGGTATCATGTTCATGGTTGGCAATGAAGAAAATATGCCCGGTGAACATATAGAAGAAGCTATTAACGCGTTCAATAAAAAATATCCTAATCTTTATGCAAAGCAAGGAATATATGATGATTTACGTCAACATTTAAGTGATGAATTAACCGTATTAGACAATCCATCACCTGAATTGACAACAAAAAACCCCGAAAATAATCCTTGTATCACCGGAGTATATGTCAGCAGAATAAAAATGAAGCAATTAGTCCGAAAGCTGGAAAATCTGCTTATTTCAACAGAGAGCAAAGATACTCTGTATAATAACGGGAAAAATCATGATGATTTTTATGGTGTATGGCAAAACCTAACATTTTATACATTTCATGACGCTGTAACTTCCAGTTGCTGTGATGAGAGTTACTATGAACTTCTTGATATGATAGATGAAGACATAAAACGAATAGAAAAAATAAATGATAAGATAAATAATAACTTGACATCTTCTGACAAAAATATTGCTACTGTTATCAATATAACTTCAGATAAAGCCTCCAGCGAAATCATTATTCCCTGCATTGATGGTGGAAAAAGCGTGGCTTGTAACGGTCAAGAATTAACAGTTTTCTCCAACAGCGGCGAAGATAATTTAAGGTTTCTCTCTCCTGAGATAAATCCTTTTTCTTCTGCTATAGTTACTATCAAAGACAAAGAGAGAAGTTCAAACTTTATAGATACAGATACAATAAAATTTGACGGTTTAACCATTGAAGTTAGTGAGTGTGGTATAACGCAAGTCACAAGTGAACAGTTTGGAATCATATCTCCAAATAATAATGATTATCTTTTCGGTGAATTGATACTTGAACACGACGAAGGATGTCCGTGGTCAACAAGATCTCTTGACAGAACAAGAGAAAGACTTAAAGATTTTACACAGTTAGATAGTATACAGTCAAACGGTAATGAATTAATTATCACTTATAAAGGTCAACATCCGTCAATTGCTGTTTTTGGTTTGTGCGACCCAAATGTTATTCACCTAAAATATGAACAGCGATTTATCTTAAAAAAGGGAATACCGATACTTTTTATTGAGAGCGATATCGACTGGTACACAATAAACCGTCGTTTAAAGATAGCATTCCCAACCGCTTCCAAATCAAATGAGGGTATTTATAACATCCCGTACGGTCATTTAAAACGGGATCGATACGAGCCGGTTGATATCGACTTTATCACGCCTGACGGCGATTGGCCTGCTGTTAACTGGGCCGGAATAGAACTTGACAATTATATTTTCGCGCTTCTAAATAATGGAACACCAAGCTATAGGATTGAAGATGGAGTTATCTTTAATTCAATACTTCGTAGTCCTGCTAGTCCAGGTGGTATTTTACAACCACAGATGTATATAACCAATAACTTCTCAACGATAACCGATCCCGGCAAACATAATTTTAGACACGGTGTTTATTTAGGCGAGGGAAATTACAGTTTTATTAATAGCACTGCGGCATTATTTAACCATTCGCTTGAAGGTATAAATGGAAATTTAAAAAACAGTCTTCCTGTTTACGGTTTCAAATCGCAAAGTAGTTCATTAACATCTGTAAAACGCGCGGAAAAAAATAATGCTACAGTCTTTAGAATAGTCGAAATGAACGGGAAAATGGATAATATTACACTTAAATTCACTGATAAAATAAAAAAAGCATTTCGAACAAATATTTTAGAAGATATCCTTTATGGGTTGAATATTGATAACGACAGTATCAGCTTTGAAATTAAACCATTTGAGATAGCAACTGTTATAATAGAAAGTTAAAAATAGTATGAATGCAGCTAAAATATTAACAGACAAAATATCGATGCTTGAGCTGTATCATAAGCCTTTAGATGAATTATCAGATATAGCAACTAAAATAAACTCCGCGATATCTAAAGGCAATCTTGAGCTATGCAGTATTATAAACGCTAAAAGTGGTCAATGCGGTGAAGACTGTAAGTATTGCGCTCAGTCAGTTCATTATAATGGCAAATCTGAAGTGTATAAACTCCTCGATAAAGATCTTATCCTAAAAGGAGCAGTAACCGCAAAAAAAAACGGAGCTCTACGATACGGAATAGTTACAAGTGGAGTAGCGCCGTCAAACAGTGACTTTGAAGCTATCATAGAAGCAATTAAATATATTCACAAAAGAGTCGACATAGCAATAGATGCGTCACTCGGGATATTAAAGCGTCATCAGCTTGCAAGCCTAAAAGACGCAGGGCTTATACGCTATCACCACAATTTAGAGACTTCTCGTGAATATTTTCCAAAAGTAACAACTACACATACATTTGATGAACGGATTGAGGTCGCAAAAAACGTGGTAGATATAGGACTTGAGTTATGCTGCGGAGGAATTTTAGGTATTGGTGAGACAGCAGAAGACAGAATATCACTTGCGATAGACATAGCAAATATAGCCCCAACAGCTATACCGATTAATTTCCTCGTCCCTATAAAAGGAACTCCGCTTGAAAATATGGCTATATTAAACACTGAAGAGGCATTGAAGACTATTGCTATTTTCCGAATAATATGCCATAATAGTAAAATAATTCTGGCAGGAGGGAGAAGAGAAGTTTTAAAGGACAAACAGTTAGAAGCTTTTTATTCCGGCGCTAACGGAATGATTATAGGCGATCTCCTTACAACTGAAAATGAAGAGATAAAAAAGGATATTAAATTTATAGAGAGGGTGAAAAATTGCGCGAATTAATTATACCTAAGGTAAAAGACTTTAATGTGACTGGAGATGGAAAGACTGATGTATGGAAAAAAACAGAATGGCAAGAATTATCACGTGTTGGAAACGGAAATTCTGCCTACAAAACAAAAGCAAAAGCACTTTATTCAGATACAGGGATCTATATCTTGACCGATGCAGAGGATAAAAAACTTACCACAACAGATATCCCTGATCAAGGTAATCTCTTTACAGAAGACGTTATAGAATTTTTTATTTGGCCTGACGAAAATATTCCGATATATTTGGAGTATGAAATTTCTCCTATGAATAAAGACCTTGTGATATTAGTTCCAAATGTTGACGGCACATTTTACGGATGGTCGCCATGGCATTATGAAGATGAACGGCAGACTATAAAAAATACATCAGTTTACGGTGGAAAGAAAAGCTCTATGGCTGAAGTTGACGGATGGATGACTGAATTTTATATTCCGTTTACACTGCTCACCCCACTAAAAAATAGTACCCCAAAGCCAGGAACAACCTGGAGAGCAAATATTTACCGCATTGATTACGATGAATCTCCTTGCAGCCAGTGGGCATGGGATGAGAAAACCAATGGTAACTTCCATGATTATAAAAATTTCGGTAAATTTATCTTTGGAGATTGATAAATACGAAACTATTTTTAGTCTTTAGTGTCTAAAAGAATATGAACAGAATAACTGTGTCAGGAATTTTATCACTGGTTATAATTACGCCTGCCCTTTTGTTCACAATGATTAATGTGACAAACGGTCAAATAACGACTGCTTATCCGCCAAATATAGCATTCCGAGTTCTGCTCATCATTATAGCTATAACTGCGGCGGTATTGCCTTTTATAAAACGTGTTAAAGGAAGTGAATTTGTCCCCTTTATAAACGGAATACTTTTAGCGACAACACTCAGTTTGACCTTAAACTTTACTTTTGACAGATTCTTTCCAAACGGAAATCCTGATATGGGGTATGTTCCTCTGTTATCATTTTTGGTGATAGTAATAGTAGTTATTATGTTTATAATAAACCTTATAACAAAAAAACCTGTCTTTGGCGATAGTACTTTTGGCAGAATAGCGCTATTTACAGCTATTGCTATTATTGCTTTTACAGCTCTGTTCCAATTTGTAATTATAAAGCCTTTTGCGGTAAATGGGTTTTATGACCTTGATCTTTACTTATTCATTGAGATAACTTTTTTAAGCGCAATGTATAGCGGAGCTCTTTGGATAGGAAGCTTAAATATCAAAGAAAACAATAATAAAATATTGCCATTTATTGCGTTAGGGTTAGTTGTTACAAGCGAAATTATCTGGGCAGTTCTCGGAAGAGGAGGCGCAGCATGAAAAAAACACTTATCGCGATAATAGGAATAAATGCGGCATTATCACTGCTCTTCTCACCAACACAAATAACTCTTCCCGGCGGTCTATTCACTCTAAGTGACTTACTCTTAGTTATTGCGTTTATGGTAATCATTATTTTATTCATCATTGACGAAGATAATCGGTTAAAAATGTTACCGCCAACTCCTCTTTTTATATTTATTATAGCAGCGTTTTTAAGCATTGTAAGTATTTTTTCAGTCTTTGCAGGTGGGTCTGAGAATGTATCTTTAGTAAATTTAATAAAAGAATTTATCAAAGAATTCTCAAAATATGTACTCTACTTATTAATCGGCGTTGCAGTATTTAAAACAGCATTCAGCGAAAAAAAATATCGCTATTACTGCACAGTAGCGTTAGCTATAGGAATTTTATTAGCTTCATTATTTGCCGGCTATCAGAGATACAATCTTAATTACATTGAGCACCCAGAAGATCGAACTATTATTGAGAATAAAACATTTGATGCTTTCACAACTATTGAAACGCCGGTTGCAACGGGAAGCACTTTTGGAACATGGAGTGATAAAGGATTTCACGGCGGATATATCCCTTACGCCTGTTTTTTAGCTCTTGCACTTCCATTTTTGTTGTATTTAGCGTTTAAAAAAAATGTGTGGTGGATTTTAACCGCACCAATATTGCTCCTTAGCGGATACTCAATACTTGCCGGAAGGGTTGTACCGATAATAATAATCGGTACTTTGATAACAGCATGGATCTTCAGCAAAAAGGCCGGTGTCATAACAACCGCTGCAATTTTAGTATACCTTTCCCTCTTAGCGTTTATTCCATCCATAAACAGAGTACAAATCTTAGAAGAACCATACAGAATATCACTAAATATTATTGAGGCTGAGGCTTACGGTTACGGCAAAGCTCATCTTAAAAAATTCTTTGCTGAACAGTATGCCAGTATAAATATATTGCGCGGAACTGAAGCGGATATAAATACCGCGTTATACGGCGTTGGATTGTCACGTTATCAGGAGTATATCCAACAAGGATATGCTACTATGGGGGAGGTAACTAATCAAAGACTTCAACTAGGTGAACAAGGCGGATATTTCTTAACACTCGCCTCTATGGGAATTTTAGGACTCGCTTGTTTAGTCTTTGTCTATTGGTATTATTTTAAAGGCGCGCTTTTACTAAAAAAAGAAAAAAACGATTTAAGCGCTCCTGTTATTGGTGCTATTATTGCGCTAATATTACTGACTTTTGTATCCAGTCCTATAATGAGAGCGGAAGGAATACTTTTAGCCGCGTTATTTGGGCTCATTGAAAGCCAAAAACAGTCTATAGGAGAAAGAGATTTATGAGAAAATTAATTATTGCTCTATCGATGCTATTTGCATTCAGCTTTGCGGCATTAGCAACCGACCTCGTATGGGAAGCAGAATCCCCAACAAAAGGAGGAAGTGTCTTTAAATCAGAAAGTTTGACCCGTGATCCGTCAAATAAGATTTCAGATAATAAAGTTCTATCTATTCCCAAAGTACCAAAAGGTGAAAAACCACCGACGGATGAAGTAACCTACACCATAAGCGTCCCATCAGATGGCACCTATTATCTATGGGCTAGAGTTAGATGGAGTACCGGATGTGGAAATTCATTCTTAATCGGCATGTCTGGAGTATTCACCGGTAACATCATAATAGGCGGCGATGCGACATATAATTCGCTCCATTGGGTTCAACTAAAAGATGGCAACCGCGCCAAAAAACTTTCACTAAAAAAGGGTAAACAGGATATTACTCTTGCGACTAAAGAAACCGGTAGCGCTATGTGCGATCAATTCCTCTTAACAACTGATGCAAATAAAAAGCCTTCCGGTATTTTAACTGCAACAAAAAGTTTAGTTGACTAAAATCCATTAAATTTTGGTTTTGCAAACAAAAATAAGGTTAATTGCAAATATTTTTGCAAAAATCAATAAAAAGTACTTGAAAAATTTCGTGCAAAAGTGTATATTATAATAGTAGTATTATATTTTAGGGTATAATGCTACTATTAAACTATCAAAATGAGAGTATCTATCAATGTATAACAAAATTTTAGCTATTTTTACATTTATTTTATTGGTATCTGCAGTTTCGTTCGCGCAGGCCGGATGGCCTGATGCTGACGGCAATTCAACAGAAATAGTTTCTTTGGAATCTGCAGAAACTGAAAATGATGACGGTATAACTGTATCACCACAAAAAAATTCATATGAAATTGAAATGGATACTGCATATGATCTATTAACGAAAGGTATCCCAAGCCGCGACCTTATAAAAAGTTATACTCTCCAAGGAAGATATGCCATTGCTGAAAAATTATATATCTATTGGGCTAATTCTTGGTCTGATGAAGAACCCGCTATGCTTTTAGATATAGAAATTCCATATCTTCACCAGTTGGCTAGTGAAGGTAATGCCGAAGCATTTGAAGCATTGCTTTATATAGATGATTTGACAGCTATGAGCAATATGCGTGTAATTCTATCAGAAGTAGGTGGCACAGCAACATTAAAAGAAATAGGCTTCACTTCAGCCAACCTTCCGGACTTTATACGCGCATTTGGAAAATCCGCTTATTCTTCTGATGCCGAGCTTCTCTTGCCTTGGTTGGAATACGGCGATTATAACACCATAACAGCTACTATTGATGCCATAGGCGAATTAGGGAATAACAATGTATGGATTAAACTATCTGAAATATCCGGTACAGCTGACTTAAATCAAAGCATACATATAGCTAGAACCTCTAAAAAGCTTGATTTAAAAGCATTAAAAGACAGATATATTACACAATACAATGAATTCAGCACATGGGACTACATATATAAACGAGCGGCAATTTTGCTTACAGTATCCGGAGATATAACATCGTGGTCAACAGTTAGCTCAATTTTAAACGATAAAGAAGCTGATTTTTACCCCGTTGCTCTGTCAGCATTAGGAGATTTCAGATATATTGAAGCTGCACCATATGTAGCAAAAGCAATGAACGGATCAGCAACTGAACAGAGATACGCAACGGAAAGCATGTCAATACTTTCAAGCGAGGAGATTTCTACTATTGTAAAAGATAGCTCCCGTCCTGAATATCAGAGGCAGAAGGCTTTGACATTACTCGCTTATAGATTTGAACCGGAAATTGATGACTATATATATAATCTCTGCGTTGACCCAACTGCTGACGAACTCCGCGTATTAACATCAACAGCATTTACGCTTGCTGATGAACTTGGATTATTTAGCGACCACGTTCTCTTCCAGATGGGCCGCGCGCAGATTGACAATCCTAATATGGATGTCGCTATTATTGCAAAAGCTATTGCTGTTAAGTACGCGAAGTATTGGAAATAAAAAAATAATATAAATATTTTGGTCTTGGCTATCACAGAGTCGTTAATATGTATACATGATAACGACTCTGTATTTATTAAAAACCTTCATTTTTATTGTGTGAAACATTTCTCCATCCTTTTTTATAAATCAGATTGCTCGCTAATGCATTACTGTTGCATAAACCGATGAAAAAGTATATAATATAGTATATGGATAACAGTACAGCAATCATCCTTTTTTTAGTGATTTGTGTCTTCAGTTATTTTGTCGGCAGCCTTCCTTTTGGACTTTGGGTTGGAATTATAGTGAAAGGCGTTGACATAAGAACGCTTGGCAGTCAAAATATCGGTGCCACAAATGTTATACGGGTATTAGGTATAGGTCCTGGAGTCGTTGTTTTTTTGCTTGACACCCTAAAAGGCGCTGTTGGCGTGATTTTAGCAAAAAACCTTTTACCAATTCTTCCAGTCTGGTATTATATAATTATCGCTTTCTTAGCGATAATCGGTCATACATATTCAATATTTTTAGGTTTTAAAGGCGGTAAAGGTGTCGCAACAACACTTGGCGCACTGTTATCCCTCAACCCTGCAATGGCGCTTTTGGGGTTTGCTATTTGGATTATCGTGGTCATTTCCACAAAATATGTTAGTTTAGCCTCACTTATAGGCTCAGCAACACTCCCGATAAGTCCATTTTTTATACTAAAATCCCCTGACAAATGGTGGCTGTTCGGAGTAGGACTTTGCGTATTCATTTTGATTTCAATCAAACATCGTGCAAATATTTCACGACTAAAAGCAGGCACTGAAAGTAAAATTTGGGGTAGTAATAAGTCAAATTTTAAAGAAGAAAAACTCCGCGAAACAGATATGCAAAAACATGATGATACAAGTGAGATTGTTGAAGATGAATAAAAAAATTGGAGTGATTGGCGCAGGAGCCTGGGGTACAACTCTCGCTAATTTGCTCAGCAAAAACGGCAATAATGTACTGCTTTGGGCAAAAGAAGAAGAAGTTGTATCTGATATAAATAATACACATGAAAATAAAAGATACCTGCCGGATATAACACTTAACCTCTCTTTATCAGCTGTAAATGATTTTCATGAAATAACAAACAACGTTGACTTTCTTCTTATTGCTGTCCCAAGTCGTTGGATGAGACAAACGATGTCAGAATTTCACAACTATTATTCTGCCTCACCTGCCCCCATAGTAACAGTAACAAAAGGTCTTGAAATATCAAGCGGAAAGAGAATGAGTGAAATTATTGAAGAAGAATTGCGCGCTGTACCAAAAATTGCAGCTTTATCGGGTCCTAATTTAGCTCCTGAAATTGCCCGTGAACTGCCGGCAGCAACAACTATTGCCAGCAATGATATAAACTTCGCAAAAAAATTGCAGGGAATATTTTCAAACTATTATTTCCGCACTTACACCGCAGAAGATATTGCCGGACTTGAAATATGTGGCGCTGTTAAAAATGTCATCGCTATAGCTGCAGGAATAAGTGAGGGATTGGGGTTTGGTGACTCTGCTCGGGCTGCCCTTTTAACACGTTCAGAGGCTGAAATAACACGTTTAGTGACTGCTATGGGAGGTTTACCTCAAACAGTATCAGGTCTCAGCGGAATAGGCGATTTAATTGCCACATGCTTATCTTCACTCAGCAGAAACCATAGGGTTGGACTTGCCCTTGCAAAGAGTGGAGATTACAACTCAGGATTAAAAAGCAGTGAAGTAGCGGAAGGCATTCCAACAACCAAAGCAGTTATAAACATCGCATCTAAATTAGGCATTGAAATGCCTATATGTCAGGAAGTTCACGAAATATTATTCAACCAAAAAGACGCTTTAACTGCGGTCAAAAATCTTATGAACCGCACTTTTAAGCATGAATAATCCAAATTATACGCACTATTTTTTGTTTTTATTAAGAAACTAAAAATTAAAGATTTAGTGTACTTATTGAGCTCCAAAGCTCACGGTAACGCATTGGTCCTATAAGTGGAAATGTTGGAAATGGCTGATTAATGACAAAATCTAAAGCAATATTTATCGGTTCCACACCTAATTCTTTTGCCTTATTAAATGCGTAATCACGTAACTTCATATTCTCTTCGCTGTACCAACAACGCTTTGCTTCATCTGAATTCGGATTAAATGAATTAGTAAAAAATCCTCGAGCTTGACTTCCCCATGGAAATAACGGCAATTGTCTGTCTTTCAAAAAATTTATAAACTCTGGTGTATTAGCACTGACAGTATAATACCCTTTCCATGGCGTATCATACATCTTTGCCAAGCTAAATTGATTGCTAAGTAGGCTGAAAAACTGCTTATTATTTGCTTTTGTATACTCTTCAGCTTCTAACAACCTAGTAAGTGACCAGTTAGATACTCCAAAAATTTTGCACAAACCTTTTTCTTTTGCTAACAGCATGACATCAAGCAACTCAGAAGCCGGTATTTGAATATTATCGCGGTGCATCATATAGATATCAACATAATCCATATCTAACCGTTCCAATCCTTTCTCCAGCTCAAACAAAATACCTTCAGGTGTATTGTTTGGGAAGTTAGCGCCTTTTTCTATAATTACCACGTCACTGCGCACGCTGCGAGACTTTACCCAAGCGCCAAGATTTATTTCACACACACCATTTGGGTTGCCATAGCCGTAGGAAGTGTCAAAACAATTTCCGCCAAGGCTAAAATACTCATCAAACTTTATAGCTGTGTGCGGCATAGTGTAATTCATATCCGCTCCGAGAACTAAACGAGAGATCTCCTTATCCAGCCCGTCAATCTTTCCGTATTTCATCTGTGTATCAGTATAACGCTTAAGTGGCTCATTTAAAATGGTCAATTCTCCATAGTTTTCCGGCTTTTCTTTGTCATATACCATACCAATAGAATTTCTCCAAAGATCAAGTGTTTCCATATTTCCTATAGTGTCATCTATACTCATAGCAGAACTTTTAAGTAGCTCAATATGAGAGGAAAACTCATCAGCCTCATACTGGTAAAGTTCTTTTAAAGTCGGAACGAAAATTTCAGTAAAATTCTCACCATAATCCGTTGTAATCCGCAACACCGCATCACCGCAATTAAGGTTTGGCACCCAAGGGTTAAGAACTTCAAGCCAACCATTTGTACCAATAATTCTTGCCGAACTTCCACCCATAAGTTGAACTCCGGTTACAGTATTTGCTATGATGCCATTCTCAAAAGTCAAAACAGCACTTGACCAACCATCAACTCTTGTATCAGCAAATCCAGAATTGCCTTGTATTTGTATAGGATTAAGAAACGGTTTACCAGCGGCAAAACCGGCAATTCTTCTCGCAAAAGAGACCGGATAGCAGCCTACATCAAGTATTCCTCCTCCTCCAAGTTCTTGAGCGAATAGTCTGTGAGTTGGGTCAAAATCAGCATTATAACTAAATTCAGCATAGATCATACGAATTATGCCAAGTTCCCCACTCTCTATTATTTCCTTAATCTTATTCATCTGTGGATGACAACGATACATAAATGCTTCCATAGCAAAAACGCCTTCATGCTCTGCTACATCAGCGATAGCTTTAGCCTCATCAGAATTAATACCAAATGGTTTTTCAATTAAAATATGCTTCTTCGACTTAGCGCATTTTATAGCCCACTCAGCATGAAAAGGGTGAGGAGTTGAGATATAAACTGCCTGTACATCATTATCAGCTATCAATTCATCATAACTGCCATAATACTTTTCAACCCCATATTTTCCAGCAAAATTCTTTGCGCTTTCCACATTTCTGCTACCAACAGCATATATTTCATTTTCAGTACTAAGATTAACACCAGTCGCAAACCTATTAGCTATAAGACCGGTGCCTATTATTCCCCATTTAAGCATAAATCACTCCGATATCAGTTATTGAATTTTTAGTATCTCTACAATATTATTACCAAGAATGGCAGTTAAATCGTTCTGTGAAATCCTTGCGTAACGTGTAGCCAAAAAGGCTGCAGAAAATGAACTAACCGGCATTCTGGAAGAAAATATTAATCGTTTTGCCCCAAACCTCTCAACTAACATTTCTATAGTATCAGCTCCGGAAAGCAGTCTGGTCGAAAGATAAATATTTTCATTTTGTTCTAACAAAAGAACTGCTTCTGAAAGATTATTAAGTGATACTTCGTTTAAAATAATCGGCGAAGAGGCATTTTTTACCGCATCATATATATCTGTTACAGTGCTATTTCTTGATGATTCTATCATAACTGGCAAATTATTTTTCAAAACTTCAGTAAATAATTTTCTGCCTATCAATGAATTTATATCCCAATTTTGTGTTTCAGGAAACAGCGCAAACATTTTTATATTATTATTTACGCAATACGCTAATTCTCCATCAATAAAAACGCGTGGATCAATAGTGCCAATAGGAAGCAATCTTTCGCTAAAATCATTGCAAATAGAAATAGTTGTTTCATTACCGGAATGAGCATCAAAAAATATACCTTTTGACGATATAACACAAGCCTTGTCAACTTTATTTTTTGTAAGGCTATTCACAAATTCATCAGCGCTGAGCTCAGTCGATAGCATTGGCCATCCGCTTATAACTGTAAAAGCGTCTACTACCATAATGATACTTCCTTATATTTTTTTATTTCTTTTTTCTTCTTAAAGAACGTATACCGTCTAGGTATCTTTCCGCTAAAATTATCGCCACGTAGTCATCATAAGGTCTATCCGGTGAGCGAAGACCAAGCGGCAATAATTTCGCAAAACCTTTTGCCGGATTATCTAAAAGAAACTTCCGTCTGCCAAGTTCGCTTGATCTATCTTCATCTACAAAAATTATATCCATTCTAAAACCGCTTTGTCTGAGCATATTATAAATATTTTTTGAGTAAGTTCTGTCTCCGAGCACTATAATCTCAGACCCATATTTTCCTATCAAATAAGAAACAACACCATTCAAACTCTCAGTACGTATAATCTCTTTTTCTAAGACAATTCTGTCTTTTTTTACAACAGCTATCCCGCATTTCGTCCGACCAGGGTCAATGGCTATTATAGGTGGATTTAAAAGCTGCTGCATATTTATTTAATACCCTCATATTCGCAGTTACCTCGATATAACATCAAGCTCAAATAATTTTAGTGAGAAAGTGTCAAGGTCTTCGACCGCATTTATAATATAAGTAACGTTACCGCCCATAGATCTTGCTTTCTCAGCTGTATCTATCATGTCACGCCAGTCAATAGTAAAGCCTCCGGATCGTGATGGAATTGTAGTTGGATTGAGAAGATCAAACCTATACATTATATTAGGAACCTGCATATCTTGCAATTTCGTTATAAGTTCCGGCATAAGCTCATCACCCAAATATAAAACAATCTTTGCGATAGTATCGCTTTCTTTAATAGTCTTGTTTAAAGATACAACTAATTCTCCTTCTTTAAATAACTGCTTGTTCTCAACTACTTTTACCGCTCGCGGTTCAAAAATAATAGCAGTCCCCTGCTCTGGTAAAATATATGTATCATTATCCATTTTAAACTCTGCAGGGCCAAAAACATTATATTCAGAAAATATCTGTATAACAACCTCACTTTTTGCCGGTGATTTTTTTATTACAGAAGCTATTTCATTGATTGCCTTTTCTTTATCTGAATAGGTAAGGATTTGCTCGCCTGATCGCTCTAAAAAAATTATGGTGTCTTGATTCTTGTCAAAAATAGACAGACCTGACTGCGTAGTGTTTATAGTACGGATGATTTTATCAATCATATTAAGCAGCTTTGCAATCTGTGGCTCTATAGGCTCTTTTTTATCAATAAGTCCGCTTATAACTTCATCGCCAGGACTGTAAATAAGAGGAGAAGAGAGGTTCAAGAGTAATTCAGCGTACATACCGTTTATTTCTCTCGTTAATCTTTCATTTTCTCTACGCAAATTTTCGTTCTGTACAGTAAGTCTATCCCTCAACTCTTCAAGTTGATTAATTTCTTCATTAATAGTATTCAACTCTTTTTGGAGATTTATGAGAACCTGCTCTTTTTCTAAAACCTCTTTTCTGGAAAAAAATAAATCACTGCGTACTGCATTGTATTCAAGTCTTGCGGTTCTAAGCTCGCTTTCTATTCGTTGCCGCTCTTTCTCTCTGGTTTGAAGTGTATCATTAACAGAAGAGAGTTCATTTTCTATCCGCTTTCTATCATCAGTTGTTGAGTTCAACAGTTTTTTTACATTTGACAAATCAAGTTCAACAGTAGATGCCTCTTTTTGCGCGTTTTTAAGTTCATTTCTCGTAGATTTTAATATAGTTTGTGTTTCTCTGCTCTCTTTGCGCCACTCCTCAATAGGCTTAATAATTGTTTCTCTTATATCCTTACTGAGTGCTGAAGCTATCCCTAAAGTAATTAACGGAATAAGCATGCCCATACCGACAGAAATAATAATAGCGGTATACTTAGGACGCAAACCAAAAAGAGACAGTCGTTTTCGTCCCATTCGGCGACCAATAAGGTCACCAAAATATGCGATAAATCCACCGATTATCACCATTATTATAGCTAAGACGAGCATTGTGATATTCATATACTTATATTATTATATCCCTTTTCGCCTAAAATAGCAAGTTGTTTTTCCGTACATTATAAAATCTCTCTTATACCGCTTGGACTGCATAGTACTCCTGTACCACGTCCTATCAATTCTACATTAATTCCGGATAATTGTTGTGAAATACGAGCTTTAAACTCCAACTCATCGTCAATACATTTGCCAAGAGGTATAACTATTTTCGCCTTTATAAGGCGTACAGCCTGTACAGCATCAACAGATGTAAGCGCACTGAGCGGCAAAAATGCTATATCCGGGGTCAATTCACCGACATCAGCAAAATCACCGACAAATTCTGTAATTCCCGCGTGATATACTCTCACCCCGCTAACAGTCATAATATACCCTATCTTTTCACTTCCTTGCAAACCTGATAGGTTTGCGCCAGCGGCGGTGAACAATGCGTTATGCGTTGCGTAACTCGTACCTGGAGATAAAGCAACATTATGTGAGTAATCGATACCTAAAGCTATCATTCGGCTTCTCAGTTCTGCCGGACCAAATACCCTTCCTGTTGTACGTACAAATATCTGTTCTATAAGTTTTTCGCTAAGCGTTGTAGGCATAAGTATATTTTCAAATAAAGGCAATGTTTCAAAACTAAGCGCGTTATCCTCTAAAAAAGATGGCATTAAAAGCGTTAATTTCTCGTCACTATTCTTTAAAACAAGTTCTTCTTCACCTGTTCGCCATACAGCAATTCTGGCAGCAGGAATAGTGATTTTCTGAGCTTTTTTCACTATATCTACAGCCCGTTCAGAAGAAAATGTATTATTAGGGGAAATAAGTTGTTGTGAATCTTTTACGCTTACAGTAAAAGAAAAATGCAGCGGCGTACGTGACGGCAGCACTAAAGCGCCATTTGGTTCATCACTTGCTATATTAGCATTTGTAGCAAGAAATTGCAATAAAAATGAACCGTTTTCTATATTCACCCCCATAATAGGAGCGTGTTCACGAGGGAAAGTAATAATGAAGTCAGTTGGGATATCAGACGGACAAAAAGATATACTATTATTTCTCGCGTTTTCCGCTAATAATTGGGTAGGAAAAGACGATACTTTGCTATATGTTATTTCACTGCCAAATTTATCAATTCCGGTGACCAACAAATAAGTATCAATCGGATAAACGAGTGTATCATCATTTGCAGCTTGTAAAGATATACTACCGGCCCAATTAACCGGAACAGGCCACTGATTTCTATTTTCTAAAACATCTTCTATCCGTATCTTTTCTTCACCGGCATGCAATGTTATATTCCGTTTAACAGTAACATGGCTCTGCATATTACGCAATAATCCCTGTGATCTATACTGAAGCTCACTCACTTCAGCTTTAAGTCGGAGAGATACAACATCCTCAGTGTTTTCAATCACTTCACATTCCCACTCTGCCCGACAGAGAGCTTCAGCATCGCCGACTAAAACCGGAAAAGAAGAATAAATACCGCCGCGAATCTTACTGTTATTATGGTGTTGAGAAATACAAAGGAGTTCTTTTGCGAAAGGACGATAAAAAATGCTAAATATTCTACCGCCTTGAGAGGGTAAAACAGTAACAGAAAAAATGCCGTTATCAAGGACAAAGGCTTCTATACTATCAAGAATGACAGTTTTGGTTATAGAACATTTTTTTTGTAAGTCAAAATCCAGTGGCAACATATCTACTTGCCCCTTTTTTGATTAATTATTCAGTGTTACAGCAAAGACTATTTTGCTATCACCATCTTGAGGCATGTAATTCATAACCGAAACTATAAAATTATCCTGTTTATAACCTATACTGACAGCTGACCCATCCCTTCTTGAACCATTCACATAATCAGCTTTGACAACATAATTTTTCATTAGTTCCAACTCAGCACCAAACATAACTCCATATAAATCCTCAGAATTAGTAACAACTCCCGCATGTAAAGAAATCGGCCATTGCTCGGTAATATCAAAAGCGCTTGCTACAGCATAGTATTCGGTTTTACTTTTTTCACCTATCCCTTGAGCACCCAGCGCAAAGGCAAATGAAGTGCTTTTTGGGGCAAACTGCATTTTAACATTATATACAGTCCCTACTCCTCTTGAAACCTTATCAATACCGGCTTCAAACCCCATGACATTAGCGTACTGAGCACCCCATATATTACTTTCATCATTCACATACGTCTGTGGTGCGTCATTGCTCACGTATTGAACCATCATCGCGGTATTCATATCTGACGCTGTCGGCATAATATTAAGCCCAACAGGAATAGCGTATGCCATAGTAGCAAAAGTCAGTATACAAACGATAACTAATATAGTCTTTTTCATCACATTAAACTCCATTTTTACTTTAAAGGTCAACATAAGCTAACCGTATTTGGTTTCCACCTCGCGTTACTATGCCAAGCGGTTGATTTATCATTTTTACGATAACGACAAGATCGCCGTTTTCAACTATTCCATTTTGTACGCCAAAACGAACAGCGCGATCAAGGTCTTCATTCATCGTGCCGGGAGTCTTTATATAATAAGGCAAAACTCCCCACAAAACAGACATTTGATTAAAATTACTAAAATCAGATGTCGCAGCTATAACTGTTTGATTCGGTCTTGATTTTGATACTAAAGTTGCGGTGTAACTGTCTGAACCGGCAGCTATAATTGCTTTTGCGCCAAGCTTCATCGCTATTGCGACCGCAGAGTCCGCAACAGTTATATCAAGAACACCTTTTTGAGATTCATCCATACATTCTATACAAAATCCTTGACCGCGTTGATGAAAAATATCTTCGGCAAGTTCGGCTAAAATAGCCATTGTTTTTACAGCTTCAATCGGATAATTGCCGGCAGCAGTTTCTCCAGAGAGCATTACCGCATCTGTGCCGTCCAAAATAGCGTTGGTAACATCTGTCGCTTCTGCTCTCGTCGGACGCGGATTTCTTATCATCGAGTCTAACATTTGTGTTGCGGTTACAACAGGCTTTCCTGCAGCGTTTGCCTTCTTTATAATTTCTTTTTGCAATGTAGGAACTTGCTCTATTGACATTTCAACACCCATATCACCCCGCGCTACCATAACAGCATCATAAGCACTTATAATCTCATCAATATTTTGAATAGCCTCACGCTGCTCAATTTTAGCCATTATTGGTCGAAAAACACCTTCATCAGCCATAATATCTTTAACAGTATTGATATCTTTAGCGCTTCTAACAAAGCTCATAGCGACCCAGTCAATATCTTCATTTAGTGCAAACCGCAAATCTTTTTCATCTTTTTCTGTAATAGCGCTAATAGGAAGCTCAACACCGGGAACATTAATTCCCTTCCTGCTTCCTAAAGGAGCAGTAATCGTTGCTGTTAAATGAATATCAGTACCATCAACATGATCGACAACAGCTTCAAAATTGCCATCGTCAAAAAGAATTCTCTCCCCTTTTTTAAGATATTGTGGAAGATCTTTATAAGAAAGTGGCATTTCATTAGCGCTAAAATTGTAATCATTTCTGGTTGTAAGAATAAATTTATCGCCGGAATTTAGATGCATAGGCTTTTCTGTTTCTCCGGTACGTATTTTGGGACCGCATAAATCAACAAGAACAGCAACCGCTATTTTAAGTTCATTTGTTATCTCACGTACAGCCGCAATGCGTTCTCTGTGTTCATCATGAGTTCCATGTGAAAAATTTATACGGATAACACGCGCGCCACTTTCAATAATTGCGCGAATAATTTCTTTATCACTACTTGTTGGACCTAAGGTTGCGACTATTTTAGTTTTAATCATTTAAGAGTACAGCTCCATATCTTCTTCAGATATATCCATATTAGTATAAACATTCTGAATATCATCATTGTCTTCAAAGGTATCGAGCATTTTTAACATTTGTTTGGCATCGTTGCCGGTAACCGTAATCTGATTTTGCGGAATCATAATAGCTTCAGCATCCTCAACCTCATATCCGGCAGCCTCAATCGACTCTTTAACAGAATAAACATCAGCCGGAGCGGTTATAACTTCTATAGTTTCACTGTCTTCACTCTTTACATCTTCAGCTCCAACTTCAAGCGCAGACATCATAAGCGTATCTTCATCTAACTCCGACGTTTTTCTTATAATTATTTGCCCTTTTTTATTGAACAGGTAAGAAACACATCCATTCTCACCCAAATTACCTCCGCAAGCCCTAAACGTCGCTCTTACTTCAGGAGCAGTTCTGTTTTTATTATCACTCATGCAGTAAACCATAACAGCAACACCGCCAGGTCCATAACCTTCATAGCTGAACTCTTCATATTGCGCGCCGTCTATTTCTCCTGTTCCGCGCTGAAGAGAACGTTTAATATTATCAGCGGGCATACTTGCAGCCTTTGCTTTTGCAATAGCGTTTCGAAGTCGAATATTGTTATCAGGATCTCCGCCGCCTGCTTTTGCGGCAGAAATAATATCTTTTGCAAGTTTGGTAAAAGCTTTTCCGCGAATGGCATCCATTTTTCCTTTTTTAATACGTATATTAGCCCATTTTGAATGTCCTGCCATCTATTTATTTTCTCCTTCTTTTTCGTCAATATGTTACAAAATATTATACCATATTTTTATAATAGTGTAAACTATCTTATTTAAACGTATTTACACGTAAAACTAAATTGTCCATACTATTCATTATATTTCATTACTATTGCTCTCTTTAGATGGTATAAAGTAAACACCGAAACTGATAGTCATTATTACCCTGCATGAATAATAATAACATTACACATATGACCTAATGATATTATCTATTTATTCTAACAGTTTCTTTAGTAAACGATACTTGTTATTTTCCATTTCAGGGTCAACAGCAATAATACCTTGAGCACAACTTTGCACTTTTCTTAAAATATCTTCGTGTTCTGAAATAGACGCAAAGCGAAATTCTGAATTACCGCTCTGCTTTGTTCCATCAATCTCACCGTGTCCTCTAAACTGTAAATCAAGACGCGCAAGTTCAAATCCGTCATAATTAGTTAAAATAGCCTTTATTCGCTTTCTGGCGACAGGATCATCCGGAGAATCAGTCGTCAAATCAGGGTTATTCTTTGGATTGATGATGAGTAAACAATGAGACTCATATGCGCTTCTCCCTACTCGTCCACGCAATTGATGAAGCTGAGATAGACCAAATCTATCGGCATTCATAACAGCAATAACAGTAGCATTTGAAACGTCAACCCCAACTTCAATGATAGTTGTAGTGACAAGCAGATTTATCTTGCCGGAACGAAAATCTTCCATAATTTCATTCCGCTCAAAAAAATCCATCCTACCGTGCAACAAACCGACATTAAAAGCTGCAAATCTCTTTTTCATTACCAAAAAAGTATCATAAGCAGCTTCTGCAGCGAGCATTGCGGAGCCTTCTATTATAGGACAAACCATATACCCCTGACGACCGGAAGATAACTCGCTCTCAATGATGTCATAAACTTCATCTAATTGACTGTCTAAAAACCAATCAGTATTAATTTGATGTCGGCCGGACGGCATATCCAAAAGCATTGTTATATCATAATCCCCATAATCAGTAATAGCAAGAGTTCTCGGAATAGGTGTTGCTGTCATTATTAAATAATTAACTTCATCCGGAGAACCGTTTTTGCATCGCAATTTTTCTCGTTGATTAACTCCAAAGCGGTGTTCTTCATCAATTATCGCAAGTCCCAATTTTAAGAATTCAACACTGTCTTGAATTATAGCATGAGTTCCAACAACTACCTGAGCTATTCCAAGCTTAATATTGTTTATAATATTCTTTTTTTCCACATTGCTTACAGAACCGGTTAATAATACAGTAGAGATATTAAATTTCTCCACAGCTTCTGATATTTTAAAATACAGCTGTTCCGCAAGTACTTCTGTCGGTGCCATAATAGCTGTTTGGTATCCGGAAAGAGCGGTAAAACAAAGAGCCGCTATCGCTACAGCTGTTTTGCCAGAGCCAACATCTCCCTCTAATAACCTGTTCATAGGCGAATCATCCGCTAAATCGTTTAAAATTTCAAATATAGCTTTTCTTTGCGAGTTCGTCAGATCAAAAAGAAATAATTTCTTTATAATATCTTCTTCACAATACAATTCAGGCAGCTTGATAGCCACACTATTAGCACTATCCCGTTTCAACTTTTTATACGCCAACTTCAATTGCTGAGGAAGAAATTCATCAAATATTATTCTTTCTTCAGCAGACTCCAAAATAAGATCATTTACCGGCTGATGCAGTGCAGATATAGCTGTAACAAAGTTACATAATCCATTTCCTTGTATTATTTCTCCCGGCAAGTAATCAAAATTCGGTTCCTGCTTGAGCCTGGATAGTAGTAAAAAAATGGTTCTTCTAAGTTGACTTTGATAAACACCTTCTGTTAACGGATATTTCGGCACTACTTTTTTCGCATTTAATTCATTTTCTTCTCTTTGAGTTATAGCATATATATCAATATATTGAAATTTATTATATGTCTCAACTTTTGCAAAAACCATTACCCTATCTCCGCTGTTAAAAAGCATTTTCGTTGGACTAAATCCATCATAGATGGAAGCTGTAGTAACAGAGGTTATCTCAACACGGCTGTCACTGTCGTCTTCAACTACCAGTGTATATAAAAAAAGAGGCTTATTTATTTTAGTATTTTTACTGCTTATTGGCCGCGCGTTTCTGCTTATAACCGTTGCTATAAATGTTATACGTTCCCCTATGACCGCATCCTTGATATTTAAAAGCGGTTCATTATCCCGCGGAAAGTGGTAAAGCAAATCGTAAACAGTCGTTATACCGAATTTTTCTTTTAATTTTTTATGCCAAAATGCACGTGGATAAAGTTTATCAAGTGATGCGCATAAAATGGTTGAGATATCTGAATTGTCCAAAAAATTTTGCACAGCAACTTGTTTTATAACATATGAAGGAGTTACAAATTCACAGCCTTTTTTAACAGTTTTATTGATTTTTTGCGGTATTATTTTTGTTATATCTTTTGTCGCTAAAACGTTACAGTCACGTTCCTCATTATTTTCACAAATATTTATGGCACTTTCAACAATTTTTCTTCGATCGGACAGATCAAGAGAAGCGTAATTTTGAAAACTTTCAACTAAACCACGAGCTATTTGTTCAGTGCCGGAAGGAGCAGACAAAGACCAATCTTTAACATATAGAGAAAGTCCGTATGGACCGGATATAGCATTATCCGCGCATCCGTTTTTGAGCTCCAATTGAAGCGGTTTTCGAAGTTTTTGGAAGTACAACTTTATAATCTTATCATTAAAAGGAAGCAGCACTATATTCACTCATTTTATCTGGCGTCAAACATTGCTATTTTCTCACACAGAAGTTCTAACGCAAGTTTACTATCCTGTCTGACGACACCGTCAATAGCCTTTCCTGCCATATCACATTCAAGAAGTGAGTGATAAATATAATACAGCTTATGCCAACTCATCCGTCTCGCTATGTCAGCAAATTTCTTCTGCTGCCAAGGAGAAGCAGCAACGAATTTACTTTCAGACGGCAAAAGAGCTACAGCATTGCGGTTTTCTTTTACACCGCCACGTCCGCTCCAACCAGCGTCAAGCGCCACTTTTGCTTGCCAAATCATACGATATTGGCGTACTATCATTGGAAATATCTGAAAAGGATCTTCTAAATTATCGTCAAGCATATTTTTGATTGTCAACACTACTTTTTTGCTGTCATTATTACTAACCGCGTCAGCTAAAACAAATACCGACTCTTCGCTTATGGTAGTCGTCAGTTCACTAACCTCTTTAACTGTTATTTTTGCTCCACCCCCAACAAAAACAGACAATTTTTCAATCTCAACAGTTAATCTTTTTAACGAAGTTCCAATACGATTTATCAATATGCTGAGAGCACGAACATCTATGGTTTGCCCATATTCTTTCAAGTAATTGACGATAAATTCGCTAGCTTGCTCTTCATTTAACGCTGAACACTCAACAACTAAACCAAGACGGTCAACAACTTTTAAAAAAAGAGAAGATACTTTACTGTCTCCGATCCTCATAAGGAGCAAATTTTCAGCTGGAATGCCTGATAGACTATCTGCTAACTCTTTTAGATCCGTTGCACTCAGAGAATCAACCCCATCAACTATAATAACCCGCCTGTCTCCAAAAAACGGTAAAGCAATAGCTGTTTGAACAATATCTTTAACCGATATTTTTGTAATATTTAAGTTTATAGTTTCAAGGTTATATATATTGTCTTCATTGATAAACAAATCTTTGTAATAGTTAAGAGAACGCGCTTTTAATTCATTCTCTTCACCTGCAATGAGAATAATATGATAATCCTTTGGCAAATCATTAACATTAGTCAGTTTCTTTGTTGCCAATTATACCTTCTTTATGCAGCCCCCAGCGACTTTATCGTTCTTTAATGTAGCTTTGCGCTGAAATCCTATTGCTTCTTCCAATTTATGAGCAACATTTAAAAGTTTTGCATCAGCCATAACAGGAGCCATCAACTGAACTCCAACAGGCAAATTATTATCAAGTCCACAAGGAATAGATATGGCAGGAATGCCAACTATATTAGCCGGAATAGTACAAATATCATTAAGGTATACTTGTATGGGGTCATCAGTTGTTGGATTTAACGGAAATGCCACAGACGGAGCGGTAGGTGAAAGAAGGATATCATATCTCGTAAAAGCGTCTTCGACATTAGCTTTTATAAGCGACCTTACTTTTGTTGCCTTTAAATAAAATGCATCATAATACCCGGCAGATAAAACATAGGTACCGAGCATTATTCGACGTTTGACTTCATTTCCTAACCCAATGTCACGTGTTGCGGTCATCATAGAGTTAATATCGCTTTTCCCAATCTCGCGATAACCAAACTCAACTCCGTCATAACGCGCAAGATTGCTGCTCGCTTCAGCAGGAGCAATTATGTGATAAGTAGGTAAGCTATATTTAATATTTTTTATGCTGCATTTTTCAACAATTGCGCCAAGTTGTATAAGTTTATCTACAGCATTGTTCACTGCGTCTAAAACACCTTTATCCGCAGTAACGCCATCAAAGCTGAACAGTTCTTCAGGTAAACCAACACGCAAGCCTTTAATATCATTACTTAACCCTTCGGTAAAATTAATATCAATACCTGGTCTTGAAGTGCTGTCACGTCTATCAGATCCGGCAATAATATTCATAACCATCGCAGCATCTCTCACATCTTTTGTTATAGGTCCTATCTGATCAAGAGAGCTGGCAAACGCTATCACGCCGAAACGGGATACCATGCCATAGGTAGGTTTAAAACCAACAACGCCGCAATAAGCAGCCGGCTGACGGATAGAACCGCCTGTATCAGAGCCTATAGCAAAGATGCACTCATCAGCAGCAACAGCAGCCGCGCTTCCACCGCTTGAGCCGCCTGGCACGCGACTTAAATCAAAAGGATTCTTTGTGCTGTGCATATAAGATGTTTCAGTTGAACTTCCCATAGCAAAGTCGTCCATATTAGTCTTACCTACAGTAACTGTTTGAGCATCATTCAACTTTTCAACAACGGTCGCGTTATACGGCGGAATAAAATTCTCCAGTATTTTTGAGGAACACGTAGTCTTTATCCCTTTTGTACAAAGAATATCTTTTATTCCTACAGGGATTCCTGCTAACTCCGATGAGTTAATATCACAGTTTTTTGCTTGTTTTAACGCAAACTCTTTTGTAAGTGTTACATAAGCGCCAACTTCATTTTCTGTTTCATCAATTCTATCAAAAACCGCCTCTATAAGTTCAAGCGGTGTTATCTCCTTTTTCTTCAGCATCTCTGATGCTTTTGCTGCTGTCAATTCATATAAATTGGTCATAATTATTATTTTACAATATTTTGAGAGTATAGTCAACACGCTTTACTTGACAATCGATTATTTTAGTAGTATAATTATGAAATAATATAGTATACTTAGAGTGAGTGTTCATAGTGAAAACAAAAATTATTAATCTAATGCTCCTACTTTTAATATCCATTTCGTTTTTCGCTCAAGATATAGCTATTTCAACCTTAAAGATTCTTGATACTGCCGGTTGTAACTTAGCGATTGCCGAAGTTCAAGGCGATAATACCTACCGTCTCTCTAATACCTCAAAAGTTCACAATTGGTTTTCCGGTGTGTTTTCAGGTATTGATATATCTTCTCCGACAACGTTTATTGTTGACATGGAAGATACCGGTAAATATGAATCAACCAGAGCTTCAAAACTTCAGGGTATACTATCCACAACATTACCGGACTTTAAAGACATTAATTTAACCTTTGAATATAGTTCCCCCGGTGATGTAACAAAATGGGAAGGGTTATGGCCGGTCTACACATATGCTAAGTATTGGGATTATAACAGTTACATATATTACACAAAAGATAAAGATGGTTATTGGGTTTCATCAGATCCGTTTTTGATTGGAGACGCTAAACTTGCAGGAAACGGCAAAACTCCTATTCAAAATGTAATCGCTGATGAACTTGCTGATGAATTTTTAAGCTCAGACGGAGCTTACTGGTCTGCATGGGCTGAAATAAAAAATACAAGACCTAACCGCGACAATACCTTTCAGATAACAAAACAGTTCCATTCTTCTGATGTATCGATAGCTATGAAGTATCCTTATACTTATGATTATGAACAAGAGTATATGGATCGATTGGAAAATGCTGATATTTCAGGTGTTACTGTGCATAAGATAGGTAAAAGCATCAGAAAGCATAATTTATATGTTGTAGAGGTTCATGATCCTGAGGCGACAGAAGAAGAATTAAAAAACAGAAGAGTTGTCTTAATGTACGCTAATGAAGATGGTGATGAACCTGACTCTAGCTGGGTGGTGGACGGTGCTATGAGTTACTTAGCGCAAGGATTGCTTCATGATGATAAGCAGGTGAAAGATATACTAAAAGATGTGACGTTTCTCTTTATACCGCTTCTTGACCCTGTAGGATGGAGTAACGCGACATATGGAAATTTAACGTATGAATTTAACACAGACTATTCGATTATAGATTCTGACCTAAGAGTGGAAATAGAAAAATATGTTAAATTCATAAATAATTGGATCGCGTATAAAAATAATAATTTAGATATAGTTGTAAACTTGCATAATATGGAGTGCGCTGAAGGAACAAATGTACTATGCCCACTCATTGATAACAATAGATCCGGAGATATATCATCACTCAACAGATTCATACTTAAACAACTAAATGATGTAACCATATCAGAAGATGTATGGTTAAGAAAATTCGCTGAAAACAGATTAATGAGTTGGTGTTATAAATATTGGGGAGCCATCCAAATACCATATGAAATTAATTCCAGATATCCGGAGAACAGATTAAATCAGAAAAGCCTTACGACTTTAGGTGTTGATTTCACAAAAGCATTCCATAGCTATTTTGATAGTGAAGAATTTGAGAGAGCTTTGCCGACAACTGAGCTGTTACGCTCACGACAATTTGCTAAACGAGATAATTTTATGACAAATATACATAAATTTAACACACGGAATGACTACTACGCTATGATAGGATTTCTAAATGAAACAAAATATTATTAAAAATTACTTATTAATAATAGCTATTTTGGCAATAGCTATAACCTCACAAGCATCTGTGAGCAACACTTATTTCGCTGGAATAGGTTCAGCGGATGATTTACAAATAGAAATACTTGCTGTTATAGACTCTTCTATAGCCGGTTATGCCGCGACTTATAACAATATGTATAATATAGGAATAGGTAGTCCTGTTGGCGGCAGCAATGTAGAAATCTTAGTTATAGTAAAGTATGGGGAAGATGTTAATATACAACGAGTTAACGCGGGCTGTGTACTGCCGGCGTTAACTTATAGTACAGGTCAAACTGTATATGGAACCATAGAAGCTGAACCAAAAGGTTCTTTTCAATTTCCGTATTCATACACAACAACTACAACTGATCAGAATGAACTTACTATGCATGTAACTATTTACAGATTCACACTTGATACACTTAACCCGATAAAAATTTTCCACCAAAATTGTATTATAACCGGTATCGCTTACTATACTGTTCAAGGATCAGCTGATATACAAAACAAAGGGGCTTCTGCTCCTACTGTAATAGAAAACCCGGCAAATCAAGATGATGACAATGATGATTCATATAAAGAAAAACCGGAAGTTATAGTCATAAGTCCTAACTCCGGCTCTTCCGGTCATAGTCTATTTAAAAGCAACTCAAACACTCCTTTATACTCACCAAGCCAGATAAAAGGCGTTTTCAAGAAAACTGCGTCCAACCATACCGATCAGATGAATCTAAATATAGACATGACTATTGATTACACTCGTGATTCCGTGAAGTATGATACTATAGCTGGATCATATATCTCAAATAACACTCTAAATCATTATGGGGTTGGAGATAAAACATATTATATAGTTCTGCGCAGTAAACTCCAAAGTGACGTTTTCCCTGAAGGGGCTCAAGCTATGACTTATTTTCACGCGGATTGCGGTTTTTATTCAAAAGATACTTACGGCAACGTACAGGGGTTACCGCAAGAGTGCGTATTGGATAAGGATATTATTGATAGTGAAGCAGACACGTATATTAGTGATATGATGATATCATCACCAAATTGGACAACAGCGGATAGTGAAAATGCAAGGTTAGCGTCATACTCCAGTACCGCCGCTCACGAAATAGCTCATGCTTTAGGGCATGATATAGAATGTTACAGCAGCGATAATTGTATCATGAGATACTCAACATATGATCACGACCATTTACTTTACCGTAATCTGTTTGAATGGAATGTTTGGGATTGCCCTACTAATTTCCTGCATGGCGCTATAATAAATTTATTTTTATATAAGAACTAAACACTCTAACTTAATTTTGGAAGGTATTTAAAATACTATGAATAATAAGTTTTTATTACTGCTTATCACATCTGTCTATATTTTGTCAACGCCTTTTTTCGCTATAGATTTATCAGTGTATAAAGCAAGTCATGGTATAGACGAAACTCAAGATATGTTTTCAGAAGAGCATACTGTGCTAACTTCGCAGGATGAGCAAAAAGTTATACTGAGGAAATTGAACTCTTATTATGATGACAAAATTCGAAAACCAATTGAAAAATGGTATTTATCAGGCAAAGAAGTTATAACTATCGAAAATGAGTCTTACTACTTCCTGCTTTGCGAGGATGAAACTCATTTGTTATATATTTTTGACGCCGAGAGAAACTATATTCAAAAATATAAAGATAAATTAACTTTTGAAAAAATTGAAGACTATGCTTATGTTACATCATACAGCTTTACCTACTATTTACCGGACGAAAAGAAAGATAAAACTATAACCGCGTGGGTAGAGAGTATAAATCATAATTATTGCGGCAGTTTTGATTTTCCTGTTTTTATTTTAAATTCGTTTTCTGAGAAAAACAATGTTAATACAGCGTATTATGAGTACATAAAAGATTTTATTATTGATTTTATTGAGACAGAACTTAACAGATGCGACACGCTGCTAGCAGCTGATATAGACTATATTTTTAATAATGAAACTATGTTCGCGTGTGCAAAAATATATCCTTTTGACAGAGAGCTGGCTAATGAGTTAAGTACTAAACTGAATGCTATAAGAATAATGGAAAACAAATCGACTATAGATAACAGAAGAAATATAAGCAGAATGAGACTTCTTTACACATCACCCGTCAGCCGTTTTCAAAGTAATTATGCAAATACAGAAAAATTAAGTTGGTTCGCAAAAACTCGCCCTGATATAAAAGGTGAATTGCCTATCAATGAAGAAGAGTTAGAAAAATTTTTATCTTGGAAGATGAGTATATCTCATGAAGATTTTGTGATGATTGACTATTTTGGTAATCCGATAAAAATTGAATTAACTCCTGAGGGTTTAAAAGCAAACTCCGCAGGGAAAGACGGCATTTGGGACACAGAAGATGATCAATTCTATATCCAAACTTATAAGAGTGTCGGAATGGAGCCTTTAACTGAATAAACATCTATACTTGATTATATAAAAAAACACAACCTCTTTAAATTCTTAAATTAAAAGAGGTTGTAAAAATATCACATATTCATTTCTTCTTCTATAACACTTTTTTTCTTCCATTTTCCGGTTATCACACGTAAAAACATAAGAATTCCCTGAATTAATACCATAGCGCTTATAATTATCCAAATGTAGTAAATAACTTCATCATTTTTCCCAAATAATTTCCATACTATACAGACAGGAATTGTTAATAAAAATATACTACAAAACATTGAAATAATCATAACGAATTTCACATCACCTGCCCCGCGAAGAGTTGAAGCGCATATAACATACAGGCTGTCAACAAAACAGTATACAGCAACAAATCTCAAAAGTATAGTTGCTAAGTCACGCGCCGGAAGAAACTCTTCAGGTTTGCTGTTACTTCCAAACGGAGCCAATAAAACGTGTGGTATAAGTATAAACAAAAGACCGGCAGCAAACGTAAGCGCCAATCCTATATGAAGATTTGACCAAAACGCCCGTACAGCAAGCTCAGGCTTCTTTGATCCTATATATTTTCCTACCATAGTGGAAACAGCCATACTAAATCCCATTATAGGCATCCATGCTATAGAATTAAGCTGAAATGCCCAAGTGCTGGCTGCCGAGTATAGTATGCCCAAATAACCTATTATCATTTGTGTAAGGGTCCAACCTATTGATTCAACAAACATATACAGCCCGTTTGGCGCGCCGTAATAAAATAGCCGCTTTATATAATCAAAAGAAATTCCCCAACTATTATACTGCGATGTATCCTTCAAAAACAGTATAAAATAAAAAATGGTAGCTATACCCTGAGATATTATTGTCGCGACTGCTGCACCGGCAGCTCCATATTCCGGTATAAAACCCTTAATACCAAATATCAAAATATAGCCCAAAACTATATTTAAACCGGTTGCTAAGATACTTCCAACCAAAATTATATTAGTTTTTCCATAACCTATAAAATAACCGGAAATAGCGCTTTGAATAAATGGGATCATAGAACCAAGCACAAAAATCCTAAATACGATCGCTTCATAATGGATAAGATCAGGGCTATGTCCGACTGCGGTAAAAACAGACTTCCCTATCATAGATATTGGAGTGATTAAAATACCAAGCAAGACAGCGACATTAATAGCCTGTTTTACTATAGACACCGCGTCTTTATCTTTTCCGGCACCGCTGTATTGCGCTACAAATACTGCTGTATAGCCCAAAATAGCTATAAACAACACTTGGACGCTCCAGCTTAAAATACCTGCTATAGCGGCGGCAGAAAGCGCTAAATGTGAGTGCCAACTCAAAAATATTCTATCTATGAGCTGCAAAATAAGTGTCGATGACGAGGATAACACCAACGGCCATGCAAGACGCATGGCTTCTTTATATCCGCCAAGCTCATTCCACCTGGTAATAAATTTAATCCTTGAGAATGGAGGAAACTGTATTTTAAGTCGTAAACTATTATCTTGCATATCTCACTTTAACAAGAAATTATAACATATTTATATAAAAAAGTAAATAAGTTTTTTTTCGCTCTATAATCTGTTTACCGTAAAATAAATCTGCGTAAAACAAATAAAAAAAATTGACAAGAGATAGTAAAAGTATTATAATATTTAAAGAAATATGCAAATCATATACGTAGCTATTGGCGGAGCAGCAGGCGCAGTCAGCAGATATTTGATAAATATCTTTATGTCGTCATATATGCCCCACCTTCTATTTACAGGGACGACGGTTGTAAATATAACCGGATGCTTTATCATGGGCATTCTATTTGAACTTTTCAGATCAAAAACTCCTGACGATTGTCTTATACTGTTATTGATGGTCGGATTTTTAGGCGGTTTCACCACATTTTCTTCTTTTTCTTCAGAAGCAATTTCAATAATTGAAAAAAAAGAAATTATAAGCGGTATCGCGTATATAGCTGTTAACTTGTTCGGCTCACTGCTCAGTATTACAGCAGCGATATTTCTAACAAAATTCTTACTGAAATCTGTTTAAATATATAAACATTATAAAAAGAAATAATGCACACTTCAGCTGGATATTCAACAGTAACTATATTGCTTTTATCTTCATTTTTTGTTATAATATTAGATAGCTTAAATTTATTACATAAAACTTTTAGGGAGATAAAAGATGATAATTGATCAGATTATTGGCCGTGAGATATTAGACTCACGCGGCAATCCAACTGTTGAAGTTGACGTTATTTTAGAAGACGGTACTCTTGGCCGTGCTGCTGTTCCATCAGGAGCGTCAACCGGCGCTTATGAAGCTACAGAACTTCGTGATGGAGACAAATCACGTTATCTTGGCAAAGGCGTTTTAGACGCTGTTAATAACGTTAATGAGACTATTGCCGAAGAACTTGCCGGTATGGACGCTTCTTCTCAGATAGAGATTGACGAATTCCTATGTGAACTCGACGGTACCCCAAACAAATCAAAACTTGGAGCTAACGCCATCTTAGGCGTTTCAATGGCAACAGCTAAAGCTGCCGCAGAATATCTTGAAATGCCTCTCTATCGCTATATAGGTGGCACATACGCGCATGAACTTCCGGTTCCTATGATGAATATCATTAACGGTGGTAAACATGCTGATAACAGCGTTGACCTGCAAGAATTTATGGTTATGCCTATTGGCGCGGAAAGTTTTAGTGAATGTCTTCGCTGGGGAGCTGAAATCTTCCACTCTTTAAAGAGTGTTTTAAAATCAAAAGGTTATTCAACAGCAGTTGGTGATGAAGGCGGTTACGCTCCTAACTTAAAGAGCAACAATGAAGCGCTTGACGTTATCATGGAAGCTATAGATAAAGCAGGACTAAGAGCCGGAGACGATATAAGAATAGCTATGGACCCGGCGACAACCGAACTTTTTGAAGAAGGAAAAGCAGCAGGAAAAGAAGGACAATATTACTTCTGGAAATCTGATATGTTCAAAACACGTGAGCAGATGGTTGAGTTTTGGGCTGACATAGCTAAAAACTACCCTGTTATTTCTATAGAAGACGGTATGAGCGAAGATGACTTTGAAGGTTGGAAGATGTTGACCGAAGCTATCGGCGGCAAAGTACAGCTTGTTGGCGACGACTTGTTCGTTACTAACGTTGACCGCTTGTCAAAGGGCATTGAAATGGGAATAGCTAACTCTATCCTTATCAAAGTTAATCAGATTGGCACATTGACCGAAACTTTGGCATCTATTGAGATGGCAAAACGCGCAGGTTATACTGCTATCGTATCGCACCGTTCAGGAGAGACAGAAGACGTTACCATCGCTGACTTAGTTGTTGCAACTAATGCAGGTCAGATTAAAACAGGCGCACCAAGCCGCACAGACCGCGTTGCTAAATATAACCAGTTATTAAGAATTGAAGAAGAGCTTGGTTCTATGGCAACATATGCAGGTAAAAATGCGTTTTATAACTTAAAAAACAAATAATATCATATTATAGTTTTTAAATCTCTAAAGGGAACTCCTTGAAATATAAAATAAAGGGTTCCCTTTAAACTTACAGGAATATTTTAGCTATGTATCCAAAATTTAGCGGGACTTTAGTAGTTGTTGATGATATACAACTCTCAACAGAATTTTACGATAAAATATTAGGTCAAAAATTAGTTTTTGACTTTGGAGCTTGCAAGCAATTTGAGAACGGATTGACTCTACAGACTAAAGACCAAATCTCTTTAAAATAAAAACAGAAGACATCATACAAAAAACTAATAATACTATATTGTACTTTGAGATTAACGACTTTTCAAAGTTTGTGTCTAATATAAAATCTATAGCAAAAAATATTATATACATACATAACGAACTGACCTATGAATGGCACCAACGTTCGATAAGTTTTTACGACCCTGACGGGCATTACATAGTATGCCTGCTGTATTTAACCGTTTACAAATTGAAGGATTTACTCCGGGAGAAATAGCAGATGAGACACAACACCCGTTAGAGTTTGTGCTGTCATCACTTAATCAACAGATAAAATATCATTAGAATCATCCAACCGCTGTGCTTATCATAGCAAAATAGTTTTCATGAGGTACATATTCCGGTACGCTGTTTCCTGTGCCGAGCGCATATCCGCCTGATCTGCCCTTCTCTACCATCTTCTGACAACGATTTTTTAGCTCACAAATCGGAGAACGACAAACAAAATCCAAATCAATGCCTCCAAGTATTGCTATACGTTTGCCATAAATATCATACGCCTCTTCAACCGGCATTATCTTATCTTCATATGAATGTTTCGCGTCATACTTTAAGCCGTCTATTATATCATCCATAACCAAAGATAAATTGCCGCAAGAGTGGAGTATTGCCGGACGCCCTGCCCCATGAATAGTTGATGTAATAGCATCATGCCATTTGAAAACATATTTTCGCATATCTTCAACAGGGAGCATTGTTTGGGTGTTGAATCCCCAGTCGTCATTGGAAATCATAGCGCCGACAGAGCTGTACGTGCCGCATATCTCATAGTACCTAACCAAAACAGATCCAACCTTATCAAATATCATACTAACAAGTTCGGGGTCTTCAAACATCATATAGCACATAGGTTCATAACCGACCAAACTCATAACATTTTCCAAAACTCCACCCGGACTACTTATTATAATTTTTGCGCCTTCGGGAATGTATTCGCCGATAATATCAAGATGAGAAAAGTCAACTTTGTCAGGGTTAGGCCATTCATACTCTTCAAAACTTGCTCTGTCAAATATAATAGAGGTCTCGCTCATAGAGCGGCTTGCCTTTTGCCCATGCTCTTTTACCGGAAAGCTAAATCCTGCCTCAAATGCGCCTATAGTAACATAATCGTACCCTGCGCCCATAAAGCCATCGGCAGTCATTTTCATCTTTTCTATCTTGTCTGTCGGCAATTCCTGTCCTGATCGCCCTGCTAAACACATATACAATGGGTCGTTCATAAAAAATTCAAAAAGTGTATCTCTTTTTGGCTGTTCTTTAGCCAGCACAGCGAGAAGGTTACTAAAATCAGGTTTTCTATCAGTTATCATAAACAAAACTCCATATCACGCGTTTTCAGAGCGCTCTTTTGATAGCATTTGAAGGTAGGCGACCATAAAATCGTCCAAATCACCATCCAGAACAGAAGAGACATTACCTGTTTCATGCTCGGTACGATGGTCTTTTATCATAGTGTACGGTTGCAGTACATAAGAGCGTATCTGACTACCCCAAGCTATGTCGCTTTGCACGCCGCGAATCTTATTTAGTTCAGCTTCTTTTGCCTGACGCTCACGCTCTAATAAACGCGCCTTTAAAACACGCATAGCGCTCTCTTTATTTTTCAGTTGACTTCTCTCATTTTGACAAGTTACAACTATTCCTGTTGCAAAATGCGTTATACGAATAGCAGATTCTGTTTTATTGACGTGCTGCCCGCCTGCACCCGATGCTCTGTAAGTATCTATTTTTATATCGTCATCTTTTACTTCTATGTCAATATCTTCGTCTACATCAGGAATAACATCAACTGAAGAAAAAGAAGTATGGCGACGGTTTTGGGAATCGAAAGGAGAAATACGCACTAAACGGTGAACACCGCGTTCAGATTTTAAATATCCATAAGCATTAGTGCCATAAATCTCCAAAGTCATCGATTTTATGCCTGCCTGTTCACCGTCAAGACTGTCAATAATATAAACGGTGTATCCTCTTCTCTCACACCAGCGAAGATACATCCTTGAGAGCATACTTGCCCAATCGCAACTCTCAGTACCACCGGCTCCTGCATTTATCTCTAATATAACATCTGCGTGGTCATATTTATCAGCAAAGAGCGCCTCTGTATGGAGTTTTGCGAGCAGCTCATCTATCTCTTTTAGGTTGAACTTGATCTCCGACTTGCTCTCGTCATCATCCAGTTCTATGGATAAATCCAATAATACCCTTGCATCTTCCAGTAGAATTTTAAGCCGTTTCCACGGACCAAGGTCAGTTCTACGGCGAGATATTTCAGCCATAACTTTTGCGGCATTGTCCGGATCATTCCACAGCTCTATATCTTCAGACAATTTTTCAACTTCAGTCAGTTTCTCTTCACGACCGGCAATATTAAGCTGTTCTATAAGCTCTTTTGCCTCGTTTATATATTTAGTTAATTCATTTTGTAATTCAGTAAAATCAGTCATAAAATAATATCTTCTCTACTCTAAAAATCCAAAGAAATATCCATAGCAACTACAGAATGCGTCAGAGACCCTATAGAGATAAGGTCAACCCCTGTTTCAGCAACCTCTGCTACGTTGTCCAAGGTTATACCGCCAGACGCCTCTGTCATAGCTCTATGCTCACACATTTTCACACATTCACTCATAATCTCAGTGGTCATATTGTCAAGCATTATAATATCAGCTCCGGCATACAATGACTCTTTGACCTGCTCAATAGTTTCACACTCAACTTCTATTTTTACTGTGTGCGGCGCGTATCTCTTCGCTCGCTTCACTGCCTCAGTGATAGAACCGGCCGCTAAAATATGATTATCCTTTATAAGCACGCCATCAGAGAGAGAAAATCTATGATTATCGCCACCACCGGCATAAACCGCAAATTTATCAAGCACTCGTAAACCGGGAGCGGTCTTTCTGGTATCAACAATTCTTGCTTTTGTATGGCTGACAGCTGAGACGTATTTCGCAGTCAAAGTAGCTATCCCACTTGCACGTTGCATAAAGTTTAAGCATGTTCGCTCAGCTGTTAATATGTTTACAGCGTTTCCAGCTACTGTCGCTATTTTATCGTTATACTTTACAACATCACCGCGAATCAAAAATGGCTCAAAAACAAGATTACTGTCTAAAATCTCTAAAACCCGTTTTACAGTATCTATTCCGGCTATCACTCCATTACTTTTTGCAACAAAAGTTGCTGTCAGTGTAGCTTTGCTGTCAATAGTACTCTCAGCAGTTATATCACCTGTACCGAGATCTTCGCGTAATGCCAGTAAAATAACGTCATCTATAATATTAAACATACTAGAAACCAAGTTCCACCATCCTCTCCAAGGTCAAGCCCTGTTCTTCATTATTACCTGTTAATCGCGCTAAATACCGCGCAATGATATCAACTTCTATATTTACTTTATCTCCTATTTTCAAATCTCTTAAGATTGTTTTTTCAATAGTAAATGGGATTAAAGAAACGGTAAACGATGTATCTGCAACCTCTGATATAGTCAAGCTAACACCGTTTATAGCGATAGATCCTTTTTTAGCAACCAATTTAGCATATTCCGATTGTAACGAAAACTTATAATTACGCTCTAACCCTGATCCGGTAATGGAAAGCAATTTTTCAACACCATCTATATGACCGGACATAATATGCCCACCCAAGCGTCCCATAGGTTGCACAGCTCGTTCAAGATTAACTTTTCTTTGCGTTATTGCGTACTGAAGTGTAGTATGCTTCATAGTTTCCGGCATTGCGGTTACGGTAATAATATTTTTTGAGATATCACATACTGTTAAGCAAACGCCATCAGTCGCCAAACTATCACCAAGTGATATATCTTCGATAACTATCTCGGCGTTTATCTCTATTTCCGTCATATTTTGGACCTGTTTAACACTGACTATGGTCCCTATCTCTTCAACAATACCTGTAAACATTTTCTTTTCAATTATGCTTTTTATATATAGCGTCCAGGATTTCCTCAGTTGTTTTCAACTCCGGATTCGCTGCTATAACACGCCTTATCATACTCTCTGCATCACTTTTACTATACTGAAGCTGTTGTAAAATAGCCATTGCATCACTAAAATTATTATCTGCTTCAACATTAGTTGTGCTTACAAATCCATTAACTGCAATATCTTCTTCGGATATATATCGTATCATTTTTCCTTGCAATTTTGCTACAATATCTTTGGCTTTCTGCCGACCGACACCACTCAACCCTATCAAATAACTAATATCGCCATTTTCTATTGCCCGCGCAATACTTGAAATAGGCTCACTAATAGCTTTTACAGCAGTTTTCGGTCCTAATACCTGTAGTAAATCCTCAAAAAAATCACGTTGATTTTCTGTTAAAAAACCAATCATAACAGGAACGCCCTTTGATTGATCTATTTGCAAATAAAAATGTGTGACCAGCGTTACTTCTGCCCCTTGAGATAAGCTCGGCATAGCAGCTATAATCGCTGGCGGCACTAAAACTTCAACACCAAAACTTCCGCCGATAAGCAAAGTTAAAGAGGTCGATTGCGCAGATATAAGCTCTCCGGATATCATATTAATCATTCAGCTAAATTTCTCCTAATTACTGCTTTAACGCGATATTATTCTCCTGCCTTGCTGCAAAGTATTAGTCCTTTCTCTGTTTATGTGGCAAATTGCCATACCAAAAGCATCAGAAATATGGTCATATTTAGGCGGTTCTTTTAAGTTAAGGAGTTTTGTTATCATATTTTGCATCTGCTCTTTTGAAGCTCTCCCATACCCTGTAACCGCACTTTTCACCTCAGTCGGTGTATAGTTAAACACCGGTACACCCGCTTCCGCTATTGTGTAAATAGACGTCCCTCTCGCATGTCCCATTAAAACAGCAGTTTTAGGATGCGTATATGTTGTATACAAATCTTCAACGGACGCAGCATCCGGCATATATTCTTTTAAAATAACATACAAACTGTCATGAATCTCTAACAATCTATTCGGTAAATCTTTTGCTTTTGGCTTTATTGTGCCTCCGGCAACAGCTATCAATTTATTGGAAATAACTTCTATAATACCATATCCCGCAATTTGCAGTCCGGGATCTATACCAATAACTCTTGTCATACATTATATTATAACATAAAAACTAAACTTTTGAAAAGTCCCAGACAACGAGCTAATACGAAAACAAACAAAATATCGTTTTGCTGGGGAATTACCGTTGTTCCAATCTTGAAAATTTAAACGTTATATGGTATAATTATATAACTACATCATTTAAAAGATTTAAGGCACAAAAAATAATTATGATCAAAATACGAACACGAATAGCGCCGTCTCCAACAGGAGATCCACACATAGGAACAGCGTACATAGGACTTTTTAACAAAATTTTCGCTCATCAAAACAGCGGCAATTTTCTTTTAAGAATAGAAGATACCGACCGTTCACGCTACAGTGAAAGCAGTGAACAAGCTATTTTTGCGGCAATGGATTGGCTAAACCTCACTCCGGACGAAGGTCCGCATGTAGGCGGAGAATGCGGTCCGTATGTTCAAAGCCAACGCATAGATATTTATAAAAATTATATCCTGCAATTGGTTGATAAAAAACATGCGTATTACTGTTTTTGCGATAAAGAGCGGCTCACAAAACTCAGAGAGCAGCAGGAAAAAGAAGGCGGAGATTATAAATACGACCGCAGTTGTTTAAATCTCAGTCAAGAAGAGGTTGAGGAAAATTTAAACGCCGGAACGCCTTATGTTATCAGGATGAAAATCCCGAAAGAAGGCACGACTACTTTTACTGACCTTATAAGAAAAGAGGTAACATTTGAAAATAACCTCATAGATGACCAAGTACTCTTAAAAGCCGACGGATTTCCAACTTATCACTTCGCAAGTGTTGTAGACGACTATTTGATGAAAATCACCCATGTTATCCGCGCGGAAGAATGGATATCATCTACTCCTAAACATATTATATTATATGATATGTTTGGTTGGCAGGCACCATCATTTGCTCACTTACCGCTGCTGAGAAATCAAGATAAAAGCAAAATATCAAAACGTTTTAATCATACATCACTTGATTGGTATCGCACGGAAGGATTTTTGCCGGAAGCATTACTCAATTTCCTCGCTCTTCTTGGCTGGTCACATCCTGAACAAAAAGAAATATTCACTATTGAAGAATTACAAGAAAAATTTTCTTTTGCTCGATTTAACACCAATGCTCCGGTATTTGACCTTGAAAAACTGCGTTGGATGAATGGCGTTTACATACGGAATCACACTATAGACGAACTATATCCAAAGGTAGAACCATTTCTTATAGAAGCCGGATTGTTAACAGAAAACGCAACTGATGCGGAAAGAACATTCGCAAAAGAAGCTGTAGCGCTTGAACATGAAAAAGTTTCAACACTAAAAGAATTTGTTGATCGACTTGCTTTTATGTTTAATGATGAGTTTGAATTTACAGAAGAAGCAGAAGAAAAATGGTTGAAAAGCGGAAATTCGATAGTTAAAACATCATTATTAAGGGTTAAAGAGCTTATTGAAAGCGAAAATGGTGAGCTCACCTCAGAGGATTATGAGAATATTATCCGCAAAACAGCCGCAGAGTTTGAAGTAGGAGCCGGAAAGGTAATTCACCCGACCAGAGCAGCTATAAGTGGGACAACAAAGGGTCCGTCACTTTTTCACATGATGGAACTCTTAAAAAAAGAACGTCTCATTAAACGGCTTAATTACGGTATAAGTCGTATTGAGGATTAAGTATGAGACTTAGTCACTGGTTTACAGGAAGAGGAGATTCAGGTATCACAGATTTGATTGGTGGAAGACGAGTTAAAAAGTCTGACGCCATTATCACTGCGCTCGGAAATATTGATGAATTGTCCGCTGAGCTTGGCGCATGCCGCGCTGTACTTGGTCACGACCATGAATACAGCACTATACTACATGATAGGCAAAAGGAACTTATAGCGCTTATGGGTTGTTTAGCCAGCGGATTTGATTTTAAATGTACACATTTTATTGACGAAATCATAAAAAAATTAAATGAAAAAATACAGATGCCAAGCGAGTTCATTATCCCCGGATGCAACAAAGTTGAAGCAACATTAAACATCTCAAGAACTGTATGCAGAAGAGCGGAACGAAGTGTGGTAGCGGCAAAAGCTGGTGAGGATATCATAGCATATCTTAACAGGCTCTCAACCCTGCTTTTCATATTAACTGTCGCGACAAAGGATTGTAAAGATTAAGGTATGCCAATAAACAATTACAGTATAGGTAGAAGTCATATAGCGGGACTCTTTATTTTAAGGGTTTGCCTGGGTATCTTTTTGGTTATCAGCGGTATTGAAAAATTTATCAATATAAATGGATATATCTCGCAGCTTTCCGGAACAAATATGTCGACAATCGCCAAATTTTACGTTGCAATACCGATGCCATATATACAAAATCTGACAGAATCGTTATTTTACATAATGATTTTCACTCAAATACTTATCGGGCTGTGTATCGTTATAGGACTTTTCACCAGGTTTTTTGGCGTTATAATATTAACATCCATGGTTTACGGACTATATACAGTATTGCCCATACTATTGAAAGGTAATTTCACCCTTATATACAGTTGCTATATGTGGGCAATGATCTTTATCACTATTATAGCTATAATCATGATTATAACTGCTGCCGGCAGATGCATCGGAATTGATAAGTTTATTGTAAAAAACAGCTTTACACGGCTCATATCGTAATAAAATATTGGCAAGGAGAGATAACCTATGTTTGAACAGATAAAAGAGATTGCGGAGCGTATGAAAGATTTACGTGAAATATCAGGGTTTACAGCGATTGAAATGGCAAAGCAAATAGATGTTAAGCCGGATATATATATAAAATATGAAAACGGAGAAGATGATATTCCACTAAGTATTTTAGCTAAAGTTTCATCAATCTGCGGGATTGAAATGAGCGAATTATTAACCGGTGAGAAGCCAAAGCTTCATATATTTTCCGTAACTCGTAAAGATAAACGGCTTCAAGTAGAACGGAACGCCGGATATAAACATGAATCTCTTGCATTTAATTTCAGCCACAAAAAAGCTGAACCGTTTATGGTAACTTTAGAACCGCACGCTGATAACAGTTGGGATAGCGCGTCTCTCCACTCTCATGAAGGTCAGGAATTTGACTTTATTATTGAAGGAACATTAAGATTTTTAATCAACGGTCAAGAACTTGTGTTAGAGGAAGGCGACAGTCTGATTTTCGATTCTAAATACATTCATGGCATGAAAGCAGAAAAAGATAGACCGGTTAAATTTTTAGCTATAGTCATGTAATTCCCTTTAGAAATTTTAAAAAATAAGAGGCATCAATATATAAAATCATGTTATACAAAAATTATTTAAAGCAAGACGAATTTTCATCTTACGATGATTTTTGCGAAAATTATAAAGTTACTTATCCGGACAGCTTCAACTTCGGCTATGATGTTGTTGCTGAATACGCAAAAACTAACCCTGATAAGACTGCTCTTGTTTGGGTTAATGAAGACGATACCGAACAACACACATTCAATTTTGGTGAGCTGGATAAAATGGTCAATAAATGCGCAAACTTCCTGCGCTCTGAAGGTATCAATAAAGGTGATAAAGTTATGTTGCTTTTAAAAAGGCGGCATGAATACTGGTTATTACTCCCTGCACTTCATAAAATTGGCGCTGTAGCTATTCCGGCAAATCATCTATTAACAAAAAAAGACCTTATTTATCGAGCTAATGCCGTTAATATAAAATGTATAATAGCATGGCATCAGGGACGGATTATTAATGAAATAAGCATGGCACTGCCTGAATCTCCATCTGTTAAAACTCTGATAATGGTTGGCAGTGAAGAAGAAGGCTGGATAAATTATGATAAAAATGTTATCAATCAATCGGATATATATGAGCGACCTATAGGTACAGATCAGGATACAAAAACTGATGACATCATGCTCATGTACTTTACTTCCGGCACAACAGGACTTCCAAAAGTAGTCGTCCATAATTTTGCATATCCTCTCGGACATATCGTAACTGCTGTGTATTGGCAACAGGTTATCAATAACGGGCTACATCTGACTGTTGCCGACACCGGTTGGGCAAAGGCTGCGTGGGGGAAAATATACGGACAATGGCTTGGTGGTACAGCTAATTTCGTCTATGATTACGAACGATTTAATGGTGTTATGCTGCTAAAATTACTTGAAAAATATAAAATCACCACTTTTTGCGCTCCGCCAACTATATTAAGGTATTTGATTCACGAAGATCTTGACAAATACGATTTGAGCAGTTTAAAACATTGTTCAACTGCCGGTGAACCGCTTAATCCGGAAGTATATAATTCATTCTTCAAAAGCACCGGATTAGAGATTAGAGAGGGGTTCGGACAAACAGAAACAACAGTCTGTGTCGCAAATTTCCCATGGATAACTCCACGACTCGGCTCTATAGGAAAACCAACTCCTGACTATAACGTGCAGATAATTAATGAAAATGATGAAGAATGTGATATAGGTGAGGAAGGTATCCTCTCATTCAACACATCAAGAACTATTCCAACAGGACTTTTCGTTGAATATTACGGTGACGAACAGATAACAAAAAAAGCGTGGCATAACGGATTTTACCGTACCGGAGATATGGTATGGAAAGATGAAGATGGTTATGTATGGTTTGTCGGCAGGGATGATGACTTAATAAAAACATCCGGTTACCGCGTTGGTCCGTTTGAGGTTGAGAGCGCGTTAATAGAACATGCAGCGGTTATTGAGTGCGCTATAACCGGTGTTCCTGATGAACAGCGCGGACAGATAATAAAAGCAACTATCGTACTTCATAAAAACTACTCACCGTGTGATAATCTTATAAAAGAATTACAAGAACATGTAAAGAAAACAACAGCCCCTTACAAATATCCGCGAATAATTGAATTTGTTGAAGAACTTCCAAAAACTGTGAGCGGAAAAATTAAACGCGCTGATATAAGGCGCAACAGCAACTAAAATTATAAATGTAACTAAACCAATCAAGGAGGATAAAATATGAGTGAAGAAACAAAAATAGCAAAAGCCGGACTTGAAGATGTTGTTATCGGTGCATCCAATATCTGCTTTATCGATGGACAAAAAGGCATATTAGTTTATCGTGGATACGATGTAAACGATTTGGCTGAAAACTGCACATTCGAAGAAGTTGCATATCTGCTTTGGTACGAAGGTCTCCCTAATAAATTTGAATATCAAGTATTTTTGGACGGATTTACAGGCAGCACAGAGCTTCCTGTTGAAACTACAATGATACTCAGAATGTTCCCCAAATCAGCAACACCTATGGAAGTTCTGCGAACGGCAGTATCTTCTATGGGACATTGGGACCCCGACAGCGGAAACACACGTCTTGACGCATCGCTCAGAAAAGCCCAACGCTTAACAGAGCGCATACCCCTGCTTGTTACTGCTCATCATAGGCTAAGAAACGGACTTGAGCCAATTTCTCCTATCAGTGGTCAAGGTGTTGCGTACAATTTTTTGTACACTATGACAGGCGAGAATCCTGACCCCGATGCAACACGAGCATTTGATGTAGCATTGACCTTGCATGCCGACCATGAGCTTAACGCCTCAACATTTGCAGCAAGAGTAACTGCAGCCACAATGAGCGATATTTACTCATCAGTAACCAGCGCTATAGGAGCTTTAAAAGGTCCGTTGCACGGTGGCGCCAACGAAGAAGTTAAGAAGATGTTAGAAGAGATAGGCAGCGCTAAAAATGCAGAGGCTTGGGTTTTAGATGCACTCAAAAACAAAAAGAAAATACCAGGGTTCGGTCACAGAGTTTACAGAACCGAAGACCCACGCGCTATAGTCTTAAAGAAATACGCAAAAACCATGAGCGAAAAAGCGGGTAATACAACCCTTTATGACACTTCTATAGAAGTTGCAAGAGTTATGGCTGAAAACAGCAAGGTTTACCCCAATGTAGACTTTTACTCTTCTACGCTGTACACTGCTATAGGCATACCAACCGAGCTGTTTACTCCTGTATTTGCGTGTAGCCGTGTTGTGGGCTGGACTGCTCATATTTTGGAGCAATGGTCCAACAACAGGATTATCCGCCCTCGAACCGACTATACCGGTCCGGAAGATTTAAAGGTAATTCCTATAGATAAACGCCAATAAAATAGTTTGCATAAAACAAATATTTTAAGGGACATCATTTTTTATTTGTTGTCCCTTTTTCTTTAAAATATATTGACATCTGACAAGAAAAGACATATACTATAACTAATGGTAATTGGGAATGGATTACAAGTGAACGATACTAATAACGTAACTTTAGACACAAAAAAAAGAAAGTTAAAAGTAAAAAAAGCATTCAGAATATTTGGACTGACTATTGTCGGCATTTTGGTGCTTGCAGCTATCTTTAGTGCTGGTTATTTTATTATTGGCAAAGGGTTTATAGTTAGAGGAAATACTATTGTTGGTTACTTAGGAAACGCTGAAGAGCTGACTATTCCTGAAAAGATATTCGGCAACGAAATAACCGGTATAGGTGAGAGTGCTTTTGATGTTTCTTATCAGGTATATACATTTAATTTATGCATAGTAAAAAGCCAAAAAGCATTTGATAGATATGATAAGTTCCACAAAAAATTCATTGACCCTATATTTTCAAATAATATTAAATCTTTAACTGTTCCAAATACAGTGACTAATATAGAAATTGGCGCATTTGGTGGAATGCCCTGCGTTGAAACTATACATCTTCCAACAAATCTAAGAACTATTAATAAGGGTATTATGTACGGATGTCCTAATCTTAAAGAAATAAACATTCCTGATAGTGTGACAGAAATAGGTGCCATAGCTTTTGCAGATTGTAAGAACCTTAAGTCGCTCAAAATACCTGACACAGCTGAGGTTAATTATACATCTTTATTTAGAAGTGTTGATAATATAGAACATATATCATATAGAAACAGTTCTGTGGATAATGAATATGTAATATTTGATGGAAATATTTTAAAATATAAAGGTGAAATCGATAAAATTTTTACAGTACCAAACAAAGTGCACAATATAAAAAGGGTCTTCCCCAGAACAGCGAAATTTTCAAGCGTGATTTACTCATAAAAAATCATTCACGCATTTTGTGGTCATAATATCCTCTAGTTTTAGAGAGGATTTGAC